>WNFP01008686.1_pt1 | contig 14883 bp, 13 predicted proteins | sample 5400201 | NCBI WGS metagenome assembly WNFP01 (sample SAMN13153355, study PRJNA577476) | soil metagenome | isolation source: 115 cm saprolite under Madrone tree | place: USA:California | collected 2016-06-14
TGACGCATGGAAATCGCGCATCTACGATAAAGGGGTTGAGAAACTCTCCGCGATCTTTGGTCGAACTTGTTCCGTTAACCCGTCGCAGGTTGATCAGCCACGCTTCCGCAGCCGCATCAATCGTTCACCGGCAGCGCATAACGTTTTGTCGCGTTTGGCAAAATGGAACCGAATCAGATTTGTCACCGGTTCGGCAAAGAAGCTGGAGCCTGGCACGGCGGCGACACCAATCTCTCGCGCCAACCAATGACAAAATGCCGTATCATTCGCGTGGCCAAAATCTTCAATATTTACTAGCACATAGTAGGCACCCTGCGGGTCGACAAATCGCAGGCCCGCTTTACGAAGATAGCTGGTGAACAGTTCACGGCGCCGAGTATAATCGTGCGTGAGCTTCTGATAATATTCCTGCGGGAACCGCAGTGCAGTAACTGCTGCCTGTTGCAATGGATGGGGAGCGCCCACCGTTAAGAAGTCGTGCACCTTTCGAGCCTGCGAGATCAACTCCGGAGCGGCTAGCACAAATCCGAGCCGCCAACCGGTTATCGCATAGGTCTTCGACAATGAGCCAACGGTCAAAGTGCGTTCGAACAATCCTGGAAGGGCCGCCGCATAAGTGTGGCGATGTGGAGCGTAGACAATATGTTCGTAGACTTCGTCGGTAATAATAAAGGCGTCTGTCTCGGCGGCCAAATTCCCAATGAAAGTAAGCTCCTCCGGCGTAAACACCTTCCCGGTTGGGTTTGAAGGGTTGCACAATACGATCGCTTTCGGCCTTTTGGAAAAGGCTCGGCGCAACTCGTCCCGATCGAAATCAAATCGAGGTGCCCGCAATGGCACATAAATCGGATGAGCCCCAGCCAAAATCGTATCAGCGCCGTAGTTTTCGTAGAACGGCGAAAAGATAATCACAGAATCCCCTGGGTTACACACCGTCATCAGTGCAACCAGCATCGCTTCAGTGCCGCCACAGGTCGCCACCAGATGGGCATCCGGATCGATATCGAGGCCCATCAATCGCGATTGTTTTTCCGCAAGAGCCCGCCGGAACTCTGCTGAGCCCCACGTAATTGAGTACTGGTGGAAGTTCCCATGGAGGGCTTCCGCGGCCGCAGCGACCAGCTCTGGCGGGGGATCGAAGTCCGGAAAACCCTGGGAGAGGTTGATCGCCCCATACTGATGGGCAACCCGCGTCATCTCTCGGATGACCGATTCCGTGAACCCCTTCAGTCTGTCGGCGGTCCGTAACATCGGTCTAACAGCATAACCGGATACCGGGGACTGAAAACTGGAAACCGAATGCAAGATGCAGTGATCGACCCACTGCTCCAACCCTCCATTGCTCGCTTGGCGGCCTTTACCCGGGCCGAGAGACATGACCGGAATTTTTTGCAATCCGGTCCGAGCGCTGTGCAACGGCGACGGCCATGCCAGATGAGCCAATGGCTAAAATCGGTCCAGTCTGTTCGCGGGACGAGACGCATCAGTTCTTGCTCGATCTTTTCGGGTTCAGTTCGCTTGGTCAGACCGAGCCGATGAGCTAACCGAGTGACATGAGTATCGACCACGATGCCTTCGTTGACTTGGAAAGCATTCCCAAGCACAACGTTTGCTGTTTTTCGTCCCACGCCAGCAAGCGCAACCAGCGTCGCCATCGTTGAGGGTACCTGGCTCTGATGCCGCTCAACGAGATCCTTTGCCATTGAGCGGATGCTCTTGGCCTTGTTGCGGTAAAACCCGGTTGATCGAATTGCGTTCTCCAATTCTTCCTGCGGGACATCCGCATAATCTTTCGCAGTTCGAAATCGTTTAAACAAATCCTTGGTTACGATGTTGACCCGTTTGTCGGTGCACTGGGCCGAAAGAATCGTCGCAACCAATAGCTCAAGCGGGTTTGAAAAATCCAATTCACAGTGCGCCGTGGGATAGACTTCGCGAAATCGGTCGATCAGACGGGTAACCCGAATCGTCCGAGGAATAGCTTGTGCCTTGGACGGTGCACAGGGAGGGGCAGATTTCATTTGGATGAAATTTATACCGTTATTCGCCCGCGAATCGACTCCAATGAATGGATTCGCGTTTCGCCGGTATCATTTCGTCCCCGGTTTCGCCAAGCCGTTTTGCTGGAGAAAGCGCAGGTAGTACGCACATTGTTGCTCGTCGTAATATTTGCGCGCATTCGTAAAATATTGTTGCGCCTCCTTCTCTTGCGACTGCTTGAGGAGGACAGCAGCGCGCGCAAAGTAATAGGCGGGCGTAGTGCCAGGAAAGATCATATCATTGATCAGCTGAATCGCCTGAAATTGGCGATCATCGAGGACATCGGCTACGACAATCTTGAACTGGAGCAACTCTGACTTGGGATCAACCCGCTGCAGTTCCTCGTAGCGTGCCCGGGCGTCCGCCCGCTTGCCTTGAAGCAAAAGCACGTCGGCCAGATTGAGCTTAGCTGGATAGAACTTCTCGTCGGCTGCAATTGCTTCGGTGAACCGACTCGCCGCGTCCTCGTACTCTTTTCTCTGTACGGCGATGACACCGCGTAGATTCGCTGTTTGTGCGCTGGCTGGCTCAAGCTTCGCTGCGACATCAACTTGCTTGTCCGCTTCGGCTAGATTTCCGGCTCCCAAAGCCTGGGTAGCTTTTTTGATTGCGGCGTCATAAGCCTTGTCTTCGGCCAACATCGGAGAAAACGCCACAACCGAGCCGAGCAGGATCCAAAACGTTCTTACAGACATTGTCATGGCTTGACCGTTAACCGTCGGCTACCGGCGATTGATCATCATACCGCGCGACCAACCGCTTCCGCAACACATCGGACGCGTCGGACCAAGTCAGCAAAGTCCTTTGGTAACAGAGATTGTTCGCCGTCGCTTTTCGCGAATTCCGGAGCGTTATGCACTTCGATCATGATCGAGTCAGCGCCCGCCGCGACGGCCGCTAATGCCATCGCTGGAACAAAGTCACGAATGCCGATTCCGTGAGTCGGATCGACAACCACTGGCAAATGAGTTTCTGCCTTTAGAACCGGTACTGCATTCAAGTCCAACGTGTTTCGGGTCATTGTTTCGAACGTTCGAATTCCTCGCTCGCAAAGAAGAACATTGAAGTTTCCCTCGCTCAGGATGTACTCGGCGCTCATCAGCAGATCCTTAATCGATGCCGCCATCCCCCGCTTCAGCATCACCGGCAGTTGTGTCCGGCCGACTTCCCGAAGAAGTGAGAAATTCTGCATGTTCCGAGCGCCGATCTGGAGACAATCGGCGTATTCCGCGACCAATTCCAGATCCTTTGTATCCATCACTTCAGTAATGATTGGTAAACCTGACTCTCGTCGCGCCTCGGCCAGCAATTGCAGGCCGACTTTTCCCAGGCCTTGAAAACTATACGGAGAGGTGCGCGGCTTAAATGCGCCCCCGCGCAAAATTTTGGCACCAGAATCTCGGATCGATTGAGCGATCGAAAGAATTTGATCCTCGCTTTCCACCGAGCACGGCCCAGCCATGATAACGACTTCCTTTGATCCGACAACGACGTCGCCAACCTTGACCCGAGAGGCCGTACCCCGAAATTCGTAGGAAACCAGTTTATACGGTTTCAGGACCGGCATGACCGATTCCACCCCCGGAAACGCCCCAAGCGGCTTCTGTCGGATCTTGTCTTCCGCTCCAATCACGCCAATAACGACCCGCATCTCGCCTCGGCTTACCTCAGCGCGCAATCCCCAATCGGCGATCCGCGAAACAATATGCTGGATTTGCTCCTCGGTCGCATCCGGACGGGTGATAATGATCATGGCTAGAGAATTGGCAGTTTGGGTCGAAAAGATTGGTTCGCAACTGGTTTTGCGGCGGGCCGACAAAGGTGGCCTGTGACCGGGGGTGACTTCGGGAGATGGAAAAACCGTACGCATAGGTTGAAGAAAGGATCAGTTCTGACCGACGAAAAAAGCGCGAGAAAACGAGCGCTGGTCAGAATCCGAAAAAGAAGCGCCAATAATAAAAAAAGCAGCCTACTAACTCAAAGGAAGGCCTGATGGAGCAGGCACCGTAGGCGCTGGATTTCATGATCGACGTTTAGACCGATAACGCACGGTACCCGATTTGCCAACAAAAATCGTGGGGTTCTGCCGGACACCGCGGGGATTCGGGACCTTTCTTGTCCTCGCGCTCATCGTCCTTTCAGCAGGGTGATATCGAGTACGAGGATGACTAATATTCGCGTTCGACGGGTACCGTTAACCCTCACACCCCAAGCAGATCTCGTTGCCAGCGCATGAGAACGGTTTCAACGGTCTCCGGCTCTCGCACAACTTTTTCCAGAGCGCTTCTGGAAGCCAATACGCTGGCATCTAGGACCAGGTCGGCCGCCAGTTGATCCCGCTTAAGGCGAAGCTCTTCAAATCGTTTCTCCTGTTCGCCGGTTGGTCGTAGCCGGATTTGGCGGTTTCGTCGGGGCCACTCTGCCTCCGGAATTTGCAGAGACTGATGAATCGTCGATAGAAGCCGCCGCCGTCGCGAGCTGGGCAGCCAATCGGGCACATCGAGACGCGAACCGCTCAGGGCCGCTTGGGCCAACCCGATTAATTCTTCGTTTCGCATAATCTGGAATGGCGGACGATCGGCTTGTTGAGCTTCTGATTCGCGCCAGTGCCACAAAGCTCGGAGTACCGCCAGGCCTCGCGTCGGAAGCGCAGCGCTACCGGGAATCTTCCAAATCTTTTCCGGATCTCTCTCGCGATCTTCCGCCGCAGCTGCAACGGCACGGATGCAAGATTCCTCATACCAATGCCACCGGGAAGAGCTGCGCAATTCTTGCTCGAGTCTTTCCGCGAGCGGCAACAGATATTTGGTATCGTTCACCGCATACACAATCATTACATCCGTAAGCGGACGCCGGGCCCAATTGGCCTTTTGGGATGATTTTGGCAACTCGATCGTGAAGAAATGTTTGACCAACGAAGCAAGACCGACCTCCTTCATTCCCATCAGCCGAGCCGCTATGTAAGTATCGAATACCGGCCCGGGAACAAATTGGATACCGCGGCGCAACATGCGGAGATCGTAATCACAACCATGAAAAACAACCGTTCGACTCCGCAGGAAGTGAGTCAAAATCTCGAAATCGAGGGGTTGAAATGGATCGACCAGGACGTTCTGACCCAGTGCCGAAAGCTGGATGAGGCACAGCTTTTCAAAATAGCAGTGCAGGCTATCTCCTTCTGTATCTACCGCGATCTTTGACTCACCGGTCATTGAATCGCACCAACCCAGCAGCTGATCGGTGTTGCTGACAGTCAGAACCTCCTCCGAATGCATCATTGGTGGCCTACTAACGGAGGGTGGTAAGCAAAAGCTCCGCATTGGTCTTGGTCGCCTGAATGCGCTGTAGAAGCACTTCCATCGCCTCGATCGCGGGAAGCTGGGCCAGATACTTCCTCAATGCCGTAATCTTCTCAAACTCGGCCGGGTGATAGAGGAGGTCATCGCGGCGGGTGCCCGATTTCAGAATGTGAATGGCCGGGAAAATGCGTTTTTCCAATAGAGTACGATCCAAATGGAGCTCCATGTTCCCGGTACCCTTGAACTCCTCAAAAATGACCTCGTCCATCCTGCTCTCGGTTTCGATCAATGCGGTTGCTAAAATCGTAACGCTCCCGCCCTCTTCAACATTCCGGGCAGCTCCAAAAAATTTTTTCGGTTTCAGTAACGCTTTAGCCTCTACGCCGCCAGACATAATCCGGCCTTTACCCGGCTGCAGCGCATTGTAACCGCGAGCCAGACGAGTGATGCTGTCGAGAAGAACTACGACGTCTTTTTTGATTTCGACCAGGCGTTTAGCACGTTCGCTTACCAATTCCGCAACTTGGACATGCCGGGTCGGTGATTCGTCAAAGGTTGAGCTAAAAATCTCGCAATCGAGGCACCGTCTCAGATCCGTAACTTCCTCTGGCCGCTCATCTACCAGCAATAGAATCAAATGGACTTCCGGCGAATTCGCACGGATGGCGAGCGCAATCTCCTTCAGGAGGATAGTCTTACCGGCTCGTGGAGGCGCGACAATAAGTCCACGCTGGCCTCGCCCCAGCGGCGTGATCAAATCCACTGCTCTGGCACTGACACTTCTAGTTTTGTCGTTCTCGAGCAGGATCCGCTTATCCGGAAACAGCGCAGTAAGCTGGTCGAACTGCTTCGGCTCAGTCCATTGTTCAATCGGAATTCCCTCGATTGCGACAACTTCCTCCAGCGCCATGAATTTTTCCTTGTCCCGAGGCGGCCGAATGAAGCCCTTAACCTTGTGACCAGGACGCAAACCAAATCGCTTCAGTACCACGGCCGGCACGTAAACGTCTTCCGGGCAGGGATTGAAGTTAAACCGCGACCAACGCAGGAAGCCGTACGCTTCACCAGAAAGTTCGACCATTCCCTCGGCCAAAATCTTCGTCCCTCGGGCGCCAAACGCCTTTAATATATCGAAAACAAGTTGGTGCCGCGTGCGCTCATGGGAAACGCGAAGTCCAAATTCGCGCGCCAAATCAAGAAGGAGCGTGTGGTTGAGGGAATGGAGCCGGTCCATTTCGAGCAAGGAGCGATCGGGAGAAAGATATCTCTCTCCAGGAACTTGGACGCTCTCAGCGGGTTGACTCTCCATAACGTTCCAGCAATTCCGTACTTAGGCGATCGATTTGGGCAGTAGTAATTTGGGGTGGGCAGTCGGTCCAGATCAGACGATCGGCGCGCTTAATTTTCTCATCGAGCGGCATTTGTGCCGCGATCATGCGATCGGCCAAGTCTGGCGCCAATCTAGCTGTGCCGATCGGCTGCATGCGGTAACAACGACCAAATCAAGATGTTTTTCTGCTTTCGTCTCAAACAACAGTGGAATTTCGGCAAGAAGCAGGGTGCCGGTATTTGTTCGCTCCAGCCATGCCGATCGGATACGCGGATGCAGAATGCTCTCGAGTATTTTGCGCGCCGACGGATCCTGGAAAACTAACTCCCGTAACCGTTCTCGTCGCAAACGCCGATTGCCGTCGAACAGCTGCGCCCCGAAGACCAACTCAATCTCCTCTTGTACATGCAAATCGCTATCCGTCAATCTCCTGGCTTCAAAATCAGCACTGAACCATTCTACCGGCAGATGGACCGAAAGCGATTTGTGGAGGGCGGCGGCGACTGTTGATTTTCCGGTAGCAATCCCTCCGGTAATGCCAACTGCTGACATACTTTGTTGTAGCTCGGCGCGTGAACAAGAGGCGCTAACCAGCGCTTCCGAAGAGGTGGGATCCCCGCAAAATCTGCAGAGAACGCTTTGGATCGTCTAAATCCCTAACTTATCCCTAAAATACACGATCGTCTCTCGAATTCCTGATTCGAAATCGACCTTTGGCCCCCACCCGAGCAGTTTTTTCGCGCGAGTGATATCGGGTTGACGCACCTTTGGATCATCTACCGGCAACGGCTTAGTAACAATTTCCGACTTAGCTCCGGTAATCTCAAGAATTTTGCGAGCGAAATCAAGAATGGTCATCTCCGCCGGATTACCGATATTAATCGGCTCGTGATAGTCGCTGAGCGCGAGGCGGAAAATGCCATCGATCAGGTCGGATACATAACAAAAGCTCCGCGTCTGGCTACCATCACCAAATACCGTCAAGGGTTCATGGTTAAGCGCTTGACTAATAAATGCCGGGACGACTCGGCCATCTTTCAGACGCATCCGTGGCCCATAAGTATTAAAGATCCGGACAATTTTGGTATTCACTCCATGATAGCGGTGGTAGGCCATTGTTATCGCTTCGGCGAATCGTTTAGCCTCATCGTACACTCCACGGGGGCCGATCGGATTAACGTTGCCCCAATAGTCTTCGCTCTGCGGGTGGACAAGCGGATCACCATAACATTCGGAGGTCGAAGCCAACACGAAGACCGCTTTTTTGTCCTTAGCTAGTCCCAAGGTGTTATGGGTTCCCAATGCTCCCACTTTTAATGTTGGGATTGGAAGTTCGAGGTAATCGATCGGACTAGCCGGTGAAGCAAAGTGAAATACGTAGTCAACCCGACCCGGGACGAAGATAAATTCGCTGACGTTATGGCGAATGAATTGGAAGTCCTGGTTTCCGGCTAGATGAGCAATATTATCCGGAGAACCGGTGATTAAGTTGTCAACGGCGATGACGCGAAAACCTTCGGCAATAAGGCGATCGCTCAAATGGGATCCAAGAAATCCCGCTCCGCCAGTCACAACCGCTATCTTCTTGGAAGAAGTAGTTTCAAACATGTATGAAGAATTCCGTCCTCACCTAGTCTCCGGACCTCTATGTCTAATCGTAATAAATGGTGGAGAGTGGAAAGGCTCGGATGCTAGCGTTACTCCGCCCGAGGATTCTTGGCAACTCGCACGGCAATCATTCTTCCTTTTTCTTCTCGTATGTGTGTCGAATATCCTCGGCTTGAGAAGCCCAAAAAGCATCTTCCCCGATGTTGGTCGAGTGATCTCCCACTCGCTCAAGCGCGCGCGCGATTAAAATGAGATTGATATAGGATTGAACTCGGCTCGGGTCGGCCGCGGTTCGCTCCATGAATTTATCTGCTACCTCCTTGTTCAGCGAATCCAGAACTCGATCACGTGGTTTGAGCTGAAGCGCCATTTCCGCATCGCCATCGACAAACACCTTCATCGCGTCATGGAAAATTCCCAATGCCTCACGAAATAGCGGCTCCAACAAAGAGATTTCTGGTACACTGGATTCTTTGTTCAATTTCTTGGCTCGTCGGGCAATCAGTACGGACTGATCGGCTATCCGTTCCAGATTGACGCTCAGCCTCATGGCCGAGATCACATGGCGCATATCCGAGGCGACCGGATGAAACCGAAGCAGAATTTCGACCCCTTCCCGATCGACTTCCTTTTCGAGAAAATCGACTTCTTCATCGTCAGCAATTGCCAGGTTGCAGAGATCGCTGTCTCTTTGTAACAGCCCTTGCATCGAGCGATTCAATAACCGTTCGGTCAGGCTTGACATCATCAAAACACTGTTTCGCAGACCCGTAAGTGCCCCCTCAAAGCTGCTGCTAATATGCCGTCCAAGCGCCGCCATCTTTTCGATCTTGCTCTCAAACTATATCGTCGTTCCCACCTGAAACTATAATTATTTTTTTTGTCGCGAGCCTTACTTTTATGTGACGTTTTGCTGTAGCCAGTGCGATTACATTCGCTCGGGAACGTCGATGCCGAGCAGTTGCAATCCCAATTTCAGCGTTCGCGCGAATAAATCACTCAGCAGCAGCCGTTGATTCCTCTGATCGGTCGCCGCACTAAGAACCGGACACTGTTCGTAAAAGACGTGGTATTCGGCCGCAAGCTCATAAAGATAGTTGGCGAGCACATTGGGACGAAAACCGTCAAGAACCACTAGAACCACCTCGCCAAACTGCAACAATTTCTTCGCCAGTTTTTCCTCCGCCGGATCGCCCAGGTCTACCTGCGAAGGCGGGTGAAAGGGCTCCTTTAATCGCCGGAAAATTGAGCGGCTACGAACATAAGCGTTTTGTAAATAAGGAGCCGTATTTCCTTGAAAAGAGAGCATCTTGCTCCAAGCGAAAACATAATCGGTAAGACGGTGCTGTGATAGCTCGGTATACTTGATGGCACCAATTCCAACAATCTGACCGATCTGTTCCACCTCCGCTTGAGCCAGCTCCGGATTCTTTTCTATAACCAGCGCTTTGGCTCGGGTCACCGCTTCATCCAGCAATTCCCGGAGCGGAACCGAGTCGCCGGACCGCGTCCGCATCATTTTCCGATCTTCTCCTAGAATGCTTCCGAACCCAATATGTTGCAGATCCAACTTCAGGCCTAGCTTTCGGGCCAAACTGAATAACTGCTGGAAATGAAGCTGCTGAGGAGTGCCGACGACATACCAGATTCCGTCCGGGTTCCAGTGCCGAACCCGGTAATCCAGGGTGGCTGCGTCGGTGATGGCATAGCCAAATCCACCGTCTGATTTGCGTATCATGAACGGCGCGTCGGAAAGCGTTCGATCCCAGACGACGAGAGCCCCTTCGCTTACCTCTGCGATTCCCGACTTCAGTAGACGTTCGGCAATGTTCGAAAGTTCGGCATTATAGAAGCTCTCTCCCAGTTGCTGGTCGAACTCGACTCCGAGAATCCGATAAATACCGGCAAACTCGGTTTTGGAAAGCTCAATACACTTTCGCCAGATCGCGATGTTTTCCGGATCGCCTTGTTGCAGTTTGATCAGCTCATTCCGGCACGCCTCGAGGGCCCCAGGATCCTCTTTGGCGGCCGCATCGGCAGCTCGATATAGACGGACGAGCTCGTCCACCGGGTGGGTCGCAAGGGCGGCCTCGTCGCGCAGATTTTTCCACCCGTAAATTACCTTGCCAAACTGCGTTCCCCAGTCGCCAAGGTGATTGTCGGTAATCACGATGTGCCCAATAAACCGGGCAACCCGGGCCAGCACATCGCCGAGTACGGTTGAGCGAATGTGCCCGACATGCATCGGTTTTGCGATATTCGGGGAACTGAATTCGATGATTAATGTCTTGGGATCATCGGTCTGAGCCACCCCTAGACGCTCATCGGCATAGGCTTTGATCACTTGCGAAGCGATAAATTCTCTTTCCAGCCTGAAATTAATGAAGCCCGGGCCAGCAACTTCGGGCGGTTTACTGATCCCGCTCACATCCACCGCCTGGGCGATCCGCTCGGCGAGCAGACGCGGATTCTCTTTGCGCTCCTTGGCCAATACCATGCCGGCATTGGTCTGATAGTCTCCGAACCGTGGGTCAGCTGCCGGAACTACCTGGATCGTTTGATCCACCGGCAACCCCAAACCGCGGAGAGCAGAATGCAGCCGCTCCCTTAATGTCTCGATCACTGTAACCATCGGCTCACGAAGCCTGAGGCTTGGGAGCCTTATGGTCGAAAATGGCTAATATTTCCTCGGCGGAATCAGCGCGGCCGAGTTGCTCGCGGACCGATTTGTCATTCAGAAATTTTGCGATGGCCGCCAAGGTTCTCAAGTGCACTTGGAACTGGTCCTTGGGGACAACGAACAGCACAATGAATTTGACCGGCGAATTATCGAGCGAATCGAATTCGATACCGGTCGACGAACGGCCAAAAGCTGCCACTACTTCGTTCACGCAATTGGAAGAAGCATGCGGAATCGCAATACCAAATCCGATTCCGGTACTCATTGTCTCTTCCCGCTGCCGAAGCGCTTGCAGGACCGGATCACGATCTCCGCGTTGAACATGTCCTTTTTGGACCAAAAGATCGATCAATTCCACGATCGCTGCCCACCGCTCGGTGGATTTCATTTCGGGGATTATTTGATCTACAGATAAGAGGGAGCCCAAAGTCATAAAGCTCACGATCGAGGATTCGGCACCTTATCAAGTCGCAGTCGGTTGACAAGGCTGATTCGCGTCAAAGATGCCGCTGGACTGATCGTCGAATTTACATTTGAAACCGTGTAATGTTGCAGTAGGAAGGAAGTTCCGGGACAAGGAAGAAACCTATTCATGAAAATTTTGATGGCAACCAGCGAGTTTGCCCCGCTCGCTTCCACCGGCGGAATCGGCGATCATGTGCGGACATTGGCCCTGGAACTCAAACGGCTGGGGCACGAGGTCACGGTCGCCGTACCTCTCTATCGGTCAGTTCGCGAAAGCCAACGGCCGATCGAGCCCACAGGCTCAGAATTTCACGTTTCTTTAGGCGAAAAGAAGGTCACTACCGCGCTCTTCGAGACTAAAACGGCCGAGGGCATTCAACTCTTGCTGATCCGGCGGGACGAATATTTCGACCGTTCAGGCATTTACTCGGGAGACGGACGCGCTTACGAAGACAATTCGGAACGATTTATCTTCTTCAGCAAAGCGGTGGTCGAACTCGCCCGCCGATTAAGCCCCTCGGTAGACATCATTCATTGCCATGATTGGCCAACCGCCCTGATCCCGGTATTTATCAAAGACCGTAGACTACCTTTTCAAACCGTACTCAGCTTGTATGATCTAGAATATCAAGGCTCCTTTTGGAGCTTCGACTTTGCTTTGACTGGGCTACCCGGCGGTTACTTTGGCCCGCGCGGTGTCGAGTTTTATGGACGCTTGAACTTTGTTAAGTCCGGCATCCTCTTTGCCGATGCCGTGGTGCTTCCCGGCGAGGTTGCCCTTCAGGCCGCGCTCCAACCCGAATCTGGCGCTGGTCTCCATCTAGTCCTTCAAGAAAACAGCGCGCGTACGGTCGGAATACCTACCGGAATTGACTACTCACAGACTAATCCCCCATTCGAGAAGCTCCTTCCTCGCCGTTCGAAATATGAGACTAATTCCGGGAAATTGGCTTGCCGCCAACATCTGCTCAATCAACTTGGCCTTGAATCTGATGGGTCCGAACTAATTGCGATCTGCCCGGTACAGCCAAATGATACCGCCGGCCTTTCTCAGCTCGTTCCGCTGTTCGATCGTCTTTTGACCGGCAAAGCACACCTGATCATACCCGGACCGATGCCCGCCATCTTCACTCCTGAAGTCGTCGTGACGGAGCGTAAATATCCTCGCCGGTTTGCTTATGATCCTCAGGGAGATCCGCGGATCCGCAATCTGGGCCTGGCCGGCTCAGACGTTGTGCTGTTACCCGGTTCGCTTGGTCCAAATGGCCTTACTGCAATCGTCGCGCTCCGCTATGGCACGGTTCCGGTTGCCAGTTATCGAAACGGACTACGACAGATTGTTACTGACTTCGATCCAGTGCGGAAAGCGGGACGCGGATTCGTGTACTATCGTAAGCATCCGGAGGGACTTTGGGATGGTATCCAGCGTGCCTATTGGACCAGAGAGCGAAAGGAGTATTGGGACGCACTCGTGGAACAGTGCTCTGCCGCCGACTTTTCCTGGACTGAATCGGCGAAGTCCTTCGCAGAACTCTATTCCGAACTGCTTCGCCACCGGCGTGCCATCTCCGCATAAGGCGAATGACAAATGACAGATAACAAATGACAAATCCATCGGGGCCGGGCTTTTCTGTCTGAATCATTTGTCATCTGTCATTTGTAATTTCCGCCAGGTACTGGCGGTAACCCAATGCTGCCACAAGTTTGCACACCGATACCAGGCCCGAAATCGAGACAACTGTCCGGGTTGCTCAGCAAGTACGAAAACCGTAACGTCACCTTCTTAGCCGATACGTTCCCTATCATCTGGCAACGAGCCGAAGGGGTCAATGTTTGGGATGCAGACGATAATCGCTATCTCGATCTGACTGCGGGATTTGCTGTTGCCGCTCATGGCCACACCCATCCGAAAATCCGAGAAGCTATTCTGCAGCAAAGCCATCTCTTGCTACATGCGATGGGAGACGTGCATCCCGCGGCGAGCAAGCCGCTACTCTGCGAAAAACTCAGTGGGATCACATTTGAGCGATGGAATCTCGGTTTGGCTAAGACAACTTTGTGCAACTCTGGCTTTGAAGCGGTCGAAGTCGCGATCAAGACGTCTTTGCTTCATAGTGGCAAGCCCGGCGTAATTGCTTTTCGGAATGGTTATCATGGATTGGGCTACGGTGCTTTAGAAGTCATCGGAATCCCTTGGTTCCGTGAACCGTTCCGGTCTCAACTTCGCGACTACGTTACCCTAGTTCCTTATCCATCCTGTTTTCGCTGTCCATTTGGAAGATCGGAGGGTTATCGGCTCGAAGGTACGCGTTTTCCCAATTGCGCTTTGTCCTGCCTAGAATCGATTGAAGACCAGATCGCTCAAGCCATCCGCCAGCGGGAGATTGGGTGCATCATGGTAGAGCCCTGTCAGGGCCGAGGTGGAGAAATCGTTCCGCCGCTTGATTTTCTGCGTTTGCTCCGGAGTATATGCGATAGGCACAAAATCCTGCTAATCTTTGATGAGATTTACACCGGCCTTAATCGGACCGGCAGCTTGTTTGCCTGTGAGCAGTTCGGGGTCTATCCCGACATTCTCTGTCTGGGAAAAGGCCTGACCACCGGGTTCCCTCTCTCCGCCTGTATCGGACGCGCAGAAATCATGGACGCCTGGCCGAAGTCTGCCGGGGAAGCGCTGCACACAACTACTTTTCTGGGCAATCCGATTGGCTGTGCGATGGCCCTTGCTTCTATTGATCTGCACCTTGAGCCCGAAACTGCGCCGCGAGTGCAGAAGATCGGCCGACACTTTCTCCAACAACTCCAAACCCTTCGGCACCAATCAATCGGCCACATCCGAGGGTTGGGCCTGATGATTGGCATGGAGTTAGTCGACTTGAATGGCAACCCCGATGGAAACCGTGTGGCTCAGATCATGAACCGAGCTCTGCAAGACGGCATAATTTTGCTTGGCGGTGGACCGGAAGGGAACGTTTTGTCATTCACCCCTCCGTTTTGCATCTCCGAAGAGGAGGTCAATTTTGTGACCGAACGGCTGGCGCACTACATCGAGAGAAGTTGATTAGATGCGTTATTCTACTTTCGCTTCGGATCACCGTCATAGTCGAGGACGAGAAAGGAAGCCATATTTGGCTTAATGATCTCTTCGACAAATTTAATATAGATGGCGTCCTCGTGAAACATCGCCAACCGCTCCTTTGAATCAAAGTCGATAGCCACGAAAAAGTCCCACTCGTTGGCTTTGTCGATTCTTCGTCCACATCGAACGTTTGAAGCAAACGAGATCTTCAGGAGTTGTATCCGCGTTTGCATCATGATCATTTCGAGCTGTTGCGCGGTAACGTCCGCCTTGGGTTTGTAGAGAACGATGTGATGAATCATGCGCAACCCTTTTTCTAAGAACAAGATTACCCCTAGGCAAGGAATTATCCAACAATGCTGGTCTGGCGCAAGATAAGCAC
>WNFP01012311.1_pt1 | contig 14881 bp, 12 predicted proteins | sample 5400201 | NCBI WGS metagenome assembly WNFP01 (sample SAMN13153355, study PRJNA577476) | soil metagenome | isolation source: 115 cm saprolite under Madrone tree | place: USA:California | collected 2016-06-14
ACGGCGCTCACCAGGTGAAGGCGCCCGACTCGCTTACTGAAGACAACTTGTTCGTCGGGCATAAGTTCACCCTTTCCTTGACGGCCTTGTTTGAACCCTCGGCGAACTAACAATCCTGTATGACCTGGTGTGTTTTCCAAATTGGGGCCAGCGGCAAGGATAGAATGCTGCGGGCGGAAAGAGGAGGAAACTTGCATGGTCAGTTGCTCGCCGCCATGACTTTGGCGTTCCGCAATTCTTGCCTGTCGGCATCGGGAGCGCAGGTCTGGCGCAGTTGCGCGTAATACTTTGCCGCCTGGCCTGTTTTGCCCGCCATTTCCAGGGCCGTGGCGGCTCCATAAATTGCGTTGAAGCGCTCAGGAATCACTTTCAGCACGGCCTCATATTCGGCGGCTGCTTCAGACGGCCTGTGCAGTTCCAGCAAAAGATCGGCGAGCATCTCTCGCGCGGGTACCTGGAAGCCGCCTGGATCGCCTTTTTCCTGCATGTCAGCGGCGGCGCGCATATGCTGCAGAGCTTTGTCTTTCTCTCCCTTCGCAAAATCGAGCCAGGCCTCCGCTTCCTTCCGGCGATAGTCCTCAAGCTTGCCATCTTTGCCGGAATTCTTGAGCGCCTTCTTCATCTGCTTGAAGCTTTCTTCCGCTGTCTTTACGTCTCCTGTGCGCGCGGCGGCAATGGCGTGAAGGGCGTAAATGACCTGCTGGAAGTAGTGGTCGCCTTCCGGGGCGAGCATGAGCGCCTCATTCCAGCTATGGAGTTCCAGCAGATTCCGGCTGGTCAGGTTAAGGCGCACGTTGGTTGCGAGTACGGGCGTGCTTCCTGGAACTTTGCCGAGGCCGGCCAGCACCTGCCGGGCTTTGCTCTCCTCGCCTCTTTGCAGGTAGCAATGGTCGAGAAAATCCATGGCATGAAACTGGTATTGGGCTTCTCCCAGTTGCTGTTGGGTGGCCTTTTCCGCGGAAATGGCAGCAGCCAGATTCGAATCAATGGATTCCTGCCACAACCCCAGGCGCACAAAAATATGAGAGGGCATGTGCAGGGCGTGTGACGAATCCGGCGCCAGTCTGGCATAGCGCCGGGCCGCCTCCAGACCCAGCGGCGCAAGCTCAGGAGTATCGGCGGCGTGAATCAGATAATGCACCGCGCCGGGGTGTTCCGGCTGTGCCGTGGAAAGCCGCGTGAGAATCGCAATCACCTCTTTGCGCGTGGCCACGTCATTTTCTTTTTCCGGCAGGGCCAGCAATGACAAGGCATAAAAAGCCGCCGCTTCTCCGTCCTCAGGATACTTCCGGGAGAGTTCGGCCATGGCTTTGCTATAGCGCGCCAGCCGGTCGCCAACCGAACTCCGGCCTTCTTCAAAGATGATGCTCAGGGCGCTGATATATTCGCGTTCGCGTCCGGCCGCAGGCGCCGTAATCCTGGCCTTCTCTATGAATACGCGACCTCTGGCCAGTACGTGGTCATTCACTCCATCCCAGAGTGAATGATAGGTAGTCATGGCCATGCCCCAATACGCCATGGCACATGCGGGGTCGGCATGGGCGACTTCAGCAAAGGCCTTTTCCGCAGCGCCGTACTGGAAAGAGTGCAACAATGCCACGCCGGTTAGAAAGGGGGGCTGGGCTGTTGCCGCGCACGAATTGGAAAAGGAGACGGTCCCAAGGGCAGGCGGCGCCGCCGCGGGCAACGTCTGCGGGGCAGTATTCAGGGTGGCTCCGACTAAGAAAACCAGCACAAATCTAAGAAATGCCATCTTCAACCTGTTTCCTTGGTAGAATCTCAATGATTTTAATCTGTTTAGCATATAAACAACTGACAGTTAGTAACTTATATATTTCATGCGCAGCATGTGCACAGGTGGAAAAGCATGCCGCCAGCATGTAACCAGAGGGCAAGGACTTAAGGTATATGGCCTAAGAGCGTTCATTGCCGAAATAATAAGCAATGGACGCGTGGGATCAGCCAAATCTGGAGTCTGTATCAGGGCGTTCTTTCCGGACGCGGGGATTACCTATCGTCGAATAAAAGCCCCGGAAGACTGTAAACCGGAGCACAAGGAAGGTTCCCTAAATGATCGACACCAAGGTTCTTCTTGCACTTGCTCTGTTGCTAGGATTAATTACGATGGCCGGTAACAACACACCGGCGGGTGGAATTCCCATTCCTCCGCGAAGTTTAAGTGCTGGACCTCAGTAAGAAGGGTTGATGAAGCATCACTTGTTCACGTTTGACTATGTATTCTGGTACGCCATCATTCTTTGTCAGTTGGTGGCGTGCTGGGCCCTTCTGAAACGCAGGGAGTTTTTCGAGCATTGGAAAGTTTTTAGCTATTACCTGCTCTATATGGCGGGCTCCTCTATCGTGGGCCTCGCCATACAGAGATTTGGCAGCCCAGGGGCCTTTATCATCACCTACTCGGTGGTGGACTTCATTGAAGCCATCCTCCTCAATCTGGTTTTGCTGGAAATCCTGGTAAAAGTCCTGGATCCCTTTGAGTCTCTGCCGGGAAAGACCGTGGCCCGCTTCTGTTTTTGGGCGGTACTGGGCATCTCAGCCGCGGTGGCACTCTCCGTGATGATGCCCGCCGGGCATCGAGAGAGTTATATTGAAGTCCCTCTCACCATCGAACGCACCATCTTTCTTGCCGACGCTTCCCTGCTTTGGATTCTGCTGGTACAGTCAAAATCCCTGGGGATTCCCTGGAAGTCATCGGTGGCGGAGATTGCCATCGGCTTTGTGTTGTACTTGACGGTGCAGGCCACCACGCGGTTTGTGGTGAGCATGCATCAAAATACCTTGCTGCGCAGCCTGGCCAGCGAAGTCGGGCAGTTTGCCTATCTGATCGCCGTATTGAGCTGGATCTGGACCATCACGCATCGTGATCCTGTGGCTCCGCCGTTATCGCTGGAAGCTGCGGCGAGGATGCCGAAACCCGATCCGGACGATAGCATTGTTCCCAAAGAGCGCATCTTTGCGGCGGTGGGCATCAAAATCAACAGGCTGGCCGAAGATGCTGATCCGGGAAAAGAAAGCCAGCCACATACTTCCGGCGTCTCCGCCTAAGCTCATATTCCCATCAGCATCAATGTAAATTTCTCACCGGGTCCTGGACCCGTCCTTTCCACTGGCCTCCGCGGCCAGTCCAATACTTCCAGGCCGAATGGACCGTAGCGCCCAGATAGAAAACTGCAACCCCCGGTAAAGCCAGCGCCCAAAGCGGATTCAGGCGATACAGCCGCAACACGGGCAAGAAACTGATGGTCATCAGCACCCAGGCTGTTGCTCCCAGTGTGGCGGGCGCCAGCCGGTGGCTAAACAGCGCCAGCGCGGGCGGCAACAGATAAGTCATGGCCATGCCAGCCAGGGAGAGAGCAAGAAGCAGCGCTGGATGATGCAGCTGATTGAAGGCGCTGCGGGAGATCATGCCGCCAATCCCGGAAAAACCGCCGTAAGGACGAATACTTTTCGTTGTGCTGGACGCGCCCAGCCAAAGGCGTCCGCCGACGTGCTTGATCCTGGCAGCCAGCGCGCAATCATCGATCACCTCGCTCCGGATCGCCTCAATGCCTCCGGCGCGCTCCAGCACCGCAGGCCGCAGCAGGATGCATCCGCCGGCCGCGCCCGCCGTCTTCCGGCGCGGATTCGCAATCCAGTCTGGCGGATACAGCTTGAAGAAAAAGAAGACAAACGCCGGAATAAGCATTTTTTCGGCAAAGCTTTGACAATGCAATTTCACCATGAACGATGCCATGTCCCGGTTTTCCGACTGCAAAATGGAAATCAGAGTTGAAACACTGTCAGCAGCATGAACGATATCGGCATCGGTGAAGAGAAAGAAATCCGGATGGCTCAGGCGCGCCAGCGCAATCCCTTGTTGCATTGCCCATAGTTTGCCTGACCAGCCTGCGGACAGTGGCTGACCTTCAATCACGGCCAGCCGGGCCGGGCCGCCAATGGCCCTTGCCGCGTCACGCGCCGCTTGCGCCGTTCCGTCAGTACTGCCGTCATCTACAAGAAAGATTTGCAGCTCATGGTTGCCGGACTGCCGCAACAGTGACGTAACAGTCTGGCCCACCACGTCAGCTTCATTGCGTGCTGGGATAATCGCCGCAATCCGGGCCGCTGAGGCCGCAGGACCTGAGTGTACGGCGCGCATTCGCCAGAACTGCCCGCGAAAGAACAACAGCGAAATCCATATCAGCAGAGTGACCACTCCGGCGGTAATGAGCATGTGCCTTATTTTACTGAGGCATCCCCGCACTCTCAGAACAATTCACATTGTCGGGCAGAAGGCAGCACAGGCAACAGATATGGCAATGGAAAATCAAACCCTTAAGGATGCGGGCAATACAGGGACGCCACTTGAGCGATACGTCAACATCCACGTCGGCAATTTTATTAATGTCTTTCTCTCAGTGCTGGCTGTTCTGGTGATGTTGGCTGCTTGTATCGCCCTGGTCCAGATCGTCCATCACGGGTTCCCGCAGCTGTGGCGCGCCCCGGATGAATACCAGACGCTGCATCTGCTTTTGCAGAAGATCCTGCTGCTGGCCATCGCTGGCGAGCTGGGCTTGCTGCTGCTCTTTCACCGTACCAGTGCGGCGGTTGAGGTGGTGATGTTCGTCATCGCAAGAAAAATGGTCGCCACGGACGTTACCGCCTTCGACTTACTGATGGGCTCAGCGGCGCTGGCGGCGTTACTGGTGGTGCGGTTTTACTATCTGCCCGGTAAGCCGGAGTAGTTAACTTTTCTGCTTGCCCGCGCTACCTGGTCTGGGCTTCTTGCCGCCAGTTAAATCCCTCTTTAAATGTGATGGTTGCAATGCGTTCGGGTGGCGCGACGATGGCACGTTTACCGTCCAGTTTCTTTCCGTCATCGGATTCGGCCGCGCGCACAATCACTTGAAATGCAGCCGCCATGTCCATGGCCCCGGACTTTTGACGCTCGACATGAAATTTCCTGACTGCATCCTCAGTCCTGAACGGAGCCAGGGCGCTACTGCTTCCGGCGAGCAGCCCTTTTGCAGCGCTGGAGTTGCCGAAAAGCCAGACATTTCCTGGCCTGGCGACGGTGGAGGTCTGCTCTGTGCGTAAAGCCTTGCCCTTTGCCGCCGGCAAAAAATATCTGGTCGTGATCACCATGGGGTTACCCTGGGAAAGCCCGGCAACGACAATGCCAAACTTGAATTCTCCATGAGCGGCTCCCGGATCGCGCGTCGCGAAGAATTGATTCACCGCAGCCAGCACAGCGGAGTTCACTTCACGGCTTATAGTCTGCAAGTCTGCATCTGGGTGGGCAGCGAGCCACGCTGCGGCGGTCCGGGAAATATTTACTTCCTCACGTACCGGCCTGCCAACCGGATCCTGTACCGATACGGTCCCGAAGATCGCCAGCGCAGCCTGTTTGCCGGCCTGCAACAATTTTTGCTCCTGACTGACGCGCCCATCAGCATTGAGCGATGCGCCATCGGTGGCAATGGCAAAGCCGTCGTGCGCGGCGCCAAGAAGGACCAAGCCAACTTTTGCCGGAACAAGGTGGAAGGTAGGTGTAGTCGTCTGCGCCGGCGACAGGGAGACGCCCAGACAGACAAGCAACAATAGGGTCTTCTTCATTTTGACCAATACCTTAAATAATTGAGATTCGTTGGAACATTTTACCGGAGCAATCGCCAGCCATACTCTTGCAGGCGAGCATCACCCGAAAAAAAACGGGGCCTGAAAAACGGCCCCGCGTGAGATTGTCTCAATCATTCGTTATTGAACGTTCAAAGCAACATCATCAATCACGAACGAAGTTTGCAGGGTTGAGTCTTCAACTCCAAGGAACCGTATCTTGACGGTCTGCCCCTTGAATTGGATTACGTTGAACGACCGCTGGGTGTATCCGGCCGCCGCATTCAGGTTGGAGAAGGTGCCCAGCGTTGCCAACACGGTGTTGGAACTATTGAGCACCTGGACCTTTAGAGTGTCAAAGGCCGTGGTGGTGGTGGTTTCTGCCGTATCAATGTGCAGGAAGAAGGTCAGCGTAGCTGTGGTAGACGTGGAAGGAATGGTGACCGTTTGCACCGCGGTGTCCGTATGGCTTGTGCCAAAGCCATCCAGCCATGCATCGAACACTCCTGTGTGTGCAGGTTCTTGATTGGAGTTGTTCAGCACCCCAGCCGTGAGGGCCCAGGGAGTGGCAACGCCGGTTTCAAACCCGCCGTTCACAATCAGATTTTGCTGGTTCTGGGAAGAAGTGACCGTAAGGCTGATGGTGGTGGTGTGCGTGAGAGTTCCAGACGTGCCCGTGACCGTGACAGTCGTGGTTCCAGTAGTTGCCGTAGCGCCGGCGGCAAAAGTCAGCACGCTGGTTGAAGTTGTCGGGTTCGTGCCAAACGTAGCGGTAACGCCCGAAGGCAAACCGGACGCCGATAAGCTCACGCTTCCGGTGAAGCCGCCCGAGGGGTTAACTGTAATCGTACTGTTTCCGTTGCTGCCTTGAGTAACGCTCAAACTGGCCGGCGAAGCCGAAAGCGTGAAGTTAGGTGTCGCCGTGGCATTCACCGTGAGCGTGACCGTGGTAGTGTGCGTCAGCGTTCCCGATGTTCCGGTAATCGTCACCGTTGAAGTTCCCGTGCTTGCAGTGCTGCTGGCGGTGAGCGTCAACGTGCTTGAACCAGTGGTGCTGGCCGGATTGAAACTGGCGGTAACGCCGGCGGGCAGGCCAGAGGCCGACAACGCAACGTTGCCAGTAAATCCGCCCGAAGGGCTAACGGTAATCGTGCTGCTTCCGCTTGTCCCCTGGGCCACCGTCACGCTGCTTGGCGATGCTGCAAGTGAGAAGTCAGGCGTGGCCGCGCCCCCGCAGCCCGGAAACTTTCTGCGAACCTGTTCCAGCAATGATGCTGGTCTCAGCCTCCATGGTATTCGCCGGGTCAGCAGGCGTTCTGCCGGTAAAGCGAATGGAAGGACTCACGCTGCTGCTGGATACGCTGTATCCCATGCCGATATCGCCGGACTGGTCCATGGCAACGCTGCCCATCCAGCGGAAGTTGGAATCTGGCGCAAACGTGCCTTGTTGCGCCACCACCGGCGTCCCATTCGGATTCTGGATTTCATACCAGCGCACACCGCCGCTGGTCCCTGCGGCAACAGAATGGTTGACCACCAATGATTCGTGGCTGCCAAAATTTCTGTAGGCCAGACGATACATGAGGCGGTCAGCAAGAGAGTCAAGAGTGTTGGTGGTGCCAGGCTGAGTAATACAGGTCCCGCCGTTGCAGACAGGGGTAAAGGCCGTCACCGGAATCACGGTGGGGCCTGTAAACGTGGAGGACGACGGTGTGGCGAAATTCACACTAAACTTAAACAGATTCAGATTGTTTGTGCCAAAGAACATGAGCAGGTTTGGTGTACCGGCGGGTGGCGCGGTGTTGCCGTCAAGATCAGAAGGCAGCAGACCGCCAACCGATGAACCCTGCTGGAAGCAAACCTGCGTTGCCGCAGCGCCGCTTAACATCGCATTTCGATCATAAGCACAGGCATCTGCGCCAACAAACGTATTGCCGTTGAACATATTGAAGGTCACGTAGTACGCGTCAGGCCACACGCCCATTTTTGGATAATCATCAAAATTGGGATATTGGAACGAATAGCGATTGAACGTTCCTGTGGCGTCAGAAGTGGTGGAAACGGCCACGCACTGCAGAAACGGAGTGGTGGTTACGGAAAACTGCGAGAACACCCATCGATTAGCTGCCTTGTCATACAATACGATGGGATCGCCGTCATTGTTCGTCTCGCAGCCGCCGCCAAAACCCGTCCATAATTGGTTCCCAGCGACCGGTCCAGAGATCAACGCGCCGGTCGTCTTGCTGAACACGGCAAACGATGAATTCACCCACTGCACATATTGAGTTGAACCGACCGCGCCATTCGTGTCCGGCGGTGCGCTGTTTACCGTAAAACCGAGCGATGCATTTCCCAGACCTTCAAAGCCCAGGCCGACCGTTGGCGCAAGCGCTGCCGGGGCCGGAACAGCGGAAGACTGCACCGCTGCGTCGCCCACGGGCCCTTGCTGCAACGTGCCCATGCCCGGAGGCAGTGGTATGCGGCGTACCGGCTCGGCTTCATGTTTTACGTGTCTTGTGGCCGCGTTGCCGCTCGAGTTGAGCGCTGGCATATCGCGCACGGCTGGAGAAACATCATGATGCACGTTTGAAAAAACGAGCGGCCCCACAGGCTGCTGCGCAGCTAGCGGAAAGGCAAGCATTAGTACCAAACCGGCTACACAGAGAAACATCCACGCGGAACGTGTTCGATGGAACATCGCCTTGATCTCCTAAATGCGAATTGGATGAGCCTGTTGGTCAGAAACCATTCTGCGGAGAAGAACTCCTAATACGGCTCTCCACTGTCGACTGCCGTAGATAGTACTTAAACGGCAATGACTCTGGAATGGGATTTTGCGACAAGACCAAAAGAAAGTGTCAGCCTTTCCCGATTCGGAACAGATGTGGGTCTACCAACAATTAAATGAACACTAATCCATCTCGCTTGTAACGAAGAAGTTTCATTGTGGAACAGTCAAAGGAAACTTCATGACGTTAGTAGGAAGAAAAATCTATATGAATTTTTCCAATCTATATTGAGCAACGCTTTGATGGAAAGACAAAAACAGCGTGCAGCGTAACCTCCAAACAAGACGCACCAAAAAACAAAGCCCGCCAAGGGATGGCGGACTTTGAGATTTGTGACCAGTGTTTCCGGATTTGATTCTTAGAGCTTGGTTATTTTGTGCGTTCTCTTGTTGGTGTCCAGCGCAACCCCACAGAAACGGTGCGGCTATAGTATTCGCGCTGCACTGGAAACTGCTCGCTGCCATTGTAGAAGCCGAACACTTCATTGGTGAGATTGAGCATGGAGACAATCGCCTGAACGCCCTGGAAACGGGGAACCCAGTAGCTGACCTGCGCGTCCACTTGCGTGTGAGGATAAAGATACTGATCTCCGTTCGGCCCTTTGAGTCCTCCCGCAGCGCCATCCTGGAACTGATAAGCAAAAATGTTGGCGTCGTTATGAGTGAGGCCCATGCGTGCGGATATTCCCTTTTTGTCGTAGGTGTAATCGAAGTTCCAGTTGTTCGGCGCCTGGCGCGGCAAAGCAGCCGTGTCAGTTCTGCCGAATCCTACCGGGAAGCTGGCACTAGACGATGTGTAACTGTAATTCGCTCTGATTCCCGAACCGTTCAAGAGTCCGGGCAGGAAAGTAAGGCGTTGCTGCCATGCCATTTCGATTCCCGTGAGATGGGCTCGGGGACCGTTGATGGGAGCAGCCTGCAGTTGTCCGGCAAACTGACCCGATGTGATGGGGCTAATCACGCCCTCGTAGATGGGATCGGTCAGGTATTTGTAGAATACGCCGCCCTGAATCATGCCCACATTCTTAAGATAACGCTCCAGCAACAGGTCAAAGTTTTGCGCATGGGTTGGTTTCAGGTTGGAGTTCCCGGCCCTGACCGAAGGCTGTCCAGCGGCAACGTTGGGGTCAAACGAGACGAAGGGCGGCAGATCTGCAAAGTTTGGCCGCGAAATGCCCATGCCGTATGCCGCACGCAAAAGAGTGTCCGAGCCAAAACGATATTGGAACTGGACGCTGGGAAGAACATCAACGTAGCTGTTCTGGCCTGGGACCTGGACAAGTGAACCCAGTACAAATTTGCGTTTAACCACCTGTATCTGGTTCCCGACAAAGGAATCCTGGGTGCCTTCTACACGTACGCCCGCCTGCACACGGGCCTGGCCAAAGTTGATGGTGTTCATCACATAGCCGGCGGAGACACGCTCGTCCGTGTTGAAGTCAGAGGGTAACGTACGGGCCGCATCATTCAGTGCATTCCTATTGGCATCAAACCCGCCAGGATTTGCATTGAAAAGAGCAATGATCTTGTTGTAATCCGTGGTTGGCCCAAAGGTCCCGAATTTTCCGAAGTAGTAGTTCGGGTTGGTGAATGACCTGAGAACAGAGCTCATCAGGAAATCCTGGGTTGCACTGAACGTCTGCTGGACATTGAGCTGTGATTTGTGGGCGTCGCGCACTTTGGCCCCAACTTCTATGGTGCTGAAATGCGAACCGGCAAAGTAGGTCCTTGCAACCGATATGGCTCCTGTAACGTCCCGTTCGAAGGTGTGATCGTCACCTATGGAAAGCCGGGAAATCGCATATTGATTCGGGTCAAAGATGTTGGCGTTCAGGGCTGTGAGTCTTGGAACGAACGGATTGCTGGTATTGACGGCAAATTGCACCGCGTTATCCACCGGCCCACCGGCAACAGGACTGAAATTGGTGGAAGGGAAGAAGCCGGTGAAACGCGCCTGGCCGAATGAAAGCTCATAATTAACCAGCGTTGATCCCTTGTCATGCCGTCCCCCGGCAGTCGCGCTGAACAGGCGCTGTGACGGCGTGCGGGTAACGTGCGAGAAGCTTGAAGTTCCGTCCGCGTTGGTCAGAGTGGGAGTGTCAAACGAACCGACGGAGGGCGAATAGATCCAATCCTGGCCATTGTCTTTGAACTGCGCAAACAAACCATGCAGATAAATGCTGGAACCTTCACTCAGGCGGTAATCCATGGTGCCGCCAAAACCATAACGGGTGCGGTCATACCAGTATTGCCGCTGGTCATAACCATTCGGCCCTAAAAACGTTGCGCCATTGGTGAGGGTGTTTGCACCCTGGCTGGGTTCAAGGTCATCAATGCCGCGACTGTTCCAGTCATAGCTGGCGCCCACCAGGATTCCAAAACGATGGTGTTCCCCAAACCTTTGGCCCATGGTGGAACTGAACTGGTTGAGCGAACGTCCGCCGGCGATGGGCGTATAGCCTCCCATGCCGAGAAAGGTCATGTAAGGCTGGTCCGCCGGGCTCTTGGTGACCAGATTCACTGATCCGCCGATGGCATCTCCCTCCTGGTTGGCGGAAAGCGTCTTGCTGATCTCCACCGATTCCACCAGATCGGAAGGAATGGCATCCAGTTTCACGTTGCGTACGTTCTCCGGCGACGGCAGGTGCACGCCATCCACGGTCACGTTGCTCAAGCGCGGCTCGGTTCCGCGAATCTGTACGTATTTGCCTTCGCCTTCATCGCGCTCCAGGGAGACGCTGGGCAGCCGGCCCACTGCGTCGGCGATATTTGTGTTGGGCAAGCTGACAATTACGTCATAAGGAAGTACCTGAAGAACGTTGTCGGCAGTACGTTCCCGGTTCAGGGCCTCTTCTTCTCCGCGTTGCCGGTCCGCCCGGACCACTACTTCCTGGCTGACCGTATCGATCTGCAACACAGCGTCCAGTTGCGTGACCTCTCCTGCATTCACCGTCACTTCCGTTGAGTATGAGGCAAATCCGACGTAAGAGACGGTAATGGTGTACTTGCCGGGCACCAAGCCGGAGATAGTGAATTGGCCTTGCGCATCAGTGGCTGCGACCTGGTCTTTGGGCTGCACCTGTACCCGCGCGCCCTGGAGAATGCCATGGTTTTTGTCGGTAACATGACCGAGGATGGTTGCTCGGCGCTCCTGTGCGCTTGACGGAACGGTCAATGCAAGAGCGGTGATGAGTGCGAAGACGATCGACTTATAAAGACTCGGTCGCATGTGAACCTCCGGAAGTTGTGAACCCGGAATCCTAATGAGCCTTCATGAAAAATATGTGACTACCTGATGAATGAGCGATTAAAATTTGCACGAATCCAGCGCTCTTCTGGTGGCAATGGATCGCCCGCAAGTTGAGGCTTCTGATGGATTAGGCCTTCTGATTTACACCATGTTCCGGACTGAACAATGGCATCAGTGAAAAGACTTGCGTCTCAAAAGCTATAAATCCTAAAAAGCGTACTAGCCTGCTGAGTCATAAATGGATTTAAATAAATAAAGAAAAGGGGTTATCGTGGATCATGTCGAATCCACGAGGACGTCCTAAGCAGCGAGAACTCGTTGTCAGCCCAGAGCAGAAGATAGCTTTGCGGCAACTGCTGCAGCAACAGCGGAGTTCGCGATCGCTGGTAAGAATCGTGGATCGGGGCGTTCTGGGTCCAGTGGGAAGATCCGCGACTGAGCTGCGCTTCCTCCACTTCGCCACCGTCTTGGGGTTGATGCCATGGCGGTGCGCCAGAGATCTCAGACTCTCTTGACTATGTTGTATCGCTCGACGGACCGCCTCCGTCGTTGTGGCGCCCCGGTGCAATACTTGGCCCATAGTGCCTCCTTCCATTCTCTGCGATAGTTTTCACCATCAAATGCCGGGACTATACATCTACATGGTTTTCTTGGTAGCCCAGTAATCGCTCCACTCCATCAGACCAAGAACGGGCCGGCTCGTAGTTAGCTTGCAGGCTCCCGTGCTTAACCAGGGCCATTCATGCCTTAGTCCCGCGTCAGCGGGACGGCTGGTAGTAGACCGCCGTTTCAACGGCGGGGATGCAACAACGAAAGATGAAGTCCGCTTTAGCGGACGAATGAGCCGTCGCATGGCTGTATTTGCGTTCGCCCAGCACACGGGTGCGGAGCTCACACATATTAAAGCCCTCAGCCGTCCCCTGCGGGGACTGCTCTCATTCTTACCCGCTTTTCCGCTGTTGAAACAGCGGGCTACTACGATTCGTCCCGCTGGCGCGGGACTGGATTGTGGCAAGGGATACTGTATTCATTGTCCCCACTCATCCGGATGAAAGCCACAGGGACCAGAAAGCAGGCTCCGTCGCTGCGATGTCGGCGATCCGGGACTCCACTTTTCAAAGTGTTTTCCGAACCTGCCGGATTCGGCTTCTCAAAAGTTCTCGAAAGACCGCAACCTCATCCGTCTGCATCACGCGCTTGGGCACGATAAAGAAAAGGCGCGGCTGCGTGTACAAAAGAAAACTCTTCTTCGACTCCTTCCAGGCTTCAAAAGCTTCCCAGCGCGATTTGCTCTCGCCTGTCGCGCTCCGGTACAGGATGACCTCGTCTCCAACTGATATCTCCATCGGCTTGTGGAGCGATTTGAGCTTGCGAAACTGCCTACGAAACGGGATGCCCGACCAAATATAGGCTGCCAAAAAAGAGAAGATGAGAAACAGAGCAATGATGATGCGAATGGCGCTGAAAATCAAAACAGGGCCAAAGATTGCCAGAGCGAAGATAGGCTTCCAACCTGAAGCACCCACTGTCTTGCGCAAATGGGCCAGATGCGCATCTACGAAATCATCTTCATCGAGCTGAAACTGGAAAGTCACGCGCCTATGATAGCTGCCGCTATAATTTATGGCCACCATAAATGTGACGTCTTATTGCCCATGTGGTACCGGCGCCCTCGCCGGTGGTTTTTTTCTTTTCACAGCCGGGGCGGCTGTGCTACATGGTTTTCTTAACAGCCGGGTGATCGCTCCACTACATCAGACCAAGAACGGGCCGGCTCGTAGTTAGCTTGCACGCTCCAATGCTTCACCAGGGCCATTCATGATTCAGTCCCGCAAAGCGGGACGGCTGGCAGTAGCCCACCGTTTCAACGGTGGGAAGGCTATGCAATCAAAACAAAGTCCGCCTTAGCGGACGACTGATACTAGCGTACAATTCCCTGCCATGTCCCACACCTATTACAGCATCCTGGCCCATTGTGTCTTCTCTACGAAACAGCGCCGGCCCACCATCCCCGCCGACATGAGGGACAAACTCTGGCCGTACATTGCCGGCATCGCGCGCAGAATCGATTTACAGCCATTGCCGTGGGCGGCATGCCGGACCATGTCCATGTGCTGGTCTCTTTGCCTACATCCATGCCCATCGCAAAGGCCGTGCAATTGATTAAAGGCGGTTCGTCCAAATGGATCAACGACCACCTTAAGCGTCGTACTTTTTCGTGGCAGGATGGATATGGGGCCTTCACCATCGGTATATCGCAGCTGGAAAACACGGTGCGGTATATCGAGAACTAGGAGCGGCATCACGGCAAGATGAGCTTCTCCCAGGAGTTGAAGAAAATGCTGGAACGACACGGTATCCGGTCGTTTGCCGATGTGCGCGATTGAAATCGCACACATGCTTCAGCCGTCCCCTGAAGCTGAAGGGGACTACTCTCATTCTTGCCCGCTTTCCCGCTGTTAAAGAGGCGGTTACTAAACGCGGATTTTTCGCGAATGAGCGACATATTGGGATCAGCGAGCATGGCGGCACAATATGTGACTGTCGTTTTTGAATTTCGTAACAGCCTCTAAAACAGCGGGCTACTACAGATTGGGACCGCTTATTCCAGCGTGGGCCGTGCGACGTAACGAGAAATCGAGCAACGGGCGCTACCTCTTGTGATATTGTGCATATTCGATAATTTGTCAGGGTTCAGAACTAATGCATAAATCGAACGCCAAGAAAGCTCGCCGGTCAACCGCACACGTCAGCACTACACCAACTGATAAGGACGTTTGTTTCGTCATTATGCCATTCGGAGGCTGGCTTGACGACTATTATGAAACGATTTACTCGCCAGCGATCCAGGCGGCTGGATTATCCCCACACCGTGCTGACGATCTTTATAGGCCCAGTACCATAGTCAATGATATCTGGGCCTATACTAATCGCGCCAAACTACTACTCGCAGATTTAACGGGGAAGAACCCTAATGTGTTTTATGAGCTGGGACTCGCCCACGCACTTGCCAAACCAGTTATTCTCGTCGCAGAATCGATGGACGATATTCCGTTTGATCTGCGCGCACTACGCATAATCGTCTACGACAAGAATCATCCAAGATGGGGCGAACGTCTTGAGGACAAGGTAAAGACATCGATAGAGGAGGTTCTCAGGTCTCCGCAGGAAGCTGTGTTGCCTGCTTTTCTGCATGTACGCGAATCGGCCAGCACGAAGGCGGTAACACC
>WNFP01002418.1_pt1 | contig 14880 bp, 10 predicted proteins | sample 5400201 | NCBI WGS metagenome assembly WNFP01 (sample SAMN13153355, study PRJNA577476) | soil metagenome | isolation source: 115 cm saprolite under Madrone tree | place: USA:California | collected 2016-06-14
TCGGTGATGTGGGCATTGCCGATGACGAGCAGGCGATGGCGCAGGTTGTCGAAGACGAGCAGGCTGTCCGTGAACATGAAGACGGCGTCCGGCAACCTGAGATCGTCCTTGGCCAGGCGCGGGAGCTCCTCCACGTGACGGACCATATCGTAGGAGATGTAGCCGACCGCGCCACCCTGGAACCGGGGGAGACCCGGTACGGCCACGGGCGTGAAGCGCGCGAGGAGGTCGCGCAGAGCGGCAAACGGGCTCTCGGCCGTCAATGACTCCACGCGGCCGTCGGCGTGACGCAGGGTGAGCCGCTCACCCTTGGCCGTGAAGACCATGGAGGGCTCCGAGCCGAGAAACGAGTAGCGCGCCCACTTCTCCCCGCCTTCGACGGACTCGAGGAGAAAGGCGAAGGGTCCTGGACGCAGCCGGAGAAAAGCGGAAAGCGGCGTGTCCAGATCCGCCGCCACCTCGGCATAGACGGGCACCAGATTGCCGCCGGCCGCGAGCCGGCGGAACTCCTCCCTCGAGGGAGATAGCGGGGGCACCGCGCGCCCCACTGTGGTCATGGCCGCGTTAGCTCAGGCGAGGGCGTCCAGCTTTTTCTTGAGCTGGGACTTGGGCACCGCGCCGATCACCTGGTCCATCACTTTGCCATCCTTCATGAAAAGAATGGTGGGGATGGAGCGGACGCCGTAGCGGGCCGCCAGCTGAGGATTGTCGTCTACGTTGACCTTGGCGAGGCTCACCGAGCCCTTGGACTCCGAGGCCAGCTCCTCGAGCGTCGGCCCGATAGCGCGGCACGGCTGGCACCACTCGGCCCAGAAGTCCACCATGAGGACTTCCGTGCGCTTGCCGATCTCGTCGTCGAAACTCTGTTCGGTGAGATGCAATGTCGTATCAGCCATGAGATGCGCGTCTCCTTTGGTGTGATGTCCTGCGTGCGACCGCCATCGCCGCGATGCTCATCGGAGCATAAACCAGGCGCTGGGTCAGCATCCCGGAAACCTGGGTCACCGCCGCCGCCCCGGCCGAGCCATCGGAGCGGGCCGACTCAACTCGCCAGAAGACGAGTGCTAGCCACCGCTCGACGTTCCCTTGCCTGCTGTCCGCCCAGGCCTTACTGAGCTGGTGCCGAGCCGCGTGATCTGAATACAATAAAATCCAATTATAGCGGTATGTTGATAGCCACCCACCTGATAGAACCGATAACGAGGGCGGCCAACGGTCGGAGAGCGGGGCTCGGCGGGGCACGAGGACGTCAGTTGACAGGTCCATAAAACCTACGGCTACGCTAGCACGGCCTCACACTTACCGCAACGCGGCAAGGCGGATTACCTTGACACTTTTGCCGTCGAACCGCCATTCTGAAACTCCCAAGGTTACGGCAGGTTGTGGCGCATGACAGGGACGGTGAGCGTTCCTCTGAGAGCCCTCACGGGCGAGCGTCGGTAGCCTCGGAAAGCAGAAGTGTCACGAGGAGGACAGTCGACTCAATGGCCAAGGTCATGGTCGTAGACGACGCCAAGTCCGAGCTCAGGCTCATCGAAGGCATTCTCAAGACGGCCGGCCTCGAAGTTGTCTGTTTTCCCGACGGTGAGGAAATCGAAGAGCGGATTGTCCTCGAACGTCCTGATCTGCTGCTCCTCGACATCGTCATGCCCCACCGCAACGGTTACGAGATCCTTCGCAGCCTCAAGCGTGACGAGCGCACCAAGGCCATGCCCGTGGTGCTCGTCAGCTCGAAGAATCAGGAGAGCGACCGCGTGTGGGGCAAGCGACAGGGCGCCGATGAGTATCTCGGCAAGCCTTTCACCGCCGAGCAGCTCGTCACCGTGGTCCGGCAATTCGTCAGGTGATCGCGCGATCGGCTCCCCAGCGGTGACGACGCTTCCCGCACCTGCGCAAGCCGCCGTCCCCCAGAGACGCGCGTGCATGGTCACGCTCGCGGGATATCGCTTTGCCGTCGAGGTGCGATACGCGCGCGAGGTGGTCGTGTTCGACGAATACACCACCGTGCCCCTCGCTCCCGCCCACCTGCTGGGTGTGGCCAATCTTCGGGGCGGCATCATGCCGGTCGTGGATATCCGCCCCCTTCTTGGAATGGCCCCGGCCGTGGCCGGCCACGAGGTTCGCGCGCTCGTCGTGGAGCGTGACGGCGTCAAGGTGGCCCTCCTGATCGATGAAGTGCTGGGCCTCGAGCCTCTCGACGCAAGACCGTCCGCCGATGACCGTCATGAGCTAGGCCCCCGCGCCGTGATCGTCGCCCGCCTCGGGCGCGAAGACGGCGACGTCGCGCTGCTCGACGTGCGCGCTTTGCTCACCGCCATGGGTGGCGACACCGGAGCGCCCGAGAAGGCAGTCACATGAACAGGCGGCGTTTCCTCGGTCTGGCCTCCGGCGTCCTCGCAGGAGGGGGAATTTTCGGAGCCGGTGACCGCTCGTGGGCTCAGGCGGGGTCGCCGCCCCGTCCCGGCGTGAAGACGGCCGCGACCCCTCCCACGGAAGTGCCCACGGCGAGCGCGCCCGGCGTCAGCGCGCGCGACGTCAAGATCGGCATGAGCGCGGCGTTCAAGGGTCCCGCCGCGGGTCTGGGCACCGAGCTGTGGCGGGGCGCCACCGCATACTTCTCGGAGATCAATGCCCGCGGCGGCGTCAATGGTCGCTCCGTCGTGGTGGCGGCGCTCGACGACGGTTATCAGCCCGACCCGTGCTTGCGCAACACGATACAGCTCGTGGAGCAGGACCAGGTGTTCTTCCTGTCGAACTACGTGGGAACGCCGACCCTGACGCGGGCCCTCCCCGTCATCAAGCGCTACGGCGACGTGCTCCTCGTGGGTAACTTCACGGGGGCCCAGCCTCAGCGGGAGGCGCCCTACGTCGACTACGTCTTCAATATTCGCGCCTCGTACCGTCAGGAGATGGCCGCGCTCGTCGAGCGCTTCTGGGGGCTGGGCGCCCGGAAGTTCGGCCTCTTCTATCAGATAGACGCCTACGGCAGGAGCGGCGCCGATGGCGCGGAGCGCGCGCTCGCCCAGCGAGGCGCCAAGGTCGCGGCCGAAGCGACCTACGTCCGCGGGGCCAGATTCGACGACGACATGGCGGCCGCGGTCGCGGTGCTGCGCCAGGCGGGGTGTGAGATCGTCCTGTGCACGGGCGCCTATCAGGGCTGCGGCGCCTTCGTCCGCGCCGCGCGCGACGTGGGCTTTACCGTGCCGATCTCGAATGTCTCCTTCGTCGGATCCGACGCGATGCTCGCCCTTCTCCTCAAGCAGGGCAAGACGGCGGGGCGCGACTACACGCGCGCCCTCGTCAATTCCCAGGTGATGCCGAGCTACGACGATCTCGACCTCCCCGGCGTCGCCGAATACCGGGCCCTCATGGACAAGCACAATCCGGCCCTGCCGGAATCGCTGCGGGACCGCGGCTACACGCCCCAGCGCTACAGCTTCATCAGCCTCGAAGGCTTCGTCAACGCCAAGGTCACCGTGGAGGCGCTGCGCCGGGCCGGCACCAATCCGACCCGCGCGAGCCTGCGCCAATCCCTCGAGTCGCTCCACAACGTCGACCTCGGCATCGGGGCCCCCCTCAGCTTCGGACCGGAGCGTCACCAGGGGCTCGACAGCGTCTACTTCACCCGGGTGCAGGGCGAGCACTGGGTGCCCATCACCGATTGGACCGCGGCCGTTCGCGCCTGAGCCGCAGGAGAACGTCATGGCACGCACGAGGAAACTACCGGACGAGGAGCAGACGGCGGGGCAGCCGGCGCGACGGGGCCTCGGCCTCCTCGGGAAGATCGTGATCTTCCTCGTGGCGGTCCTCGTGCCTCTGGCCGCCGTGACGTGGTATGTCTCCGCGCGATCCATCAAGACGGCCATGACCGAGGAATTCGTCTCGAAGGGCGAGGCCATCGCGTCCAGCCTCGCCTCCTCCGGAGTGGATCTGATCTCGACGCGCGACGCCTCGTCCGTGCAGTCGCTCGTGGACGAGTTCGCCCGCATCCGCGGGGTCGCCTACGTGATGGTCTACGATCCCCAGAAGAAGCTCATCGCCCACACCTTCTCGCCTTCGGTGCCCGCGGGCATCATCGACAAGAACCTCGTGCCCGGCACGGTGGCGCGGCAGCAACGGGACATCGCGTACGAGGACCCGGCGCGCAAGGGTAAGCGCGACATCATCGACATCGGCGTGCCCATGGCCGCGGGCAAGCTCGGGACCGTCCGCGTCGGCATGGATCGGGCCATCATCGATCAGGCGGCGGCGACCTCGGGCCGTCAGGTCCTTCTCGTCTTCGCCGCCGTGGCCGCCCTCACCCTGATCGGCGGCGCTCTGCTCGCGCGACGCATCACGCGCCCCATCACCCGGCTGGTGGAAGCGGCCCAGCGGGTGGGCGAGGGCGATCTCAGCGAGACCGTCGCCGTCACCTCTCGTGACGAGATCGGAGAGCTCGCCCGGACCTTCAACGACTCCATCGCGCGCCTGCGCGCCCAGGTCCAGACGGAGGCGGAGCGCGACGAGGAGCGGCGGCGACGTGAGGATCTGCAGGAGAGCATCATCAAGTTCCTCGACGTGGCCATGGAAGTCTCGCAGGGAGATCTGACCAGGCGCGGCGAGGTCACCTCCGATGTCCTCGGCAACGTCGTGGACGCCATCAACGTGATGGTGGGCGAGATCGGGGCCATCATGGCCGACGTGCGCGGAGCCGCCCTGCAGGTAGCGGCCGGGGCCAGTCAGATGACCGACTCGTCGAGACGCATGACGGAGGGTGCGCAGGCCCAGGCGCGCGAGGCGAGCAGGGTAGCGGAATCCGTGGAGGGGTTGACGCAGTCCGTGCGCCAGGTGGCGGACAGCGCCCGCGCCTCGGCGCAGGCGGCCCGCGAGGCCCTCGACGCCTCGCAGAAGGGTGACGCGGCCGTTCGCGACAGCCTGCAGGCCATGCAGCGCATCCGCGGTGAGGTGCAATCCATCTCCAAGAAGATCAAGAGCCTGGGCGATCGGTCGCTCGAGATCTCCGAGATCGTCAACACCATCGAGGACATCGCCTCCCAGACCAATCTCGTCGCCCTCAATGCCGCCATCGAGGCCGCGGGCGCCGGCGAGGCGGGGCTGCGCTTCGCCGTGGTCGCCGACGAGGTGCGTAAGCTGGCCGAGCGCTCGGCCAAGGCCACGAAGGACATCGCGGTCCTGATCAAGAACGTGCAGGCGGACACGCAGGACGCCGTGGTGGTCATGGAGCAGGGGACCTTGGAGGTGGAGGCAGGCTATCGCATGACCGTGCAGGCCGGCGATAGCCTGAAGGCCATTGCCGATGTCTCCCAGCGTTCGGCCGCGCTCGCCCAGGACATCTCCGAGGCGACACAGGAGCAGGTGAGGGGTGCCGAGACGGTGACTCAAGCCATGCAGTCCATCCAGACCGTGGCCTCCCAGACCGAGCTGAGAGCGCTCGAGGCTCGCCGGACAGTGGCTGAGCTCGCCCGCCTCGCCGAGGAGCTCACGGCCAGCCTTGCCCGATTCAAGCTGGCCGCCTAGTGCTCCCCGTGGCCCGGAATTTGCTCTAAGAGAGCCAGGATGCTGGAAGACCCGGAAGGTGAATTCATCCTGGGCATCTTTTTGATGGAGGCTTGGGATACCGTGGCCTCCGTCGAGGACGGAGTGCGCCGATTGGCCGGGGGCGATCCTCCTTCCTCGGAGATCGTCGACCCACTTGTGGTGGTCGCCCATCGGCTCAAGGGCGCCTCCGCCCTTCATGGATATCCGGTGGTCTCCGCGGTAGCGCTCGTGATGGAGAACCTGCTCGAGACGCTGCCGGGCCAGCCGGCTCGGGAGTGGGGGCGCACCATCGAGGTGCTCGGGGACGTCGTGGTGACGGTCAGGCGAGTGCTCGAGATGATCGGCGACGATGGTCGGGAGGACGTGGATACCGTCTCCCGGCTCCGCGCCCGCTATCCGGAGCTCTTCCCCACCCATGCGGCGTCCGAGCTTCCTCCTGATTCCCTCCGCCGCGCGGAGCACACACCTGCCCCGGCCGTGGCAAAGACGGAGGCGATGCCATCGGCGCCGCCCCCGGAGGGCGAGGCTGACCTCGACACCAAGCCCCCACAGTCTTCCGCACGCTCGGTGTTCTCCCGTCCCCTTCCTCCGCCGGTCCCCCGGGCCATGCCCGAAGGGCCCACCGCCGAGCTCGGTGAGGTCGCCGCGGACAGGCTTCTGAGCGATCTCGAGCGCTTCTTCGCCGAGCACGCAGAGTCCGTGCCGTACTTCGCTCCGGAGGCGGCGGAGCACCTCGAGGTGATGACGCGGTCCATCCTGGCTCTGGAGCAGGTGACGGGAGCGACTAAGGACGAGGAGATCGCGACGCTCTTCCGCGCCGTCCACACCCTCAAGGGCGCCGCCTACACCGTGGGCTGCGCGCCCGTCGGCGATGTCGCCCATCGCATCGAGGACATCCTGGACGCCGTGCGTGACCGGCGGCTCGAGTTCGAGCCGGCCGTGTTCGACGCGGTCTTGGGCGGCGTGGATACGCTTCGGCTCCTCCTCGACGGCTCGGACAAGACCACGCTCGATACGCGTCTCGGTGTCCAGCGCACGCTGGATGTCCTCGGCGCTCTCCGGCCCGGCCCCGTGCCCTTCGAGAGCGATGCCCGCCACCGCGAAGCAGAGCCGGCGGCCGAGCCCGTCCTCATGGCCACCGTGCCCGCCCCGTGGCGCCCGCGCGTCGTGCCCCCTGTGCCCGGGTCCCGGAGCAAGCGCGATGGCAAGTCGAGGGACGCGCGCCCGAGCATCCGCGTCGGCCTCGATCGCCTCGACTCGCTCATGAACCTGGTCGGCGAGCTCGTCATCGCGCGCAGCCGCCTCGACCAGCGCTTCGCTCAGATCGAGCGCGTCAACGAGCTTCTGGCCTTCAGCCGCTCGCGCATGGCGCAGGCCGTGCGCGACTTCGAGGAAAAGCACCGGCATACTCAGCTCTCGCCCGCCCTCTCGGGGATCACCGCGGACCCGGGGGCGGACGTCTTCGCCGAGCTCGAGTTCGACCGCTACGACGATTTCAATATCTTTGCGCGGAGCGTCGACGAGATTTCGGCCGACGTCTCGGAGATCCAGGCCCAGCTCACCGGCTTCATCCGGAGCGTCGGCGAGGACACGGCCCAGCTTCATCGCCTCACGGGCAGCCTGCGCGGCGAAGTGACGCGCGCGCGCATGGTGCCCATCGGACGCCTCTTCGCGCGCTTCCACCAGCCCGTCCGCGAGGCCGGGCGGGCGGGCGGCAAGAGTCTCGATCTCCGCCTCGCCGGAGAGACCGTCGAGGTGGACAACGCCGTCATCGAGCAGATCGCGGATCCGCTCCTGCACCTCGTGCGGAACGCCGTCGACCACGGCATCGAGAGCGATGAGGAGCGCCGCGCCGCGGGCAAACCCCCCCGCGCGACGATCTGGATCCGCGCCCATCACCAGGGCAGCTTCGTGCACATCGAGGTGGCGGACGACGGGCGGGGGATGGACCCGGCCCGCCTGCGGGAGCGCGCGGTGCGACTGGGCTTCCTGTCCCCCGCCGCCGCCGAGGCGCTTGACGGGCGCGACGCGCTCAACCTGATCTTCCTGCCCGGCTTCAGCACCGCCCCCGAGGTCACGACCTCGTCGGGGCGCGGGGTGGGCATGGACGTGGTGCGCGCCAACGTGGGCCGGCTCAACGGCGAAATCGACGTGCAGAGCGAGCCCGGCGCGGGTACCCGGATCACCATCAAGCTTCCCCTGACCGTGATCATTTCGGATGCCCTGCTCGTCCGGGCGGGGGGCGAGACATTCGCGGTGCCCATGCACGCCGTCCGCAGTGTCGCCCAGGTGCGCCCCGAGGACATCGTCCACACGGGCGACCGCGAGCGGGTGGTGGTCGAGGAGGAAGAGGTCGACTTGATCCGCCTCGATCAGGTGCTCGCCCTGCCCGCCGGGCGGGCTCTCGCGCGGCTGCCCGTGCTCGTGGTGCGCTCGGGCGTACGTCCGCTGGCCGTGGTGGTGGAGGAGCTCGTCGGGAAGGAAGACGTGGTCATCAAGAATCTCGGTGGCCTCCTCGAGCGCGTGGGGCCGTTCGCGGGAGCCACCATCACCGGGGCCGGGCGCGTCATCCTCCTCGTGGATCCATCGCGCCTCGCCGAGTCGGCGGAGGTGTCCCGGCCCGCGGAACGGGTGCCCGCCGTGCCGCGGGAGCGCGGATCCGCGCGGGAGCGGACGGGAAGGAAGACGCGCCGTATCCTGCTCGTGGATGACTCGATCAGCGTCCGCAAGTTCGTGGGGCAGATGCTCGAGAAGGCGAACTTCGAGGTGGTCACGGCCAACGACGGCGCGGAAGCCCTGCGCCGCCTCGGCGATACGGCGGTGGATCTCGTCATCACCGACCTCGAGATGCCGCGCGTCAGCGGCTACGAGCTGATCCAGGACCTGCGCGCGCGGGCCTCCACGCGCGCGGTGCCCGTGGTCGTGCTGACCACGCGCGCGGGCGCCAAGCACGTGAATCTCGCCCGAAGCCTCGGCATCGTGCACTATGTCGCCAAGCCCGTGGACGAGGAAGCCTTCGTGCGTCTCATCGGATCGCTGACCGCGCGGGGAGCGGCCTTGACGGCCACGGAGGTCGCGCCGTGAGCGGTCGATCCGCCCCTCGAGTGCTCATCGTGGACGCCGACCCGGCCAAGCTCTCCGTGCTCAAGGCGGCCCTCATGCACGCCGCCTATCACGTGACGTCGGCGACGAGCGCCTCCTTCGCCCTCACCACCCTCGAGCGCGACCGGCCCGATCTCATCGTGAGCGGCAACCGCACTGAAGATATGGATGGTGTCGAGTTCTGCTCGATCATCCGGAGCGATCCGGCCACTCACGATATTCCCTTCCTCCTTCTGTCCGGTCCCAAGCGTCCGACGCCGTGGGCGGTCGCCCAGGCCGGCGTGGACATGCTGCTCGCGGGAGATTTCGTCGTCTCCGCCGTGCTCGATCGCATCTCGAAGCTCCTCCGCCACGTCGCGGTGAAGAACCAGCCTGGCCCCCCGGCCTCGCCCCCCGTGGCCGTCCCCCAGCCGCTTCCTTCGAAGGTCGCCCCGTCGCGCGCGGGGGCGGCGGAGCGCACGCTCGAAGGCTCCTTCGGCGTGCTCGATCTGGCCGAGGTGACCCAGGCCATCGCGCTGGGGGGCAAGACGGGTCAGCTCTCCCTGCGGCTGGCCGCGGGCGAGGGAGCGATCGTCTTCGACTCCGGGCGCGTCGTGCACGCGGAGTTCGGCGGCCGCACCGGCGAGAGCGCTTTCGGGGCCATGATCTCATCGGCCCAGTTCGATCCGGCGGGCACCTTTCGTTTCACGCCGGGCGCCGAGCTCCCTACCAGCTTGGGCCCTCGCACCATCCAGAAAAGCGTCGACCAGCTCCTGCTCAGCGTCGCTTCAGAAATCGATGAGGGGCAAGCCGCGGCGGGAATGCCGCCTCCGCCCCAGAGGACCTAGACTATGCCGCGTGTGCTTGTCGTTGACGACAGCCTCTCCGTGCGCAAGATGGTCGAGCGCGCGCTGGAGACCAAGGGTCTCGAAGTCATCGCCGCGTCTTCGGGGGCCGAGGCGATCGAGCGCCTCGATAGCTCCCTGCCGGACGTCATCGTCTGCGACGTGGTCATGCCGGACGTGGACGGCTACGGCATCTGCGAGGCGGTGCGCGCCCATCCCGTGCTGTGCCACACGCCGGTGCTCCTCATCTCGGGCATCGTCAACAGCGCCGTGCTCGAGCGGGCCGCGCGCGTCCGATCGAGCGCGGTTCTGCGAAAGCCCTTCACGGCGGATGATCTCACGCGCAAGGTAGACGAGCTCCTCGCCGCCCGCTCGGCCCCCGCGGCCGAACCGGAGACGTTCGAGCCGGCGGGGGCGGATCTGGTCGCGCTGCCCGACCTCAAGGCGGCGCTCGAGCAGCTCGTGGCCATGCCTGGCGTCTCCCTCGCCGCCCTCGTGGATCGCGAGGGATTCCTCATCGAAGCCTGCGGCGAGCTCGGCGTGGGGGCTGAGGTCGCGGGGGCGCTGGCCGCTTGCCTCGCCGAGTCCTCGGAGGGCATCGGGCGGGAGATGGGGCAGGGCCTGCTCTCGAGCATGATCCTCGACTACGAGGCGGGCATGCTGCTCCTGCATGCCGCGGGGCGGTCGGCCATACTCGCGGTGGTGCTGCGGGATCCCACCGCGCTCGGCAAGGTCCGCTATTACGTCAAGAAGTCACTGCCGGAGCTGCTCCGGCTCGTGGGATGACCAAACCCACTCGGAATTCCAATCTGATGAAGCCGTGGGCGTGGCTGGCCGCGGTGGCCGCCGTCTGTCTCGTCCTCGCCTCCTCCACCGCGTTGTACGCGATCAATTCGGGCGTGAGGCTGGGACTCCCGTGGTGGACAGCGGTGGTGGCTCCCGCCATCGTCTACGCGCTCGTGCTGCCGCTATGCGTTCCGCGGATTCGGCTCACCGGCTGGACGACCGGCTTTTTCACGCTCGGGATCTTGCACGGAGTGCTCGGTCTCGCCACGACGTGGCTCTACGCGAACATCGGCCTCACCTCATTTGCGGAGGCCCTGGCCCCGGCCTTCTGGAACTTTCCGCCCGCCCTTGTCCTCGAGATGGTCGGATCGCTGCTGATGACGCTGCCGTTCCTCGGGGCCCTGGCCCCGCGTCCCCCTGCTCCGCGCGCTCAGCCGCAGACGTCGTCGCCCAGGTCCGCGGCGCCGAAGAGGCCGATGCAGGAGGTGTCGGCGGCTCACGAACAGAGCCGACATGTATGGACGCGCCCGGAGCCCCCCGCGGCCCCGGCGGCAGCCAGTCTGTCGGCTGCGCCGCCGCCCGTCACGGCGGTGGCACCGATCGTAGAGGAGCCGCCCATGGCGGCGCCCGAGCAACACGTCGTGCATGCCGCGCCTCTCCTGGGCACGAACGGCTCGGCTTCGGACGTCGCGGAGCCGAGCATCGAAAAGGCCCTGGACTTTCGCCACGCGCTCACCGAGCTCTTCGGTGATCCGGTCCCGGCGACGAAGGCGGAGATCGAGACCGTACCGGAGCCGCTCTCCGCGCCGGTGGCCGACGAGGCGACGTCCACCCTCTCCGCCTCCGCGGAAGCCCCCGCACTGCCCGAAGTGACCGTGGCGCCTCCCCCAGATGCGCCTCCCGCCGTAGACGTGCGTCCCGCTACACCGGAGCCTGTGGCGCCTGCGGCAACGGGCGAAATGGTGCGCATCTCGTTCGACCGGGTGGTGGGGCAGCTCCCGCCGGGAGCTTTCCGCGTACCGCTGGCACACGTTGGGCCGAGGCTACGTCAGGCAGACACCTTGCTGGTGGCGCAGGCGCTGATCCTGCCGCAGCTGGGCGAGGGCGTGGTCCAGGTCGCGTGGGAGGCCGTAGTCGAGCAGTTCCCCGCGGCGGTGTTCGCGGTGGCGCCCGCCGAGGTGAAGGAGCGCATCGTGAACGGCCGGCTGTTGTTGCCGCTGGACGAGATCGTGAGACAGCTGCCCTCGGACGTCTTCGGCGCTTCCATGGGACGCGGACCCGTCGAGGTGCCAGGCATCGAGAGCTTCCCGGCTCCGTTCAAGCCGCTTGGATGGGAGCAGTCGGCGCCTGCGCCGGCCCCTGCCGCGCCGGACCTCAAGGCGGTGCCCGCGATCGAGCCCGTGCCCGCGATCGAGCCCGTGCCCGCGATCGAGCCCGTGCCCGCGATTGAGCCCGTGGTTGTTCCCTTACCAGCAGCCGAATTGGTACGAAGCGATGCGCCACAGACCATCGAAGTCCCGACGGCCGCCGAAATCGCCGAAGATTTGAAGTGGACGCCGCCTTTGTCCGACGCGATCGAGCCGCCCCGCGGGGAGCCGGAGCGTGCTGAAGTCTTCGCCGCCGCGGTGCCCGCTGATGCAGATCCCGTGCTCGAGAGCGCTTCCGAGGCGGTGATGGCCGCGGCCGCTCCGGCGGCCGATCCTGTTCTCGAAGAGAAGAACCAGGCAGCGACGGAGGACGTGATCCGGATTCCGTTCGACCGCGTGATGGCCCAGCTTTCAGAAGGGAAATTTCGCGTCCCGCTCGGACAGGTGGGAGTCCGGCTGCAGCAGCCGAACAGCTTGCTGGTGCCTCAGGCGCTGATCGTCCCGCAGCTCGGCGAGGGCGCGGTGCATGTGGCATGGGAGGTCGTCGTCGGCCAATTTCCTGTCGAGGTCTTCGTCGGGGCGCCCACGGACGTGAAGGACCATATCGAGGAAGGGCGGCTCCTGCTGCCGCTCGATGAGATCGTGAGGCAGCTGCCGCCCGACGTGTTCGGAGGCGCGATGGCGCGCGGCCCGGTACACGTGCCAGGTATCGAGAGCTTTCCCGCCCCGTTCAAGCCGCTCGGATACCAGGAGCCGTCGCCGCCTCCTGTGGCTGTCCCATCGGTGAGCGCGCCTGCTCCGCCAGAGCCCGTCATCGCGTCCGCGGAGCCGGTCACCGCCCCGGCTCCGACCGGGCCCCCCGTGGCGGACCAGGTCGATGCGCCAGTTCCGCCCGAGGCCGCGCCGGAGGTCGTCGAGCCGGAGATCGCCGCCACGCCCCAGCCGGTACCGGTCGCGCCCCTCTACGAGGCCCAGGTCTTCGAGAGGCCGATTCCCACCGAGATGCCCGCCGCGCCTTTACCCGAGCGGCGGCGGCACGCGGACATGGTGGCGGCTCTCTTGGCTCCGCTCAATACCGCCGCCTTCGAGGAGGCCCACATCGGGGATTTCGACATCATCACCGTGTCGACGGCCGGGATGCAGGCGGGTATGGTGGCGGCGGCCGCGGGCCGGCTGAGCTCCGTCATCGCCCGCGGTGTGCCGCAGCCCATCGAGCAGGTGACACTCCGCGGTCTGAGCGGGGCGCTCGTGCTCACCCCGGTTGGATCGGGATGGAGCAGCGGCACGACGCTGGCCGTGGGCACGCGTCCAGGCGGCGCGCTCGCGCGGCTCGAGATGCTGGCCCGACGCGCCACCCGTGACGAGCGGGAATCGCCGACCGTTCCCGCCCGAGGCGCTGCGCCTTTCGCCCGGCTCGAGGCCATCCCACCGCCGCCGGCCGTCACCGCCGTCGCCGAAGGTGTCACGATCTTCGGGCCCCTGGCCGCCCAGTCCTTCCGCGAGCCGGCCAGCGGCGCGGTTGTCCACTGTCTCGTCTCTCCTGGCGTGGTGGCCGCCGATCTGGCGCCCTTCGCATGGGAGCTGGCTCAGGCCATGGCGCAGAGCGCGCCCGCCGAAGCGCTCGGAGTCTTCCATTCCGCCGTCCTCCGCTCGGGGAGCACGCGAGTCGAGATCCGCCGGCTGCCGTCGGCCGCCGGTCTCGCCCTCATCCTGGTCGTGGGAGGCATCGATACGGGCCGGCCGGGGCTCGCGCGCCTGCAGGTCGAACGAACGGCGGCCCGGCTCAGCGTGGCCTGAGGGACAGCATGGCGATCATCAACTACGCGCAGAAGGTCATCAACTTCAAGGTGGTCTACTACGGCCCCGGGGTGGCCGGAAAGACCGCGAACCTTCAGCACATACACAAGAGCCTGCCCGACGCGAGCAAGGGCAATATGATCTCGTTGGCCGCGGGGGACGACCGGACGCTTTTCTTCGACTTCCTCCCCGTCTCGGCCACCACCGTGCGCGGCTTCACGGCCAAGTTCCAGCTCTACACGGTGCCGGGGCAGGTGTACTACAACATGACGCGCAAGCTCGTGCTGCGTGGCGTGGACGGTCTCATCTTCGTCGCCGACTCACAGTGGGACCGATTGAAGGAGAATGTCGAGAGCTTTCGCAATCTGGAAGAGAACATGCGGGAGTACAACTACAATCTTGATGAGATGCCGTACGTCATTCAGTATAACAAGCGCGATCTCGCCAACATCGCGCCCATCGAGTACATGGAGTTCATGCTCAACCGACGGACCCGGCAGGTCCCGTACTTCGAGGCCGTGGCCGTCAACGGCGATGGGGTCTTCGACACCCTCAACACCGTCTCTCGCATGGTTCTGGTCGGCGAATTCGGTCAAGAAAAGGGGGAGCACCGTGAAACTGCATGACATGGTCATCCACGAATCCGATGCGGAGCAGATCAACGCGGTCTTGACCACCTTCCTCGGCGAGTCCGGGGCCACCGAGGCGCTGCTCATCGATCGCAGCGGCCAGCTCCTGGCCATGACAGGGGCCAACCGGGCGCTCGATACAGTGTCCATCTCCGCGCTGGCCGCGGGGGCCTTCAGCTCGACGGGAGCGCTCGCTCAGCTCCTGGGAGAAACGGAGTTCACCGTGCTCTTCCACCAGGGGAACAAGGAGAGCATGCACGTCTCCACCGTGGACGACCAGGCCATCCTCCTCGCCATCTTCGGTGAGCGCACGACGGTGGGCATGGTCCGCCTCTTCGCCAAGGAGGCGGCGACGGCCATCGGGCAGATCCTCGCCGCCGCGCGCGCCAAGCCCAACAATCGGGGAGCGCTCTCCAAGCCCCTGACCACTGAGGAGTCGCGCACGAGTTTCGGGGAGCCGAAGAAGCCCTGAGATCTGCGATGCTCTGAGACGGAGGCGGGGAGTAGAGCGACGACGCGGCGCTACATGTCCTCGGGCCGCTCCGGCACGTTGACCGGTGAGCCCCAGGCGCCTTCGAGGGTGGCCAGCGCCTTGCGCAGCGCCCACTGCACGAGGCCGATGTTGACTTCCTTGTCCCCCAGCACCACCACGAATCCGACGGGACTCGATCCGAGAAAGACCGTGCCATTGTCCGCCGAGAAAAGCGCGGCCTGGAACGGGGTCCGCTTCAGCCGGTCGGCCCCCACCTCGAGCTCGCGCCCGAGAGTGGCCGCGAGGGCGGCCAGCGCGGAGATGGACACTGTATCGAGCGCCCGGTTGGCCCCTGTCATGGCCAG
>WNFP01003942.1_pt1 | contig 14875 bp, 11 predicted proteins | sample 5400201 | NCBI WGS metagenome assembly WNFP01 (sample SAMN13153355, study PRJNA577476) | soil metagenome | isolation source: 115 cm saprolite under Madrone tree | place: USA:California | collected 2016-06-14
GACAAGTGAATCGACTTCTGGGCTGCTTGTGCGTGCCCGAGACGGCGCAAACCCTCCGCAACCACATCCTGTAGATAGGACTGCCGGGCGTCAATCACGTTGTAAACAATGGAGGCCGGCTCGCCAAAATGCGGCGCATCAGGATCATCCTTTTCGGTCGTAGTGGCCCAAACAGTCTCGCCTTCAGGAACATTCGGCCACTTCCGGTAATGAAAATCCTTTCCCAGCAATCCGAATTTCCAAAGCTGATAGGCGATGTCTTTTCCAACGTAGGTTACCGTGCCATTCGACCGCACGATAATCTTGTCCTGCGTGTTTTCCTCGTCTTCGGTCTCCTCTGTGTTCTCTCGGACCTCTGCGTTCTCTGCATTAGTTCCTTTTTTTTGGTCTTTCCACGGCATGATCCAGCAGCCCGCCATTTTTCCGCTTGTGGCCAGGTGAATCGCAGTTGACGCCTTCAACTTCTCGAAGGCCGCGTCCCAAAATTTCAGGTGTAGAATTTCGCTCTCCCGCGCCAGTAATTCATAGAAAATACCTAGCCGCGCCATGGTCCGCAAATGCAGACTGACAATCGCCTCCGCGACAACGCGCGCGACTTCCGCTTCTTCGCCGCGATCTTCTTCAATGGCCTTCAATGTCCGTCCGCGCAAGGCAGCAGCTCGTGCCTTGTCCTCCTCAAAAAAATGTGTTGCCTTTGCGTACAAATCCCAGCAGTAATAATCGAAACGTGGTTCCATCGCGAACATCTTGACGCTCGCCGGCGTCCTACGTTCCATACCCAGGAAGCCGATCACCACGTCGGCGACTTGTACGCCGGTATTGTCAATGTAGTTTTGCACTTGAACTGAATGGCCTGCGTGGCGAAGGACCCGGGCCATGGTGTCGCCGAGGACGGCATTTCTGACGTGGCCGATATGCGCGGCTTTATTCGGGTTGATGCTCGTGTGCTCAACAACAACTTTTCCGGATATTTTCGCGGACGGAAGTGGCCCCTCGGATCTCGGATCTCGGGATAAACGAGTGGCCCCCCGGGGCTCGCGGTAAACGAGTGGCGAGCGGTCGGTCGCTTGCGAGGACGACACATAGCCCCAGAAAGCAGCGCGGTCGAAGTACGCATTCAGATAACCGGCACCAGCAACTTCGACGCGCGCGATGCCTTCGACCTTGCCAAGCCCATTCGCAATCTCTTGCGCGATCACGCGCGGAGCTTTTTTCAGGCGCTTGGCCAACTCGAAGCACACCGGCGAGGCGGCCTCTCCCATTTCGATTTTGGGCGGGCGATCAAGGACGACATCCATAGAGATGGAGTAGTGCTCCTGGATGTAGCGCGCTAGAGCTTCGCGAAGGCAATTTGTGAGCGTCAGGTACACGGTTCCTCGCGGGAAAAAGAGAAGTGAGTATAAGTGGAGGGGAGGAACAGGGTCAAAAGGTAACGGTGGGAGGCCCAGCCGAGAGTGCTTGCCCTACCCCCACCCCGGGTGTTTTTTGTAAGAGTGGCAAGCAAAGAGGTTACGAGCGAGTTGGCGGCAAGGAAACGAGATGTGCTTGTGCCACCGGACTTAGAGAGGACCACGCGGCGAGAGGACATTGTAGGGAGGCAGGGCGAACCATGCTGATGAGAATCCACTTATATCATAACCGTTATAGTTGTCAAGTAATTACTGAAAAATGGTTTGTTTGCAGTCAGATAGACACGGGGAAAAGCGAACAAGAATTCCGGATCGCAAGATTTCGGCCTCTCTATTTGTGTTCTCCAAGCTCAACCACTCGGTTAGGAAAATCAGGCGGGTGTCAGCGACTTCGCCTCCCAGCAACCCTCCGTCGGGAAGATCAGACCTCAAACCGGCTCACCTCCGGAAATGCGGTTCGTTTGACACGTTTAAATACCGCCGATAGTATCGAAGCATCTCCAACGGAACTTACGAAAAACGGGCGGTTCCCGCGGCGGCGGAATTTCAATGAAACTGGCTTATTTTGATTGCTTTTCGGGGATTAGCGGGGACATGACGCTCGGGGCGTTGGTGGATGCGGGGTGCGCGGTCGAGCATCTTCGCGCGGAACTGTGCGGATTGCAGGTTCCTGGTTGGGAATTGACGGCGGAGAAGGTCTGGAAGAACGGGATGGCGGCGACGTATGTGAAAGTAAAGACTGAGGATCAGTCGAAACACAGGTCTCTAAGCGCAATTTTAGAGATTCTGCGGAAGTCAGAGCTTGCGCCGGTGGTACGAGAGCGCGCGGGGGCGATATTTCAGAAGCTTGGAAAGGCGGAAGCGCGGGTACACGACGTGTCGTTGGAAAAGATTCATTTTCATGAGATTGGCGCGGTGGACGCGATTGTGGACATTGTGGGAGCGTGCATCGGGTTTCATGCGCTAGGGATTGAGAGGTTTGCGTGTTCGGCTTTAAATGTCGGGGGCGGGACGGCGAGGATGGCGCATGGTTTGTTGCCCGTGCCGGCTCCGGCTACCGCGAATCTACTGCAGGGGAAGCCGACTTATTCCAACGGTGTAGAGAAGGAACTGGTGACGCCCACGGGAGCGGCCATTGTGGCGACACTTTGCGATTCGTTTGGGCCGCAGCCGGCGATGAGCGTGTCGGCGATTGGATATGGGGCGGGGACGGCGGATCTTGAGGGGCAGCCGAACGTCGTCCGGATTATGGTTGGGGATGCGGTGGAGAAAACTGTTGCGGGGTTCGACGAAGAGATTGCGGTGATCGAGGCCAATCTCGACGACATGAACCCGCAGATTTATGGGTATTTTTTGGAGAAGGCGCTGGGGGTGGGGGCGCTGGATGTTTATACGACACCGGTGCAGATGAAGAAGAATCGGCCGGGGACTTTGTTGACGGTTTTGTGCGAACCGCAGGACACGAATGCGCTAATGTCGTTGATATTTGCGGAGACGACTACGTTTGGGGCAAGAACGTACAGGGCGCAGCGGCGCGTGCTGCCGAGAGAATGGGTGAATGTGGGGACGGAGTTTGGAGAGGTGCGGATTAAGGTTTCGCGGGTGAATGGGCGGATTTTGCATGTGGCGCCGGAGTTTGAGGATTGCCGGAAATTGGCGGTGGAGAAGAACGTGCCTTTGCAGAGGGTGATCGCGGAGGCGATGCGGAGTTACGAGAAAATCTAAGAGACAAAGATAACGCAGAAAAAGCGGGCCTTCAGAGAGAGGTCTGGGGCGTCCGGGATAGATTGTGGTGATGGATCGAAGGGCACGATGAATCGTGCCCCTACAATTGCAGCATCGGTGGCAGATTTGTGGGGAAGACAGAAATTGGAAGATTGAACGGGGAAAATGGAGAAGGCGGGAATTCCAGAGTCCGAGTTTGTCGCGAAAATGGCGGCGCAATGGAAGGCGCTTTGGGATGAGCTCGGAGTGCAGGGCGACGAGTTTATCCGCACGACGGATTTGAAGCATGCGCATACGGTGCAGTGGCTTTTCAAATTGTTCCGAGAAAATGGGTACGTTTATCCGGGGCATTACACGGGGCAATACTGCATTTATGACAACGCGTATGTGGACGTGAAGCCTGGCGAGCCATGCCCGGATTGTGGGCGGCCTACGGAGACGGTCACCGAGCCGAACTACTTTTTCAAACTTTCCGCGTTTCAGAAGCCACTGCTCGATTTTTATGCGAAGAACCCGAACTTTATTCAGCCGGAGGCGAGGCGGAATGAGGTTTTGAGTTTTGTCGAAGGCGGATTGCGGGATTTGAGCATTACGCGGACGACGCTCCGGTGGGGGATTCCGGTGCCGGGTGAGGAGTCTCACGTTTTTTATGTGTGGTTTGATGCGCTCACGGCCTATTTGAGCGCGGTGGGCGGACCGAACTACGAGAAAGTTGGGTATTGGCCGGCCGATCTACATTTAGTGGGCAAAGAGATCATTCGGTTTCATGCGGTGTATTGGCCGGCGTTTTTGATGGCCGCGGCGTTGCCGATTCCAAAACAAATTTGGGCGCATGGCTGGCTCCTGATGGACAGCGCGAAGATGAGCAAGTCGCTGGGGAACGTGGTGCGGCCGCGTCCGATTGTGCATGTGCTGGGAATGGACGCGCTTCGCTACTATTTGCTGCGCGAGACGGTGTTTGGGCAGGACGGAAATTTTAGTTATGACGCCCTGGTGCAGCGGTATAACAGCGATCTGGCCAATGGATTAGGCAATCTTGCAAGTCGTACGGCGGCGATGATTGAAAAAAATTGCGGAGGGAAGATTCCAAAGCCTGGCGCGCTCCAGCCGCAAGACACGGCTCTTAGCAAAGAAGCTCAGGCGGGCATCGGGGAAGTGATGGAGCATTACGAGAAGCTGGAGTTCTCGCGCGGGCTGGAAGTCATTTGGGCGCTGATCTCGGCAGCAGATAAGTATCTGACGGTGGAGAAGCCGTGGTCGCTTGGAGAATCGTCCGACGAGCAGCAGCGACGCGCTGCTGTGCTTTGGACGACCGCTGAAGTTTTGCGAATCGTCACCTTGCTCGTCCATCCCATATTGCCGGAGAGCTCGGCAAAAGTTTGGACGCTCCTCGGACAATCCGGAGCGCTTGGCGCGGTGGCATTGGACGGGTTGCGGTGGGGACAACTTGTACACGGCACTTCGCTTGGAAAATCCCAAGCGCTATTTCCGCGCATTGAAAAAGCAGAAGCGATTGAGAGGATGGAAGCCATGGAAAAAGAAGAACAGAAGGCACCTTCACCGGCGGTGGCAAGCGCCCCTGTGAGCACACCTGCGGGAGGGGGAACAGCGGCTGCGGCAGCTACTGCAACGAATGAAAAAATCGGCATCGAGGATTTTGCGAAAGTCGAGATGCGCGTGGGGCAGATTAAGACGGCAGAGCGCATTGTGGGGGCGGATAAATTGTTGAAGCTTACCGTGGATATTGGCACGGAGATTCGGCAGATTTGCGCGGGGATTGCGCAGTTTTACGAGCCGGAGAAATTGATTGGTCGGAAAGTCGCGGTGGTCGTGAATCTGGCGCCGCGGAAACTGCGCGGGGTGGAGTCGAACGGGATGATTGTAGCGGCGTCGGTTGGCCCGGAAGGGCGGCCGGTGTTGGCGGGATTTCCGGATGAGGATGTGGAGATTGGGGCACGGTTGAAGTAACGGCGGTGCGGACGAATTGAAGTGAGGCACGGAGAAGAGGGGACGATGTATCGCGTTCCTACAACATGGAGCTAATTGATTCTCATGCGCATATTGATGATTCTCAGTTTGATGAGGATCGCGGTGCGATGCTGGAGCGCGCGCGGGCTGCAGGCGTAACGACCCTGCTGGCTATTGGGACCGGGCCGGGGCCGGAAAAATTGGACGCGGCTTTGCCGTTTGCAGACGCGCATGAGTGGATTTACACGACCGTGGGAATTCATCCGCATGAGGCAAGGGAAGTTACACAGGAACATTTGGATGAATTGGCTCGGCTTGCAAAACATCCAAAGGTGCTTGCTTGGGGCGAGATCGGGCTGGATTATTTCTACGATCATTCGCCGCGGGATGTGCAGGAGCGCGGGTTTCGCGAGCAGATGGAACTGGCTGCGCGGGCGAAGCTGCCGATTATTATTCATTGCCGCGATGCTTGGGCGGATTGTTTGCGATTGATTGAGGAAGTTTGGCGTCCTACCGGGCTTGGCGGGATTTTGCATTGCTTCACTAGCACGCTCGAGGATGCACGGCGCGGGATCGAGATGGGCTTTCTGATTTCGTTCGCGGGGAATTCGACTTATCCGAAAACGCAGAATCTTCGCGACGTTGCAAAAGCTTTGCCGCTTGAGAACATTTTGATTGAGACGGACTCTCCGTACCTTGCGCCGCAGCCCTACCGGGGGAAGCGCAACGAACCTGCTTACGTGGCGGAAGTAGCGCGTATACTCGCGAGTGTGAGAGACTTACCCGCGGAAGAGTTCGCCGCCAGGACAGCAGGGAATTTCCGGCGATTCTTCCGCCTATCCCGGCCGTCCATGTCCGCGGCTGCGGAGTCCCAAAGATGATTGCGGGCCAGGGGAGGAAGGCTATCGCGCTGCTTACTGCGAAAGAGATTTTTGATCTCGTGCGGGACGATTTAGTTCTGGTTGAGGAAGAACTTGCGCGACAGAGCGCGGGCGCGTTCGAACCGGTTGCGGAAATTACGAGTTATCTTCTCGGGGGCGGAGGGAAGCGGCTGCGCCCGGCACTATTGCTGCTTTGCAATGCTTATACGGGGCGGCGGAGCGAGGGAGCGATTCGGCTGGCGGCGGTTGTGGAGTTGTTGCACAGCGCAACCTTGATTCACGACGATGTGATTGACAGCGCGGACACGCGGCGCGGTCGGCCTTCGGCGAATTCGCGTTGGGGGAATCATCGCAGCGTGCTGGCGGGCGATTGGTTATACATGCAGTCGTTTCAGATGGCGCTGGAGGAGAGAAATTTTCGCATACTGGATATTTTGATTGACCTCACGCAGAAGATGGTGGAAGGCGAGCTGATTCAGTTGGCGAAGATTGGCCGTATTGATGTTACGGAGGAAGATGCACTGCGGCTCGCGACGTATAAGACGGCGTGTTTGTTTAGCGGATGCGCGCGATTGGGCGCGGTGCTTGGCGGGTTGGAAGGCGTCGAGGAAGAGGCGCTCGCGGATTATGGGCGCTATGCGGGGCTTGCGTTTCAGCTGGTGGATGATCTTTTGGATTTTACGGCGTCTGCCGAGCAGCTCGGGAAGCCGGTATTGAGCGACTTGAAAGAAGGCAAGGTCACGCTGCCGCTGATCTATGCGATGGATAACGGGCATCGCGATGCGCGAGGGTTGGTGGCGCGGGTGCTCGAGGAAAAAGAGTTTCATTCGGTGCGGGCGGAGACGATTGTTTCGTTGGTGCACGATTCCGGGGCGCTGGAGCGGGCTAGGAATCTGGCGCATGAGTATGCACGCCGGGCTAAGGCCTGTCTTGAGGGGCGTGGGGATTCGGAGTATGCGCGGGCGTTGTTGACGTTGCCCGACTTTATTCTTGAGCGCGAGAACTAGCCGACTAGACCTTAGCGAGCGTGGCTTGCGAAGATGGGGGGCAAGCCCCGCCCCTACAATAGAATGATGAACGCGGGAGCCGCCCACGGCGTTGGCCCATGTTGCCCTTCAAACTGGTCTATCACAAAGGCTACGATTTAAATCTTGGTGGGCACGTTTTTCCTTCCGAGAAATTCCGATTGATTGCTGAGGCGCTAGTGCGCGAGGGCGTTGCCGCGCGTGAGGATTTCCTGACGCCCGATCCCGCGGCGGACGAGGATATTCTGCATGTGCACACCGCGGAGTGGGTACACAAGTTGAAGACCGGGACGCTTACGGCCAGCGAAATTATGAAGCTGGAGATTCCTTATTCGAGGGAGGCGGTGGAGGCTTGTTGGTTGGCGGCGGGCGGGTCGATTTTGGCGGGGCAATCGGCTTTGCGGGATGGATTTGGGTGCAATTTGGGCGGCGGGTTTCATCATGCTTATCCGGGGCATGGCGAGGGATTTTGCGCGATTCATGATGTTGCGGTGGCAATTCGAAGGCTGCAGAAGGATGGGGCGATTCGAAAGGCTATTGTAGTTGATACGGATGTGCATCAAGGCAACGGGACGGCGGCGATTTTTGCCGATGATGATTCTGTTTTCACACTTTCTATCCATCAGGAAAACAACTATCCGGCTTATAAGCCGCCTTCGGATCTCGATTTGGAGATGGCGGACCGCGTGGATGATGATGAGTATCTTGGAACATTAATTCCAGCGGCGCAGTCGGCGTTGGATGAATTTCGGCCGGAGATACTGTTTTATGTTGGCGGGGCTGACCCGTTTTGCGAGGACCAGCTTGGCGGGTTGTCGCTGACCAAGAACGGGCTGAAAACTCGCGATCGCAAGGTGTTTGAGGAGGCGCGGCGGCGGGGGATTCCTGTCGCAACAACATTGGCTGGGGGATACGCGCGTCGCATCGACGATACGATTCGAATCCATGTGAACACGATTGTTGCGGCCTGCGAAGTGGCGCACGCTTTTCCTTCGGTTTCGGTGGCCGGACAGAAGTAAACTCTTTCGCGCGAGGCGCCCTATTTTTCTGCGCACGACTGCGAGGTAGTTCATGAAGTATTTCAGGTCGCGTATTATTTCCGGCTTGGCGATTGTCGGGGCTTTCTTATTGCTCGGGTTAGCGGCGCAGCGAAAAGCAGGTGCGCAAGCGGCCAGCGACTCCGGGAAAAAGCTGAAGGTGTACATTTCGGTAGACATGGAAGGGGTGGCCGGCGTGGTGACCGCGGACCAACTTCTTCCTGCCGGATTTGAATACGAGCGCTTCCGCCATTTCATGACCGACGAGACCCTGGCGGCGGTGAAGGCTGCGAAAGAGGCGGGAGCAGGCGAAATTGTGGTGAGCGACTCGCATGGAAACGGCGAGAACTTGTTGATCGAAGAGTTTCCGAAGGATGTTCGGATTGTGCGCGCGTGGCCGCGACATGGGGGAATGATGGCGGGGCTGGATCCGAGCTTCAACGCGGCCCTTTTCGTCGGCTATCACGCCTCCACGACAAATCCGAAAGGCGTTCGCGCCCATACATTTTCGAGCGCGCATTACGCGCGAGTGGCCCTGAATGGCAATGCTGTGACGGAAGGGGAGTACAACGCCGCGTACGCGGGAGCGAAGGGAGTGCCGGTTATTTTTGCATCGGGCGATGACGCAGCAGTGGCAGAGATCAAATCGCATCTTGGAAATATAGAGATCGTGGAAACGAAGAAATCGCTCAGCTTTCATTCGGCGGAGACGCTAACACCAGCGGCCTCCTGCGACAAAATCTTTGCAGGCGTGAAGTCGGCGCTGGCCCGGCTGCACGAATTCAAGCCTTACGTGATCAAAACTCCAGTGACGCTGGAAATTACATTCAAGAACTACACGCCGGCTGAGCTGCTTAGTTATTTGCGATCGGTCGAGAGAGTGGATTCGCATACGATCCGTTTTGTTGGTAGGGATATGGATGAAGTCGATGATTTCGAGGAATTTGTAGCGAACTACAACTCTGATTCGGCACCCTGAGCGGAATTCTCGGGGTTTCCTTTTTGCGCGGCCAGCGCATGGCGGACCGCGTTGTTTAGCTCTGTTTCCACATCATCCGGATCGAATCCCTCGGCGCGATAGGCTATTTTACCCGCGCGATCAAGAACGATGACAGTAGGGAAGGAGTTGACGGCCAGGAGACGGTCGAGGCCATCCGCAAAGACTACCGTTGTGCGCGGTTTTTCTTCTTGTAGATACGGTGGCACCAGAGTTTCGTCTTCGTCGCAATCCGCGGCAAGAAAAACGATGTCCGCGACTCCTTGAAACTGCCCTGCTACGCGCTCGAAATGGGGCTCCATCTCGCGGCATGGTCCGCACCACGTGGCCCAAAAATTTACGACGACGATTTTTCCTTTCTGTTCAGAGAGCAGATAGGGAGAACCGTCCTGGGCTTTGCGCAGCGTGAAATCGTAGGGTTCCTTCGCGTTAGCGTTTCTTTTCGGTTTCGGCGCATCTGAAGATGCAGCGACGTCGTCGTAGGCGCGCAAGAGATAGTCGCCGAGGCCTTGATCGGAGCCGTGCGCGCGGCGCCAGACATTGCCGAGCTTTTGGCGAATTTCGCGGCGGTTCACGCCAGTGGCCGAGGCGTCCGCTAGCTCAAAGGCTCTTGCATATTCCCTGATTGCACCGGGCAAATCCTTGTTCAATTCTGCAATCTCGCCGAGTTTCTCAGCTGCCGCGGCGCTTGGCGAAATCGCCATGCTCGCCCGAAAGTCCTTTTCGGCAGCCCCGGTATCGTGGAGTTTGAAGGCAAGCCTACCGCGAAGCGAGAGGATGTTTACCTTGTCGCGTTTCTGTTCGGCCTGCCATTCCTCCTTTGAGACTCTAGGAGATTTCTCTCCGGCGGAGGTGCGGTCGATGTAGTCCAAGACGCGCGTGGAATAGTTGAGGGCGCGGCGGAGGGCCGCTTCATCGCCATTGCGCTCCAAGAGCTGAATGGCAAGGAGGGTCATCGACATGTCTTCAGGAGTAAGGGCGACAATCCGCTCGGCATAGTCGGTCGCGCGCGCAGAGTCTCGCAGTTGCAAGCTTGCTTCTACAAGCGCGCGATAAATTTGGGGGCGCTGGCGCGAGTCAGGATATTCCTTGAGGAATTCTTCGAGATTGTGGACGAGCGCGGCGCGGTCATTGCTGGCGCGATCGATGGCTTGCTGCAGCTCTGCGGTTTCGGTTGACGCTTTTGTGGCTGGAGGCTGTTTGGGGGCGGCGGATTTCGTTCCTTGCGGGGACGGCGTCTGGCTTGCGTTTTGCTGCGCGGAAGCTGGATTGTTTGCGAAGAATGTAGAAAGGGCCGCAAGAAGAGCGAGCGCAGGCGCCGAGCGTTGCCAGCCGTAGTTCATAAAATAGAATTCTAGTCTGTCTGTGTTGAAATTGCTCAAATAGAGCGTAAAGAAGCCGCACAGCCTTGCGCCAGAGGCTGGAATCAGGTTATTGGGAACCTAGCACTTCGATAGCGCCAGAGACGGTGTGAATTTCCACACGGCCGCCGCCGTCACCCATGTGCGCACGCAAAGAGTGCTTGCCTTGCTCTTCAATCATGATCGGAACTTGAGCGCGAATCTCGCCACTCACGGCACCGGCGGAAAGATGAAAGCTGGCGCTGGAGGGCACAGCGATATCCACGGAACCGGAGACGGTCTTCAAGTCCCAATAGCTATTTCCACTTGGATTGCCTTGGACGGTCACGCGGCCTGCCGTGGCGTGGGCCTTCACGTCACCATCGGCATCGCGTACCTCGACAGATCCGCTAGAACTGTTAGCATCCACGCGGCCACCTGGATTCTTTATTTCCACATTCCCCGAAACGGAATGAGCTAAAACGTCGCCCTTGGCATTCAAGACGGCCACGCTTCCGGAAACGCTTGTGGCGCGAACGTCATCGCCGCAGTCTTCGGCAGTGACGGTTCCGCTTGTCGAGGACAGCCTGACTTCCCGGCCGATGCCTTGGCCGCGGACCGTTCCGGAGACTGAGGCAGCCTGTACTGGGCCGCGGACGTTGCGAACGAGCTGCGAGCCAGAAACGCTCGCAGAATTGACTTCGGCATCCCGGGGCACTTCGATGGCATAGGAGATGGAGACGTTGCGCAAGCGCGTGGTTTCTTTGCCGACGCGGAGAGTGTCGCCCTTGAGTTCGACGGGCGGGCTAGAGACGAGGTCATCCAGGCGTTTTTGCGGACTACCAAATCCAAATCCGGAGACGCGTACATCTCCGTGCACGCGGACCCTGCCGTCAGCACTGCCGACGATGGACACGTCCCCGGAGACATTGCTCAGTTCGAGACGGATCGGGCCAGAAACATCGAGCGAACGCTCAAAGCTGCCGGAGACGGACGGGCCCATTTGGCAGCCCGCGAGGGCCACGACGATGCTGAGCAACACGATGGGTGCGGCCAGCTTGTGGTGTCGCATCATGCTCATACTTCCTCCAGAGCCAATCTCGGCGCGCCTTTGCCCATCCCTAACAGAAGATACGCAAGTACGGGGGAATATGTTCCGGTATCCTAGCGAGGCGGTCTTGCCTCAGCGAACAAGACCCTCGTTCAGCGAACCTTGGCGGTAGCCTTCGAGATCCAGGGCGACAAAGGTGAAGCCGGCTGCCTTAAGGCGAGCTGCGATGGAGGCAGCCATTTCCGGCGACATCGCGCGAGGCATTTCTTCAGGCGCAATCTCAATCCTCGCGAGCTTTTCGTGCAAGCGAACACGAAATTGGCGGAAGCCCAGTTCGCGTAGGGCGGCTTCTCCACGCTCTACGAGAGCAAGCCTCTCGGGGGTCACTTCGGTGCCGTAGGGGAGGCGCGAGGCAAGGCATGCAGAGGCGGGACGGTCCCAGGTGGGCAATCCCGCGCGCTGAGATAGCAGACGAATCTCCGCCTTGTGCAATCCGGCATCAAGAAGGGGCGCCAGGACGCGGTGTTCGGTTGCCGCGCGATGGCCAGGGCGGAAATCGAGAGTGTCATCCGCGTTGACGCCGTAGGCGACGACGGCGAAGGCGCGCTCCTGCGCCATCAGGTCGAGAACGGTGAATAGCTCATCTTTGCAGAAATAGCAGCGATCGGCGGCGTTCGCGCGATATTTGGGATTCTCCATTTCGTGCGTTTCTATAAATTCGTGGTGCATGCCTAGCTGGCGGACGAATTCCTCTACGACGGTGCGGTCATGAGCGGAATAGCTCGGCGAGAGGGCAGTCACCGACAAGGCGCGTTCGCCAATTGCGCGATGCGTGGCCCAGGCGAGGTAGGCGGAGTCGGCTCCTCCGGAAAGCGCGACGATCACGGAAGGGAATTCGGCTAATTGCTGCAGCAGGCCCAGCTCTTTCTCGCCGGCCGAGAGTTGCGGCTGTTCCGATACGCGGATACGCACGAGAGCATTCATTTCTTCCAGGAGTATACCTCACCGGGTGCCTTAATTCGTTTGCCTGCCGCGTAGCATCGCGCGGTCATTTGAAATCGAGCAAGACATCGACGAAATGCTTGTCCGCGTCCGTGCGCAGCCAATGGCCGACGGTTTCGTAGTGCACGGGCAAGGCGCCAAAAATATCCGCCGGATGAGACTGCAACGTGGTGAGAAATTTTTCGAATTGAGTTTTGTCAAAAACGCTTCCGGTTTCCGCGGGCCACGTTTGCTGCAGACGCCGCTCGGCTGCCAGCGAGAGCCCCGTCAGAACCAGAGTGTTGTAGTGATACTGCACTCCTTCGGTCACGGACACAGAGTAGGTAACGGCGTGAGTCTGGTCATCGTAGGAGGCAACTGGATCGATCTTTGCGTCCAAATAGCCGCGGTGACCGTATTCTTCCCGGGCGCGGTCCCAGCCTGCTTCGATTTGCATGCCGTTGGCAACGTCTCCCGACTTAAGCCCGAGCTCATTAGAGAGAGTAATGGAGGACAAGACGGAATTGCCGGACCATAGCGCTTCCTTCCAGCGATAGATGGGGCCGGTTACGATGGGCACGAAAACGGGAATTTGCTCGGGCAGCTTCTGACTGGGGTTTCCTGTTAAGCGCACCTCGGGTGGGCCGAGCTTCACGCGCAGGAAGCCTTGTTGGAGATAGAAGGGGCGCAACTGTTCTGAAAGAAAGAGATCAATAGTCATGCGCGAAAAGGGTTTGCCCTGCACGTCCGCAAGCTGCTGTTGGACGACGTGGGAAGAAGTTAGTGAAGGATCGCCGAATTCAACGCTGGCGATGTAGAAGGCGGCGCCCTCGACACGAAATACCTGGACGTTGCCTTCCGCTAGAGGATTGGCGAGCAATTCGTGCTCAACCGTCACGTTTAGCTGGTGCGAGGCCAGCAGTTCCTTCAACGTCTCGCTTACCTGGTCCACGACTGCGCCGGCTTCGGGAAGAGTGCCGTCGAAGTAAGGGACTTTTTTGCGGATGGCGTCGCCGAGCTCTCCGTCGGAAAACCATGGCAGGTTGTCGAAGTAAACGGGAACACGAGGGGATTCTTGTAATTGGAATGTTACGGTGAGGCCGTCGCCGCGCGTCTGAAAGCTATAGTTCACCTTGGCGAACAGGCCGGTTTGTAGCAAACGGTCTGCGGCGGCTTGTAAATCTGGTTTTCCGACCTGGGAGCCTTTTTCTAGCTGTGAGAGCGTGGTGACTTGGGCATCTGAAAGAGTCTTCAGGCCTTCTGTGTGAATTTCGTGGAGACTAGCGGTTGCTGGTGCCGGCGCTTGTGCGATTGCGTGAGGCGAGAGAAGGAGAGATGAGAAAACAGAGATTCCCAAGAAGGCGCAGAGGAAGCGACGCATGTTTTTATTTTAGCGGAAAAAGGAGCGTGGGCCTATTCGCGGGACTTGTCGCGGCAAGAGTTTACGATGAAGAGCTGGCGGCGGGTTTTTTTCTGCTATTCGACCGTCACGGATTTCGCCAGATTGCGTGGCTGGTCGACATCGCAGCCGCGGCGCACGGCGATGTGGTAAGCGAGGAGCTGCAAGGGAATTATTTCCAGCAAGGGCGCGAGAATTTCTGGTGCGGGGGGCAGCTCGATGATGTGGTCGGAGGCCTCGCGCGCTAGGTAGTCCTTCTCAGTGGCAATGGAAATGACGATGCCGTCGCGGGCTTTCACTTCCTTGATGTTGGAAACACTTTTTTCGTAACGAGTGACGGATTCCGGGTCGCTGTCATCGCGTGTTGCCAGCACGACTACGGGCAAATTCTCATCGATGAGGGCGTTGGGCCCGTGCTTCATTTCGCCGGCGGGATAGCCTTCGGCGTGGATGTAAGAAATTTCCTTTAGTTTGAGCGCGCCTTCGAGAGCAATCGGATAGTGAATGCCGCGACCTAGATAAAGGAAATCTGTGTAGCGGAAAAACTGCCGAGCTAGGTTTTCGTAAAAGCCGGACTCTTCGGCTTGTAGGACAATTTCCATCTTGTGAGGAATACGCGTGAATTCCTGCATCAACTTTACTGCGGCAGCGGGGGCCAGCCTTCCGCGAATCTGTCCGAGGTAGGAAGCAAGGAGGAGGAGCGCGGCCAGTTGCGCTGTGAAAGCCTTTGTCGAGGCCACGCCGATTTCAGGACCCGCGTGCGTGATGATGGTTCCCGCGGCCTCGCGCGTAACCATCGAGCCCATCACGTTGCAAATGGCGAGCGTCGGAGAGCCTTTGATCTTCGCTTCGCGCTGCGCCGCCAAAGTGTCCGCGGTTTCGCCGGATTGGCTGATGCACACAGTCAGCGTTTTCGAATCCAGGAGGGGATCGCGATAGCGGAATTCGCTGCCGTAGTCGACCTCCACCTGCAAACGTGCCAGCCGCTCGATCATGAATTTTCCGGCTAGGCCTGCGTGCCAACTCGTTCCGCAGGCGACGATGCGGACTTGCTGGAACTCG
>WNFP01006471.1_pt1 | contig 14874 bp, 16 predicted proteins | sample 5400201 | NCBI WGS metagenome assembly WNFP01 (sample SAMN13153355, study PRJNA577476) | soil metagenome | isolation source: 115 cm saprolite under Madrone tree | place: USA:California | collected 2016-06-14
CGCCTCGTAGCGAGGAAAACTCTCCCGCCAAGTAAAAAAACGGAACCGCTACATCACAGCACGTCGCGAAACGATCTCGCAACTCCCCACTTGAGCAAACACGATCCTCTTTTGCCAAGCTGTGAGAGATTGCGGCTAGAAGTTTTTGAGAAGAGGCTTGGGGGCATTTGGAGGAGTGATCGGAGAGGAGCCAATCCACGCGGGAGAAGATATCTTTTTTGGAGGCTTGGCCCATGATGCGAAAGACCGGTGAGCCGTCGCGATCGAGAATGATGGTGGCGGGGACGACTGGACCGGGACATCGGCGATGATGCTCCAGCGGCGGGAGAGTTGATAGTTGATGCCGATGTCAAACAGAAGCTGGTGATTTTCGACCTGATTGTGATTGATGGCGCGCTGCGTTTGCTCATCGGTGCCAATGAAGTGGCGGAAGGAATTGAATTCGCGGAAACCGATGTTGACGGTGAGCCGGCGCAGCCACTCTGGATCGTGATTGCGGCCTGAGCTGCTGGAGACGGTATCGCCGTCGCAGAGTTCGCCCATGATGCCTTGATTGGAACGAGCAGCGATGCAACCCTGAGCGTGAGCCGATTGAAAAGCGCAGCACGATATAAATACGGCGAAAGCGATACAAGACACACGAAGAGACACAAGCCGATTGGAAGACACAGGCGTTCCCCTAGCACGTCGGTTAGCTCAGGGTTTGTAAAAACATACCGTGAAACCCCGGAATTCGAACACAACCCCGTTTAAAGCTGGCGGGATTTGAGCAGGTGACGAGAGTCACGGCAATAATAGAAAAGTGCTAGGGAGCGGAGTTTTTTGTGAAGTTTTTATGAGGATGGATGTGGACTATTTGAGTTCAACTTCGATGATTTGGCCCGGGGTCATGCCTAAATTGCCGAGGTTGTGAGTGACTTTGGCGTCCACGAAGCGAAAATCGCCGGGGCCGACGCCGTGAGTGGCGGATTGGCCGTCGGGTGAACTCATTGACAAGTTGATTTCGCTGATCGAGACGATGACGTACGGGCGGGCGTGCGCGTGCATCGGAGAAGTGACGCCGGGAGGGAGCACCCAATTGTAAATGCGAGCGCTGGGATTTTCCGCGGCGACGGTTGCGGCTAGAGCGGCGGAAGGATTTTCGGGGCGCTGCAGAAGTTCGATGTCGAGAACTTCGTAAGGAGTCTTGCCGACGTTGTGGACGCGGTGAGTGTAGGAAGCGTCGGTGAGAGTGAGGGCGGAAAAATTGCCTGGTTTGCTGGGAGTTGCTGGGCCTTCGGGCTCGTTGATTTTTTGTTGCGTGATTTCGGCGCTGGAGAGGTCGATGGCGACGCGGTCGTGGGTGTGCGTGTGGAATTGGGTACGTTGGCCGGGAGGCAGAGTTAATTTTAGGACGATGACCGATTCGTTCTGGAAGAGGACTTTGTGGAGTGGCTCGGCTTCGACGGGAATCGAGGTCTGCGAAGAGGTTTGTTGCGCGACGAACATAGCGGGCAGAACTAAGAGAGAAACTAAACCCATTTTCATGTTGGTCACCCGTGAGACGTAGCTGGAAGCGTGACTATCGTATACCGGTTCGTGCAGCTGAGAAAATCTAAGACAAAAGATTTAACACGGAGAACACGGAGATAAGAGCACAGAGAATTGGGAGTAACAAGTTAAAGGAAGGTCGGCCGCGCTAGAAGCCGGGGGCGCCGCTGGAGGCGGGGCGCATTTCTGGGGCGTTTACGCCGAAGCGGAGGTGGGCGAAGTAGGTTTGGCCGAGGGACATGAAGCCGGTGTAGAGGTAGCCCCAGACGAAAAGAAGCAGGAAGGGGATGGTGGCGAAATTCTGGTTGGTAATGGCGTAGACGACAGTGCACGCGAAATAGAGGCCGAGGAAAATTTCCGCGTAGGGCATCCAGCCGGCTATGTTGCGATATTTTTTTGCGACGAAGGTGTCTTTCTTGCCTTCGATCTTGAATTTTGGCGTGCGGGCAAATTCGCTTTTTACGCCGAAAATGGCTTCGAGAACGGCTTGGGCGTTGCGGATGGAGATGCCGATTCCAGTGGCCATCACGAATGGCATGTAGAAAAAAGTGCGATACCAGGTTTTGGGGCGAAGCTCTTTTTGCGCGACGAGATAGAAACTGGAAATGGAGCAGGTGGAAGCTAGAAAGAGCGGCAGGTCGATGAGCAGCATCTGAAACCAGCCTTGATAGAAGCGAACGATCATCGCTGGAAGCAGCATTGCGGAAAACAAAACCATAAGCGGGTAGCTGATGTTGGCGGTGAGGTGGAAGAAGGCTTCAGCCTTGACGTGCCAAGGTGCGTTCGAACGAAAGACTTGTGGCAGGATTTTTTTTGCGGTTTGCATCAGGCCCTTGGCCCAGCGGGCTTGTTGCGCTTTGAAGCCGTTCATGTCGACTGGCAGCTCGCTGGTACATTCGATGTCCGGGAGATAAAGAAATTTCCAGCCCTTGAGCTGCGCGCGGTAGGACAAGTCGGTGTCTTCGGTGAGGGTGTCGTGCTCCCAGCCGCCGGCGGAGTCGATTGCCGCGCAGCGCCAAACGCCTGCGGTTCCGTTGAAATTGAAAAAAGTGCCGCGGCGGGAGCGGGCGCCGTGTTCGACGACGAAATGGCCGTCGAGCAGGATGGTTTCGACTTGCGTGAGGAGCGAGTAATCGCGATTGAGATAGGTCCAGCGAGTTTGCGCCATGCCGATTTTGGGATTTTGGAAATAGGGAATTGTACGGCGGAGGAAATCGGATTCGGGAATGAAGTCGGCGTCAAAGATGGCGATGAATTCGCCACGCGCGGTTTTTAATCCATTTTCGAGCGCGCCGGCTTTGAAGCCTTCGCGGTTGGTGCGGTGAATGTAGCTGATGGGAATGCCATGTGCGGCATGGCGCTCGACGCAGGAGCGGGCGACTTCGCGGGTTTCGTCAGTGGAGTCGTCCAGGACCTGGATGTCGAGAAGTTCGGGTGGGTAATCGAAGCGCGAAACGGCTTCGACTAGACGTTCGATGACGTAGCGTTCGTTATAAATGGGAAGTTGTACGGTGACGCGCGGCCATTGGACGACTTCGGGCGGCGGCCCGGGAACGTTCTTGCGATATTTGTAGTAATCGTAGACGAGCCAGTAGCGATGGAGACCATAAGCCGCGAGGATGATGAGCACGATGAAGTACGGAATCATCATCGCGAGGTCGAACGCGTTGGCGTGGTAGATGCCGGAGAAGGTGCGGTCGGTGGCCTTGTGCCAGTAGTTGGAAATGGGATTCTGGGCAAGGAGGCAGAGGGTGGCAAGGAGATTCATGGACGGAGATAGTTTACGAAGTTTGCGAAGGGCGCGCTAGGGGAGCAGGGAGAGAAACTTGCAGTGCAATAGGTGTTAGCGGTGCGTTTCCCTTGAAAGTGCTAACGGGTCAGGGCTTTATCCACCTTGCAACGACAATCGCTAAGACCAAGCCGCTCAGGCCGGCGACGAGGTCGAGGAGATGCATGCCCTTTTCCGTCGTGTAACTCGGTTTCCAGTTCGATTTTACGGCAAAGCGAACGATCGCCAGGAGAATGCCTCCCGATACAATCAGTGCCAACAAACCTTCGAATCATGAACGAAAATTAATGCAACGGCCAAACGAATCGATACGTACGCCAGTGCACCCGCTATCAACATGAGTCTTTCTCTCGCTAGGAGCACCGCCATCGCAGCACAAATGCCCGATTTGATTGCGTAAGAGCGATCAGTTTCGTGCGCTCCGAATAGGCCCGAGACGGCAATGATCGAAAACAGCAAGAATGGCCAGACCAGAAATAGGTCGCGCAATTGGTTGACGCCGCCTGACGAGACCTTGAAAGCGTCTCCAACGATTATCCGTTTCCAATTTGGCATAACTCCAGACTAGCTTACTGACGCGGAGTCGGGAAGTTCTCTACGTTTTCAACATGTTTCTTGCAGATGGGGCATAATCGCGCGGCGATGATCGAGACAAAGAGCGTACGGAGTGAAAACCGGCTGCGCGAGATTGCGATTGCATTTTTGCGGCTGGGATTGATTGCATTTGGCGGGGCGGTGGCGCATATCGCGTTGATGGAGGAGGAATTTGTGCGGCGGCGAGGGTGGTTGAGGCGCGAGGAGTTTGTGGATCGGGTGGGAGCAGTGAATTTGTTGCCGGGACCTAGCTCGACGGAGATGGCGATTTATCTCGGGCAGTTGCGCGGAGGATTTCCGGGACTGTTGATCGCGGGTGCGGCGTTTATTTTGCCTTCGGCGTTGATGATGGTGGCGCTGGCGTGGGCGTATGTGCGGTATGGCGCGTTGCCGCAGATCGCAGGAGTGTTGTGGGGCGTGAAGCCGGTGGTAGTGGTGCTGATCACGCAGGCGGTTTGGTCGCTGGGGAAGACGGTGCTGAAGTCGCGCGAGCTGATGGTGATTGCGGCGATTGTGCTGGGTCTGGCGGCGATGCATGTTGCGACTTTAGCGCTGTTGATTGGTACTGGCGTGGCTTGGATTGTGGCGAATCGGTTTGGGCAGAGCCGTGATGCGCAGAATGGAATTGCGTCTGCGGCGGCTGGTGCTGCGGGTGTTGCGAGTGGAGCGGCAACTGCGGCGGCTACGACCGCCGGCGTGTTCGTTTATTTTTTGAAGATTGGTGCGCTGCTGTTTGGCAGTGGGTATGTGCTGCTGGCGGTGTTGCGCGAGGATCTGGTCACGCGGATGCATTGGCTTACGGAATCGCAATTGCTGGATGGAATCGCGGTGAGCCAGGCGACGCCAGGGCCGTTTTTTACGGTGGCGACATTTTTGGGATATGTGCTTTCGGGATGGTATGGCGCGGGGCTGGCGACGATTGGAATGTTTGTGCCGGCGTTTACGTATGTCGCGATAACGGCGAACGTTTTGCCGCGGCTGAGAAAATCGCCGACGGCGAGCGCGTTTTTGGATGGAGTGAATGCAGCGGCGGTGGCGTTGATGGCGTTTGTGGGATTTCAGTTTGCGCGTGAGGCGGTGATGACGCCTCTGGCGGCGGTGATTGCGGCGGCCAGTGCGGTGCTGGCGTTTCGGTTTCGCGTGAATTCGGCTTGGTTGATTTTGGGTGGGGCGGTTTGTGGGTTGGTGGTGAGGATGGTTTCGCCAGGTTGAGTGCTGTCATGCAGGATTCTTACACGCCGTAACGGACGTGCCGTTTTGAACAAATGTTTCTGCTCACAGCGTGTGGTGGTTCTGCGGTTGATGACAACTTGGTGGATTGTAGATGTGTATTGGCAAACGGCAAACGGCAAACGGCAAACGGCAAACGGCAAACGGCAAGAGAAGAAGCCCACCTCAGAAGGTGGCCGCTACAAGGGAAGAGAAGATCGGCGGAGCAATGTCAAACCCATGATGGCCATCTAAACATGGCCGCTACAAGAGGAGAGCAGCGGGATAAACCCGCTGCTACATTCCGAGAAAGCGAAGAGCGAAGACGAAAAAACGAGCGTAAGTTTTGGTCCTTTCTAAAAGGGGCGCAAACATGTTGCGCCCCTTACGTTCAAGAGGTTAAGGGATCAGCACGATTTTGCCGAAGGCGCCGCTGGGTTTCATTACGTCGATGTGGGCTTGCGCGGCATCTTTCAGCGGGATTTCGGAACCGACGACCGGGCGCAGTGTGCCGTTTTCCAGGCCGGCGTTGATGCGAACGCGAGAATTTCGGCTCGGCGGCTCATCAAGTCGCGCGGAGTGATGGTGACGTCGCCGCGGCTGCCGATGACGACCACGCGGCCCCTTGGCGCGAGGAGTTTCAGGTCGGCGCCGAGATTTACGTTGGCGAGCATTTCGAGAATGATGTCCACGCCGCGGCCGCCGGTGGCTTTCATGAGTTCGTCTTTGTAGGCGGCATTCGAATGGTCGAAAGTCTGATGCGCGCCTTCGCGTTGTGCCAGTTCGCGGCCTTTTGCGGTGCCGGCAGTCCCAAAAACGGTGAGGCCCATCGCACGTGCGATTTGCACCGCCGCTGTTCCGACGCCGCCGCTGGCTCCATGAACCAGAACGGTTTCGCCGCCGTGAGCCTTCGCTTTATGATGGATCGCGTGGTAGGCCGTGGCGTAGGGGATGAAGACGCCAGCGCCTTGCGCAAAAGAAATGCGATCGGGCAGCGGGAAAACTTGCGATTCGAGCGCGAGCGAGAATTCGGCATAGGTGCCTGAGAGACTTTTTGCGACGTAGACGCGGTCGCCGGGTTTTACTTTCTTCACACCATCGCCGACGGACTCGATGACGCCCGCTCCCTCGCTGCCGGGAGTGTAGGGAAGGGGCGGAATTACGGCGTAATTGCCGGTGCGCGCGTAAGTGTCGGCGGGATTCACACCGGCGGCGTGGATTTTTACCAGCACCTGTCCGCCGGCGGGTTTGGGTGTGGGGACGTCTTCGAGCTTGAGAACTTCAGGACCGCCGAATTGACGAACTAGAATGGCTTTCATGTTCACTCCACCGAAATAAACTTTGCAAAAGCAGCCGGGCTGAAGGCCGGCACTGCGTAAATCAAATACAAAGACACAAACCCAAACCAAAGACAAAGAATCGAAAGACAAAACATTAATTTGAAGTACGTATTTTCGCAAACATACGACGCGGCGTGAACAACTAAACGCGAACAATTAAAAATGGTCGTCGATGGCGACGGTGGCGTGTGGCTCGATCAGGCCTGCTGTTTTGCCCCATGCGGTGGTCTGCCAGTTGTCCTTGCCTTTTTTCAGCGGAACCCAGGGAGGCAGAGACTGGTCGAGATACGACGCCAGGGCGAAAATATACGGCTCATACATGCGGCGCAAATCCACGAGGCGCTGGTCGGCGGCGGCGTCATCGTGCAACTTTAAGCCATGTTGCGCGAGCACAGCACGAATGTGCTGGACTGACGCGGGCGGTAGGCGGTCGGCCGCGAGTTCCTTCGGGGAAGTGTTGAAGACTTGCGAGAGATCCACGACGGCATGGCGCGCGATGGCAAAGGTGAGCTCAGCTTGCCGTTCGCAGGCGCCTTCGATGCCGACCATGATTAACGCGCAGGAATCAAGGATAGCGGTGAGCGAGGCGATCCAGGATTGGTTGTCGTGCTGCGAACGGAAGAACGCGAGCACGGGATAGGAGAGATGGCTCTCCATGAGTTCGGCGCACCAGAGTTCCCACTCCTTCAGAAGTTCGCGCAGCGCTTCTTGTCCATGCGGGTAGCTGTGGCGGCGAAGAAGTTCGCCAGCGGTCGGAGGCGTGCCGGCGCGCGAATCGAGCAGAGAAATCCTCACTTCGCGGTTGGAGAAAGAACCGTAGATGAACGGGAGATAGCCGATGACTCCGGCGAGGAAACCGAAGCCCAGGCCGCCTTCGACTACGACCAACGCTCGGGCCACGCCGGACCGCGGAACCACGTCGCCGAGACCGAGTGTAAAGAAAGTTGTGCCGCTGAGATACGCATCTGTCCAGAAGCTTGGCGTCATCCCTGCGACGTTAAGAGCGGAGCCTGCACCGTATTGCATCAGCCCGAAGCTCAGCACCAGCCCTACGGCCCAAACGGCAACGAGAATCAGCAGTGACAGCGGGCCGAAGATGCTGAACGCCGATTCGCGGACTTTGCGGCCTGGAATCAGACGAGCGCAGAATCTCCACAGTGTCCATAAACTTTTGTAGAAAAAACGGCTCAGCCGAAAACGACGAGTCACGCGACGCGGCAGGATAATGACCTCGAACGCATCCCAGACGACGATGATCAGGATGGCGATGCCAATCACAAACGCGGCTGGAGAGGGGAGCATGTGCGGAATTGTACCCGTTTGGCTGGTGATGGTGTTGCGGCGTTTAGCTGTTCAGCTTGGCGCTGACAGAGATTTCTGCTTTGAAAAGTTTTGAGACCGGGCAACCGGTTTCGGCGGCTTTTACGGCGGCGTCGAATTTCACTTTGTCGGCGCCGGGAATAGTGGCGACGAGATCGAGATGGCTCTTGGTGATGGAAAAGCCATCGCCGACTTTGTCGAGCGTAACGGTGGCGGTGGTTTCGAGTTTCTGCGCGGTCATTCCCGCTCCGCCAAGCTGCGCGGAAAGCGCCATGGTGAAACATCCGGCATGTGCGGCGGCGAGAAGCTCTTCCGGATTAGTGCCAATGCCACTTTCAAAGCGCGAGTGGAACGAATAGGCGGTTTGTTTAAGTACGCCGCTGTCGGTGGAGAGGGTGCCTTTGCCTGATTTCAGATCACCTTGCCAGACTGCGGAAGCTTTGCGCTGCATGATTACATCCTCCAGTTGAAAGCTATGAATGCTTTGAATCTACCGATTCGATTCGCGCGGCAGCGTTCCAGGTATATTAGCAAGAGATTCGACTGACGACATACTCGCACAGAATGCATCCTTCGCTACGATCGCTTGCGCACCGACCGTGGGCTTTGCCGACAGGTCCCTGGGTGATGGCGCAAAAATGGCACGACTTGCTTTTCGCGCATTGGGCGGTTGCACCGGAGACGCTTCGAAGACTAGTTCCTGCGAAACTTGAACTCGATACGTTTAACGGGCAAGCGTGGATTGGGATCGTGCCGTTTACGATGTCCGGCGTGCGGCTGCGTGGAACGCCGGCGCTTGCGTGGCTTTCGACGTTTCCAGAATTAAATGTACGCACTTACGTTACGGCGGAGGGCAGGCCGGGTGTATGGTTCTTCAGCCTGGATGCGGCGAATCGGCTGGCAGTCGAACTTGCAAGATTTTGGTTCCATCTTCCGTATTTCCGCGCGCGCATGAACTCGAAAGCAAAGTCAGAGGGAGTCGAGTATTTCTCGCACCGCGATGATCGGCGCGGAGGCGCTGAACAACTGCAAGCGAGTTACAGCGGCAAAGGTTCGTGGTTCGAAGCAAAACCCGGAACGCTGGCGTATTTCTTGACGGAACGGTATTGCTTATATGCGCAGAAGCCGAGCGGCGAATTGCTGCGTGGCGAGATTCACCATGCGTCATGGAAGTTGCAGGAGGCGCAGGCGTCGTTCGCTGTGAACACAATGACGGAAAATCTCGGTATTCAAACCTCGGGACCGCCTGCAAGACTTCATTTTTCAAAATTACAGGAAATGATTGCATGGGCACCGCACAGGGTCGACGTCTAGTATCACCATTTGTGGAAAACGAAAAAAACACCTAGCACCAAACACGCGGCACCGACGCCATAGTTCCACTTCAATTTCTCGCCGAGATAGGTGACGGAGAAGACCGCGAACACGGTCAACGTAATTACTTCCTGGATGGTCTTGAGCTGCGCGGTGTTGAATTCGTAGGAGCCGATACGGTTTGCCGGTACCTGGAAACAATATTCGAAAAATGCGATTCCCCAACTGGCGATAATTACTTTCCACAGCGCCTCGCTACGGTATTTCAGGTGACCGTACCACGCAAAGGTCATGAAAATATTTGAGACGGTCAGGAGGAGGATGGTGCGCATGTTTTTCGTGAGCTCCAGCGATCAAGAGTTGTAGAAATTGGTCGAAACATACCTAGCCTGTTGCGGTGAGGGAATTCTGCTATGTGCGTTGCGACGCAGGCAAATCAAACGTTGAGAGTGAGCGAGACGAGGCCTGGTGGCGTGATGGGGGCGACGGGCGGCATCCTCGAACGATCTACCGGACGATAGAGAGTGTCTCGCTCGACGGGTACGCGGCCGGCGGCGCGGATGAGGCGTTCGAGTTCGGCGCGTGGCGTGAACTCGGAAGTTTTTGCACCAGCGTCATGATAGATCTTTTCTTCGACCACAGTGCCGTCGAGATCGTTGGCGCCGAAGCGCAGAGCGATCTGCGCGATGCTTGGCGTGAGCATGATCCAGTAGGCCTTGATGTGTTCAAAATTATCGAGCATCAGGCGCGAGACGGCGATGTTACGCAGGTCGAGATAGCCGGTGGTTTTCGGGATATGCGAGAGCGGCGTGTTGTCCGGGTGAAACGCCAATGGAATGAACGCCACGAATCCGTGTGTCTGGTCCTGCGCTTCGCGCAGCTTGACGAGGTGATCGACGCGTTCTTCTTCGGTTTCCACGTGACCGTAAAGCATGGTGGCGTTGGAAGGCAAACCGATTTCGTGGGCTTTTTTGGCGGTATTCAACCAAACCTGTCCGCTGACTTTGTGGTCGCAGATGACGCGGCGCACGCGAGGATGGAAAATTTCCGCGCCGCCGCCGGGGCAGGAGTCCACACCAGCTTCTTTCATACGGCGCAGCGTTTCTTCGATGGAGATTTTCGCGATGCGTGAAAAATAATGAACTTCGACCATCGTGAAGGCTTTGAGATGAACGCCGGGACAGCGCTGTTTCAGCCCGCGAATCATTTCCAGAAAATAATCGAATGGCAGGTCGGGATGCAGTCCGCCAACGATGTGAAATTCGGTTGCGCCTTCGCGAACGCCTTGCTCGGCGCGTTGATAAATTTCTTCTAGCGCGTAAGTGTAAGCGCCCGGCGAGTTTGGATCGCGGCCAAACGCGCATAGCTTGCAATGAGCCACGCAGACGTTGGTGGGATTAATGTGGCGATTGACGTTGAAATAAGTGACGTTGCCATGTTTTTTCTCGCGCACATAGTTGGCTAGCCAGCCGACAGCGAGCAGGTCCGGCGAACGGTAGAGTTCAATGCCATCTTCGAAAGAAAGGCGCTGCCCAGCGATAACTTTGTCCGCGATGGGCTGCAGCTTGGTGTCGGTGAGAATCAGGTCGCTCAAGAGTTTCAGCTTTCTCCGATGCTTTCCTGGGATCCTGACGAATTGGATGCCGGCTGTTTAAGCGCCGCTACAGCGGTGATTCGCGGCGAATCATTCGAACATTTCAAACTTTCCAAAGGGCAGCAGCGGCTCCCCAGAAGAGCAGAAACGAAATACTAATATAACCGTTCATGGCGAAAAACGCAGCGTCCAGCTTGCTTAAATCGTTGGCTTTGACCAGAGAGTGCTCGTACGCCAACAATGCCGCGACGACGGCGATGCCGATCCACGCCGGCCACGGCAATGAAAAACTCGCGGCCAGCCATGCGAGCAGAGCGACTACGCCGATGTGCATCACGCGCGCGATCAGAAGCGCATTTGCGATTCCGAATCTTTTTGGCACGGAAAACAATCCGGCATGCTTATCGAAATCCACATCCTGGCAAGCGTAGAGAACATCGAATCCGCCCACCCAGAGCGTGACTGCAGCGCACAGAATCAGCATGCGCAGATCGAGATAGCCGGTGACGGCGATCCACGCAGCTGCGGGAGAAATGCCCAGCGCGAATCCTAGAAAAAGATGCGACCAGTTGGTGAAACGCTTGGTGTACGAATAGAAAAACAAAATCGCCAGCGCGACGGGCGCCAACTTCAGCGCCAGCGGATTCAACTGCCACGCGGCGAGGATAAACGCCCCGACTGCGGCGAACGTGAAAATCCAGGCGAAGCTGGCGGAGAGAGCTCCAGTTGCGAGCGCTCGTTGTGCAGTGCGTGGATTTTCCTTGTCGTAGCGTACGTCAGCGATGCGGTTGATGGTCATTGCGGCGCTTCGCGCAGCAACCATTGCAATTACAATCCAAAGGAATTGTTTCCAGGTTGGCCAACCGTGCCGCGCAAACCTAGCTGCCAGCAACGCACCTGTTAGCGCAAAGGGCAGTGCAAATACCGAGTGCTCAAACTTGATCATTTCTAGCACTGTTCGCAGACGCGTTATAGATGTCATTGGCATGTGGGTTTCAACGCAGAGGACACAGAGTTCACGGAGAAGAGGAACACTGGTTCGCCGGCGTCTCGCGTTACGATCATGCTTTGGCTTCTTTCGCCGCGGCTGAGCCGGTCCAGCGGAACATGGCGTCTTGTTGCAAATCCATTTGCGCGAGCACGCGGCAGACGTATTGCGTGACCAGGTCGTCGATGGTCTTCGGCGCGTGATAGTAGGAGAGAATCGCGGGCATAATCACTGCGCCGGCTTGTTGCGCGCGCAGCATATTTTCCAGATGGATGCGGCTAAACGGCGTGTCGCGAACGCACAGAACGAGTTTGCGGCCTTCTTTGAGCATGACGTCTGCGGAACGCGACACGAGATCGTCACAAGTTCCAGCCGCGATTTTCGCCAATGTGCCGACCGAGCAGGGAATCACAGCCATCGCATCGACAGTGTAACTGCCGGAGGCGATTGCGGCGCCGACGTCTTTATTGGAAACAAGTGCAATTTTGTTGGAAGCACGACCGAGGATGCGCTGCACCAGTTGTTCGGGGTTGCTGGAAGTAATCCCCAATTCTTCTGCAAAGAGACGCAGGCCAGTTTCGGTGACCACTAAATGTACGCGCTCGACGCCAGGATCGGAATCCAGCAGCGCAAGCATTTTTTGCGCGAGCAGAGCCCCGCTCGCGCCGGTCACACCTACAGTGATGATTTTTTTGCCGTTTTCGTGCATGTTGCCGCCGCGGATAAATTTCAGTCTCCCAGCGGATTTGTGGCAAGTCAAGCAGCAGAGTACGTGCACCGCGGTGATAGAATTCTCTGACGGCGCTTACTATGAATTCAGTGGAACTTTTGAAACTTCTGGAATTGGTGCAAGCTGGCAAACTCGCGCCGGCAAACGCGATCGAGCGATTGAAGCATTTGCCGTTTGAAGATCTGGATTTCGCGAAGGTGGACCATCACCGCACACTGCGCCAGGGATTTGCCGAAGTCATTTTCGGAAAGGGTAAAACTCCAGAGCAGATTGCGAAGATCGTACGGGCGATGCTGGCGAAAAAAGATAGTAAGCACAACATTCTGATTACGCGAACCGATGCCAAGACATTTTCTGCCGTAAAGCACGCGGCGGGAAAAGAATCGCGGCTTGCAAAATTTCATCCACTCTCCGGCGTGATCACGATCGAACGCGACAAAAAGATTGTCGGCAAGGGAACAATTCTCGTTGTTTCCGCGGGAACCAGCGATATCCCGGTCGCCGAGGAAGCTTTGTTGACGGCGCGCGTCATGGGGAATCGTGCCGAGCATCTATATGACGTTGGCGTGGCGGGAATCCACCGGGTGCTGGAAAATCGTGCGGCGCTTTCGGGTGCGCGTGTGATTATCTGCGTGGCGGGAATGGAGGGCGCGCTGCCAAGCGTTGTGGGTGGGCTGGTTGCGGTACCTGTAATTGCAGTCCCGACGAGTGTCGGATACGGAGCAAGTTTCGGAGGAGTCGCGGCCCTTCTGGGTATGCTCAATTCCTGCGCTTCGAACGTGACTGTCGTGAATATTGATAACGGATTCGGAGCTGCCCGCGTTGCGTCCTGCATCAATCGGCTGTAACGAGAAAGTGTAAGAGTAAAAGCGTGCAAGAGTACAGCGTGTTCCGTCGCCTGCACCCTCTTCCGCTGGTGCTACTTCAATTGGTTCTTTAGCAGCACTTTCATCACCCCGGATTTTTGCGCGAAATCAATCGCCTTTGCGGCTTCACTTAGCGGAAACGTTCGTGTAATCAGCGCGCGCGGATCGACTTTGCCCGATCGCAGCAATGTGATGGCTTTGTCGAATGGACCGCAGCGCGATCCGACCACAGTAAGTTCTTTTACTACGATTGGCCAGGTTTGCACAGGAGCCGCACCGTGGAAGGTCGATTTCAGCACCAACATCCCGCGCGGCTCGGTCATTTGCTGAGCCAGAGCCAGTCCTGTTGACGAACCGGTAGCTTCAACCAGCAATGCAAAACTTTCCTTCACGCGCTTCAAGTCGCTGGCATCGCCGCGAACTAGTTTCGTCTCGATTCGAGCACGCCGTGCGAGCGCTAATTTCTCTGAGTGTTTGCCGTACATCACCACGCGAGGCAGCGCGGTACGCAAAACCCGTGCTATAAGCTGCGCCAGCTTGCCGTCGCCGAGCACGGCGGCTTCGTGAAATTGTTTTGCGCTGACCTGATCCAGGATTTCGCACGCAGCTGCCAGCGGTTCCACGAACACCGCCATATCGTCAGTAATCGAATCGGGAATAACGTGCAGATTTTCAAGAGGCAGCGCGAGGTATTCCGCAAACGCGCCAGCATGTGCGACGATGCCAAGCACTTTGCGACGCTCGCAATGCCGCGTGAGGCCGCGCCTACAAAACCGGCACACCGGGCGGAAGCCGAGCGCGCGGCAAGCAATGTTAATTTCGCCCGTGACTCGCTTCCCGATCCATTGCTTCTTCACCGCCGCGGAAATCCCGGTCACTTCCCGCACTTCGCCGACAAACTCATGTCCCGGGGTGCTTCGAAAATTGTGGTAGCCACGCAGAATCTCCACGTCCGTATTGCAAATTCCCGCCCGTCGAACGCGGATCAACGCCCAGCCCGGCAGCAGCTTGGGCAATGAATTCTGCGTCTCGACTAGCTTTCTTCCCTTTACGCGAAAGGAAATCATGGGCAGCTATTCTTGCTTGGATTCAGGCAGGTTGCGGCGTGCAGCTCCGCCAACGTGCGCGATGAGCTCAAATTTCGCTTCCAGGCGAATCAGGCGGCGGTCCAACTCGGCGTAAGAGTCAGCTAGATCTTTCACTTGGGCTGTCAGATTCTCCTGCGTTCCTTCAGGACGCGATCGACATGAGTAATGGTCTGATCGAGGTTCTTAATCACCCGATCCGTAGCCTGATTGGCTGCTTTTGCGACCATGGTGAGTTCTTTCTGTGTCTCGGGGGGAACAGACAGGTAGAAATCGACGGCCTTGCTTACTTCTTGGGACAGAGATTTCCCTTGTTTTTTCGCGCGTCGCGCGAGGCGCTGTTTTTGTTTGGGGTTCAGATGAATGAGTGCCGTCGCCATTAGGTTCACCTACATCATAATTTTAGCATAGCGTTTCGTTGATTTCGATTACCTATACTCTGCCGGCAATCATCGGAGCGCCGCTGCCAGTGCTTCGGCGAGCACCGCTTCCTGGTTTGCAAAGACGGTGCGCAG
>WNFP01003263.1_pt1 | contig 14873 bp, 23 predicted proteins | sample 5400201 | NCBI WGS metagenome assembly WNFP01 (sample SAMN13153355, study PRJNA577476) | soil metagenome | isolation source: 115 cm saprolite under Madrone tree | place: USA:California | collected 2016-06-14
GATTGGCCGGGGGTGACCTGGAAAGGGAAGTGTCCGTACAATACAGGTCGGCCAAGATTGGCCTGTAGGTACTATGACTTGGATATCGGAGTGAAGACCGCCCGTATGATACAGATTGGCCAGGGGTGACCTGGAAAGGGAAGTGTCCGTACAATACAGGTCGGCCAAGATTGGCCTGTAGGTACTATGACTTGGATATCGGAGTGAAGACCGCCCGTATGATACGGATTGGCCGGGGGTGACCTGGAAAGGGAAGTGTCCGTACAATACAGGTCGGCCAAGATTGGCCTGTAGTTACTATGACTTGGATATCAGAGTGAAGGCCACCCGTATGATACGGATTGGCCAGGGGTGACCTGGACAGGGGAGTGTCCGTACAATACAGGTTGGCCAAGATTGGCCCTTAGGTACTATGACTCAGATATCGAGGTGAAGGCCACCTGTATGATACGGATTGGCCAGGGGTGACCTGGACAGGGAAGTGTCCGTAAAGTACAGGTTGGCCAAGATTGGCCCTTAGGTACTACGACTCAGACATCGGGGTGAAGGGACAGGTTGGCCGATACTATAACTGAGATATCGGGGTGAAGGCCACCGGTATCCAATGATTTTCGCGTCCATGGTAGACAGTACGTGCCGAAGAAAACATATCCACATTGCATTGTGTCACCGCCGCCGCATTGTATCACCGCCGCCACATTGTCACCGCTGCATTCATTCTTTTGATAGGAATTGTATCCAGAATGTTATTCCATTTTCCATATACAAAGTGCCGACCATGCAACAGTGCGGCGGCGGTGACAATGCGGCGGCGGTGACAATGCAGCGGCGGTGACACAATGCGGCGGCGGTGACACAGATTCCTGGTAAAATACAGCAACTGAAAGACTGTTATAATTAGGTTGGGATAAGGTGATAGGTACATGTATATACATATTATAAGTTCAAGAAATAAATCAATAACGATTATCCATAACGTCATCTATAAGTTCGCTATACCCTGCTACTGCTTGAATGAGCAGGACCTCTCGTGCATGGAAATGCATGAAGGACTCATACTCGTATTTCAGCCCCTCTGATAGCTCGGACTCAGCAGCCAAGAGAGCGGCTAGGATGCGGCGGCTGGGTTTCGGCCAAACATTATCTACCGAACTCAATTCGGCAAGACCTTGGAAAATAGAGAAATGCGGGTATGAGTAATAGAACTCCTCCAGCCTAGATGGAGGATTCTGGTAGTCAATCCACGCATCTGCATACGCCTCGTCGGGGGATCGGGAGGGCATTGATGTATGGAGCCAGTGACTGGAAAGAATGAACTGTTCAAGCCATTCAGCCTTGGATGGAGAGAAAGGCGGAGGATCAAGCCCAAGTTCTCGGAGAACAGTGAGATGGCGATCCGTCCAGTGGAGCGGCTCGTTGACATAGGACACAGGCAATGATGGCGGTGGAGTGATGGGTGAGTCGGAGGGTGAATGAGAATGTAGGGGGTTTGATGATTGATTCATGGGGAAGTAAACGGGCGGCGGCGGCGGTTGATAGCCAGATGAAGACGACGGTCCAAATGAAATTGCTAGATTGAAGGAATAAGTAGGTAAAATGTGAAACTTAGGTTGGGACAAACGGTGTGAGGAATGAGAACGACGGTCATCCCGGAGCCGTATCGGAGCGGCAAGGGGACGGGCCTGCACCGGCGACGGGTCTGGTAGAGAATGCGTCTTGCCGGGGAATAGTACCGTGAGGAAGGAACGAGATGTTGCAGCCGTGATGTAGGATGAGCGTTCCGAAGGTGACAACGTTGGACCGGCGGGCCGTGGCTGGGAGTGATGAATGGGCGCCGTGTCGCTTTTGTCCGGCATAGTTCGCCTGCGATGAACGAATGGGTTGATCGGCGGTGGAGATGGTGCGGTTTGATGGGGAATCAGCGCAATGGCATCAGTAGCCAATTGGTATTGAGATGGTAAAGTGGGTGGTGGCGGCGGCGGCGGCGCTGCAAGAACGCCGTCACAAGCGTCCAACGGCGCCATGTCAACATCCTCCGTTGCAGATGGGTTATATTGGAATGGCTGCGCTGTTCCCAAATCTGCGGAAGTCGTGGAAAGTAGTGTTGGGGGGAGGGACGAAAAGCTGGGACGTTTGGTCTGCCGACGGCGGTGGTAGAATTCATTGGTAGCTGAAGGTATGGCTGAGCATCCAGATATCCAACAATTCATAGTATAGAACTCACTCAAATGGACAGGAGAGTTCATGTTTGGAATGAAATGGGCAAAGAAGTGGAGGAGACTGTTGTTGCGACTAGGCACCCCAAGTTGGATGGGAGAGATGGCGCGTCGGAACCTTACCAAACTGGGCTATCCCTAGCGCATTTCCCGCAACCTCAGCAACCATCAACAACCATCCTCTCAACTCTCACAACAAATTCGTCCGGAATGCCTGAAACCCTTCCCACATTGACCGCGGAGTACCAGGCAGATGCAAAAGCCATGGTCCGCGTATTGGCTGCGCGGATCAGGACAATGCTCCAATCGCCCAAGACGGGTCAGACGGAAACGCAGGTGGTGCAATCGGCGGTGAGTTATTACAATGCGGAACATAATCCTGGGCAACTACTTACCCATTGTATTTCAGAACAAGGCTTACAGTCTGGTCAGAGAGCTGGACTTGCGAGGTGTATGGACCCATATGCCAAGGATTGTCACCAGCGCGCTCGCGGAGTCGTTTCAGAGCAGGCAGGAAGGACGGGAATTTGATTTGGAGTGCATTCGGGAGGATGATCCACGAATGTATCAGACAGCATGGCATGAGCAGGGGAGGGAGTCCGTCACACCGCCGCCGGGTGAGTCATGTACCACAATCCTCGACCGGCCACATTCAAAATAATCTTGCAGATCCCTCATACGTGATCCACACACCCGGCCTCGACCCATTGACCTCCAGAGCCTCTGGGAAATTGGCCCGCGACCTTCTCCCAGCGTCTCTGCAGGCTCAAACCTCGCCGCCGCCGCCGCCGCCGGAACATTCCTCTGCGGTGGGCGACACCACTGCATATCCGGATGACGATACGTACGATTCAGATAGCGGTATGGAAGAGGACGATCCCCCCATGACAAAACGCGGACCTCCACGAGCGGGAATATTGAAGAAAGGAGGGAGAGGGCATACCACGAAGACGCCGGTACCGGTGAAAGTGGAAGAGGTGGAACCAGACATGCAGGAAAAGGTACGTCAATAAGACTGGCTATAAAACCCAAATGGCCTCTGATTGTTGGACAGAAAAAACGTGCACGATCTGTTTCATTTGCGCCAGCGCCGTTGAAGAGACGCCGACCGGCGTCATCCTCCAGTCGCCATCCCAGCACGGACTCAACTGGGCCAGAAATTGAACCATTCGTAAGTGCAATTGGCAGCATGTAATGTACATGGCAAACTAATGAATATCTTTAGGATCCGCCGTGCCAACGTTGCATTGATGCAGGTGAAGCATGTGGCAGGACACTGAGTCGCAAAGGCGTCGCCTGCGACCTGTGCCACCGCCGGAAGGCCAAATGCAGCGCGGTGCAGACACCGGCTGCTCGCCAGCCATCCGTTAAGCCAACCGCCCGAGGTCGATCGGCCTCACGGAAACCAATTCCACCATCAACCGCCCGCTCACGATCGAGGGGGAAAACTCCATCGTCTGGGTCAAAGTCGCAAACCGCAGCATCTCAGCGCCGGAGAGTGTCGACTCCTGCTGAGAATCGAGTGGAACCGGAGACCGCTGGCAGGAAACGAGGTAAATTGAGTCCCATGGCGTTCATTTTCATCTAATGTATTGATTGCAACATCAGTGGTCGAAGTGGTCGTACCGACATTGGCATCCCTTCCAGGGTTCCAAAACCTACGGAATACCGACGTGACTGTTCCAAGCACAAGGATGCGACCGAGCATGGAAATGCGGATGTTGGCGGTCGAAGCGCAGGTCAGCACCCTGTTAAAACAGGTCGCTTCATTGGAGGTCGACTTGAAGCGGCAGCGGGAACCGCTCCCAAGGATTCGAATTCCCCCTCGGCCTCGTATCGAAACGACCAAGCCATCTGCAGCTTCCCCGCCGCCGGTGGGACCGGTTTCCCCCCCGACCCCAACACCCGCCGGACCAATGAGCATCCGGCCACTACCAACCTCGTCGCGTCCATCCGTTATCGAACCGTCCGGTGAATCTCCTCAGCGGCCGGCGTTTTCAGTCGTTTCACCGGTCAAGCAATCTGGCCCTATGCGGGTTCCGTTTCATAGCGCATTGGTGGGGACTCCAGTTCGAGCGCCGGGCCAGGAGAATGCAGCATCTCCGGCTCCTGCGGCGATGGGTACGTCGCTATCCTTCGGTGGCTCCCCGTTCGACATTAACGCATTCTTCAATGATATTATTGCTGAAGAGGTTCTGGGCGGGCCTTCATCCGGAGACGTGTTTGGACTGTTTGGGCAGCCAAACCACCTGCTGTCGCCTAACACCAGGAAGGCAGATGACAGATCGGCAGTGCCTCAACGTTCACCGGCGGCGGCGGCGGCGGCGGATGCAGCATCGGCATTGGCGGCGGCAACTGATACGGCAGTGGCAGCATTGGAGGTATTGGACCATGACCCAGAGGTCACCAGCTTGATGGAGCAGCAGAGTATAGTTCCCTCCATCGTAGATTACACAACTGACCAATCATCGGAAATGGACCAATCCCAATGATCATGTCGAATTGGGAACGATACCTCCTATGTAACCGACTTCTGTATATAATCAAATTGTGTCCACTACTGTATTTGTCAATCTCAATCATTTTCTGACAACCATAAGCTCCCAATTATGTCAAATGTACAATGGTAAGATGTTTTTCTGCACATACCCATCATGCCCACTATGTTCATGCCAGTTAGTGTGGAGCAGATGCATATTATAGCGGATTATCTATATGCCTTATATGAGGCGAAAGTGCATAATTTGAGCTCAGGTCCGGCGGCGGCGGTGGTAGCACCTTCGCACATCCAATTGTCCTTAATGGCAGAATGCGAACAGCTTTCAACCGTGCTGGCACATGCATATTGGAATCAAAGTCAGTCTACGTCCATCATATATGAATGCCTTCAATTGAATGGCCGTCGGTGACAGTTCACGTGCCATGGTCCGCCGCCGAATACAACGAACACCTGCCGCCGCGGCCAACTGGCTTTGACGGCCCCATTGAAGATAAAATGGAGCAGATGTTTCCGCCGCCGTTTTCCATCCCATTCCCAGTTGTTAATGAACCATGCAGCCTGTCCGATGGTGCAAGGGCAATCCTGTATTGGTATCTGCCCAATGCGCTGACCGAAAGGAGGCAGGTATGCAACATTGATTGAATCCCCAATCAAGTAGTAACACATGTTTTGTAGCATATTATTTGGAATGCAACTAGGCATCTCCAACCATTCTTTGACGGCGGCAAGCAGGATGGCAGCTGGCGGTCATTGGACATGCTGTTCAAACCGCCAGAGGATTGCAAGGCCACCCATTCGGGATCAGTCAATCTCTCTCCCGGATGGTTCGAACAAGGACATGAGGTCTGTATTTCATGATATCTATTTCATGAATATTCATTGAAACTATTCAACGGATGTCAGACCGAGGCCGACGACCTTAACCTTTCCGCAAGTTTGAAACCGGAGAACTCTATTACGGGCGGCCGCGCCTGGCTCTGTGACATCTCAGACTCATCTGCCCTCCTCAGTGCGGTGTTGCGTGTCATTCATCCGGACCAGTATTTGATGGGCCGGTCCGCCATTGAGAAGATGGGCGAACAGGAGCCGCTGATCGCCATCCTGGGCATCTGGATCTCCGTGTTCAACGCGGTCCAGATCCTCAGCAACCGAGAAACACCCCGTCACCGTGACCGGTCATTTCCGCCTTGGTATGATATATTAACCACAGTTGGCCCATACCATTCTGCCATGTTTGAGTTGCCTGGGATTGGACTGAGATTTCCCTACCATTCAGGTACTATCATATGTCTTTGTGGTAGAATCCTTAGGCATGGGGTATCAGAAGCAGATGGTGACAGAGTTTGCCTTGCATATTATATGAGAGAGAATGTGCAGAGGAGATTGGGAAGTACATTTGCAGGATGGAGTAAGAGATTTTTGGACATGGTAGAGTAAATAGAAATGTCCATTCAGTCCGATTTGTCTACATCCATTCAATTGCATTCCATAAAGCCGTCCGGCCTACTTCCCACTCCGTCCTCTACGGACAGGAGGTTGATCATTCGAACCGCCGATTGGAGGGCCTGTCTTTTTGGTGACTGCACCTTTCCTGCGGCGTTTGGCAGGCCTCTCCTTGTCCTGAGCGGCCTCTCCGCGTTTCTTGCCGCGGGTCTCTCTCGGCTCATACTGCGGGCCCGTGTTTGGCTGATGACGGCCCTTGGAGGCCGGTGGAGCTTTTGGCCGTTGTTGTGATGTGGAGGCAGAAGTGCCTGCTCCATATTGCTTTCGGACGGCGGAGAAGGGCAATTCCCTTGGACCTCTGAGTTCAACCTCCACCTCCTCCTCCTCCTCCTCCTCCTCCTCCTCCTCCTGGTCGCTGTCCTGCAATTCATCGTTACCATCCGCCGGATTATCTCCTTCTCCCTTGGACGAATCGCCACTGGACTCCTCCTCGGATGATTCCTCTGACGACGACTCCTCCGACGACTCGGCGGTCTGTGCTGGCCTCTTTCTCTTCGCCGCCCGGCCACCGGTCTTCGTCACCTTCTTTTTGCCAGCATCGGTTGAAGATTTGACTATATCGATTGGATCTCCTGATTTGCCTTTGATCTTCTTGAACTTGAATACCGTCTTGATCTTTGGATCCTGCTGCCGGTCATACCAAAACTTTAACCAAGCCCTAGCATCGACCTTGCTCAACTTTGAAGGCTCCGCAAATCTGAAATTGGACGGAACGTATTCTGGAGCGACGTATTCGTCTTCTCTTCCCATCAACGATCCCCAGGGAACGACGACCTTGTCGCTGCCGGATGCAATGCCTGTGGAGTTACATTGAAAGCAATGTGAATTTGGAGAGGTACAAATTACTTACGATAATGCCCAACGATGAACTGCCGGACGGCCGAGCAGAGGGATTCGACCCTCATTCCTCCGTTGAAGTCGGGATCGGGCAACAAAGGTTTCCCATCCTTGTCGAACTCCAGTAAGACCGCCGGAGTCTTCTTCTTTTTGGCGGGGATTTCCCGGTCACCCTCCTGGAGATCCTCGCCTACCATTCCATCAGTAGGTGTTATGGCATGGAGAGATGATTGAGGCTCACCCATCTGGGATTGAGCATACCTCGTCCACTCCTGCATGATCGGTTCTTCTTCCCAGCCTTCCCGAACTTCGGAGAGAGATTTACCATCCAAGGTATCATTGAAATCATGACTGTGAACAATCATCAGGCCCTTCTCTGTGATCGTTCTGTTGCAAGCTCACCTGGCCACACAAACTGTGCCTTGAGTATCGACATGGGCCGAGAGCACCAGGACCCTCATACCCAGCTGACGATACATTTGCCGAGCAAATTCGTTCACGTATCTTCCGCCGTGCAGCTCGGCGGTCCTACCTGCAGGTGAGGGGTTTTCTCATAATTTTGACCGACGGTCTTACCTCCGTTGCACCTCCTCCGGAGGGGATTGGCCAGTCCATTCCTTGGCCAACCCCTCATACTCCGCCTTCTCCTCCGCGGAAAGACCATCCTCGATTTCTTTCAAGGCGGTCTGATACCCAGCGAGGTACTCCGGTTGACCGGGTGATGCACCGGTTTGTTTCTGGCATAATTCCTTCACCTCCGCCTTTTTGACATGGTCCACCACCATCTTCAGGGACCATTTCTTGACATAGTTCACCCGGTCCCGAACCGAATTTTTCCTCCCATGATTGTAAAACCAGCCTTTAACCACCTGCCAGTTGCATGGATTAAAGCTTGACTATTCATATATAAATAGATATGTATTGCTTACTTTCTTGTGCTTGGCCACTTCGGGCTTTGTCATGTTCGGAGGCTCCGATGCCTTTGCAGCCTCAGAAATAATCCCTTTACGGTGTTTCTTGGAAGCATCCCGGAACCGTGACAGAAATGTTTTCAGGACTTCCACGACTCCCTGCGAGGGCTCAGATGTGTTAGACATTATGACGAAAGTTTGTTGGTGGCTGTGGTGGTTGAAGTGTGATGTTGGCCAAACCGGGACACCTGTTTCCATTATGGGAAGTCGTGGAATTAGATGGGTCAACAGATCGTTTGTCCAACCCTCGGCTGCTGCATATTTCTGATACTACAGAACATGGTCAATCCCTGTTGATTCTGGGTCAACCCATCTCAAAACTGGCTGCAAAATCGGCATCGCCGGACCGCCGTCGCTTTTCGACCGGATTGTATCTGAACCGCCGGCGGTTATCGATTATGCGTTGGGTCAGTTTACTGGGATTGTAGGCGGTGAGGAAGTTGGTCCAAGAATATGCATGCCATTATTTTGTATGACATTGAATAGTTTGGATATGAGCCATTACCCATCAACTACCGAGAAAGACGGCCCGGATGAAGTATATCTGGATACTGGTCCACCAACCCTGTCCTCACCATATCCAGGCGGATGCTTGACCATGCGATGGCCCTGTGCACCTGGGAGTACATAAGAGATATCTCTACACTCCACTGGCTCAAATCCACCATAAGCATATCATCCATCAGTCGACCCGATAACATCTCGGTCAACCGTTGGATATACATTTCCCCGTCCGTCACCGCTTGACTCAGATGCTCCTCAAATTTTTCCAACGATCCCTCACCCTGATGATACATCCAGAGATCCCAAATGATGCTCGAAAGATCATTATATTCACGGACGAATTGCCACCTCTGAATCTCCGTAAAGATGCTGTCCAGTTGTTGCCACAAATGGTTTTGGCCTTGGCGGATGGTGGGACGTCGGCCAGCAACGATCTGGGCCTCCATTGAAGGGATGGGACCGTTTTGATAGTTCACCGGAGATGGGCAGAACATGTCATTAGAGGTTCTGGCTTCCATATTGACTTGGACAGATCTAAATAGATACTCTTTCAGAAAATATTGCAGTTGGAGTGCAAAGAATTCTCACCCAGACCCAATCTCTTCCTCTGACGACTGCATCACATCACATGAAGGCACTGATTTTTTGGACCTATGTGTGTATTTATTAACTCAGATAATATTTCGGAGGCAATGATGTACCTGGATTTTGTGTAATACCTGTTGTTGGATTGACGTCGTGCCTCACGGACATCTTCCGGTGTGTTGTGTTTCCTTGGCCTTCCTCTGCCCATATAGAAAATGTTTTAAAATGAAGAAGAAGGGATTGTCGATGAGGATGTTATTTTTATCAATGTTGACAGTGGACTCAGACATTAAGACTAAAATGCTTAAGACTTTAAATACCTTTCCTGTTTGGCTAACATCAACACACTTCCCCCTCCTCACAAAAAATGATTAGTACAAAGAAATATAAAATGACGCCCATCCATCAAGTGGTGCCCTTGTAATATTTAAATTCGTTGTTGTAGAGATTGTCGATAGGTCGCAATTTTATGAAGGTTGGGATTCAGACATTAAGACCGAAATTCCTAAGACTTTAAACACCAGTCCTGTTTCGCCATAATCATCGGACGGCTCCACATCCATTCCCTTCACCCAAACGATGGCTGGCACAAAGAAATACAAGCTCACACCTACCCATCAAAGAGTGATATGGAAAACCGTTCGTACCAGCCGTGGGCTACGGTCCAAGCAAGTCGCTATAGTCGGAACCGAGGTACATGCCTCCCCATCACCTTCAAGACATGCCACCAGTCCCAACATCCCCGATGTACAATATGATGACTCACCGTTGATGATGCCTCTCGTCAAGGTACGGACAATTAATATATTTCTTGCAGAAATATCATTAAAATATCTGTTCAGACACAAAATGACTATCTTGGACTGTTCAAAGAGAAAATAGGAATGTATGTTGACAGGATGTTGGTAAACGATGCGCCGAACGCCGGGGCTCAATGCCAATCTTGCAAAACGAGGGAAATCGCCTGGAGGTGTCTGGATTGCTTGGGAATGAAAGACCAATGCACCGATTGCTTCAGAGATCATCACCGTTTCCTGCCGTTTCACCGACTCCAACAATGGTCCGGATCGTATTTTCAACCGGCATGGATGTGCCAAGTCGGAGTGGAGATACATCTCGGACATGGTGGAAATGCATGTCCGACAAGGAGACAATGTGCCGGCTCAGATCCCGACGGTACGGAGGCCCAGGATGGCCGCGGATATCACGGCGCCGCCGATGACGAACCCGACGGCGGTGACGTGGATGACATTGAGGGTGAATGGGTAGATGAGGATGATGATGATGATGAGGATGATGAGGATTATGGTCTTCCCAAACTGAAGGGTGAGGATGTCTGTGTTGTGGTGGATAAATCTGGGGTGCATCGGATTCGAGTAAGACCTTGTGTTTGCAATGGATGTCCGCCGACGGACCTGCAATGTCTAGACATGGGACTATTTCCTGCCAGCCTCCGGAGGATCAAAACCCTTTTTACATTTGCTGTCCTGGACGACTTTAGGATGGACAATTTGGAATGCAAGACATCGGGCTTAAACTACTACAATAAACTCCGTCGGCTGACATCTAACGAGTTCCCCCGGAGTGTACCAGTATGTTGATCGTGTTTCACTTCATTATACTACAACCTGACCTCTCATGATATTAGGATAGGTACAGGGAAATGCTTCGAACATCCCGGTTGTGGCGGAACATGAAGTATCGAAAATGGCATGGGTTTGGGCATCAACCCGATGCTGAGCCTGGACCTGGAGGTCTGGCTTTGTTCTGTGCCGCTTGCCCGCAGCCCAACATCAACCTTCCGGAAGGATGGAGAGATGATCCGGATCAGTCAGTACCGGATTTGACTCCCAATAGCAAATGCCTGACGGTTTATGCAGGTGGAAATTCACTCGTGGATATGTATTCGATGGCAACTTTTCGGCTGAGCAGTTGAAAATGAAGAATCCCGAAGATGATGTACAGCTGTCCGATGGACACGGCTTCATGACCACGGATGCCCCGTACCAACGGCATCTTCGGGTGGCAAAAGAGGTGAAGCAGAACATCACTTGCAACAACTACACTGCCATCGACAAGGTCAACCAGTTGAAACACCACCTTGTACATACCGGGATCGGAGCGGCGGCATGTGCCAGGCATGGTTGTTTTGTCCCTCACACGGTGGTGGACTTTCAGAAAGGAGAACGGTCAGGGATCTCTTAGATGCCGGTTTCCAATGCTGACCGCCTCATAGACAGATGAATATGGACTATTGTGTCAGTGAAGCCTTGAAATTCAACATGGATGGAATCAGACGGTCATTGCTCCTATATGATATCATGTGTCAATTTTGGAAGAACCTCCGCCGCCGGTTCCAAGGCAGTCCCTATCTCTCATTCCCCGAGGCCGTTGAGATCCTCCGGGGTATCGGCCTCTTTCATGTTCATGGCCATAAGGACGAATGCTATGCAAGATATGCTCCGACATTCATTCCGGGGGCTGGAATGGTGGATGGGGAGGTTTTGGAGACATTATGGGCCGTCTTGAATGGAATTGCCAACAGCATCCGTAATCAGTCCACAGGACATCGGAGAGAGACGTTGGATGACCACATGAACGATTCAAACTGGAAGAAGCTGGTAAATATCAGTGAGTGAAACCTGAATCTGTCACCCCATTACAAACCCTGATTATGAGTGCGAGATGCAGTACTCCGGCTCTGCAAGAAATATGCAGAGGCAAACAAAGCCGCAAAAGTTAGCGAGGCCGACTTTGCTGCCTTGAACGACTCCGCAGATCCCGCATTGGTGCAGGAATGGACGGATCAAGAGGCCGAAGCTCTGAGGAACCGAGATGTGGACGAAGCGGCAATGGATATATATGATATCAAAATCGACAAGGGTAATCCAGTCCCGTCCATCATTGTCACTCTCCGTTGATCTTTATGGAACGGAATAGGCCCTACTCAAGCGGAGCTTCATTTGGAGCTGCTGACCGAAGAACAATCAACTGTCGGTCGGAAAGGATCTTCCAGTCTGCTTGCTCAGGCCTTGAAAATGGAAGAAACTCAGTGAGTGCCTAATGTTAAAGGGAAGAAAACGAAGCATAAACTGGGTTCAACAGAGTGACACTCTCCGCTGTGGTTCGGAAACTTGGTCGACGGCCAACTCCGGAGGAGAAATTGCAAGTTGCTCAGAGAAGGGAAAGGCTGCAAGGTCGAATTGATGCGTATCAGCGAAAGGCGGCTGAGTTTTGGGCTCCCGATTCTACCGATTCCTTGTCGTGTCCGGACCGCCCGGAAGAGGTCGACTTTGATTCGTCCGACTCTGAAGATGAAGCCGATAACAACGCCAACGTTTTCCTAACATCTCCATTCGATGAACAGAATCCGCCAGAGTCAGTTCCATTGCTCCTACCTTCGAATCTGGGTCTTGCCGTCTGCCAGGAGGAGGGTTACTCCAAATATGTCCAACAAGAACGTACTTTACGAGTCGGGCAGGCCAATGATGCATTACAAGGTCTGAGGCTGGCATTGAGCCGAAAGGCAGTCATATTCCGCGAACAGATTCGTCCGGCACGAACCAAAACCCGGAAACTCCGGTCATGGGATCAAATCCGCATGGTCGATGTCAACGGACGACACCATGCCACAGTATATATGCGGGCGCGGGCGGCCATGATACGTCTCGGTGCCACTGAGGAAGATCTGGCGAGATATCAAGTACTGAAGAAGGAACATCTGACGGTCACAACTGCCAGGATAGATCCATCATTAAGGGGTCAACGAAACCAATCCTTGGCATGGTTTTGGACTATGGATGTCAAAAAGGATACCGACCAAGGACCGGGAATGGCGGAATGTAAGGTGTTTGAATGGGATCCCCTGTGATCCCCTGTTTTGCTTGATGTTAATCAATATGCAGTTTATAGAGTCCACTGGTTAAAGGCAAAAGCACGTAGAGACAGGTGGTCAGAAGAATCGACGTTGTTGTCATTTGAGATGGATTGGGTCCTCAATTATTTCCAAACCCAAGCCGCCCGTTGGCACGGTAGGGCGACTGCGGCCGGCGGCGGCGGAGACGATGACGAGTTGGACCTCGGCGACCGCACATCCGTCGGCGTTGTTGGCAGAGGACGACACCTTTCAAGTGGTCACCGTTGCTATGCGCTCCGTCAGGAGAATATGTGGCTCAAATTCTCTGAAGCTGCCAGGCTGAAGTTTACAAAAGCCAAGCAACAAATGTAGCCCAGAGCGTCCATGTGTATTTTAATGGCTTGTCTTATTCACAATAGCATATTCCAGGGACTTCTGCCTTATGTTTATATGGTATCCGTTTACAATATGATCTTGTAGTGGTTATTGTGTTTCTGCAGCAGCCGGGCCCCAGCAGTACACAGGTTTGGGAAGTCAACCACACTCAACAGATCTAGAGCGAGTGCGTATGTCCGTATCTACACCGTCGCATTGTCTCGCCACCGCCGTATTTTGGCACCGCCGCCGCATTGTTTCATCATTGCCGTGCGACTGTATGTGTAGAAATCCAGACTGTTCAGCCAATCCGTGCCGGATTATTTGGCATTTGATTGTTTGTATCGGTCGCTTTATAACGTTCAGTACCCTTCCATCACCAGACTCAAAATGGACGTCGATTCAAACATCCCCCAGGTTTCGGATTGCAGGTCCAAGTCACCGTCGCCGGAACCTCAGCTGTCCCCAGTGTTGCGGTATATTCGGGACTGGACCCCCCGGATGACTGCGGCATTGGCAACTATGCCAGATCGACGTGAAGTTTCCCGTCGTGATAAGTTTGCAGCTGGTGTGGAGTGGGAATTTGTGGGTTGCCCTGCATTTTCTTTGTAACTCTATCTCACAGGGCTTAATTTAGTTTCAAGTGTCGGCAAAGATTGGTATGGCGATGGCCCTCAATTTAACGTTTGAGACTCCAGAGCTTGTCAAACAACTCTCGGAGATGTTTTTGATGGTCCCTGCCGATCGCATACCATTTCTCGACCGATTACATGATGCTGTCATTTCCAACCCTCCCTCATCGGAAATCTCGCCGGCTGCTTGGGCTGATGCATGGTGGCTGGACCTATCCTCTGCATCTTTTCCAGAGTACTCGGTGAGCCATACGTCATATGAAATGATCCGTATTCTCATGTTGCTGTTCAGTACAGTGGCCATCAAGACCGGCAACGTCGTTTGATCGACCGTCTCGACAATCTCAGGAAGATGACACAACGGGCCCTTGATCTCAATACCCGCCACGTGTCGTCCCGCGCCTCCGAAGTCGTTCAACTCACAGAGGCGGCTGAGTCAATCCGGCAGATGTCATGGAGGAATTTGCAGTCGGAGGCGGCGGCAGATACCGAGGCGGGGTCAGCAGCAGAGGCACAGGCGAGGGCGGACATCATAGCAGAGCAGTAGCTGGACTACCAACAGACATTTGCATCAGTCCATTGTCAAATGTATATATGTAAACCATAATATACATTATACATTTGCTGCTTCCATGTACTGCTGATTGACCTCCAAAAAGAATCCACTCCCCTTGAATCGGTTGTACATTTACAAAGACATAATATTTTATCTTGGTGTACAGACAAGAATTGTAGTCCCAGATGAGATCATTAAGACACTCAAATACCATAAATAATTGAAACAATATTGGCAATGAATCCCATTATAATAAATCTCAGATGATCCATGCCATCATATTCTTCCAATTCACTGCTGTCGCATTGAGTCACTGACACATTGATTCACCACTGACA
>WNFP01009959.1_pt1 | contig 14869 bp, 13 predicted proteins | sample 5400201 | NCBI WGS metagenome assembly WNFP01 (sample SAMN13153355, study PRJNA577476) | soil metagenome | isolation source: 115 cm saprolite under Madrone tree | place: USA:California | collected 2016-06-14
CGCCGCACCGCGGGCATCGTGAACGACATCTACCGCCACACGATCTCCGTGCTCGGCGCGGCGACCTCCTTCGGGCGCTACGTCTCGCTGAGCGCGAAGGACGCGTTCGACGTCGAATACTGGCCGCTCGAGCTCTACAAGCTCAGCCAGGCGCCACCGGAGAAGGAGCTGGCGAGGCGGATCGCGCTGGTGACGGGCGGCGCCTCGGGCATCGGCCGCGCCGCGGCGTTTCGACTCGCCGCCGAGGGCGCGCACGTGGTCGTGGCGGACCTGGACGCCGCCGGCGCGCGGAAAGTCGCCGAGGAGGTCGTCGCGGGAGTGGGCGCGGGACGGGCCATTGGCGTCGGCATGGACGTCTCGAGCGAAGCGTCGGTGGCCGCGGGTTTCGAGGAGGCCGTGCTGGCCTACGGCGGTCTCGACATCGTGGTCTCCAACGCCGGCATCGCGCACTCCTCGCCCGTGGACCGAATGACGCTCGCGGACTGGGAGCGCTCGTTCGCGGTAAACTCCACGGGCCACTTCCTCGTGGCGCGCGAGGGGATGCGCGTGCTCCAGGCGCAGGGCTTGGGCGGGGCCTTCGTCTTCGTCGCCACCAAGAACGTGATGTCGCCCGGCAAGGACTTCGCCGCGTACTCCGCGGCCAAGGCGGCCGAGGCGCAGCTGGCCAAGGTGCTGGCCCTCGAGGGTGGACCGCACGGCATTCGCTCCAACATCGTCAACCCCGACGCCGTCTTCCGCGACTCCAAGCTCTGGTCGGACGACGTGCGCCGCGAGCGCGCCCGCGCGCAGGGCATCAGCGTGGCCGAGCTCGAGGACTTCTATCGCAAGCGCAATATCCTGGCCGCGCCCATCCTGCCCGAGGACGTCGCGGAGGCCGTGCTCTTCCTGGCCTCCGACCGCTCGGCCAAGACCACGGGGTGCACCATCACGGTGGACGGCGGCGTCAAGGACGCCTTCCCCCGGTAGGCGATGCCGCCCGTTCGCTTCGGCGCGTTCCTGACGATGCACCCGCCGGAGGAGCAGCTTGCTATCGCGCGGCGGGTGGACGAGCTCGGCTTCGACTCGATCTGGACGGGCGACCACGTCTCTTTCCACCACCCGCTCTACGAGTCGCTGACGCTTCTCGCCTCCTATATCGGCGTCACGAGCCGCGTCAAGCTGGGAGTCGGCGTCTATCTCCTGGCGCTGCGCCAGCCGACCGTCGCGGCCAAGATCACGTCGACCCTCGACGCGCTGTCGGGCGGCCGCCTCATCTTCGGCGTCGGTGTCGGCGGGGAGAACCCGAAGGAATTCGAGGCCTGCGGGATCCCGCACAACGAGCGCGGCGCGCGCGTCAGCGAGGGCATCGATGTTGTGCGGGCGCTGTGGCGCGACTCGCCCGCCTCCTTCAAAGGGCGCTTCACGCAGTTCGAGGGCGTCAGCATAGATCCCAAGCCCGTCCAGAAGCCGGCGCCGCCCATCTGGGTCGGCGGCCGCTCCGATGCGGCGCTTGCCCGCGCCGGGCGCCAGGGCGACGGCTGGATCTCCTACGTCGTCCAGCCGGAGCGCTACAAGCAGAGCCTCGCCAAGATCGAGGCGGCGGCGGCCGCCGCGGGCCGCTCGCTCGAAGGCTTCGCGAAGGGGCACCTCACCTTCGTCACGATCGGCAAGGACTACGAGAGCGCCGAGCGCGTCTGGGTGGACCGGCTGTCGAAGCGCTACGCCCAGGACTTCGGCCCGCTCGCCAAAAAGTACGGCATCATCGGCACCCCGGCCCAGTGCGCGGAGCAGATGGAGCGGTTCGTCGAGGCGGGCTGCGGCTACTTCGTGCTCGACGCGATTTGCGACGCGGCGGACGAAGTTGCGCAGATCGAGACCTTCGCCGCGGAGATCTTTCCCAAGTTCCGGGGCCGCTAGTTGGCGCAGAAGCCCAAGGAGTGCCGGGCCGAGGTCAGCGCGATCCGCTGGCCGCGTCCCGAGATCATCGAAGTCGATCTCCGTATGATCGAGCCCGCCGAGCTGGACTTCGACGCTGGGCAATGGATCTCCGTGCCGTTCGGGCCCAAGATCGTGCGCGCGTGGAGCATGGTGTCGACGCCGGCGCGCAAGCGGACGCTCACGCTGGCGGTGGACGTGGCCCCCGGCGGGCTCGGCTCCCAGTGGCTGCGCGGGCTCAAACCGGGCGACCCGGTGGAGTTCAAGGGGCCGACGGGCGGCTTCACGTTCACGCGGGCCGATCCCCGCCGCGCCGTCTTCGTCGCTGAGGAGATCGGCATCGTGCCGGTGCGCTCGATCCTGCAGGATCTCTACGAGACCGGCTTCGGCCGGCCCGCGAGCCTCATCTACTGGGCGCGGGATCCCTCGTGGCTCCTCTACGACGCGGAGTTCCGATCCCTCGCGCGGCGGTACCCGGGCTTCACGTATCTGCCGGCGGTGAGGGAAAGCCAGGCAGGCTGGCGCGGCGAGACGGGCGAGGCAGCCGCCGTCGTGGACAGGCTTGTCCACAGCGTGGACCGGCTCGTGGTCTACGTCTGCGGGGGCGGGGACACGGTCAACGCCGTGCGCGACGCCCTCGTCAAGAAAGGCATGGACCGCAAGAGCGTCAAGTGGGAGAAATTCTGGTAGGGCACTGGGGGCGGCCATGGCGGAGCTGAACGGCGGGCACCTGGTGGCGCGCACGCTCAAGCAGGCGGGCGTCGGCCACGTCTTCACGCTGTGCGGCGGGCACATCCTGCCGATCTACGACGGCTGCATCACCGAGGGCGTCGAGGTCGTGGACGTCCGCCACGAGCAGGCGGCGGCGCACGCCGGCGACGCGTACGCGCGCCTGACGCGCAATATCGGCGTGGCCGCGGTGACGGCGGGGCCGGGCGTGACGGACGCCGTCACGGGCGTGGCCAACGCGTATTCGGCGAGGAGCCCGCTGCTGTTGATAGGCGGCGCTGCGCCGCTGGGACTGCGCGGCCTGGGCTCGCTCCAGGAAGTGGAGCAGGTGGATCTCCTCAAGCCCATCACCAAGGGATCGTGGACGGTGTCCGAGACCCGCCAGATCCCGGAAGTGCTCACGACAGCGATCCGCACCGCGCTGACGGGGCGTCCCGGGCCGGTCTTCGTCGAGATCCCGGTGGATCTCTTAATGACCACGGTCGAGGACCGCCTCGCTCCCATTCCGGCGGCGTATGTCCACCGCCGTCCGCTGGCGCCCGATCAAGAGTCGATCAAGAAGCTCGCGGGGCTCTTGTCGAAAGCCGAGCGCCCCATCGTCATGGCGGGGAGCGGCGTGTACTGGGACGACGCGGCGTCCGAGCTCGCGGCGTTCGCCGAGGCCTCGGGCGTTCCTGTCTTCATGAACGGCGCCGGCCGCGGATCGCTGCCCTCGGGCCACCCGCTCGCTTTCTCCCAGGCGCGGGGCTTCGCGCTCGGCCAGGCGGATCTCGTCCTGGTCCTCGGCACTCCGCTCGATTTCCGCCTGGGCTACGGCAGGCCGCCCTCCTTCGCCGAGGGCGTCAAGGTAGTCATGGTGGACTGCGATCCCGTGGAGCTAGGGCGGAATCGGCCGCTCGAGCTGGGGCTCGCCTCTCACATCGGCCTCACGCTCCGTCACGCGAAGGCCGCCCTTTCGAAGAACGTGGCCGGACGCTTCGACGCATGGCGGCGTGCGATCAGGACGAAGGAGGAGGAAAGCCAGGCGCGGCTCATGGCCGAGCGGCTCTCGGACACGGTGCCCATCAGCCACTACCGGCTCGGCCACGAGATCGCGGCCGTCGTGGACGCGGAGACGACCATCGTCGGCGACGGCGGCGACGTGGTCGGCTGCGCGTCGAAGATCGTCCCGCTCGAGCGCCCGGGGCAGTGGCTCGACCCCGGCCCCTTCGGCTGCCTGGGCGTGGGCCCGTCCTTCGCCATCGCGGCCAAGCTCTTGCGCCCGGCGGAGCGCGTGCTGCTCATCGCGGGCGACGGCGCTTTTGGGTTGAACGGCATGGAGATGGAGACGGCCGTGCGCTTCAAGCTCCCGATGACGGTCGTGATCGGCAATGACGGCGGCTGGGGGCAGATCCGGAACCCGCAGCTGTCCTTCTTCGGCGCCGAGCGGCAGGTGGCGACGTCGCTGCCCTTCACGCGTTTCGACAAGATGGTGGAGGCTCTCGGCGGCAAGGGCGTGCACGTGACCGAGCCCAAGCAGCTGCGCCCTGCGCTCGAGGAGGCTATGGGCTCGAACGCCGTGACGTGCATCAACGTCGTGCTCGATCCTGGCGCCTACCGCCGCGGCGGCCAGGTCTCGATGGCCATTTGAACATCACCTTCCTCGCGCCGCATATCCGCATCGCGGGCGGCGTGCGCGCCATCCTGACCTACGCCGACCGTCTCGCGGGTCGCGGTCACGACGTCACCGTGGTCGTGCCCGTCAAGCGGCCGTGGCACGCATGGTCGCGCAATCTCCGCGGCGTCGGGCCGGAGTGGATCCCGGGCTTCCGCGCGCGGGTTCGCTGGGTGGCGGGGTGGGATCCCTCGCGGCTGCCCGAGGCGGACGCCATCATCGCCACCGCGTGGCAGTCGGCCGGAGCCGTGGACCAGGCGCCCCCGCACGCGGGCACCAAGTTCTACTTCGTCCAGCACTACGAGAGCCTGTACCACGGCGAGCCGCAGCGCGTAGACGCCACCTACGCGCTGCCGTTGAAGAAGATCGTGATCTCGACGTGGCTCCGCGACATCATGAAGGAGCGTTTCGGAAGCGCGGCGGAGATTCTCGTCACCCCCGTGGACCGCGAGCTCTTTCATCCGGTGCCGGGGGCGCGGTCCGGCGACGCGCTGCGGGTCCTCATGCTTCACCACGACTACGCGTGGAAGGGCGTGCGGGAGGGACTGGAGGCGATCGCCGCGGTCAAGGCGCGGCACCCGGAGGTTGTGCTGGTCGGCTTCGGCGTCAAGCAGCCGCGCGAAGCGCTGCCCTATGACGAGTTCCATGAGAACCTGCCCCAGGAGCGGCTCGCCTGGCTTTACAGCCGGTGCCCTGTTTATCTCTGCCCGTCCTGGGACGAGGGTCTGGGCATGCCGCCCATGGAGGCGATGGCCTGCGGCGCCGCGCTCGTCACCTTCGACAACGGCGGCTGCCGCGACTACGCCAAGGACGGAGAGACTGCGCTCGTCGCGCCGCGGCGGGATGTGGCCGCCCTCGCGGCCTGCCTCGAGCGCATCGTGGACGACGGGGCGCTCAGGGACCGGATCGCCGGGCAGGGGAGGGTTTTCATCACGTCGCGCTTCGACTGGGATCGCGCGACGGCGCGGCTCGAGGACATCATTCGGGCCGAGCGCTGACGCCTCGCGGGCCCAGGCCGAGGAAGAGGTCGCGCGTCACCATCTCGGCGACTTCGTGAGCGGGCCTGTCGAGCACGCCTTCGATAAGAAGAGCCGAGAGGCCATGGACGCTGGACCACGCGATCAAGGCAAGGTCGGCCGCCGGCTCATCCGCGCGCACGAGTCCGGCCCGCTGACAGTCCGCGATGGCCTCGACCAGCAGGTTGAGCGTCTCGGTCGCCAGCCGGCGAAGGCTGGGGGACGCTGACCGGTCGGCCATTTCGCGGCCGAACATGACGCGGAAGTGCGACGGATGCTTCGTCGCGAAGGCGACGTAGCCGGTCCCAACGCCGCGAAGCCGCCCCAGCGGGCCCTCTCCGGCCGACATGTCGTGGCGGATTGTCGCCATCAGCGACCGAAAGCCCTCCTCGGTCACCGCCGCCAGGATCGCCTCCTTGTTGGTGAAGTGCCTGTAGGGAGCGGCCTGCGAGACGCCGGCCAACCGGGCGGCGGCCCGAAGCGTCAGCGCTTCCGTCCCCTGCGTCTCCACGATGCGAAGCGCCGCGTCCAAGAGGGCGCGCGGCAGGTCGCCGTGATGGTACCGCTTGGTCCGCCGGGGCTTTCGCGTGACTGAACCCATGACTGACGCTAGGATACTTTTTGATGTTGACAATGTAAACATTCGAAAGGTCTACTGACCCCCAGCGGCGACCGATCCACGGTAGCCCTACATGAGGAGGTCGGCCATGAGCAAAGGACGTTGGGTCCGGAAGTGGAGCCGGGATGCCGGGACGGATGGGTTCTCTCCGCTCCCCACCCAGGTGGTCTCGAACGAGGAGTACATCCCGCTGGCGCAGACGGAGGAGCAGAAGCGCGTCGCCGCGCTGATCGACGGCCACGCGCGGCGCAGCGCGCGCAGGCTCGGGGTCGGCAGGCGCGAGTTTCTCGCCACCAGCGCGGGGATGGCCTCGGCCTTCCTCGCGTTGAACACGGTGTTCGGATCGTTCTTCGAGATCGATCCCGTCGAGGCGATCGAGTCGGCGGCGGCCGACGAGCGGAAGCCGTCGGGCCAGTTCATCTTCGACATCCAGACCCATCACGTCGCCGAGCCGCGGCAGTTTCCCTTCCTCCTCGGACTCAGGCGGGCCGGTCGCAACTGGAATCCGGACCTCGCCAAGGACCGCGGCACGATGGAGGATATCTACCTCGGCAACTACATCAAGGAGATCTTTCTCGACAGCGACACGACGGTCGCCGTGATCAGCGGGATTCCATCGGCGACCGACACGGACAATATCCTGCCGCCTGACAAGATGGCCGAGACGCGCGACGTGATCAACCGGCTGGGCGCCTCGCAGCGGCTCGTCGCTCACGGCCTCATCACCCCGAACAAGGGGCCGGGCGACCTCGACGAGATGCGGCGCCAGGCGGCGGATCTCAAGATCGGCGCCTGGAAGGGCTATACGGGCCTGCCGTTCGGCAACCCGCCGAAGCCGTGGCGCGTGGACGACGAGAAGGTCTCGTACCCGATGCTGGAGGCCTCGCGCCGGCTCGGGATCAAGAACATCTGCCTGCACAAGGGGCTGCCGCTTCAGAACGGCGTAGAGGAGTACTGGCATCCGAGAGATCTCGAGCGCGCAGCGAAGGATTTCCCGGACCTCAACTTCATCGTCTACCACTCGGCCTTCCACTCGCTCCGCCCGTTGCTCGGCGCCGCGCGGGACGAGTTCCGCACCTCAACGCGCGTGGATTGGGTGACGGACCTGTGCGAGATACGGCAGCGCAATCCGGGCCTCACGAACATCTACGCCGAGCTCGGCTCGACGTTCGGCCAGATGGTGATCACCTCGCCGATGCTCTGCGGCCATGTTCTCGGGATGCTCGTCCAGACCTTCGGCGCCGATCACGTGCTGTGGGGCACCGACTCTATCTGGTGGGGATCGCCCCAATGGCAGATCGAGGCGTTTCGGCGCTTCACGATGCCCGAGCCGCTCATGAAGCGATTCGGGTACGGCCCGCTCACGCCCGAGGTGAAAGCGCAGATTCTCGGTCTCAACGCTGCGCGCGTCTACAGCATCGATCCGGGCGCCCATCGCAACCCGGTGCCGCCCGACTACGTCTCGAAGCTCCGGGCCGCCTACCGCGAACAGGGCCCACGACCGAGCCTGACCCAGTACGGCTGGGTGCTCGAGGGTTGAAAGGAGAATTCACAATGAGAATGCGCATGGGTCGTGAGCTTGGGATCGCCGCATTTGCCGTCCTGTCGCTCTTCTGGATGGGTATCGCCACGGCTCTGGCTCAGGCTCTGCCGTCAGGGCCGCACCGGGATGCCTCGGGGTCGAGACCGGTCAGACTTCAAGTGGCAAGCGGGTTATCTTCGCCTGGTTCGAGAGCAAGAAAGCGCTGGTCGGCTGGTATCACTCGGATGTTCACCAGCGGGCCATGAAGGCGGTGTTTCCGAAGCAGAATTTCGACCGTGAGCCGCTTCCTGATCTGGCCGAGGACAGCGGCCCCATTCTGGCCATCGTGTCCGTGAAGCTCGCCGACGGACCGAGGCCCGATGGATCCGCGATACCAATCTCCTCGATAGGCATCGAGCTCTATGCCCCGCTGCCGGGCGGTGTGGCGGTGGGCGGGCGCTTTGCTCCCGGGTCCATCAAGGTGCGCGGGCTTCGCGAGATCGACATCGGGACCGCGCAGGGTCAGCCCCGCTGACAACCCGGCGGGTTTGGGCCTTGACAGCGCGCGAACACAATGGGCTAGTGACGAGGGAACGAGATGACTAGCCTCAGGTGAGCAGGGGTGTCCGAGCGGACAATGAGCGCGTCAGAGATGGTGCCCGTCATCGTCATCGCCGGGGTTTCGAGCGGCGTGGGAAAAACCACGGTGACGCTTGGACTGTTGGAGGCGCTCCATCGACGTGGCCTCACCGTACAAGCCTTCAAGGTGGGACCCGACTTTATCGATCCTGCCTTCCACGCCTTGGCCACAGGCAGACCCTCCTATAACCTGGATGGCTGGATGTGCGGACGCGATCAGGTCATGGCCACCGTCGGGGAGCGCGCCGCCCAGGTTGACCTGGCCCTGGTCGAGGGAGTCATGGGCTGCTTCGACGGGACCGACGGACTCACTGAGGATGGCTCCACCGCGCAGATCGCCAAGTGGCTCGGTGCGCCGGTGGTCCTGGTGCTGGACGCCGGGGCACTCGCCCGTAGTGCCGCAGCCGTCGTGCTCGGCTTTGAACGATTCGACCCGGACCTCGTGCTGGCTGGTGTCATCTTCAACCGGGTGGGCGGTAAGGTCCACCGTCAGTGGCTCGCCCAGGCGGTGACAAGCGCCTGCACGGCTCGACCACTTGGCGCGCTCACGAGCGACCCAGGAGTCGCGCTCCCAGAGCGGCACCTCGGGCTGGTCACCGCGGTCGAGGGCGGCTATTCGCCGGAAGTTCGGCAAAGGCTGGCGGGGCTCATCGAGGCGCACGTCGACGTCGACACACTGGTCGGGCTGGCGCGAAGCGGGGTCAGGCGGCGGGCGCCGAGCGCCCGATCGGCGTCGGTGTCCGCAACGATCGCAGTCGCGCGCGATCGAGCCTTCCAGTTCTACTATCCGGACAACCTGCAGGCGCTCGAGCGCGCGGGTGCGCGCCTCGTCTTTTGGAGCCCGATGGCGGACCAGGCGCTCCCTGCGGCGGATGGGTTGTACATCGGCGGCGGCTACCCCGAGCTCTACGGGCGCGAGCTGGCCGCCAATGCGCCAATGCTGGCGGCCGTGAGGACCTTTGCGCGCTCGGGCCGGCCGGTGTATGCGGAGTGCGGCGGGCTGATGTACCTCGCCGAGTCACTCACGGACCTGAACGGCCACGTCTGGCCGATGGCCGGCGTCCTCCCGGCGCCGGTTGTCATGGAGCGCAATCGGCTCGTGATCGGCTATCGCGAAGTGACGCTCACTTCGGCCGGGCTGCTGGGGCCGGAAGGCACGAGGGCGCGCGGTCACGAGTTTCATTGCTCCAGGCTCGGGGACATCCCGGCGGCGGTCGCCCGCCGGTACGCCATCACCGATGGAGGTGGCGGCGCCCCCAGGTCCGAGGGATTCGTGATCGATGGGGCCCTACTGTCCTACGTCCATCTTCATTTCGGGTCCAATCCAGCCTTGGCCGCGAACTTCGTCGCCGCGTGTCGACGATGAGCACGATGCCACCGTGAAAGCAGCCTTTGCCGTACTCGGCACCGCGTCGGATGTGGGCAAGAGCCTCGTGGCGGCAGGCTTGTGCAGGCTGCTGGCGGATGCCGGCGTGGACGTCGTGCCTTTCAAGGCGCAAAACATGGCGAATCAGGCCGGTGTCACCCGCGACGGGCTCGAAATGCCTCGCGCCCAGATCCTCCAGGCGCTCGCGGCTCGACGGGAGCCTCACGTCGACATGGGCCCCATTCTGCTCAAGCCGGTGACACAGACCGGGGCGCAGGTCATCGTGCTGGGCAAAGTCAGGGGACACGTCGAGGCGACGGAGTACTTCGCGGATACCAGCGAGCTCGCCGCGATCGCTGAAGCAGCGCTCCAGCGTCTCACGGCTCACCACGACGTCATCGTCCTGGAGGGCGCCGGGTCGCCGGTCGAGATCAACCTGTGGCCCAGGGACTTCGTGAACCTTCGGGCGGCTCGTCTCGTTCGTGAATCGTTTCCGCGGGGACGCGGCGCTGTTCGAGGACGGCGTCTCGATCCTGGAATCCATGACAGGACTCCCGGTTCTGGCGATCGTGCCCCATCTGGACCACGGCCTCGACGAGGAGGACCGGCCCCTGCCCATCCCGGTGAACGCGCAGGCGCCAGCCGACCTGCTGCGTGTCGGTGCTCTCCTGAGTCCATCCGTCTCCAATACCGAGGACCTCGCGCCGCTGCTCGCGGAACCGGACGTGCACATCACTTGGATCACCGATCCTCGTCTCGCGCGCGAACAGGATCTGCTAATCCTTCCCCCGTCGAAGGCGACCGTGGCGGACCTGGTTCATCACGCCGCATCGGGCATGTCCCAGGCCGTCCGCGAGGCACATGACCACGGAAGCTGGGTCCTGGGTCTGTGCGGCGGCTATCAGATGCTGGGCGAGAGGCTCGACGATCGAGGCGGAACAGAAGGAGGACCCAGATCCTGGCAAGGGCTGGCCTTGCTGCCGATCGAAACGGTGTTCGAGCCAGATAAACGGACCCAGCAGAGCCGCTGCGTCAGCGCCTGGCCTGTGCCCGGTCGTACCCTGGTGGGCTACGAAATCCACCACGGGCGGAGCAGCGGCACGGGCGGTGGCGACCCGCTCTTGGACGGCGCCGGCGCCGAGATGGGCTGGCGCCACGGCCGGGCGGTCGGGTGCTATCTGCACGGGCTTCTCGCTGAGGACCAATGGCGCGGGGCGTTCCTCAACGTGATCCGACAGGATCGCGGGCGTCCCCCTCAGCCGGTCCGATCCGCCGATGCCATTGACCTGCGCATCGATCGCTGGGCGCAGCATCTGCGGCGGAGCTTCCGCGGCAACGCCTGGTCGCTCCTCTTCTCTCTGGTGAAGTGATCATCGCGTCGGGGCCGCCGGCCGCGCCGACTATCAATCGCTGTTGGCGCGATGCGGTCCGGTACGCCAGTTGGGGTTGTCCAGGGGCACAATCAGCCACGACACGATGGTCTTCAACGCCCGGTAGGCGTCGATCCGAGCTGCGTCCGTGTTCGTCTCCTCCGCCTGCTTGATGATGTCGTCCATCTGGCGGACCACACGCGGTCCCATCTCGAGGAGAGCGTCACTGCCGGACGTGCAGTAGCGGACCAGGACGAAGCGCGCCAGCGAACCGACCGGAATCCCCGTGCTCTTACTCAGATTCTCGAGCGTCGGCAGCGGGTCGAGGCGAGAATACTCAGCCACTTTGCTTCGGAAGTCCGCGTTGGGGTCGTCGGGGGGCCAGGTGGCCTGGTATGGCTCGAGGACAATGGCTCTCGGCATAGCGTCCTTCCTCTCAAGGGTCGGTCGGCGGGCGGCCAAAGGGCTGGTCGCGCCACTCTCTTAGCTTGTTTAGCGGCGGCGATCAAGGCCGAGCCGCCTTCTGACACTGTCCGCTCCGGGCCGTCGAGCCGACGACGATCACGCCGCAGGCTCTGCCCCAAGTGCGCGGCATACCTGCGATACCGCTCCTTGGCTCATGGCATTCGATTTGCCGGGTAACTGGTAGTAACTCCCGGGCGAAGGAGGCGGCGATGGCTGAGAGATGGTGGGCGATAGGGCTGGAAGTGACCGCGCCCGTCGAGACGCTGGAGACGGCGACTCTCACGGCGCTCAAGGCGTTGAATCTCGAGGTCAAGGTCCGGGAACAGACCGAGGGCGGCTTGAAGATCAGGGCCCAGGCTCGGTACAGCGATATCGACATCGAGCTGGATCGGCTGACGCGGCGGACGGCGCGCATACGAGTCGACGCAACCGCCGGCCTGGCTCTCGAAGACCGGGTGACAGCCGCCGAGATCGTGACGGAGACGGCCCGCGCGATGGGCGTCCGGATCCGCCGGGCACAGCCCGCAGACCGCTGATCCGCTTGAAATCAGGCACGGCCCCGCATATGGTCGGGGCGTGCCGCCCTTCGATCCGATCTCGACCCCGACCGTCCGCATAGCCGCGCACCGCGAGCCCGCCTTCGCGTTTCCCGAGCAGACCGAGTCGGCGCGCTCGAAGCTCGCCGCGCTCGAGGCTCGCACGGGTCGCAAGCCCAATATCCTGGTGATTCTCTTCGACGACGTGGGCTGGGGCGATTTCGGCTGCTATGGCGGCGGCGCGGCCGTGGGCGCGCCGACTCCGGCCATTGACGCGCTCGCCCGGCGCGGTCTCCGCCTGACCTCGTGCTATTCGGAGCCGTCGTGCTCGCCGTCGCGCGGCACGCTCCTCACGGGTCGCCTGCCGCGGCGCCACGGTCTTCAGCGCCCGCCCATGTACGGCGAGCCCGGAGGGCTCCAGGGCGAGGTGACGCTGGCGCAGCTCCTGTCCGACGCCGGGTACGCGACGCAGGCGGTGGGCAAGTGGCATCTCGGCGAGAACGTCGAGTCGCAGCCTCAGAACGTCGGCTTCGACGACTTCTACGGATTTCTCTCGGTGTCGGACATGTACAGCGAGTGGCGCGATCCGGCTTTCTTTCCCGACATCGTCTACTCGGAGGCCCGCACGGAGTGGATGCGCAACATGCCGTTCAACAAGTGCTTCGTTCACGCTGCACGTGGCGGGGTGACGGAGAACGTGGAGGAGGTCACGATCCCCGCCCTCTCGCGCCTGGACGACATGTGGTGCGGCTACTCGACCGCGTTCATCCGGCGGATGGCCGGGGCGCGCCAGCCCTGGTTTCTCTATCACTGCACGCGCGGCGCGCACTTCGACAACTACCCGCTCGAGCGCTTCCTGGGATCGTCGCCGGCGCGGCATCCCTACAAGGACACGCTGATCGAGCTGGACGACGTCGTAGCGCGGCTCGTACGCGAGCTCGAGGCCACGGGCCAGCTCGAGAACACGCTGATCTTCCTGTCGTCGGACAACGGCCCGCACATGGAGACGTGGCCCGACGCCGCCTACACGCCCTTCCGCTGCGCCAAGGGCTCGACCTGGGAGGGTGGGGTGCGCGTGCCGGCGCTCTTCGTGTGGCCGGGGATGATCGAGGCCGACCGTGTCAGCGACGGCTTGCTGAACTTCAGCGATCTCCTGCCGACCGCGCTCACGCTCTGCGGCGCCTCCGATCGCGTGCCGGCCGATCGCTACATCGACGGCGTCGACCAGGCCTCCTTCCTCCTGGTACCGGACGGCCTCTCGTGCCGCAAGTACCACTACTACTGGCTTATCGACACGTTCTCTGCGCTGCGCGTGGGGGAGTACAAGTGGATGCTCTCGTCGACCAGCGACGACGCGGTCGACGTGCACGGGGCGGGCGGGTTCACGGGCGTGACCCAGCGCTACACCTATCCGCGCCTGTTCAACCTCTACCTCGACCCCAAGGAGACTCACAGCTACATGACCCGGAAGCTTGCCTACCTGGAAGTGCTGCGCGAAGGGATGCGCGCACATCTCGCCACGTTCCAGGCCTATCCGCCGAAGCGCGTCATGGGCCTCCGCGCTCCCGCGGCCGGGGCCGCCCAGCCGCCCGCCCAGCCGTCTCCCTAATCTGTCATGGAGAGAAGGCGGCTCGGACGGACGGGCATGCTCGTGAGCGTGCTCGGCTTCGGCGGCTCGGAGATCGGCTATCAGCGCGCGAGTGGCCGCACGGTGGCGCGCCTCTTGGGCGGCGCTCTCGATGCCGGGCTCAACGTCATCGACACCGCGGAGTGCTACGAGCACAGCGAGGAGCTGATCGGCAAGGCGGTAGGCGAGCGGCGCGGTGATTTCTACCTCTTCAGCAAGTGCGGCCATGCCGGCAGCTTCGGGAGGGCGGACTGGCGGCCCGCCTCTCTCCTCAAGAGCATCGAGCGAAGCCTCCGCCGACTTGCCACGGATCGGCTCGACCTGATCCAGCTGCACAGCTGCTCGCTGGCGGATCTCCGCAAAGGTGACGTCATCGACGCGCTCGAGCGCGCGCGGGAGCGCGGCTGGGCGCGATTCATCGGCTACAGCGGTGACGGCGAAGCCGCACGCTATGCCATCGAATGCGGGCGCTTCGACACCTTGCAAACGTCCGTCAGCATCGCCGACCAGGAATGCCTGACCCTGACCCTGCCGCTGGCGCGGGAACGCGGGCTCGGCGTGATCGCCAAGCGGCCGATCGCCAACGTCGCGTGGCGCTACGGGCGAAAGCCGGCCGAGCCGTACTACCAGGACTACTGGACCAGGCTGCGCGCCCTCGATTATCCCTTCCTCCGGGGTGCCGCCCGATCAGCCGTCTCGACGGCGCTCCGCTTCACGCTGGGAGCGCCGGGCGTCCATACGGCCATCGTCGGCACGACGAAGCCGGAGCGGTGGAAGGAGAACGCCGCACTGCTCGATGCGGGCCCGCTCCCGTCCGACGAGACCGAGCGCATCCACGCGCGCTGGCGGGAGGCCGCGGACGCCTCGTGGACAGGGCAGGTCTGAGGCACCCAGGGTCCAGACTCCCAGGCTGGGCGGCTGCCTCTTGGGCCTCAGATGGTAGAGCCCCTGAGATCGGGCTTCCAGTCTGTCTGAGTGTGGAGCGCCGTCTGTCGGGCCCGGCGTGTCAATTGCCAGAGAGAGAGCCCGTGCAGGTTGATCGAGCTCGGCACCCCAAAGGCTGGGATCATCACGGTTGGGTACGTGCCGACTTGCACATTCGGGTGGTCGAGCGCGAACACTTGCAGGGGCCCGGGCGAACTCAGGATGCCCATCGTAATCGCGACCGCGAAGTCCGTCAGGCCCAGCAGGTTCCACGACATGCCAATCCTGCGTCCGGCTGGACTCCCGGAGGACGCCCACCGCGCCGCAGGCAGGGCCAGCAAGCCGACCGTCGTGTCCCCGACGCCGGCCGGGAGGGCAAACACACCAGGAATGGCGCCATGCGCCCAATTCACCAGGAAGATCCCCCCGAGGATGCGATAGAGCTGAAGGCCGATCAGCCAGGATAGCGGCATGGCATCAAGCAGGGA
>WNFP01005784.1_pt1 | contig 14867 bp, 7 predicted proteins | sample 5400201 | NCBI WGS metagenome assembly WNFP01 (sample SAMN13153355, study PRJNA577476) | soil metagenome | isolation source: 115 cm saprolite under Madrone tree | place: USA:California | collected 2016-06-14
AGGTCGTCTGTCGCCACGTCGCCGAGCACGTCCCGGATGTAATGGCTTTTGTTACTGAGCTCTTTCGGATTACCAAACCCGGAGGACGAATCAAAATCAGCACTCCGCATTACTCGAATCCGGACTGGCCCACTGATCCTACGCATCGCAATCACTTCAACAGCTATTCTTTCAATTGTTTTATCGAGGCCCGCCAGGTTTTCCCGTTCTACACTCAAGTAAAGCTCAAACCGATTCGAATCTATGTGTCTCTGGCTAATCTTTGGCGCGCCCTGGGACTCGAGTTTATAGTAAACCTCGACCAGCGCTGGCCGGCGTTTCGCTTCATCCGCAAATTTTGGGAGTTCTATCTCAGCTATATTTTTCGGGGTAAGGAACTACAGTTTGAATTCGAAGTTGTGAAGGCCAAATAGTATCCAGAACTGGAATAACTTTACCCCGGCCGCTCCCGTTGTATCCCTCTAGGCCTCAGCTCGCGGGTTCCATCTCAGACGAGAGCAGAAAAGAACAAGGTTCAATCATGGCCGCACGATTCTTCCTTTTTGTCGACGACATGCACTTGAGTGTCGCGAGTGGGATCAGAGCGGCTGGGCTTTCAGATCCATTCACGCATTCGGAGAACTATCCAAATTTCTCAATGAGGTGTTCCGGGCACAACACATGATTCTCACAAAATAAGTCAGAAAATCGATCAGTTCAGATGGCAAGAGTCTGCGGCATACTACTTGCTAAATTCAATTTGAAGTTGAGCCAGCACTGTTTGTTAAGTCCTATCTGAGATGAAACGTCTCGAGTAAAACCCCAAATCTGGAGGAGAAAAAATGAGCAAGTTTTTGTTAGTAAGTCTTACACTGCTATTTTCGATGACTTTGGCATACGGCCAGGGCACATCAGGTGTCACCGGAACCGTTACAGATACAACGGGAGCGGTCGTGCCCGGGGTAAAAGTAACCCTTCTTGACACAAGAAACTCCAGAGAACAATCAACGGTCACAAGTGACAAGGGAGCCTACACGTTTACCAATCTTCAGCCGGGCGCCGGATACAGGATTACCGTTACGGGCCAGGGCTTCCAGACTTTTGTGCTCGATGGGGTACAAATCGGAGTCATGTCAGAGCAGACGCATAACATTCAGTTGACCCCCGGTCAAATTTCCGAAACTGTAACGGTCACTTCGACGAGCGGTGACGCAACTCTGAACACTACAGATTCGAGTATCGGAAATATTATCGGCGCCCGCCAGTTGCGCGAGCTTCCCATTCAGCTCCGCGGATCGCCGGCGGCCCTTATCGGCCTGCAGCCCGGTGCTGTCGGCACTAATGTTTTTGCCGGTGCCACGAGTGGCAATCGCACAGGTTCCGTCGCAGGATCACGTGCGGATCAGGGCAACGTTACGTTAGATGGTATTGACGTCAACGACCAGGCAGGAAACTTTGCTTTTGCCACCGTTGCTAACGCCCCCATTGATTCTGTTCAAGAGTTTAGAGCAGTGACCTCAGGCGCGGCGGCGTCCTCAGGACGCAGCAGCGGTGGAGAAACTGAACTGACTACAAATAGCGGCACGAATCAGTTTCACGGCAATTTGCGAGAGTACTATCGTAATGAGAAGGTAGCCGCAAATACCTTTTTTAATAACGCCACTAAAGTTGCCCGTCCGAAACTGCGGCGACATCAGTACGGCGGCAGCATTGGCGGCCCGCTGCCATATCCCATATTTGGGGAAGGGGAACATTCGGTTAGGTCCGGCAAGGATCACCTTTTCTTCTTCTTCGATATGGAAAATCGTAAAGACAGGTCGCAAACTGCCACTTCGCGAACCGTTCCTCTGCCGAATTTTCTTGCGGGCACCATCGGGTACGTCAACAACGGCGCGGGTTGCGGTTCAGCCAGCCGATTAAATACGACCCCGGCGTGTATAAGTTTTCTGCCGTTGGCGACTTCAGCCTCGTTAGATCCTCAGCATATTGGGCGAAATGCGGCTCTGTTTGATTTTCTTAACTCACGCTATTCGATACCGGCAAACGACCCTACCGGTGGTGATGGGCGAAACACGGGTCTCATCAGATTTAATGCGCCAAATATCAGAGACGAGGTTACCTACACGACCCGGATCGACGCCAATCCCACTAACCGACAGCGGATCTTTTTCCGCTATACCAAAGCCGTGCGTGATTCGACAAACACGGTAGCGTTTTTGCCGGGTGATAAGGATGCGCAACTTTTTAAGGATAGAAGTTATGGTTTCGCGGTTGGTTGGAACTGGACGCTCTCACCGTCATTTACCAATGTTGCCACGGTCGGGATGACGAAACAGGCTAATTTCTTCACGCCGGCTTCGTCAATATCTTTCCCGTATAGCTTCAGCGGCGGACCCGTCGGCGCGCCATTTCCAAGCTTGAGCTATCAGGATCGAAACGTTTACGTTCCGACAATTCGTGACGATATGACGTATACGACGGGGAATCATACGCTGCAATTTGGCTTTTCGTATAAACCGATCGTACAAAAATCAACCCTTATTAATGACTTTATTTTTGCCACTCTGGGTACTGGAGGGTTGAATACGGCATTGAATGCATCGCTTCGCCCCGCGAATTTGAATGCGGCGGCGAGCACCATAACGGCGTATGATTCTGCTTTTGCTTATTTGCTCGGCAGATTCTCTACCGTTTCCACAAATTACAACATACTCAATTCAGGCGTTGCCCTTCCGCCGGGTTCGGGTAAGATACGCAGCTATAAGTACAACGAATATGAGTATTACGTACAGGACAACTGGAGAATAAAGAATAATCTCACGTTGAATCTTGGCCTTCGATATCACGTGTATCCGGCGCCGTACGAGCAGAACGGTTTACAGGCGGATAACACTACCGATTGGAAGGCGTTATACTCAACGAGAGTTGCAAATGCGGCAGCCGGTATCGCCGGTAATTCGTCCGAACCTTTTCTGGTTTACGATCTCAGTGGAAAAGGAAACCCGGGCGGCAAACCTCTCTACGCAACCGATAAGAACAATTTTGCTCCGAGGATCGGGTTTGCTTATAACCCTTCGTTCCACGGCGGAATAATGGGAACCCTCTTTGGTGATAGAAAAACCGTTATCCACGGAAACTGGTCGATGGTCTATGACCGTGTTGCCGGAGCTGTTACGTTTATTGAGAATCAGGTTGATTACTTGTTTTCTAGTAACGTGGCAAAAAATTTCGGCTTTACTGGAAACGCAAATACTGCATTGCTGAACGATCCCCGCTTTACCAGCATATCGAGTGCTCCCGCCGCAGTTGGCACGACCCCGCCAACGATCACTCATCCCTTAACGCCGTTTGTAACGGCCGGGGTTGGTACTGGTCTTAAGACCGGGACGTTTAACTACACTATCGATCACAATTTCAAGATTCCCCGTGCGTACACGTGGAACCTTGGTTACCAAAGGGAACTTCCCGGAAACATGCTGCTCGATGTCTCATATGCCGGGCGTATGGGTAGGGGATTGTTTGTCCAGTCGGACGTCGCTCAGGTATTAAACTTTAAGGACACGGCCTCTGGTCAATTCCTGCTCCCGGCCTTGAACTTAATGCAGGCCCAGGTTCAAGCAGGAGTTCCCGTTACTGCGCAGCCTTGGTTTGAAAATCAGATGGGCGCTGCGCTCGCCAGCGGCTCATGTACGGTATCATTCGGGGCCAGTTGCACAGCGGTGCTCATCGCTAATTTTAGTAATTTAGTGCGAATTGGAGACACCTCGGATCTGATTCAGGCTCTCTATGCCAACAACTTGCTTAGACCTAATGTCGGTATGAGCAGTCAGTTTGGAAGCAATCTGTATATTACAAATCAGGGAACTTCCGATTATCACGGAGCTCTTGTGAGCCTGCAAAAACGGTTCTCCCGTGGATTGGAATTTGAGGTTAACTACACCTTTTCCAAGTCATTGGATAACAACTCAACCGTAGCTAATACCGTAAGCGGGGGCTTGGTTTGTGATGTTAGCAACCCGGACATATGCCGCGGGCCATCCGACTTTGACCTTAGACATCTCTTTAATGCCAACTACATTTATGAATTGCCGTTTGGCCGCGGCAAAGCTATTGGAGGTGATGTCAATAAGTGGGTAGATACATTGCTCGGCGGATGGACGCTATCGGGAATCATAAGTGCGCGATCCGGTTTGCCGATCAACGGCACCACAGGTGCCTTCCCGCTCGGGTTTAACCTGAACAGTCCTCCGATTCTTTCCGGCAGCCCATCGGCCCTTGCGGTAAGCGTTCATGACGTCGGAACGACCGTACAGTATTTTGCGGACCCGGTTGCTGCAAATAACGCGTTCCGTTTCCCTCATCATGGTGAACTAGGCTCTCGAAATGTGCTGCGTGGACCCATGTTTTGGGGCGCCGATATGGGCTTGTCGAAAAAGTTCACTGCGCCGTGGTCCGAAAAGCAGCGGTTCACGCTCCGTGTTGATGCATTTAATATAACTAACACTAATGCATTTTCCACTCCGAATCTCCTTAAGGATGGATCGTCGTTTGGACTTATTACTGCGTCCGCGAACAATCCTAGAGAGATTCAGTTCGCGCTTCGTTTTGATTTTTAGATTGGCCCCTTCATCGGGTAACAATTTGTCATGTCCTTTAGACTTTCAGGCCCCTCGGATATCCGAGGGGCCTTTTTGTAGAATGCGACGTCAGGGACCCTCAACAGCAGATCAATCTTAAGAGACCAGATAGCTGCAACCGCTCAGCTGAACGTTATAGATTCTATTGGTTGTCGTGACCCGATTCCTGTCGCCTCGGCCATTCAATTTTGGATTGCGGACTTGAGAATTCGGATTCAAACACTTGATTTAGGTTTGATTGATTCCGCGGCTCGAAAGGGTTGGAAAATATCGGATCAAAGTAGAGAGGGACGCTCTTACTCAAGGTATAATAAGCTGCATGGAGGATATTAGGACTATGAGAAAATCACTCTTTCTTCTTGCTTTCATTCTGATTTCGAGCATTGTTGTCAGCCCGCAGCAAGAAAAAAACTCGGATAAAGATCAAAAGAAACCAGCAAAGATCAGCGTAGACGAACTTATCGCCAAGCACATCGCTTCGATAGGTCCGGTGGACGTCATTGCGGGGATCAAGTCGCGCGTAATGGTTGGTGAAGGAAAGCTGGAATCGAAATTGGGTTCAACATTCATCCTAAACGGTCCAGGGCAGATAGCTTCACAAGGAAACAAGGTTTTGTATGCGATAATTCTTAACTCGCCACTGTATCCGTACGAAAAAGCGGCCTTTGATGGAAATGATCAGACGCTGGGCCTGCCCAACGGAAAGAGAACTGTTTTGGGCGATTTCCTTAAATCTCAAAATTCAATATTGAAAGATGGATTATTTACCGGAACATTGTCTACCGCCTGGCCGTTGCTCGACCTCAAATCCAGAAAATCCGTAAAACTCGAATACGCCGGAACGTCCAAGATTGATGACCGTCAGTGTTACAAACTCAAATACTCATCGGGGCGTAGCGGAGACCTTAAAACGACGCTCTACTTCGATGCCGAAACGTTCAGGCATATACGGACCACTTATGAATATAACATCGAACCCAGGATTGGAAGGAGTTCGACTGACGTGAGGTCGTCCTCCAGAATTGAACGATATTATCTCACGGAAGATTTCTCAGATTTTAAGATGGCGGACAAGCTGATTCTGCCATTCAAGTACGTCATAACCGTAACGAATGAAGGGCAAATTGAATCGCAACCGGGCACAAATTCTCGGGAATGGACCTTTACGGTTTTGCAGGTTTATTACGACCAACCGTTGGAGGCTACTGTCTTCAAGGTCTCGTAAGAATCATTCAAGTGGTTGCGTGCAATCGGTACCTTCTACGCGGTAACCGGTGAAGATGATGACCAAGATAATCTAGTCCGGTAAAAACCGGCAACGCAGCTCTTCATATGCTTACGGCCGTTATTCGATTATGCGTTCTGCTTTTGTGGGCTTCTTGCCTGGCTACTATACATACGGAATTGGTAGTGGCTCAAGGAAGAGGTTATATGATCTGGGGAGACGTCAACGTAAATGTTCGTAAAGCAGACCTGCCTGGTCCCTCACGCCTCAATCTGATCCTTTACAATCGGGTCGGCAGGCTTGTTGCCAGGCAAACAGTGTCACCCCACGGCCGCTATCGTTTCACTAATCTACCCGCCGGTGAGTACGAATTGGCGATTGAAGTAGAAAACGGTGAAGTAACTCGCATCCATTTTGATTTAAATGGTTCTCCCGACTCAGACTTTCGGCAAGACCTTCAGTTTGAGTGGAAGACCAAGCCGTCTCGTGCAAAATCGACACCGGGCATAATCTCGGCGGCGGATGCATACAGTCGCTCGTCAGCCAATAACGCACTTTTCCAAAAAGCCGAAGAAGCCACGGACAAGAAGAAGTATGATGACGCCGCTTCGTGCCTCAAGCAGATTGTCGAAAGCGACAAGCTCGATTTTCAGGCTTGGACATTCCTTGGAACAGTTTATCTTCTTCAACAAAAGGGTGAGGACGCCGAGAAAGCCTACCTGAGCGCGATCGAAGCGAAGCCGACATTCACGCTGGCCTTACTCGACCTCGGCAAGCTCCGCTCCTCGCAAAAGAAGTTTGACGAGGCGATAGAGCCTCTGACGCGCGCCGTCGAAGCTCAGCCCCAATCACCTGAGGCTAATCTGCTGCTGGGTGAGGCTTATATTCAAATCAGGAAGGGGTCGAAAGCTATAGGGTATTTGAACGAAGCTGCCCGCCTGGGACGACCCGAGGCCCACCTTCGTTTGGGTTGGCTCTACAATGCTGCCGGCCTGAAGGACAAAGCCGCGATAGAGTTTGAAGAGTTTCTAACGAAGAAGCCTGAGTATTCGGAGCGGAAAAAACTTGAGGAGTACATCGCGGCGAACAAGAAGAATTAGTAGACGCCTTCACCTGACCGGTATTGTCTAACGTGAAAGAGGGTCGAAACTGCAGCCTATCCTGCCGTTCCGACCCTCTCTTAGTTGAGTTCGGGTTCTCAAATACGATCCCGTCTGGTTCGCTTTTCGGCTTTCTGATCTACGCTGAAAGCGAAGTGCTAAAACTGAAAACGATCGGGCGCTCGAAGCTCGACGAGTCCAACCTTCGCCTAAGTCTTCAGGTGCCCCGTTTACGCTGAAACTTGATTCACTTTGACAAAACGACGATCATTCCCCAGCGTGAACTCACTCAACACTGAATTGGCCCTGGCCCCCCTCGGTGCGGGCGATCTAATTGATCGGGCGGTGCGACTTTATCGCCGTCATTTCCTGACCCTGATTGGCATCGCCGCGCCACCGGTGGTCCTCTCGGCTTTGGGTTCGGCCATTACAACCATTTCCTGGCGCGCGATTACCGCCACTTCCAGCGACTTTAATATGGCCCTTTACGTGCTCATGTTGATGATCGGAATTCTAATTATAATTTCCGGTTCGCTGTTCAGCATAATTGTGATGGGTGGGGCGACGCGCACCCTGGTGGCCCATCTTCTGTGGAACGAACCGGTGACTGCGCGTGCGACTTATCGCGCGGTGAAGTCCCGCTTCTGGGGCCTGTTTGGAGCCAGCTTGCTGGTAGCTTTATGGCTCGCCTTTGCGACGCTGGTCGCTCTTTCGGCGTCATCGGTGGTGTTCATGATTCTCGCCTTTGGTTTGGCGTTTGCTTCGATGTTGTCGGGATGGCTGGCCGGAATACTCTGGGGAATAGGGACTCTGGTCGCGGTCGTTGCGGCGTCAGTTTTGTTTTTCTTTCTGGCCGGGCGTATGGCTTACGTGCCGCAGGCTATGCTGGTTGAGGGCAAATCCGTCTTTGCGGCGATTGGCCGCAGCTTCTCGCTTGCCAGTGGCAATGTCCGACGTCTGATGGCCATGACCCTGTTCACGTTCTTCGGTACCTACTCAGCGCTTATGCTCTTGATGATTCCGCTGGGGTGGTATGGCTACCTGGATGGTGTCGATCTTTCGCCCTTCGGCAGCACGTGGCCTACCTGGTATTCAATCGGATACCAGGTGATTCTCCAGTGTAGTCACATCCTGCTCGCACCTATCTGGATGTTGGGATTCTCGCTGCTTTATGTTGACGAGCGCGTCCGGCACGAAGGCTATGATATTGAACTCATGGCGGCGCGCCAGCTTCCGGAAATGCCAACATTACCGGGCGTCGTCTCGCCGTTCGCGCCGGCGTTGGTTACTGGCCGAGCTCCGAGGTTTGTACCACCGCCGCCCGCTCCTGGACCTCCCGGCTCTGTGCTGGGGCTGAGTTAGCCGATTGAGCATTCATCCCATTCCTAAGCCGAGAGACAGGGCATGCATCATTTGCCTGTTGGTGCTCATGTCTCTCTGCTGCTATGCGCGCGCCGTCGCCGCCACGTTTGCTGACTACCGTCACAGAGTCACTCAAGCGATCGCTATAGTCGAACAGTTGCAGGCTGCCTATGATGACGAGGACCCGTCGGCGCTGGAACGCGTCCACACCAGCGCCGCCCGTATTCGTGGAGAGTTGCCGCCCAAAGAAACCGTAACTCTCGGAGCCCAGAGCGTGGTCGTCGACAACAGCTGGTTGGAAGAGGCACTGCATAATTACGAGAAGACCAACAGCACGTCACAACGTGCCGAGGCGCTGTCGCGGATCGAAGAACGTTTGCGTGCTCTCGACGAGAGACTGGAAGAAGTGCAGCGCGGAAAGCCCGCTACGAACGACAAAGACAGCGATAAAGGAAAGCTCTCGGAGATTTTGCGCCGGCCGGAATACAGAAAACCACCCACTCCTGAAGACAGCGCGCTTGGCCGCCTCTGGACCAGATTTCTGCGTTGGCTTTTCAGCTTGTTTCCCAACACGAAGCCCATCACGCCGGGCGGTTCTCCCTTTATCTCGGGGCTCGCTCAAATCGTCATTGTCCTGGCTTGTCTGGGCGTCATTGCGTTTCTGATCTGGAAGTTCGGGCCGCGCTATTTGAGCAACCGCCGCGGCAGGAAAAAACCAAAACGCGAGGCGCGCATTGTTCTGGGAGAGCGGCTTGAGGCGGATCAGACATCGGCAGATTTGCTGGCCCAGGCTGAGGCGTTGGCTCGGAATGGAGATCTGCGAGCAGCTATTCGCAAAGCCTACATCGGCCTCTTGTGCGAGCTTGGAGATCGCAAAGTCGTAAGTCTGGCTCAGTACAAAACAAACAGAGATTATCTGAATTCAGTGCGCGACAGAACGCCTCTATACAATTCTATGCGGAAGCTGACGAGCAGTTTCGAACTTCATTGGTATGGTTTCCAGCCGGCCGCTCAAAGCGATTGGCTCGAGTTTCGCATCGGTTATCAACAGGCTCTAAAAGCAGGTTAGGCAGGATAGGAAAGAGTTTTGATTTAGTCTCCAGGTTATGCGTCAACGTCTCGTCATTATTATCGCGCTCATCGTTGTCGTAGGCGTCTTGATCCTGATCAACGCCGCGTCGTACGTAAAGGTAGAACAATCCGCTGACTCAGAAACGTCGCCGGACCGGTCGACTTTGAATGCCGGCGCCACCGGTACCCGGGCGCTTTACGACTTCCTGCATGAATCCGGTTATCAGGTAGCACGCTGGCGCGAATCGACGGATTCTCTACTCAGTGTTAGTGGACCAAAACCGGCAACGATCGTAGTAGTCGGCCGGACTCTCGTTCCTTTTTCACAGTCCGAGAGCAAAGAACTCTTGCACTGGGTTGAGAACGGCGGCCGCCTGGTGCTGATCGATCGCAACCCCGATCGCAGTCTGTTGCCATGGTCCGGTGACTGGGCAATCGGCGTAGCCATGACAGCCTTCCCCTGGGCGGATGTCGATGCGACCAATTTTGAACAAATGACAAGCGGGGTGAAGCCGGTGCCCCCGACCCAGCCAACGTTAGTGGCGCGAAAGGGCAAAGACAAAGCCGCGGGTGGAGAGACTGAAGAATCATCCGATGAATCCGCAGCGCCGGAAACGCCGACGCCGGAACCTGGCGGCTATGGCCCTATGTCTGACAAGACTCAACCGTCAGAGGTCTCGCCGGCGCCGGTCACTAATTTCGTCCAGACGAGCGGCGCTCTGCTGGTCGAGTATCCGCACGGCAAAGGGCGCATCGTGCTGCTTTCTGATCCGTTCATCGTTGCCAACAATGGGATCAGCCGCGCAGACAATCTGCAATTGGCTGTTAACGTCGTCACCGGCGACGGCGGGCTGGTCGCGTTCGACGAGTTTCATCAGGGCCGCTCAGCCACGCATAACGCGTTAATTCAATACTTCGAGGGCACTCCGGTCCTGGCAATTTGCGGACAATTTGTTTTGATCGGGTTAATGGTAATTTGGTCCCGTGGAATTCGCTTCGCGCGTCCTTTGCCTTTACCTCATGTGGATCGCCGGTCGAGTTTGGAATTTGTCGCCTCGATGGCCGAGCTGCAACAGCGCGCTCGCGCGCACGACCTGGCCCTGGAAAACATTTACGGGCGAGTACGGCGCGTGCTGGTACGCCACGCCGGCGTGAACCACAACAGCCCGCGCGCGGAAATTGCGGCGCGGGTAGCGGCCCGCTCAGGGATCAACCAGCAGAAGCTGGAAACGCTAATGCGAAATTGTGAAGAAGCCATTAACGGAGCGCCGACAAACGCGAAAGAATCGCTGCGCATGGTCAGACAACTGCGTCAGATCGAATCCGCGCTCGGCCTGGGAACGCGAGAGCGCGATGCCAAGCAAGCAGCCGAAGAGATCTGACGCCAGGTCGCGGTCGGCGACAAATTCAAGTTTATCCCCGTAACCTCGGAGGATCGGACTTCATGAATCGCCGTATACGGAACCGTACGTACGGTGGTGTGGGAGGACGGCGGAAGTGACTCCGCCTCCTACCCGATATGTTCAGGTTGAAATCTTAGAACGTCAGCTTCAAACCCGCCCGCATGTTCCGGTTGCCACCATTGGTTTGGGCGAAGTTGTAGAAAGATCCTGCCCCCGAATTAAGACTGGCGGCAGGGATGGCAGTGAACTGCTTGTGGTTGAAAACATTGAAAGCGTCAAGGCGAGCTTCAAGTCTGACGCTCTCGCTAATGCGGAACGCTTTGAAGAAGCTCATATCAAAGTTCATGGTCCGCTGAGCATGTTCAGTGTTACGTCCAATCGTGGCCAGGCCGGGCATAATCAAGGACGTTCCGGTATTCGTAGCAACCTGAACCGCAAACACGTCGTTGCGGGTAACACAGCCACTGCCGGCAGTGGCCGAGAGTTCAGGGCTGCGAAGTCCGCTGGCGCACAAGGTATCGATTACTCCGCGCGTGTTGTGGGGCTTGCTGGCATTTCCGATGTCCGGACGATCGGGGCCGGTTTGGCCGTCGCCATTTCGATCCAGACCGTTTATCAAAGTAAACGGCGCGCCGGATTGAATCACGGTAATGCCGGCAACTCGCCATCCGCCGGCGATCTGACTCAACCATCCCTCTCGCGGACCGGGAATTTCCCAGATGTAATTAATAGCCACGCGGTGTCTGCGATCATAGTCGGAATTCGCATAATCCATCTTTAGGCCCGGGCCCTGGGCCGGTGGAACCGAAGCCAAGGAAGAATTCGTTTGATCCGTCGCGAAGACTTCACTGATTTGATCCAACAGATGTGACCACGTATACGAGGTATTGATCTGGAAACCACGTGAGAGTCGTTTGTCTACCCGCAGCTGCATTGAGTGATAATTTGAATTCGCGCCGCTGCTCCGATACCTGCGAATTCCAAAGTTCGGGAAAAGGCGCGCCCCAGTGCTGGGATTGACGATTGGGTTCAGATCTTCACTGACGAAAAGTTTTCGTCCCGCAGAACCAACGTAAGAGGCATCAACAATGAACCTGCCCGGTAATTCCCTTTGCAAACCGACCGACCAGCGCTGCGTATAAGGATTTCGCACGTTAGGGTTGAAAACCGACGTCTGGGTCGAGTTGGCCGTCGTCAGAGTGGGCGCCACAGTAGGAATTGCTCCCGGGAAAAAGTTTGCGGTGCCACGGCCAGTGGCCGCTCCGGTGGTTGTCACTGAGAAGTTGTTCGGCGCGTCCGCCGCGATATTCGAGAGCAGATTGTTAAAGAAGGTGTCGTAGGTAACCTGATAACCCATGCGAATGACCCCCTTATTCTCACCGAAGAGCCAGCGCATCGGACCGCGCGCGCCCCGGGGCGCGTAAGCTAAACCCAAAATGGGTCCGAAGTTGTTATTGTCTGGTCTGACTTTGTTCGGCACCAGGAACTGGGCTGGATCGAAACCGGCAAAAGCCGGAAACCTGAAAGCGCTATTGGCCGGCTGGCCGAAGTTTTCGTAGCGCGTGCCAAGTGTAAGCGTCAAATCCTGCGTGGCTTTCCAGGTATCCTGGAAGAAATAACTCTGGCGGAAAAGATTTGGATGGTAGATTGGTTGGCCGATGTTGATGTTGGCATTTCCGTTCGCGCCACTGAAATTATCGATAAAGTTAGCCAGGGCCGTGAATCCTCCTCCGTTCGCAAACCCAAACGAACCGCGTTCATTGAAAGGCGGATGCTGTTGGGCGACCTGCTTCAGGAACTCTACGCCGAAGCGGAAGGTGTGCGTCCCGTAGGTCTTGGTCATTGTGTCCTGCACCAGATAGTTTTTGGCAATGCGGAACTGCGGAATGTTGGTGGCGATGCCAACTGCCGACAGATTAGTGATGCCGATGTTCGGCAGCGTGAAGGCCAATGCCGGATCGGTCGGCGAAATCGGGAAGTTGAAATTGATTAGGCCATAAGGAGAGACGCGAAGTTCGTTGGTCAGTGATGGGGAAACGACCCAGGTATGCGTCACCAGGAAGTTCCGGGAAAAGCCGACGAAGTCTCTGGTAAAAAACGGAGAGTTCATGGCAGAAGCAGGATTAATGTTGTTATCGTCAATGTAACGGAAGGCCAGTTGGTGTTTGTCGTTTATTTTGTGATCGATTCGAAGCACCCACTGACGATCATTCGACAGAGAGGGTGCGGATATTTGAACCAAACCCGTTTCGACAGTTCCCCGGTTGACCACGGCTCCCAAGCCATTCGATCCAGTGCCTAGCGCGATAGTCTGCAGCGTGTTTTGGCCTCGAGCAGCTCCAATCGCTGTCAGATAGAGGTCAACGCGCGGGTTGGTTCCAGCCGGAAACATCGCCAGCAACTGATTTACACCGTTTTGAGTGGGGACGCGAAATCCACTGCCTCCGAATACAGTCGTCGAACGAAATCTGTCGTATTGAAGGCCAAAGAAGAAGAAGGTCCGATCTTTACCAGAGCTAAGCGCCCGGCCGCCTTCGCCGAACCTGGGAAGCGGCAACGGTCCGCCAATCGTGCCGCCGAAAATGTTTTCCGTGAAGACGCCCGGCTTCGTCCTTCCGGCATTGTGATCATTGGTGCTGAGCGCGTTGAACCATTGGGAAAGAATTAACCACCTCATCGTGCCATGAAATTGGTTGTTTCCTGATTTGGTAATCAGATTAAATACGCCGCCGCCCGCACGGCCGAATTCAGCGCTGAATAAGCCCGTCTGAAGCGAGACCTCAGCCACTGCATCTTCGTTGTTGATCTGGTTCGCGGGTCCAGTCACCGAGATGTCGTTGTTCTCGGTCCCATCAATCAAATAGTTATTGCCGCGAGGCCGCTGACCGTTGACTGAGAACTGGGAAGCGTTACCAAATTGAGATCCCCCGGTCGCAGTGGCCACGCCCGGTAGAAGCCGGCCCAGGTCGTAAGGATTCAGGTTGGTGCTCGGCAAATCCCGGACTTGGGTGGTGCTGAAGTTTCCGCCGCGCACTGGGTCGCTGGTTTGCAGGAGGTCGCCAGAGGCCGCGTTGACGTTTACCGTCTCTTCAGTGGTGCCTACTTCCAACTTCACATCGATGTTGGCGATTCTGTTGGCTTGGATCTCAATACCGGTGTTCGTCAAAGTCTTGAAGCCCTTGTGTCTGATGGTGAGGTCATAAACCGCGAGATCCACTGCGTCCAACCGGTATAATCCAGAATCATTGGTCGCCGTGGTGCGGACTTGATTGGTAGCCGCGTTCTTAAGTTCGATCTCCGCGCCCGGAACAACGGCGCCGTTTTGATCCGTTACCAGGCCGGTAACTGTTCCTTTACTGGTCTGTGCGGACACACTTGACAAGGCGCCTGTCACCAGGCTCAAAACCAGAAGTGCCATGAAAGACACAAGGATTCTTCGTTTCATTTTCACTACCTCCATAACAATTTTTTGTTTGCTGTTCGGTTCACAAGTTTCGGAAAAGAAAAAGCCGGATCGTTGCTCAGTTACAGTTGAAAGGTATCTTCAGAAGGAATAAGAAAAAGGAAAAGACGAAGACGCGTTAAGCAAGTATTGCACCATAGAGACAGGCTCTGAATTTCTAAAAAAGTTCCGGTCTTGTTGTTGCCCCGGCCTCAAGTCGCATGGAGTTTTGGATTTTAATCCGAAAATCTGTATCGCCGCCGGCTTGAAGAGTCGGTCGTCAGAGGCCCTTGATAGGCTCAAGTGCGGATGAAGCTCGTGATAGAATCCCGCCCTGAAATGTGTTGCAGCGAATCTGATCTTGGGTTCCAACGCTAATTATATTCAAAACCGGCTGCTCAATTGATTCCAAAATGCCTGAATATCTCTCTCAAACAATCGCCTACATCCAAAACGAACTGCGCAAAGTAATCGTGGGCCAGGATGGGCCCATCGAACAGATATTGGTCGCACTGCTGGCCGAAGGCCACGCGCTGATCGAAGGCGTCCCCGGCACAGCCAAGACGCTGACGGTGAAAACGCTGGCGCGCATCGTCAACGCCGGCTTTGGCCGCATTCAGTTCACCCCGGACCTGATGCCTTCGGACA
>WNFP01013069.1_pt1 | contig 14861 bp, 20 predicted proteins | sample 5400201 | NCBI WGS metagenome assembly WNFP01 (sample SAMN13153355, study PRJNA577476) | soil metagenome | isolation source: 115 cm saprolite under Madrone tree | place: USA:California | collected 2016-06-14
CCGCTGGTGGTCGCCCTAAAACAAGATATTGCTTGCAGCAAGCGAAAGGGACTTTGCAGAAAAGCTGCGGGCGACATGAGGACACAGCGCGCGCCCACGAAGAGCGTTTGCAGGACGTTCCCAATTAGTCCCATGTCGTGATAAAGCGGCAGCCAGCCAACAATGATTGACGATTCCGTTTGCTCAAACGCGCGCTGAATCATCTGCTGGTTATGCAGAAGGTTGCCGTGGCTGACCATCACGCCTTTCGGCTGGCTGGTAGACCCCGACGTATATTGTAGAAATGCCGGAGTATCTCCAGTCAGAAACGGGTTACGCCACTCGTCTTGCACGTCTCCTTCAAGATCGTCGGTTGTCAGCCATTTCAGGTGTTTGAGGTTTGGAAACTGATTGCAGAGAGGCTCAATTCGTTCGCGGATAGATGAAACGCTAAGTGCCAAAGTAGCCTGTGAATCGGCCACAATGGCTTGCAAACGGTGCAATGTGCGATTCAGCCGGGGTGGATAAGCCGGAACTGCAACCGCGCCCGCATTGAGGCAGCCAAAGAACGCGGACACGTATTCAAGGTCAGAGGGATAAAGGAGCACTACGGGTTTGCCGGCGGCTCCAATCGACGCCAGCCGCTGCCCGACGAGCTGCGCTTTGCGATGGAGTTCCCCCCAACTGAGACTAATCCTTTCCGTCTCTCCGTCAACGAGAAAAGTGTACGCCACGCGCTCGGGCTGAAAGCGCGCTCTCCATTCAAGCAGGTCCACCAATGTTACGGACTGCCCACTTAGACCGAATCTATGATCCGGGCTTTCAACTACGAAGCTGCTCATTGAGAGATTACGCGTGTGTTACGCTGACCCTGGGATGGTTGGAGAATTGATTACCGCTGCGCCACGAAGGAAACTTCTGTCGCAACTGAACCATGAGGAGACGCTAAACTTCCGTTGGGACTGAATGGATTCGTACTGTCTTTGATAACAAAGCAACTGCACTTTGACAACTCAATCCATCAATCCGTTTTGGTGAGCACTGCAATGTTGAGGAGCGTGAATGCGGGCTACCGCCTTTGAGGCCGAATGCTTGCCTGTGATATTTCCTTAGTTGGCGGTACTGGGTCCGCTGGTTGTCGTTGACTTCTTAATCCGTTTGCGGAGAAAGTTCTCTAACATTTTTGCGCGATATTCTTACATTCCGCAACTGGTTTTGATCTATAATCAGAAAGTCAAGTCGGACAGGGCCGCAAGTATTTCATGGCAGCGATTCCTTGTCAACACCGAATTGACTCATAAAAAATCTACTCGAATCGGTAGACAATCTGTTGGCCCTATGGAATCACTTTCAGTCACCGGACCTGCGGCGGCGTTTGGAAAACGTGGCGCACCCGGACGATGTCTAGACTGTTGTCGGCGTGGGCTGAGAGGGCGAAACATTGTATTCTGGCTCGCCGTATTGGCATGCAAAGCGTTGTTAATCCCTCGGCCTCGCAAGAAAGGAAACAAGATGCGAAAACTCGTAATGCTCTTCCTAACAATCCTGTTCATCTCGGTGAACCAAGTGAATGCGCAATCTACGTCGGATGCCGAGTTAATCAAACAGACCGCCCTCGATTACATTGAGGGCTGGTACGAAGGGAACGCCGAACGCATGGAGCGCGCGCTGCATCCCGAGCTCGCGAAGCGAATAGTGCGGAGGGACGCGAGGGGCAGAAACAGTCTGGGTCAGATGGGCGCTATGACCCTCGTGCAGTTTACGCGCGCCGGTGACGGAAAGAGCATCCCAAAAGAGAAACAACAGAAGGATGTTACCGTGCTGGACATATTTGGCAATGCCGCCAGCGCAAAAGTTATTGCCTCGGATTGGGTTGACTATTTGCACCTGGCGAAATGGAATGGACGCTGGGTAATTGTAAATGTGTTGTGGGAAGAAAAGCCTACAAAATAGTCTTTGGCGCCCTCATGATCTGCAGCACACTTGCTTAACGCACCTTGCTTTAGCTGGTGTGTTCTTTTAAATGGTTTCGCTCTAGAGTAGCAAACAGCATCTAGAGCCTAACCATTCGTTACGTTCCCTTCTTAGAGTTCTGTTTGCAAATAACACTACCAAGATACGGCACGCATCATTGACGCGTCCTTATTGTATCGAAGGCATTTTTTTGCGTGAAGGAGGATGGTGCTGATTGCCTGCATGGTGTGGAGTCGCCGCTCGAAGGTAGAAACCTAAAGTGGCAGACGCAGGAGCGCCTCGCAACCGCGACCACGGGGGCGGTTTTCTAGTGTTAACGTGCCGCCGTGGGCCTCGGCAATTTGTCGCGAAAGCACTAGCCCGATGCCAGAGCCTTTGGCCTTGGTCGTAAAGAACGGCACGAATAGATTGGCAGTGCTGGCGAGGCCTGGCGCTTCGTCGCTGATCCACACTTCAACCTGCCGGTTGTTTTGAGTCCAGCCAACCCCAACTCCACCCCTTGTTTCCATCAAAGCATCAACTGCGTTTCGCACCAGGTTTATCAACAACTGTTCCAACTGCGGATCCGCAAGACTGCCGGCAACCGATTTGATCGGCGTCAGCGAATTGTTCAGCTCGTGACCCAGCACGCGCAACCAACGTTGCCAGGCAATGCGTTCTTCTTCGCGCAGCGTTTGACTGAGATCCGTCAAAACAAGTAGCTGATGCTGCGCGCCGCCTTCACGAAAGGTGCGGCGGCGGATGTCCCACCGGCCCAAGCCTCCAGGAAATACGATCTGCATAATGTGCGAGCCTTCGCCTTCCTCACGATCTAGACAAGCGGCCAGACCCAGCTCGGCGCTGGTTCGGCCCAGCAGTCTGGTTGCGGGTTGGGCCAGCAATTTTTGCCCCGCTCGATTCACTAATCGCAGCGTTCCTTACCATCGAAGGCGAAGACCGCGACATCAATCTCGGACATCACTGTACGCAACAGCGTGGCCGCTTCGAGCGCGCCGAGTCGCTGCTCCCGGAATGTCTGACCGAGGTCATTCACTTCGAGCATGACTTTGCCGAGCGCGTCGCCTGACGCGGCGTGACTGTCCGCGAATCGAGTAATCGCCTTCGCGTATCGCGGCGAGAATATTTGAAAGTGTCTGGAGTGGGCGAACGATGCGTTGTTTGAGATTGAAGGCGACGCTCAGCCAACTGATCACGAGGAGCAGATCGACAGTCCACTGCACGCGTCCGGAGTAGTTGTCACACCAGAGTAGAAATGCGCACAGCGCTACCGCGGGAGAGCTTGCGGCGAGGGCCAGGAAGGTAACGCGTCTCTCGAACTTCAGGTGACCGCCGCGTTTCAGCGCCCGGTCGAGGCTCGATACCGTTGAGGCGTGTTTTGGCAGCTTGGCGGGAGCGTTAACGCCGCTATGATAACCCATACTCTTGCAAGCGGCGGTAGAGCGCGCTGCGGCTCAGGCCTAGTGCTTCAGCGGCCCGATTGGCGTTGCCTTCAAAACGCGCGAGGGCTTTCGTTATCAACAGACGCTCGGCTTCCTCCAGGCTCATCTCTTCCATGCTGGACGATAGACGCGCCTCCGGCGTTGACTGTAGCGCAAGGTCAAAAGCCGTCACCATGCTGTTGGAACTCATCAACAGCCGGCGCACCCACCGCTAATAATCCTGACCTAACCAAGCACAACTCCTGTTTGCACAAGACCACCACCTTAACGTAACATACACCTCCAACCAGGTTCGGTTTTGAGAATAAGAATAGGCGCGTAGCTCAGTTGGTAGAGCGTTGCCTCGACACGGCAAAGGTCAGCGGTTCGAGCCCGCTCGCGCCTACCAGAAAAAATCTGGCGGCTTGCACACAAGGAACCCAATGGCAATCCACCCGCACAATTACCCGCACAATTCAGTGAGGAAACTGAGGAAACAGCGGATACTGAGGAATGACACTTTTTGTTATTTCCTAATGTTTTCGCAAATTCTGAATGTTTTGGAAGGTCTGAAAAGGCAAAGCGCTTCCGTGTCAAGGTAGTGCTCTACCCCTGAGCTACGCGCCTATGAGGTCCTTCAATTACTGGGTTTGTTAACCACCCGCCGAGCGAAAGCCGAAAGTAACAAACGCGTTGTCAGCATGTCAAGCGTGTCAACTAATGATGATGGCGACTTGTCACTTGGTGAACAGCATTACCTCTGGTCTAAGTCATATATATTCAGCGCGCGACTCCGAAAAGAAAATTACAGATTTAAATCTGTGCCACTTTGCTAGCGCTGAGAAGAAATTGAAGTAGTTTCGGCCCGCTCCCATTCGGCCATCAACTCGACCAGACGAGCCTCGGCCTGTTGGTAAGCATCGTTAACACGAACCAGATTAGTAATGTCGCGGGCTACTTCAGGTTTTGCCATCTCAGTCGACAGCTCCGCTATTCGCTTTTCCAGTTCGGCTATCTCGGCTTCGATGGTCTCGGGCTCTCGTGGTCTCTTTATGATCTTGACGCGAGAAGCTCTGCTGCCTGACGCAGCTGAGGCTGACTTATCCTTTCTGCGCCGCGGTCCTGATGAAGATTGCGCTCGCTTTATTTTCCCATCGCGTGACTCACCGTGTGCAGCGGATGGCGCCTTCCCACTGTCGCGAGCCAACGAGGCTTCAAATCTCTGTTTTGACTTCTCTTCCTCAGTGTTGCCCTTCAGTCGCGTGGCTCGCCAATCGTGATACTCGGTATAGTCGCCATTGTAATGTTCAGCATGGCCTGCGCCGTCCAATGCCAGAATCTGGGTCGCCACGCGATCCAGAAAATATCGATCGTGGCTGATGGTGACGATCGTTCCTTCGTACGCCTGGAGCGCCTCTTCGAGCGCTTCGCGCGAAGGAATGTCGAGATGATTGGTCGGCTCGTCGAGGACCAGTACGTTAACGCCCGAATAAATCAGCTTCGCCAGCGCCAGCCTGCCCTTCTCTCCGCCGGAAAGATCTCGCACGTGCTTGTAGACGTCATCGCCAGTAAAGAGAAATTTGGCCAGGAACGATCGCAGTTCCCCGGCCGTCGCGCTGGATGCCGCCACCCGCCGCAGTTCCATGATGATCTCGTTGCGATCATCGAGGTCTTCGAGCTGCTGAGCGTAATAACCAATTTGGACCTTGCTACCCCAGCGCACCTCGCCCGCCAACTGAGCCAGCTTGCCGAGTATGGTTTTGACGAAGGTAGTTTTTCCGGATCCATTCGGGCCAATTACACCCAGACACTCCCCGCGTCGCAAGATCAGCGAGATGTCATTTGCGAGCGTCTTACCCGGATAGCCAATCGTGGCTTCGGTCACGGTCAGGACATGCGAGCCGGCACGTTCGATGTCCTGCATGCGGAAATCGCCTGAGGCTTGATCGCCACGCACTGCTTCGACTCGATCCAGTCGTTGCAGCATGGTTCGGCGCGATTTGGCTTGCTTGGTTTTTTGGCCGGCCAGATTTCGTCTGATGAAGTCTTCCGTCTTGGCGATTAGGCGCTGCTGATTTTCGTAGGCCCGCTGTTGGATTTCGCGCTGCTCCTCGCGCTCGACAAGATAGTCAGAGTAGTTTCCAGCATAGCTTGTGGCCCGCCCGTTTTCGACCTCGACGATCCGGCGACAGGCTCGATCGAGAAAATATCGATCGTGCGAAATTATGACGAATGCCGAAGAGTAACTTTGTAGAAACTCTTCCAGCCATTCGACCGCCGCAACATCAAGATGATTGGTGGGCTCATCGAGGAGCAGAACGTCGGGTTCCGAGAGCAACAAACACGCCAGGCCTAAACGGTTCTGCTGGCCACCGGAGAGCTTTTCAGTCTCCATGTGCCACGTCTCGCGATCGAAACCCAACCCCTGAAGGATCGCTTCAGCTTTCGCTGAATATTCAAAACCGCCCTCGCGTTCATACTCGTGCTGCAAATCGCTGTAGCGCTCAAGGATAGTCTCTAAATGATCACCGGCGTCCGCCATTTGATGCTCAAGCTCATGCATTTCATGTTCGATCCGTTGTAACCGGCCAAACGCCGCCAACGCGGATTCGTGCACTGTAGCTCCCGCTTCAAAATGAATGTGCTGGGCCAGCAAGCCGAGTTTGAGTCCACGCGCCCGCACGACTTCGCCGCTGTCAGGAGTTTCCTCCTGAGTTACCAGACGAAAGATGGTCGTTTTTCCGGCCCCGTTCCGTCCAACCAAACCGACGTGTTCACCGGGATTGACCTGTAGCGAGGCGCCGCGCAGGACGTCCTGCGCGCCAAAGGATTTTTCAACGTCTGATAGTCGAAACAGCATTTCTCTCGGTTAGGAATCTTGTCTTAGAAGCCCGACCGTAAGCGAGGGCCAGGTACCCCTTGCTGCCGCGCGCTTCTGACACGTCGTCCCTACATAAAACGGGCGCGGCCGCCAAAGCACTCAGGCACCGCGCCCGCACCAGTCACTCAACATAACGCAATTGCGCCGTCTATGCCGGAACGATTCGTTTCGCGATCACTTCTTAGCGGGCGACGCGACCGCCGCCGGCGAAGCCGCCGCTTTCGCCGCTGGTACTGAACTCGCGCTGGGTGAAGGCGCCGGCGTGCCGGCAGGTTTTGCCGTCTCCGTTCCCGCGGGGCGCAAGCCGAGATTGCCCGGATTGGTCAGCATATTCGCGGCGAAGTTATTTACGACCTTTGCTTCCGACATCGCCACCGTCAGCAAAGCCGCGTTCAAAATCTCTTTTCGCTGATTGGTTAGTTCGACCGCGATTTGCTGCCGCACAGTTCCCTGAGGTCCCTGGCTTTCGAGCGTTAGATTCTCAGTTTGGAGACGTTTGTCTTGCAGCTTGAAAATATACCAGCGGCCATTAACCAGTTTTGGCTCCGTAATGCTGCCTACGGCCATCGGCCCCATGAACTGATCGATTATTTCTTTTGGAAGACCAGCTTGTTTCAGTCCGTCTTCGCTATAAAATCCAATGTCACCACCCTTGAGCAGGCTTTGCGGATCTTCGCTCTTCGCTCTCGCCACTGTGGCAAAGTCTGAAGGGCCGCTTTTTAGCCCTTGATAGATGCTATCCGCTTTGGCCTTGGCCTCGGCGTCGCCCTTTGAGTCATTAGTGATTCCCTGCGCGGTGTTATCGGCGGGATCCACAATGATCACGGCGAGACCAACGCCGCGTTCGTTTACGAACTTTGCTTTGTTGGCATTGTAGTAGTCCTCGACTTCACGATCACTGATAGTAACCTTGCCTGCATATTTGTCCTGTAGTGAATTGATGGCCAGATCTTTCTTCGCCTCTTCGCGCAGCGCCTCCATGGTCATGTTCTGCTCTTTGAGTTGGCGCGCAAACTCTTCATCAGTCATTCCCCCCTGCTGCTTTTGCTGGTTGATGGCCGTGGTTATCTGCTCCTCTGTCGGCAAAAGCTTTTCCTGTTCGGCCCGTTGATACAACACTTCGCGCTGAATCAGCTTGTCAAGGATCTGGAGACGAGCCTGGGCCAGGTCGTGCGCGGAAAGCTGCGACTGCTTTCCCTGAGCCTGCTGGTTGATTAACCGTTCGACCTCTGCCAGCATGATCTTCTTGCCATTAACCGTAGCGGCAACGGTATTGCTGGGGCTTTCGGTTCCTGAGCTGCAGGCCGCGATGAATACCGCGCCGAGCGCGACGGCCGTCAGCCACATGAAACGTTGATGTTTTCTCTGCACTTTTGTTTTGCTCCTTAATGTTGAAGAATGATGCGCCAGCTGCCGGATTTCGTTGCTCGCGCTGCCATCAGAAGATTGCGCACGGCACTCTGCCTTGACCGCCCGGTAACTGGTTTGTTATAAGTTTTCGTTTCAAATGTTTGTGCCGACCCACACTGTGACGTCGCGCGCGTGTCCACAGGAGATCAGTTATCATGGCTAAGCGATGTGATGTTTGCGGCAAAGGGCCGCAGTTTGGCAATAATGTTTCGCATGCGAACAATCGTACGCGTCGTGTTTTCAATCCTAATCTGCAGTCGATCCGCGTTAAGTTGCCGAAAGGCGGCGTGGAGCGACAGAGAGTGTGTGCCAGTTGTATAAAGGGCGGCAAAGTTGCGAAGGCAGCCTGATCCAGGACCTCAGCTTCACTCTCCCGATTTACTCGCGCGGTTCCGCACTCATCGACGCAATCGCTTCAATCTCAACTCTGGCATCGCGCGGCAATCGAGCTGCCTGCACCGTAGCTCTGGCCGGCGGTTCGACGCCAAAAAACCGCCCGTAAACCTCGTTCATCGCCGCGAAATCGTCCATGTCCGCCAGGAACACTGTGGTCTTAACGATGTGATTCATCGTCAAGCCCGCCGCTTCAAAGACGGCCCTCAGATTGCGCAGGACTTGTTCGGTTTGCTCGGCGATTCCGCCCGCTACGAACTCGCCAGTGGTGGGATCGATCGGAATCTGACCGGAATCGCGCGCGGCGCGCGGTCTGAATGAATCACATCCTTCACAGCAGGCACCTACCGATTTTTGACCACTCAAACAAACCCTGTACTTTAACAGTAATCCAATACGTATGTCTAACTGTCCAATCTAATAAACTTACAGATTCCCTCCGCTAGGCGATGCGGACTTCTTGCGGACTTTTTGTAAGCGTGGAACTATATCCAGTGTCTGCAATAGCCTAGCCGAAGGCTTTCTCACTGAAGCGCCAGTTCCCGTCCCCAGCATCACTATCTCGGTCTTCTTCGCAACCGCACCCGGTGGAGTCTGCGCTAAAGCAATGTTAGATACCAGCGCCAAGAAAAGAACAGCCACTGAAATTTTCAACATGAATGATTTAGTCATACCTCAATTATCCCACTGTTGAGTGCCACAGGCGGCCCAACGGTTGAGTTGACGCGGCGGCGCGAATTCATTCAAGCATCGCCGGAGGAATCAGGTTGAGAAACACGCTCCCGCCGCTCGCGTCCAACGATTTGTTGGGCGGCGCCCACTTCAGGCGAGTCGTTAAGCCGGAGTAGAACCAGCCCCGCATCGTTGCTTGGCTCTGTTTTCCGAACAGCCCAACCTGCGAGCACTAATAAAATGAGCACAGCTGCACCATCTGGTTTCGCAAGCGTTTCCGCAGTCCTGTCAATCCCGGTCGCCGCGATCGGTGTTATTGAACCCGTGCGGTATGGTACGTCGGCAGACAACGATATTCGCGTGAAAACGGTTGAGAGCGCATTTAGAAGTAAGCTCAGCATAATATCTCTCCAAAACGCCTGCCTCTACCTCAGGTTGCCGCGAAGCCGCCCAACGGTTGAGTTGACGCGGCGGCGCGAATCAAAGCACCCTCCGCCGCACCAAGCAAGTTACGAAACACGCTCCCGCCGCTCGCGTCCAACGATTTGTTGGGTTTCGTCATGGCTCAGGCACAAGCGTAATTGTTTCGGCCTCGCTCAAGTCGATCATCTTCTTTGAGCCATCTTTCATTTTCACAATGAGCGTTCCGTGCTTGGGAAGACAGTCAAGGCTATCGGATCTATTGGGTGCGCGAACCGTGGTTGGATCATCGCCTGATACGCCGCCAGTTGTTCTGTTTTGGCCAAACTCTGCCGCGCCGCTGATATGCAAGCGATAGTTTCCCAAACCAGTGTTGTTTTGAAGCATCACGCTCATAACCACTTTTTGGCGACGTTTCAAGTAGACCTTATCAACTGCTTGCGAGCTGTTACCTAGATAAGTAGTTGCAAACTTTTTGGTAAGTTGGATTTCCTTTTCGTCGAACAAGGCAAATCCGGCCTGAACCACATTGCTACTTCCTTGAACAGTGAGGGTGATGCTGACATCACCGGGACCAGCGACGAAGGAGTAAAAATATGTTTCCCCGTTCGTATCAGGACTTAGGGTCTCGGAAATGACGCTTGATGTTAGAGGAGTTGGTTTGTCTTGGTCTCTAGACTGCGCGTTTGCAGAGTTCGCTAAGAAGACAACTACAAGAATGGAAAAGATCAGTAAAGAAACTTGAGGACGGCTCATGGACAGACTCCTTTCAAGAGTTCATTGTTGATTTTCACGAAAAGAAACCCAACGGTTGAGTTGACGCGGCGGCGCGATTTCATTCCAGCATCGCCGGATCATTCTAGTTGAGAAACACGCTCCCGCCGCTCGCGTCCAACGATTTGTTATATGGCGCCGATGTGAAAGGCGGCGCGTTCAAAGCAAAACATCCAGAGCGAGCAATTGATTTGCGACGCCTGTTAGTTGTTCGCGATTGGCGACGCCAAGTTCCATCGTTTGCGATTCAATCTTTGCCAGATGGTCAACCATTTGTTCGGTCGAGCAATGCGAAGCAAGCAGCCGATAGACGCCGTCCACGTAAGAGTCATATTCGTCCTGGGCTTCAGGCACGTCGTTCACCCCAATGGGATCCCAGTCGCGCAACAGAATTTGCCTGATTGATTCCTGGATAGGCTTGGCTCTTCGTTGATCATCAGAAGCCTTATAACGGTTGAGTTGACGCGGCGGCGCGATTTCAATCAAGCATCGCCGGACCAATCATGATGCGAAACATGTTCCCGCCGCTCGCGTCCAACGATTTGTTGGGTGCCGCCGCAGTTAGTGGCCAGCACGAACATCGGAGGGCAAGTCCGAGAAATTACCCTTCGTAGCAAAGTCGCGTCGCTCGTCGGCAATGTCAAAGTTGAACGCCACATACATGGAGCCGTCATCCAAGTTCATCACGAACATAGTCTGGTTATCGCAACGATACGATTTAGGCGAACCACAGACAAGCACCGTCAGATAATTACGGACCAGTTTGAGGGGACCTTCCTTTGTGTGACCGCGCGTCAGAAGGAAATAGATTCGATTTGGCAATAATTTTCGTAGCGGTTCACGCACCTCTGGAAGATTGAAGAACCGTTGCCCCGATTTGTTGTACGTTGGATACGCACCACTCCAGGATTTCAAGTAATCGTATTTGGTCTGCCCAAGTACAGTTGGACCGACGAGCAATAACACGAAAAGGATCGCGATTCGTGGAAATGTCATTCAAAGGCACCCAACGGTTGAGTTCACGCGGCCGCGCGGTAGTGGCCACGTTGAACTAATAAAGAATGATGACAAACTCGCTCCCACGGCTCGCGTGCAACGATTTGTTATGTGGCGCGCTGGTAAAAACAAATTACGGCTATCGATCCTTGGGTGCCGCAGCGATTCCAGGCAGTACACCTAAGCTTGTTACGTAAACGATCGCGTTGCCAATTGCTTCCATTGGTGTTGGTGGATAGACGCCTGTGTTTTCGCCGCTTCGCGCCCAATTGAGAATTGTCACAAAAAGGAACGGAATCGACGCGCCAACTATGGCGCGGGCGATCGCCGAAGGATATATCCCTCTCAAAGCGAACAGCCAGAACATGAGCCCGATAACAGTTCCATACACGGCCCCCATCAATAAGAAGATTGGCAAAGCCATTATTTCGAGCGCGCCACCGTACGATACATAGCCAAGCTTTACTACCTCCACGAGCGCGAGCCCAAGCAAACACAGCGGGCCTCCAGTTACGCCAGCCAGAATGCCTCGCCAAAACACAGAAGCGTTCGTTCTATTTCTTGCCATAATCTAGAGCCACATAACGGTTGAGTTGACGCGGCGGCGCGAATTCAATCAAGTATCGCCGAACGAATCAAGTTACGAAACACGCCCCCGCCGCTCGCGTCCAACGATTTGTTATACGGTCCGACGATGCGTTCGTACACCAGAGAGTCGTTTGCCTTCCGTCAACGTCAACGAGAGTGATAATCCGCTCTTTCGAGTTTTCGGCCGTTCCGAGTTTGACGCGTACGATGTTTTTGGTTTCGACGAGTCTAGGGATGCGCAACAACCATTCATGCCACGCCGTTCCCGGAGATTCCGGACCGCTTGGGATTGTTTTCCAATAACAGCGTCAACGTCGTTTAGGAATGCCTGATCAGCGCTTAGAGCGCTGGGCGGTGAGCGTTCCGGCGGCACAAACGACACAGAGAATGAGAATGACTTTCTTCATGTGGTTCCTCCTGAGTGAGCGAAGCGTATAACGGTTGAGTTAACCGGGCGGCGCGAAGTCATCCAAGCTGCGCCGGACCGATGATAATGCGAAAGAGGCTATCGCCGCTCCGGTTCAACGATTTGTTCGGCGGCGTTCCAACTGAGTGGCAACGCCAAAGCGCGTTCATCGATCACTTCCGCCAAGCGGCCCTGACTGCGATGAGCATCGTCGCCACACAGTTGCCGAACATTCAAGCATCGTTTGGTCGCGCCGCCCCATCGCCACATCATCCAACCTTAGCAGAAGCGCGGAGCGACACAACTTTGAAATCAAATATCCTTGCCGTCACGACAGGAAACTAAACCACGGTGATTCGCGATGTGCAACTGTTTCACTCGAACAGATTCAACCAGAGATGAATACGCAACGAACCTTTATGATTTGTTGTCCCATAAGCCGCCGAACGGTTGAGTTGACGCGGCCGCACGCAACTGTGTGACACGCAAGTTGTCGATGAGAAGCCCGCTGGTTCGGCTCGCGTCCAACGATTTGTTATGCGGCGACCCAAAATGCAGAGCAGACACTCTCGCGCGTGAATCTCTAACCGGCTGGCGGCAATAGACCGTGCACCAAGAGATTATTCGTTCCTCTGCTTGACCGGCTGAACCCGGACGACAAAGCTCAACTTCTCGCCGCGATACTCGCCCGTGATCTCCCAACAGCCGGGAGTGGGCACATACACGCCCGATAGCATGGTCCCACGCCCCGCATTAGGTCCTGGCGGAAGGATGTGTGTCATCGGCTGCAGGAGAAGAGGCGGAGCCTCTCCGTCAAGGCGTCTTCCCGTGAGCGTTAAGTTCGGACGTGGTTCTTTTCGCCAGTCGTAATCTATGCTCCCCCAAGAAATCTTTACCGTTAGGTTCCCATCCCATGGTTCGTGCGGCTCCCATTCCCAGACTCCTGATTTGTTACCCTCGGTCCACAACTTTTCCGAACCCAGCCAAAAGCTATCATCACCCGGCTCATACCAAGCGGGAGGTGTGAATGGGTGCGCCGGCGGAGTCGTAACCGGACAAGATGCGGGCGGTACAAGAGCCTGTCGAGGAGAATTCTGCTGGCCCATTGCTGGGCCTGGGCGCGCTGGGACTTTATGGCATGAGCTCAGGGCCATTGCCGTCAAGGCCACCAACAAAATCAACAGGACTAGTCGAAAAACAGTAATTGGAAAATCCCCCTTATCAAATCTGTGAAAATAGATATTTGATCCTCGAGAATGGAATGAAGCCGCATAACGGTTGAGTTGACGCGGCGGGAGACAACTGTGCTACGGACAAGTTGTCGATGACAAGCCCGCTGGTTCCGCTCGCGTCCAACGATTTGTTCGGCGGCGTTCCAACTGAAGTGGAAACGCCAAAGCGCATTTAACTCTCGCAATCATCCAAGTGGCCGTGACTGATATAAGCTTTGTAGCCACGCGCTCAGCAAACATTCAAGAATCGTTTGTCCGGCGCCAGCAACATTGACACGTCATCCAACCTACAGAGCGCGCGGAGCGACGCAACTTTGGAATCAAACATCTTTTGCCGTTACGACAGGTGAACTAAACCACGGCGATTCGCGATGCGCAACTGTTTCGCCCGAACAGATCCAACCAGAGCGCAAGCGGCGACCAACCTTTTAAATTTAAGTTCAGTCATAAGCCGCCGAACGTTTGAGTTAACCGGGCGGCGAACAACTACATAAGCATCCCAGTCTTGCGAACGCAAAGCCCGCTGACTCCGCTCCGGTTCAACGATTTGTTCGGCGGCGTTCCAACTCAGTGTCAACGCCAAAGCGCGTTCATCGATCACTTCATCCCAGCGGCCACGGCTGCGATGAGCACCGTCGCCACACAGTTGCCGATCATTCAAGCATCGTTTGGCCGGGCCGGCTCCATCATCACATCATCCAACACCGACATGAGCGCGGAGCGAACACAACTTTCAAATCAAACATCGCTTGCCGTCAAGACAGGAAGTTAAACCACAGCGATTGGCGATGCGCAACTGTTTCAGTCGAACAGATTCAACCAGAGATGAATAGGCAACAAACCTTGATGATTTGTTGGCCCATAAGCCGCCGAACGTTTGAGTTGACGCGGCGGGAAACAACCACGTTACGGACAAGTTGTCGATAACAGGCCACGTGATTCCGCTCGCGTCCAACGATTTGTTCGATAGCGCGGTACCCGAAGCGAGCCGCTTTACTGTCAGACTTTCGCTGCTGCCTGCGATTCTTTTCGACTTTTCATGTACCGCCGCATTGCCGCCACTCGCTCTTCAGCGTTAGGAATGCGGAGCACCACGGGCTCAAGATGCTTGAGATATAAATACGGCGGCACGCCTGGCATCGCACGCAGATCGGCCAGGAAAGGCTCAAGCTTCGCATAGACAGCGACATGTTCTGTGTTTATGGCATTGAACATCTCGTCATTGATAGCTCCGAAAATGACGAACGCCGCAGCCATGTCCCAATACGAAGCGACCATCCGAAAATCAGCGCTATGTTCGCTGACAAGGACATCCAGGATGTCTTGTGCGCTCTCGGGATAGAAGCCTGTGGCGAACCAATCACGCGCCTTGCGCATTGTTTCCTCAGAACGCAACTCATACAACTTGAGGATGCCCATCATGCTCTCATGTTCGCCGCTCATCTATGAATTCCTTTCGAGGGATTAAGCATAGGGAAGACTTAAGTACGCGCAAGCTGTCGAACGGTGGAGTTGACGCGGCGGCGCGAATTCATTCAAGCATCGCCGGAGGAATCAAGTCACGAAACACGCTCCCGCCGCTCGCGTCCAACGATTTGTTGGGTGTCGTCGAGGTTACACGCCACTGCGAATTGAGTAACGGTATTTTTTGATAGCCTCGTCGTACGCGACCTCCGATAACCCGGGATATTTTACTCCATCGGGCGGTTCGGTCGAGC
>WNFP01013147.1_pt1 | contig 14852 bp, 13 predicted proteins | sample 5400201 | NCBI WGS metagenome assembly WNFP01 (sample SAMN13153355, study PRJNA577476) | soil metagenome | isolation source: 115 cm saprolite under Madrone tree | place: USA:California | collected 2016-06-14
TATGGCGCGCTCCGCGAGTTCGACGCGGCACTGCCTTCCATTACATCGCGGCTTAAAGAGGACGATCTGCTGTTCATTACGGCCGACCACGGCAATGATCCTACAACGCCTTCCACTGATCACGCACGGGAACGGGTGCCTTTGCTCGCTGGAGGCATGCGGGTAGTACCGCGCGATCTTGGTGAGCGCGACACTTTCTCGGACCTCGGCGCGACCGTTGCGGAATGGTTTGGCCTCTCATTCAGGGGTCGCGGCAAATCGTTTCTGTCAGAGCTGGTAGTCTGATGAAAGGGGAATCGGGGCAGGATGCCTCCCTTCGGGAGGCCGCGCTGCGCGCGCTGGACAACGCCTATGCGCCCTATTCGAACTTCCGCGTCGGAGCTGCTCTGCGCGCCCGGAACGGCGAGGTGATCACAGGGTGCAACGTGGAGAACTCGGTGAATGGCCTCGCAATGTGTGCGGAAACCCTTGCGGTGGGTTCCGCTGTCTCACGAGGACTCACTGACTTCGACGAGATCGCCATTGTAACGGACGACAGCGAGCCCACGCCTCCGTGTGGCGCGTGCAGACAGGTCCTGAACGAATTCGCCCCGAATATCAAAATCTCGAGTTACACGCGCGAAGGAAAGGAAGCAACCTGGACACTCAACGAGCTGCTTCCCAATGCTTTCGTGCTGAACCCTTCACGTGGAAGAGTGTAGTGAAGCTTTCGTCATTCATGCCGCGAATATTCGCGACCGCGGCTTTGTTGGTTTCGATACTGTCATGCTCGGAGAATCTCGATAGCTCGGGGACTTGTCCCGTGCTCTGCCCGCAAATCGGCGGCGACGTCCAGAACATCACGATCGATGCCGTGGTCATCGACACGACGGTTCCGGCGCTCTCCGGGCTGGGAACCGAGCCCGGACTTCTGCTCGCGTTTCGCGGAGACACGCTGGATACCCGCGTCGTCGTTCGCTTCGACTCGCTGCCGGCGACCTTCATACCTGTTGGCGACACAGCGCGGCCGATCACCAGCGTGGACAGCGCCTATGTCCAGTTCACTCTCGATACGCTCTCGATCAAAGGCACGGACCCGGTTACGATCGAGGCGTACGACGTCGACACTACGGCGAACGACACATCTACCGCGGCAGTGCTGGCGCTTTTCCGACCCGATCGCTTCATCTCGTCGCAGACGTTCGCGCGGACCCAGCTGACGGACACGCTGAAGTACTTCATCTCGAACGCGACGGTCCTCGCCAAGATTCAAGGCAATGCACGACTCCGGATCGGACTTCGTGCGACCGGACCAGGATCGTCGCAGATGCGCATCATCTCCACGGAGGGCGGATTCGCGCCGGTGATGTTCTTCCGGGCGACACCAGACACCACAACGAAGCCCCTGACGGTCACACTTCTTTCGAAGACTCCGGTTGGAGAGTCGATCCTTGCGATCAATCTCGAGGATTACACGGTTATCGCCAAGGGTCCGCCGCCCGCGCCGCCCAGCGTTCTCGCTGTGGGCGGACTGCCAGCGCACAGGGTCTATATTCTGTTCAACATTCCGTCCAGCATCATCGACTCGTCTACTGTTGTCCGCGCGACGCTGTTGCTCAATCAGCTGCCGAACAATGCGATCGACCCGAGCGACACTGTTTTCGTTTTGCCGCAGGTTGTTCTGGCGGGGAAGGCAGTTACGGATCCGGCGAAGGCGGCACAGATCATCGGCAGCATTAGCGTTGACACTCTCAAGTTGAAACCGGGAAGCTCGGGCACTACGAACGTAGAGCTTGCGCGCGCTTTTACGCTCTGGCACACGCAGCAGCCGGATAGCCTTCCACGCGCGATCGTGCTTAAATCGGTTGTCGAGGGCAACTCGCCGCTCGAGCTTCGCTTCTCATCAACCGAGGATGTGGTCGCTCTGCGGCCGCGGCTAAGAATCAGTTACACCAAAACAGTTCCTTTGGGGCTCCCTTGATGCGCAAACTGTATTTTGTCGCAGCGGCACTCGTTACGATCTCCTTCGCGTCGCGCGGCGAGGCCCAGGGCGCCCTCAGTCTTCAGGGTCTTGGATATCCCGCTGGTGGCTTCAGCGCGCGCGCGGAAGGCGCGGGTGGAGGAATAGCTGATTTCGACGCTCTCAGTTCCGTGTCTCCAGCCTCTCTCGCGGGTGTCGGGTCGGCCGCGCTTTACTTGCAGTATTCCCCCGAGTTCCGACGCGTGACGACGTCATCGGGAAGCGCCAACACCACAACGGCTCGCTTCCCGCTCATTGAAGGTGTGCTCCCTATGGGCCAGTCGTGGACGCTAGGGCTCAGTTCATCGACCTTTCTGGATCGTTCTTCGGTAACGAATCTCGAGCGGAGGCAAAATGTCGGAGCGCCACCGGACACGGCCACTCTCACGGAGCGGAACAAGGTGCTTGGTGCGATCGACGATCTGAGACTGGCGTTGGCGTGGTCGACTAGCCCGGCGTTTCGGATCGGAGTTGGGGCGCATGTGTTCGCCGGTAGCAACCGCATCACGTTCTCGCAGCTCTTTCCTGATAGCGCGGAGTTCATAAGCACGGCGCAAACCGGCCGCATTAGTTACGCCGGGTTCGCCGGCTCGCTCGGCGTCGAATGGCATCCATCTCGTGTGATCGGCTTCGCTCTCTCCGGACGCAAAGGCGGAGATCTGCGCGCTCAATCGGGAGACACTGCCATCGGCAGCGGACGGCTCCCTGACCATTACTCGGGCTCGGTGACATTCGACGGTATCCCCGGAGTTACCGTGTCGGCGCGGGCAGCGCACGACAACTGGAGTTCACTCAGCTCGCTCTCCTCTTCCGGAATTCAGGCATTCGATGGATGGGATACCGGAGCCGGCGTGGAAGCGAGCGGGCCGCGCATCCTGCAGCGAATCATCACTGTTCGGGCTGGCGCAAGATTCCGGACACTACCTTTCGGGCTCAACGGCCAGAGAGTATCGGAGAAAAGCTTCGCGGCTGGATTTGGGGCGCCGCTTACGCGCGACCGCGCGAGCCTCGATGTCGCGATCCAGCGCGCCAGCAGAACCGCCGGCTCGGATATCAAGGAGCGCGGCTTCATTCTCAGCGTTGGGCTGAGAGTTTCCCCCTGATATGGCGGATGCGGGCAGCCGCAAGCGCGAAGTAATTCTCGTCGCTGACGACATTCCCGCCAACGTCGAGCTCCTGCTGGACCAGTTGAACAGTCTGGGTTACGACACCATCACCGCGGTGGATGGGCCCTCGGCCGTCGCTGCCGCTTTCGAGCAGCATCCTGACCTGTGCATTCTCGATGTGTCGATGCCCGCGGGAGACCTCCTTGTCGACGATCGCTCGACGGGCTTCGAGGTGTGCCGGCGCATCAAGCGCGATCCACGCACGGCGCGAATTCCGGTCATCTTCGTCACCGCGCTCAACGATACGAGCGACCGTGTGCGCGGCATCGAAGCGGGCGGCGATGATTTTCTGACGAAGCCTCACAATCGTCTCGTGCTTGGCGCTCGTGTGCGGAGTCTACTCAAGCTCAAGGCGGCCACCGACGCGCTCGAAGACAGCCTGCGCAAGCTGCGCGAGCTCGAGCGAGTGCGCGACGATCTGATGAAGATGATCGTGCATGATCTCAAGACGCCGCTGACGTCGGTCCTGGCGACCCTGGAGATGCTCTCCGACGGTGATTTTGGTGTGATCACGACTCCGCAGAAGGTCGCGATCGGCGACGTCGAGTCAAAGTCGGAGGATCTGCTCGCCCTCATCGATGACATTCTCGAGGTCGCGAGGATTGAGGAAACGAACATAAGTCTCACGCTCGCGCCGATGGCTCCCGGTGCGTTGCTCGCCGAGCTGGTTCATGAATGGGGGCACCGGTTTCAGCAGGAGCAAACGACGGTCTCGGTGTCGGTGGCCGACGACGCTCCTGTCTTCACGGGCGACAAGGGTCTGATCAAGCGCGTATTCTCGAACTTGATCCAGAATGCCGTGACTCACTCTTCCAGCCCCGTTCATCTCGAGCTCGCGGCCCGGCGAGCCGGCCATGGAGTTCTTTTTACCGTGACCGACAACGGCCCGGGAATTCCGCCTGAATACCACGAAGTCATTTTCCGGAAATTCGGACAGGTCGAGATGCCACGAACTCCACGCACGCGCAGCTCGGGACTCGGTCTCACTTTCTGCAAGCTCGTAGTCGAGAGACACCGGGGACGAATCTGGGTGAACAGCGCCGAAGGCAAGGGTAGCTCCTTCTACATCGAGCTGCCGGTGGATCCGGCGGCCATGGACACTCAACAGAGCGGCGCGCCGCCGACGGCGGCGAGCGGGGCCGGGCGATAGCGGGAAGCGGGAAGAGGGATGCGGGAGGCATAAGTCTCTGTCCATGCCGCGTACTGGGACGTACCGTGGGCTGAGTTCCCGTCCGCACCTATCCGCACCCGCTTCCCGCCTCCCGCTTCCCGCCTCCCTACATAGTTCCAATTCGCACCTTACTTTACAGCCATGCTCCAGGATTCCCGTCCCACCGTCTACATCGAGACGTACGGTTGCCAGATGAACGTCAGCGACACCGAGCTCATGCTCGGCAAGCTGGCCGAGTGCGGCTATGAATCAGTAAAGCAGCCGGAGGGAGCGGATGTAATCCTGATCAACACCTGCGCTATCCGCGACCACGCGGAGCAGCGCGTGATCGGGCGAATCGGCGAGATGAAGAGCCGGATGAAGCGCGATGCGGTGCTCGGCGTCACCGGCTGCATGGCGCAACGCCTCGGATCGCAGCTGCTCGATCGTGCCAGGCACGTAAGCCTCGTGATCGGGCCCGATGGCTACCGCGACTTGCCCGCGCTGATCGAGGGAGCGCGCGCGGGCGTTCGCGCCACCGCGACCGACTTCGATCTGGAGGAACACTATGAAGATTTCACGCCGCGCCGCTTCGACGGGGTGAAGGCGTGGATTCCCGTGCAGCGCGGATGCGATTACAAGTGCACGTACTGTATTGTTCCAACCACCCGGGGCCCGGAAAGAAGCCGTCAGCTGGCGGAAGTTGTCCGTGAAACCGAGACAGTCGTCGCTTCAGGGATTTCCGAGATTGTCCTTCTCGGGCAAACGGTGAACTCGTATTTCGACGGGCAGCATGACTTCGCGGATCTACTGCGCGCTGTCGGCGGCGTTCCCGGCGTGCGAAGGCTGCGCTTCACGAGTCCGCATCCGAACGATTTCAGCAAAGCCGTCATCAGGGCAATGGCTGAAACCGAAGCGCATTGCGAGCATGTCCACCTTCCGATGCAGTCGGGCTCGACCCGCATTCTCAAGCGCATGCTGCGCCGTTACACGCGCGAGCAGTATCTCACGTGCGTAGGGGAGTTGCGGGCAGCGATTCCCAATGTCTCACTGACCACCGATGTGATTGTAGGATTTCCGGGCGAGACTGAGGCAGATTTCGAGGAGACGCTGAGCGCGGTGGAAGCCGTCGGATTCGACGAAGCGTACACGTTCAAGTTCTCTCTTCGAGAAGGAACGCCGGCGACTCGCTTTCCTGCGTCCGATACCATCTCCGACGAGGTCGCGAGCGACAGGCTCGGCAGGCTCATCGCAACCGTTCGCGCGGGCGGCCGGGAACGGAACCTCAAGCTGCTGGGTGAGCGTCGCGAAGTTCTCGTCGAAAAAGCGGCCAGGCGCGGTTCTCTCCTGCAGTCGCGGACTCGCGATTCCAAGGTCGTAATGATTCCTGGCGATGGTTCGCTGATCGGGAAGTATCTCACCGTCGAGATCACCGGGACGACGGGCTCCACTTTCCTCGGCCAGGTGGTGGGACAGCGCGCCGCTCTACCGCTCGCCGTCTAATCGTGCGTTGATTGCGCGACCGGCGGAATGATTCCGCCCACATTGCTCTAGCGGCCTAACATTGGGCACCCACATCGTGGAGCCCAGCTGCCACTCATTACAGCCGCATACCTGGCATACGTTGGCGGCCTCCTCGCCGGATTTGCCGGATTTGCCTGGATCGCGGTCGCCGCCGCCTCGATTGCAAGCGTGAGCCTCGATCCGGCTTACTGACGCGTGTCAGGGCGCGTGCCGCCCGTTCGATAGACCGCACGTTCGGGGACGATGCTCCGCTGGCCCGCGCGCTTCTCATCGCTGACCAGCGCCAGATCCCAACCGAGATGCGCGATCGCTACGCCGCGGCTGGACTCATTCACATGCTCTCGATCTCGGGACTTCACGTCGCCGTGATCGCGGCCGCAATGGAGCTTCTCTTTCAGGTCGCGCGCACGTCGCGCCGGGTCGCGTTGTTCGGAGCGTTCATTACAACCGGCATCTACGTGGCGGTCATCGGAGCGCCGCCGCCGGCGCTCAGGTCGGCGGGCATGCTGGGCGTGTCGATGGCCTCGCGACTCTCTCAGCGGCCGACCTCGCCCTGGGCGGCGTGGGCACTCGGCGCCTTCGTGCCACTGGTCCAGCCGAGAATCGCCATGGACGTTGGTTATCAGCTCAGCGTGCTGGGTATGTGCGCGCTCGTAGCGGCCGGATCGCTGTGGCGTCGCCACCTCGCTCGCCGACTGGATGGATGGAAAGGAAAAATCACCAGGGAGCTGGTCACGTCCGTCGTAGCCTGCGCGGTGACGGCGCCACTCGTCGCCTGGGTGTTCGGTCGGGTGAGCTTGATCGCACCGCTGTCAAATCTTGTTGCGGCGCCGGTCATCACACTGGCTCAGCCGATTTTGTTTCTCGCGCTGCTCGTTTCTCCGCTCGGTGCGCTCGCCCGATTCTTGGCGCAGGCGGTGCACCCGCTTCTCTTTGCGTTCGACTGGATTGCGTGGGCGGCGGCATCTGCTCCCGGAGCCGCTATGACCGTCACGACGACTCTGATAACCGCGCTCCTCGCCGCGCTCGCTGCAGCCGCTCTGGTCATCGCCTGCGCGAGTCGGTATCCCGCGCGCCCGGCCATTATTGGATTGGCGGCGTTGGCGACAATGGTCGTATTACCCGCGCTTTCCTTCTCGAGGAGTGACGGGGTCGAGGTCCATTTCCTGGACGTGGGCCAGGGCGACGCGATCCTGATTCGAACGAACGGCGGACACTGGGTTCTGCTGGATGCGGGTCCCGCCTGGCGCGGTGGCGATGCCGGGCGCACGACTGTGCTTCCGTACATTCTTCGACGAGGTGGCTCGCTCGAAGCATTCGTGCTGTCTCATCCACATACCGATCATGTCGGTGGAGCGGCGAGCGTTCTCACGGCGATGCGGCCTCGCACGTACTGGGACGCGGCGTTCGCTGGTGGATCGGAGTCTTATATCGCTTCGCTTGCCGCTGCCAGGAAGCAGGGAATCGAATGGCATCGCGTTCATCCTGGCGATTCAATCGTTATCGACGGCGTAAGCGTCTCCTTCCTCGCTCCGGATTCTGCGTGGACCGTCGGGCTCAAGGATCCCAATCTGGCCAGCACGATCGCGCTGGTGCGCTACGGGATGGTGCGCTTTCTGCTCGTCGGAGATGCGGAGCGCGCGGAGGAGGATTGGTTGCTGGCGCGGTATCGCTCGGAGCTTCGCGCGCAGATCCTGAAGGTTGGCCATCATGGCAGCTCGACGAGCAGCAGCGATGCTTTCCTGGGCGCAGTTCATCCCGACGTAGCAGTAATTTCCGTGGGCGCAGGCAATATGTACGGGCATCCCAGCAACGATGTTCTCCACGCGCTTTCGCGAGTGGGAGCTGAGGTGCTCCGGACCGATGAAGCGGGAACAGTTGTCGTGCGCACGGATGGAGTCCACATCGAGATTGAAGCGAAGGGAGATAAATGGGAGCTGGCTCACGACTCGTCAGGGCGTTGATCGGAGAGAGAATCCAGCTCCCCGCGGAGCTGATTCGTCGTTATCCCGACCTCAATGAAGCGACGTATCGTCGCGGCGGCTTGCCTGTTCGCATCGGCGGCTGGGCGCTGGGAACGAGCACGGCGGCGGCGATCACCCTCTGGAAAACCGTATTCGTTGCGCCGACTACAGTGCTCGATGCGGAACTCCTCTTGCACGAGCTCCGTCACGTCCACCAATTTTTGCAACACAAGGCCTTTCCTGTAAGCTATCTGTGGCAGTCAGTACGTTACGGATACACGCGCAACGCCTACGAAGTCGATGCTCGCCGGTACTCCGCGTCCCGCCTCGGTACCGGTGACGAGGATCTTTGAGTGGTCAAGCACACTGCGACATCAGTCGTAACGATCGAGCGTTTTATCATCGAGCAGGAGAAGCTGCATCCCGAAGCGACGGGCGAGCTCTCTGGCTTGCTGTACGATCTTGCCCTCGCCGCCAAGATGATCGCCAACAAGGTGCGAAGCGCAGGACTGGCGGACATACTCGGCGCGACCGACCTCGAGAACATTCAGGGCGAGACACAGCAGAAGCTCGACGTCCTGGCGAACGAGATCATCATCAAGGCTGTCGATCATGGTGGGCGCCTCTGCGCCATGGCTTCCGAGGAAGAGCCGGGAATCATCGACATCCCTCCCCACTTTCGCTGCGGAAAGTATTGCCTTCTTTTCGATCCGCTCGACGGCTCTTCGAACATCGACGTCAATGTCCCCGTGGGCACGATCTTCTCCGTTGTTCGGAAGATCACTCGCGGCAGCCGCGGCGAAATGGAGGACATGCTGCAGCCTGGACGGCGGCAGGTGGCGGCGGGCTACGTCATCTACGGATCGAGCACGATGCTCGTGTATACGACGGGCCAGGGTGCGCATGGCTTTACGCTCGATCCGTCGCTGGGTGAGTTTCTCCTCTCGCATCCCAACATCCGGACGCCCGACATCGGACGCTATCTGTCTGTCAACGACTCCTACCATATCCAGTGGGAGCCGAACGTACAGAACCTCATGAACTACTACCGTGGACAGGATGGCAATCGGCAGCCGATGAGCACGCGGTACGTCGGCTCGCTGGTAGCGGATTTCCATCGAAATCTCCTCGGGGGCGGTCTCTTCGCGTATCCCGCCAATCGCAGGAACAAGCGCGGCAAGCTTCGTCTCCTCTACGAAGCCTGTCCGCTCGCCTTCATCGTCGAGCAGGCGGGCGGTGCCGCAACCGACGGTCATGAGCGGATCCTCGACATTCAACCCACCGAGCTGCATCAGCGCACTCCGCTCTTCATCGGGAGCAACAACGACGTCGATGCCGCGCGCAAGATGCTGGGCGCTGTCGATAAGAGTGGCAGCTCGCTTTCTCCGGCCGGTTCGGTAGGCGCGTGACCGGCCGCCGGTGCCCCGGCCGGCGCGCGTGAGCAAACACGAGCCCGGCGAGAAGATCTCTCCCTCGGGCATTCCTGTTAAAACGGTTTATCGCCCGGAAGACGCGGAGCTCGACTACTCGTCCGCGCTCGGCGATCCGGGTGAGTGGCCGTACACTCGCGGCATTCAGCCGTCGATGTATCGCGGGCGACTTTGGACGATGCGACAGTACGCTGGATTCGGGAGCGCCGCGAGCACCAATGAGCGGTTCAAGATGCTGCTCGATGCCGGACAAACGGGACTCTCCGTCGCATTCGACCTTCCGACGCAGATGGGACTCGACTCCGATTCACCACGCGCCCTCGGAGAAGTCGGGAGGGCCGGTGTGGCAATCGACAGCGTCGAGGACATGCATGCGCTTCTGGAAGGCATCCCGCTTGACGAGGTGTCGACATCGATGACGATCAACGCCACAGCGGCGACGCTGCTGGCGATGTACATCGTCGTGGGGGAAGAGCGTGGCATCGCGCGCGATAAGCTCAGCGGCACGATCCAGAACGACATTCTCAAGGAGTACATCGCGCGCGGAACCTACATCTATCCGCCCGAGCCGAGCATGGCTCTCATCGCGGAGGTGTTCCGTTTCTGCGCCGATGAAGTGCCGAACTGGAATCCGATCTCGATCTCCGGGTACCATATTCGCGAAGCGGGCGCCACGGCTGTTCAGGAGCTTGCCTTCACTCTCGCGAACACGATCCAGTACGTCACTCGCGCGATCGAAGCGGGACTCGCTGTGGATTCCTTTGCCCCACGACTGTCATTCTTCTTCGCTGCGCACAGCGACTTGTTCGAGGAAGTCGCAAAGTTCCGCGCGGCAAGACGGCTCTACGCGCGCATCATGCGCGGTCGCTTTCACGCCTCGGCGTCGAGCGCGCGGCTGCGCTTCCACACCCAGACCGGCGGGGTCACGCTCACCGCCCAGCAGCCGCTGAACAACGTCGTTCGCGTAGCGGTGCAGTCGCTGGCGGCGACTCTGGGCGGAACTCAATCGCTGCACACCAACGGCTACGACGAGGCGCTGGCGCTGCCGACCGCCGAAGCGGCGAGGCTCGCGCTTCGAACGCAGCAGATTGTCGCCTACGAGTCAGGCATCGCGAACACGGTCGATCCTCTCGCCGGGAGCTACTACGTTGAAAATCTTACGACTCAGCTCGAGGAGCGCGCGCTCGATCTGATCCTGAAAGTCGATGCGCTCGGCGGCTCGGAGAAAGCGATTGCCGCGGGATTCTTTCAGGAAGAGATCGCGCGTAGTGCCTATGAGCACCAGCTGCGCGTCGAGGCCGGTGAGACAGTCATAGTTGGCGTTAATCGCTTTGCGGACGAAGACGAGCCCCTGTCCATGGCCGCTCCCGATTACTCCGCTCTGGAAAGGGCGCAGGTGAAGAGCGTGAAGGCGCTGCGAAAAAAGAGAAACGCGGCTGACGCCAAACGGGCTCTCGCCGCTCTGAAAGCAGCCTCGGCAAACGATTCGGCGCATCTTCAGCTGATGCCGCTCATAATCGACGCGGTGCGCGCGCGCGCGACTGTCGGAGAAATCTCCGAAACTCTGGCCGCAAACTGGGGTTTCTACAGGCCGCCGCTCTAGCGCAATCCGCTCGCTGCGCTTGAGCCGTTCTCCCCGACAAACTAGCTTTCAAAGCAGCGCAGTTCTCTCCCAGATCCAACATGCCCACATACGAGTTTCGTTGCCCTGAGGGCCACGAGTTCGAAAAGTTTTATCGCTCCATCAGCGGCGCGCCGCGCGACGTCGCGTGTCCGATCTGCGGCAAAAAAGCGGAGCGGCAGATGTCGGCCGGGGGTGGACTCGTATTCAAGGGATCGGGATTCTACATCACCGACTACGGCAAGGACGGCAAGAAATCGCAGACTCCTCCCGTGAAGGCTAGCGAAGGCGCTGCGACGAGCAATACGGGGGCGGAGTCCGGCGGCGCGAAAGGCGAATCGAAGGCAGGCGCCGATGCGAAGCCATCATCCGAACCGAAGCCGAGTGCCGAATCCAAGTCGCACGAGCCAAAGCCGGCGACTGCATCGAAGTCGGCTGCCAAGAAGGCGCCGGGAAGAGCGAAAAGCAGCGAATGACTGCTGCCGATCAGATTCGCGCCGAGTTGATTCGCGCGGCGCGCGGCCTCGGCGCGCCAGAAGATGTGGATCCGCTACTGGAGCGTCCGCGAGAATCTTCACACGGCGACTGGGCCACGAATCTCGCCATGGTTCTGGCCAAGCCGCTCAAGGCCCGGCCGCGTGAGATCGCCGAGCGCTTGCGTGACTCGATGAGCCTGGAAAGCGCGGGAGTGTCGAAGATAGACATCGCCGGACCCGGCTTCATGAACTTCTGGATCGATGCGGGTCGCATCGCTTCCGGCCTTCGCGAAATCATCGCAGCCAACGAGAGTTTCGGCAGCAGCAAGGTCGGTGCGGGGCGCGTCGTCAACGTCGAATTCGTCTCCGCAAATCCCACTGGACCGCTGCACGTCGGTCACGGACGCCAGGCTGCGCTGGGAGACGCCATCTCGACTCTGCTCGAAGTCACCGGCTGGACGGTGACGCGCGAGTTCTATTACAACGATGCCGGCGTGCAAATCGACAACCTTGCCGCGAGCGTCGAGGCGCGGATTAATGAGCTCCGCGGAAAGCCGTCGCAGGTTCCTGAGGGTGGTTATCATGGCGAGTACATCCGGGAATTGGCCGAGCGATACAACGCGAGCGGGGAAGGGCTGTCGGTCCGCGAGTTTGCGGTGCGTGAGCTGCGAAAGGAGCAGGATCTCGACCTGCAGACGTTCGGTGTGCGCTTCGACCACTACTTCCTCGAATCGTCGCTCTACACGGACGGGATGGTTGACGACACGGTGAGGCTTCTGATCGCGTCCGGAAAGACTTACGAGCACGAAGGCGCGCTCTGGCTTCGGACCACCGACTTTGGTGACGACAAGGACCGCGTGATGCGGAAGAGCGACGGGACCTACACGTACTTCCTGCCTGACGTCGCCTATCACATCACCAAGTGGAAGCGTGGCTTCCGCCGTGCAATCGATGTGCAGGGGGCCGATCATCACAGCACCGTGACACGGGTTCGCGCCGGTTTGCAGGCGCTCGACATGGGCGTGTCCGAGAAATATCCGGAGTATGTGCTGCACCAGATGGTGACCGTGATGAAGCACGGCGAAGACGGGATCTTCCGCGTCGGAGAAATTGACCCGGAGTCGGTGACGGCCGAGAACGTGAACTTCGACGTGCTGAGCGAGCCGGAGGAGCAGGAGCTCATCAAGGCGCTGCTCGACTTTCCCGCCGTAGTCGAGTCCGCAGCCGAAACGCTCGAGCCGCAGCGCGTCGCGACATATCTACTCGAAACTGCGCGGCTCGCTCACCTGTGGTATCACAAGCATCACGTTCTCGAGCAGGCTGAGGATGTGACGCGTGCACGTCTGGCGCTCGCCAGGGGCGCGCAGATCGTGTTGCGAAACGGGTTGGGAATCCTCGGCATCACGGCGCCGGAGCGGATGTAGTTGCCCCGACTGTCCGCGCGGTTACCATTATCAGCCTAATCACTTCTCAAACGATATAGGTACGAATGTCGGTCCTGGTCGTTGGCTCGGTCGCGCTCGATTCAGTCGAAACGCCGTTCGGAAAAGCGGACGATGTCCTCGGTGGGTCGGCGACTTTCTTTGCCGCGTCGGCGAGTCATCTGACTAAGGTGAGCGTCGTCGGGGTTGTTGGGTCCGATTACCCCATTGAGAAGTTCGATCCATTGAAGAAGCGCGGCGTCGATTTCAGCGGCCTGGAACGCGCCGAAGGGCAATCCTTTCGTTGGCGTGGCCGCTATCGGCACGATCTCAACTCGGCCGAGACGCTGGAGACGCACCTGGGCGTTTTCTCCCATTTCAGCCCGAAGATTCCGGAAAAGCTTCGCTCGTCGCCGTACCTATTCCTCGCCAACATCGACCCGCGTCTGCAGCTCGACGTCCTTGGACAGGTCGAGAAGCCGAAGCTGGTCGCGTGTGACACGATGAACTTCTGGATCCAAAGCCGGCGCGCCGATGTTTTGAAGCTTCTGGGACACGTCGACCTCATGACGCTGAACGACGCTGAAGCACGGCAGCTGACGGAGAAAGCGAATCTCGTTCAGGCGGCGCAGTGGATCATGGCACGCGGACCGCGGCACGTCATCATCAAGAAGGGCGAGCACGGCGCGTTCATGTTCACCGAGAAGTCGATCTTCTTCGCGCCCGCGTTCCCGCTCGAGAACGTGTTCGATCCCACGGGCGCTGGCGATGCGTTCGCCGGAGGATTCATCGGCTATCTTGCCGCGACCGGCAACCTGAGCGATGCCAACATGCGACGCGCTGTCATTTACGGATCCGTGATGGGCTCCTTCGCCGTCGAGAAGTTCTCGATCGAACGCCTGATGACGGTGACGCGCGCCGAGATCGATCAGCGCATGCGCGACATGCGGCGCCTCGTGGCGTTCGAGGAGGAGCTGCCAGCGTGAGTGGCGACGCGCTTCGCTACGGAAGCGCCGGAGTCGACATCGATGCTTCCAACTCGGCAAAGCAGCGAATCAGGAAGCTCGCCGAATCGACCTTCACCAAGGGTGTCGTAGGCGGCTTCGGAGGCTTTGGCGGCATGTTCCGAATGCCTCCGAATCTCGTCAAGCCGGTGCTCGTCTCGAGCGCGGATGGGGTGGGAACCAAGATCAAGGTGGCGATCGAAGCTCGCCGTCACGATACGATCGGCCGCGATCTGGTCAACCATTGCGTCAACGACGTTCTGGTACAGGGAGCCGTACCTCTCTTCTTTCTGGACTACGTTGCGTTCGGAAAACTCGAGCCTGCGGTCGCCGAAGCGGTCGTGGCGGGCGTTGCCGCGGGCTGTCGTGAGAACGGTTGCGCGCTAATAGGCGGGGAAACCGCCGAAATGCCGGGTTTGTACACGCCTCCGGATTACGACTTGGCGGGGTTCATCGTCGGATATGTGGAAGAGAATCGCATTCTTGGGTCGCACGCTGTGCAGCCCGACGATGTCCTGATTGGTCTTCCAAGCTCGGGATTGCACACGAACGGATACTCGCTCGCGCGAAAGATCATTTCCGACAGATTGAAGCTGCGAATGGGTGATGCGTTTCCCGGTGGTGGCGGGACGGTCGCGGATGTTCTTTTGGCCGAGCACCGGTCGTATCTGACGGCGCTCAAGCCCGTTCTCGATCGAGTTCACGCGATGGCGCATATAACGGGTGGCGGGCTGCCGGAGAATCTCGATCGTGCGCTCCCGCCGTCGCTGGACGCAGTAATTGACGTGGCGAGCTGGAATATCCCGAATGTCTTCAGGGTTTTGCAGGGAGCGGGGTCGGTAGAACCCGCTGAGATGTACCGAACGTTCAATATGGGTGTAGGAATGGTCGTCATCTGCGCGCCGTCCGACGTGAAATCGGTGTTGTCGGCGGCTGCCGAGGCCGGACTCGCGGGCTGGAAGATCGGCTCGCTAAAGCCTGGTTCCGGCGCAGTCATACTTTCTTGAGGAACTTATAATGAAAGGTCGTTTGTTCGTTTCGTTCGCTGCCCTGGCGCTCACGGCTGTGTCGGCGAGTGCTCAGGACCTGCAGCGCTG
>WNFP01011304.1_pt1 | contig 14846 bp, 13 predicted proteins | sample 5400201 | NCBI WGS metagenome assembly WNFP01 (sample SAMN13153355, study PRJNA577476) | soil metagenome | isolation source: 115 cm saprolite under Madrone tree | place: USA:California | collected 2016-06-14
CTCGGGGTGAATCGCAATCGGCTTGTGACCACTTTGGCAAGCAGTTTCTGACGAGAGTAATAGCTGTTTTGATGACCTCAGCCGGTCTTGACAAACCTTGCAGGAGGGTTCAAACTGCGTAGGCTCCGACGGTGGCGAAGTCTTCGCCACCGAACCCCCAAATTTCTCACTATGTTGTGAGCGAGTATCACAGCGTTCGGACATGGTGGTCGCGCGTAAGGTGTTCGTCATAAGCCTTATGGTGAATACCGCCGCGTAAGCGGAATCCCCTTGTGGTCGTCACACCACTTGGGGATTATTTTTTGAGTAGCAATTCTTTCATCTCCAACTCAAAAACCGGCTTCTCGAACGTACAATGGCCTGACTACCGTGGGGATCAAATTATGGTCAAGGACCGTCAAGGATTCATTAAGGACGTTAATACGTTGCCTTCAGATGACCTCGTATTTGGGCCGTTTCATGTGGATACCGACGGGCATTTGCTTTTTTACAATGAATGCAAAGTATCACTGGAACCGCAGGCAGTTAAGGTTCTTTGTGTCCTTCTTAAAAGTCGGGACAAATGGCATTCTCGGAAGTCGATTGTAGAACAGGCCTGGCAAGAGACGTTCGTAGATCCGCATAACGCACCGGTGCAGGTGAGCAATATCAAGAAAGCGCTCGACAATACCCATGACGGATTTGGGGAATGCATTCAGTGTTTGCATAAGCGGGGCTACAAGTTTGACAGCGATGTTCTGAAGAAATTGCTGGACAAAGAGACTCAACAAGGCATCGCTTACGATATGGCTTTTGCTGAACTCGTAACGCGGTTTAAAGATTCCAAAATAAGTGCATATCCCGGATTTGGGTGGGGCACGACGCTCTCCCTTCAAGATGCCCCTGACTATCAGGGATGGCCAATTGCCAACGTAGAGCTTCGCTACAAGGCGAATGAGCCGTTTCGACTGGACAAGCATAAGCAGAAAGAATACGAACGCTACTTCAGATCAAATCGCGAGCGCAAGCGATTTCACGAGGATAATACGATATTCATGCTGGTGGAAAACCCATCTGCATTTTCCGATGCTCCAAGCCTGCTTCTCACGGTAAAGGCGTGCAAATGGAGTGAAATGCAGTTCTATCGTGACAATGTAGCCAACTCTGCCGAGAGAGATGTGTTGATCGAGGAGTTGATCGAGGGTTCTTTATCTGCGCAGTTTCCACATTCCTTGTGTATGCATATGGTTGTCATCACAGCGGACCAGAAGCTCCTTATTACCCGGCGCGCACCGAAGGTCGCTTACTACGGTGGTTTTTGGTCATGCTCGATCGAAGAAAACCTGGCCGCGTCTGATTTAAGGGCGCGACGAGGTGCCAGAATGTTGACGTGGGGCATGCGCGAGCTTCATGAAGAGCTGGGATTGAACGAACAAGCAGTCGCATCCAGGAAGATGCGGGTGCTTTCGGTTTTCCTGGAATCGGATGGTATGAACATTTCAGTTTGCACGGAAGCTACGCTTCATATCACCGCAGCCCAATTGAGCATTATTCTTCAGGGGCAACGGCGAACGGATTTGGAGTTCACCCGATGGGACTACCTTACAATGGACAGAGATGTCTTGATGAAAGAGATAACGCATCCGAGGTTCAAGTATCACCCCACAAGTGGATACAGGCTGGTGCAGACTTTTCTCAAGCATTTTGGAGTTCCGACGAGCAAGGAGATTGCGAAAGTTAACCCAGACCGATAGCGCCGTTCTTGGCTGAGTGTTTACTACCTTGGGCTACATCCATAGTGGTCCGCGATGAAATGGAGCAGGCGGTTGTCCAGCGCATAGTCTTTGGATTTTATTGTCGAGGCTTCACATCCAAAATGCAAAGTGCTGCTCTTTCTATACGAATCTCGGGGTCATTGTTTCGATAACTTCTTGTGTGTCTTCGCAGGTTTCTGTGTCGGCATGTTCTCTCCTTGCACTCTGAGCCTGGCCTCCCATTCAAAGCGCAGATTCTGAAGGCGCACGGCGTCTTCATCTTCGCGTTTTTGTAGCGCTTCCGTTACCTCATGATTGGCTCTCGCCTGAAGTTCTTCTGTAATGATCTGGCACGACCGCAGTTGATCCGGTCCGAGAACACCCAGCTGTTCCAGTTCGCCAAAGGTGAAGAGCAGCAGTTCAATTCCTTGATTGAGGGTGAAGAGTGTCTGGTAAATGGTGAATTTTTGGGAAGAGCGGCTCATGGATCACACCTCAAATGTGAAAGGTATAAGGGCGGTAACAGCCAATGTTGCCTTCATTTCTCGGCAATGTTGGTGAGGAAGACAGTGGTGTAACCAGCACTACTGTCTTCCGATGTTTTAAGATCGGAATGCGGTTTTGCGAAGGAAGTCTCACTGATTGATCTCTGAGGCTTTCGCAGCCTCAAATTCGCCTACAGTGGTGAGGATGGGATACCAGAAATTGCTTGTAAGTTATTGAAAAGATTGGTCGGGGAGAGAGGATTTGAACCTCCGACCCCCTGGTCCCGAACCGGGCTTTAGGGCTCTTGAAGTCTTTGGGGAAAGAGATGGGAATATGTCTCTTGCTTTCAGAGGCTTGGAAAAGCCGTCTTCGGCGCAGATTCAATGAAATTGAAAATGCGCCGGTCGCCGCCTACGTCTTGGGCACTTCTTCCGCCATTTCCGAATTGCCTTCACCACTTGTGCCATTCGCTGCTGCAGCTCTTACTCGGAGCATGCGACCAGCGGCTTTCAAAACTTTTTTGTGAGCCTCTTCAGCTTTGTCCCCTTCAATTACATCGCGTTTCAGAACCTCTTGAACGAGCACCGCCTTAATTTGGTCCGTGTCGATTTTGACATCCGGCGACATTCGGCGAAGCTCTCTACGCACAACCTCAAGAACAGGATCGGTAAGCAACATTGCAGCAATCCAGAAGCGATTGAGGGCCTGACGTTGGGCATTAAAATCGCCGAGCGCGGATTTAATAAAACCTTCCTTTGAAAGAAGGAAAACCAACTCAAGATCTTGTGGCTTTTTGTGGCTGAGCTTTAAGATATCAAGCTCAACAACCAGATCTTGCGCGATTGGCTTTGTAAAGCTGACCTTATAAATTTTCCAGAGCTCTCCGTTGGTTAAGGCCACCCAGTCAATCCCCTGGTTGGCAGCATAATCTACCGCTTGCTTTGTGTGGTTATCCTTGAGTTCTGTTCCAACCGCTTTCACTTCTACGAGACATTGCACTTGCCCATCAATCTTGGTTGCCAAATCACAATAAGTGGTGCGAACCGCAAACTCTGACGTGAGTTCTGAATATTTATCGTATCCAAAGAGGTCTGACATCATGTCAGTCACGATAATTACAGTGTCAGATTCATTCACGTCACGAGTCTTTGCAGATTGAATGACAGGCTGGAACTTTTTTAAAGCTGTCACAATTCTTTCTGACACACGGGTCGGGACAGTAAACATGGAAAGCTCCTGCCTTTTGCGAAAGTTTGGCTACTGTTTAATTATGCGGTGAATTTTATCATTCTCTGGAGAAGTTAAGAGTAGAACATAGGCAACCTACGAATTAAAGTATTCTAATTTTACCCGGTTGGCTTCTCAGTAAAGTCAAACGGCACAATTGAAGACAAAGGGGCTCCGGGCATGGCGGGAGGCTGGCTACCATAATTCATTCCAGCGAAGCCAGCCGAGGGGAAATGCGTTTTCAGTCCTCTATCTTACCCCTTGCCAAAAAAGCCTAAAACCCGAAAAATTAGGGACTTCCGTGGTTGCCCCAGGTGGCCGACCACCCGGTCCCGTCAAACCAGGTTTTAGGCTTTTTTGAATTCTTCAAGGAAAGAGAGAGGGGGAAGGTTTTTCTTTTCAAAGGCTTGCAAAAGCCTTCCTCGGCGCAGATTCAATGAAATTGAAGATGCGCCCGCTCGCCGCCTACGGCCCTGGCCTCGTACAATTGTTTGGTAGTTTTCGTATTCCAATTCTGAATGGCTGCAATTCTCACTCTATGACAATGAGAGAATCATGGAATGGCAAATCATCGACACCTTACAATCTTTAAGCAGGGTGCAAAAATCTGGAACAAATGGAGAGAAGAGCATAAAAGGGTTCGCCCGGACCTGCGTGCAGCCGAGATCGTTGTGTTGAATCAAGGAAAAACGGATTATCGGTCAGCGAACCTGCGTGGGGCTGACCTACGCGATGTCGAATTGGTTGGGATAAATCTGCAAGGAGCAGACCTCCGAGAATCTGACCTCCGAGGTGCATATCTGTGGGAGACTAACCTTGAAGCATCGAATCTCAGCGAGGCCTTTCTAGGAGATACAAACCTCAACTATGTGAATCTGCAAGGAGCAAGTCTCGTCGGACTGGCCTTGCTCAACACTCATCTTTTTAGAGTGGATTTAACTGGCGCAGACTTCAGTCATTGCTTAATGGGAGGAACACTTTTGGCGGATATCGACCTGAGTGTTGCACAAGCGCTAGAGACAGTGGATCATCGTGGTCCTTCCACCATTGGCATAGACACGATCTACCGTTCAGGAGGCAAAATTCCAGAAGTATTCTTGCGTGGTGCCGGCGTGCAGGAATCTTTTATTTCCAATATGAAAGCTATCGTGGAAGCCCTGTCCCCGTTAGCGTTCTACTCGTGCTTCATCAGTTATTCCAGTAAAGACCAAGAATTTGTAACACAATTGCATCGCGACCTGCAGAGCAAAGGGGTGCGTTGCTGGTTTGCCTCCGAGGATTTGAGGATTGGCGATCCACTCCGCAGGCGGATTGATGAAGCCATCCGTTTGTACGACAAGCTGTTGATTGTGCTTTCAGAAAATTCCGTCAAAAGCACTTGGGTGGAGAAAGAAGTTGAAACTGCTTTTGAAAAAGAGCGCAAACAAAACAGAGTGGTGCTGTTCCCGATCCGCCTTGACCACACGGTTATGGAAACTGATCAAGCCTGGGCCGCCGACATACGGCGGGCTCGCCATATTGGTGATTTCCATGAGTGGAAGAATGACGAGTCCTACAAGAGGGCCATTGACCGGCTATTGCGAGATCTAAAAACAGAGGGAAAAGTCGAGTCATCAACACAATAACAGGTAGGAAAAGCACACTATGGCCAACCCAGAACATCTTAAAATTTTCAAAAATGGTATTGAACGTTGGAATGAGTGGCGGCGGGAAAATTTAGCGGTCCGGCCTGATCTCAGCGATATTGACCTTCGTGAAGCAGATCTCCGCTTCACATCTCTTCGCGGTAACAGCGAATCCATCCGTCAAGCGGTAGTTGACAGTTTGAGACTGCCTCCCAAAAGAAAATCTTCTGATGGTGTGAACTTCCGCTGGACAAATCTGAGCGGAGCCGATTTCCATGGAGCGAACCTCGTGGGATCTGATCTCACAGGAGCAAATTTATGCCAGGCTAATCTGCGTGAAGCAAATATCTCAGAAACTGAACTCAAAGGAGCGAATCTTTCACGAGCAAATCTCCGCGAGGCAGTCCTCGTTCGCGCGAACCTCAATGAGGCAGAGTTTACTGAAGCTCAAATGTGGTGGACTATTGTCGGAGACATTGACCTAAGCTGTGTAAAGGGATTGAGCACGATTCTCCATTTAGGGCCATCGACTGTCGGGATTGATACGATTTATCGTTCGGAAGGCAAGATTCCTGAAGTCTTCCTGCGTGGTGTAGGTACTGGCGATGACTTCATATCGACAGCCAAGGCAGTTGCTGGTGGCATTCAATTTTATTCGTGCTTCATCAGTTACTCCAGCGATGATCAAGAGTTTGCCGAGCGTTTACATGCTGATTTGCAAAATAAAGGGGTGCGCTGCTGGTTTGCACCAAAGGATTTGAGAATTGGCGATAAATTGCGATCATCGTTTGATGATGCAATTCGCATACATGATAAGTTGATGGTTCTTCTTTCACAACATTCAATTGGAAGTGTCTGGGTGGAGAAAGAAGTTGAAACTGCTTTTGAAAAAGAGCGTAAACAAAACAGAGTGGTGCTGTTCCCGATCCGCCTTGATGATTCCGTAATGAAAACCCAACAAGCATGGGCAGCGGATATCCGTCGAACTCGGCATATTGGTGACTTCCACAAATGGAAAGATCATGATTCCTACAAGAAAGCCTTTGAGCGTTTGCTACGAGATTTAAATTCGAAGCCACAGTAGAGTCATCAGAGCAAAAGATGAATGAACCGGCTCCTGGCGCTGCGGGATGCAGGGCTGCCTAGACTGAAGCGTCCAAAGCAGGCGACTCGAGTATCATCATTTGTAGTCATCCTAATTCCCCCTCTCTCTTTCCCAAAAAGCCGAAAATCCCGAACTCCCGCATGGGCTGCCCCAGGTGGCCGACCACCTGGTCCCGAACCGGGCTTTAGGCTTTTCTGAATTTCAGGGGAAAGAGAGAGGGGTAAGATTTCTGTTTTCAAAGGCTTGCAAAAGCCTTTATCGGCGCAGATTCAAAGATATTGAAGATGCGCCGTTTGCCGCCTACAGCAGCGATTAAATGCACCTAGCGCACTCCGCGACTATTAGGGATGCATCGGACATGATAGACCGTTCTCAATTGACTCCGAAATCAATCTATCTGTGGTTCTTCGTCCAAAAGAACGCCAAACGTCTCAGGAAACGTTGAAGCTGCCCCTACCTCAACAATTGGAACGGCTGAGCTGGCCACCCATTTTTTCTCTTCGGCTCCGTTTTTCTTGCGAAACGACAGCTGGTATGGATGTACCGGCTTTCCTTGCGCTCGTTGTTCTTGAACAGACCGATAGATCAAATGGTCGCTCTTTGCTATTTGCTCAAAGAATGTCATTCCCTTCAGTTCCTCTGCTGTTCGCCCTGTCAATATGGACATTGCCTTATTACAATCTTGAATCTTATCATCGGAGGAAAGAAGAACATAAGGTATGGGAGCTGATCGCATTACCCGGCCCACGCGACGAAATGCAGTTTTCAACTCTTCCAATGCCACAGCATGCGCCTGGGTTTTTTGAGCTGAATACACTATGCCTGAAATAAGCAAAAGGATTCCAGCTCCAATGAGAACACATCCTCCGATACCTGTAACTTGGCTCTGCCGCCGGAATCTTCCGAAATCCAAGCCAAAAATCATGAAATTGCCTGTCTGTTTACCACTTGATGAATCAACGAACCCGTGTTCCGGGTGGTGGTACCAAACTGGCGATAGCGTTGTTAGCCGTGGAAATTGTCAGCCTTCCTATGTAACGGGGGGATTTAAATCTCTCCAGTGTTTTACTTACAGTATCAGTTAAAGAGTTGGATTGACCAAAACCGATATCAATACATAAAACAGCATCATCATTCTTATATGTAAGTAACTTTCGTGCGAGCGTAATCACAAAGCCGTTGCCCGCAAGATCAATATAAGGTTGTGACACATAAAAGTAATTGGACAGCTTTACCCGATCACTTGTAAGAGTATCGAAATTGTTACCGCCCTCAATGAGTCCAAGAGGAGCATATGGTAATGCTACAGCGCCCAAGAAATAAGGCCGACTCGGAAACCATGTATCTGGAGAGAATTGTTTTTCATAGAATGACACAAGCTGCGACTCATCGACATTTGAAGTATATATTTTGTTAACTCCTGTACTCGTCACAATATACAGTTGAACGGGATGGCTAATATCCAGTGATCTTGCTTTACCAAGTGGCCTTACTGGTTCCGTATTGAATATGTCCTTTATATTGTTGATGAGAACGCGAGTAAGAAGTATGTCACGTGCAAGTTGAGGATCTTCGACAATTCTATCGTTAGCGGATTTTTCAATTTGATCAACGTTTGTTTGAGACCATATCCCACTCGCCTCTCGAATGCTGCTCCGCGGCAGAAAAAGGAAGCCGGGTGACGATGGATCATGTACGCTGATTACTCTTTCAGCATGCTTCCATGCCCTGAGCTTAAGATTCCCTTGAAAGTGAATCGCGGCGGGATGAACTTGAGTGATCCGCTGTATCGCGCGTGAAATCTGGTCATACTTCAGGACGAATTCCTTGTCGAGCGGCGAATTCGCAAGGTCATCTCTGATACCTTTATCCACGTGCGAAAGAAGAAATGACTCAATTCCTTTGAATCGTTGAGGTGTGGGTTCGAGTTCCTGGTTCAGAGTATCGCTAACAATCTCGCTGTATTCAGTCAGGCGCTCATAATACCAGGCGAGGAGCACTATCCCGAGCGTCAAGCAAAGCAGGCAGGAAATTGATAGGGCCTTCTTTCGGGCAACTATATACAAAAGAGGACGAGCCGCCCATTTTGCCAATGATTGCGCTATCTCACCAAGAATCTTCCAAAGTACGTCCATTGCCGTGTAAGAACTGCTTCCTTTCCGTTGTCAGAAAATTGAGGTGGCGAATTATACGTCAACATTACCTTGTAGAGTGAAAAAAAATAGAAAGAAGAACGATCTAAAACTACTACATTTTGCCAACCTTTTCTTCATTTTAATTGGCTGTAAGCCAAGCAGCCGACCGAGGGGTGGTTCTGTTTCTCGTGATCGTTCTCCCCTCTCTCTTCCCAAAAAGCCAACCGCATGGCCGACCCAGGTGGCCGACCACCCTGGTCCCGAACCGGGCTTTAGGCTTTTTTGAATTCTTCAGAGAAAGAGAGAGGGGTAAGGGTTCTGTTTTCAAAGGCTTAGAAAAGAGTCTTGTCGGCGCAGATTCAATGAAATTGAAAATGCGCCGTTTGCCGCCTACGGAGTTGCCACAACTCCCAAGAGCCTGAATCTTTCAGCGGTCGATACTCTCAGTCACGATCAACTCGTTCCGCTAGAGCAGACGCAACCGGTGCGGGCCCGGCTGACATTGTTCAAAGAAACCCGCCTTCCCGACGGGTAATTAACCACATTAGCTCTTTCTTCGTCGCTCTGGAAGCGGTGTCCTAAGCCGCTTTTCCATGGCGAGACGAACCTTGCCAAACTCCGCCCAGTCGTTGTTTTCCACTGACTCCAGCGGGTTTAACAACATGGTATTGATTCCAAGCTGCACTTCCTGGGTGAGTCCAAGCGCGTCGCGAAGATCACGGGCATTGATGATTCCGGTTTCACCCAAGGCCTCGAGCCGTTGGACAATAAGGTGGAACGAGCGATTGAGCAGGAAAATGAGGCGATAAATTTCCTGTCTCTCCCCGCTGGTAAACTGTGGGTCAGCCATTTGTTGCCTCCTTTGTAGGCACTTTGGTTAGGGACACGCTCGGTGTGACAAGTACCGGACGCGTCCCGTTTTGTTAAATGAAGTGTTCTGACGACATAAGCGATCAGAACGGCAATCAAGGAAGCGTTACGGCCTCTCAGTGAAGAAGTTATGGCAGCACCGAGTCCGGAAGAAGGGGTGGAACTGAATAGCCGACCAGCCGGATGTCTTTCGTGGTTCTCACTATATAAATGGTGGCAATCAGTTCATTATCCAAAACCAACTCTTGCTTCAGGATTTGCTCCATGCCTTTTGGAAACGATTCTTCATAGCGGCCTAACACCTGCCGGTCTTGAAACGTTCCATCTTTGCCGATGAGGAATGGCTTTGAATCCAGAACTCGAGGCCGCATCGGATTAAAGCGACCGCTGTTCTCGTAAAGCACTGTTATCCGCTCAAGCACCGTTACCCCACCTAGTGGACGGCTCCCGACTTGAAGCAAATAATGCACGACCAATTCCACCCCGTAGAATTTCTCCGAAGGAGTTGTTGAACCATACAGGCTGTTTTGTGTGGTGCTGTTTCTGTATGGTTTGCCATCGTAAAAGCTTGGCTGGTCAGCCCTGGCATTGATCCGCAGGTCTCCATTCACGATCTCAAAGGCGGTGTTCGAGACTCCCTTGAACTTTGGATCAAACTTGGTGAGTATTGCCTGAATTCTTGGTATCTGAGTATCCGTTGACCTGTTTGAAGAGTCTTGTAGGGAGATTCCAGCCGCAGCCGGTGGTTCCTTGGCTTGGGGAAACAGGAGAGCCAAAGGGAAAATGAGCAGGGCTGCGGCCTCTTTTCCTGGCATAAAGGTTCTGTCGATCTAGGGCAGTCTCCCTATAAATAGCCTTCCTATAGGCAGTAGACTGGAGCCAGAGCATACACGGACAATTCCATGAATGCAAGAAGTTCATAAAAAACTCGGCAAGAGAATTGCAGAATTACGCAAAAAACGCGGATTTTCGCAGGAAGGCTTCGCCCACGAGTGCGGATTTAACAGGAGTTATATGGGAGCTGTGGAACGCGGCGAGAAGAACATTACGCTTGCGATGACGAACAAAGTTGCAAAGGCTCTAAGAATGTCCCTCTCAGAATTATTCAAAGGAGTTTAGCCATCTTGGGAGATGGCTAAAGCAGCTCAAAAATTTATCCGAGCAGATCATCCCCAGCGCAACTCATTTAACTCAGCATGGAGATCTTCTCTTTTTGCATCTCTATCATACGACTCGGCAATGGTGCGGAGCATGGCTGCCGTCCGAGGCCATTTTATTCTCATCTCCTTGCTCATTTTGGCGTAGTCCTCTGCCAGTTTTCTCTCCTGTATGCCACCTTCCAATGGATTACGCTGCGTTCACTCCACGATTATTGTAAATGGAAGGATAATATAAAGCCGGCTTGCGCCGGTTTTATATACTTGCTACTTTATCTACAGGACAGGATGTCAGATGCCTCATCCGTTTGGACAAAGGCAATAACTTCCTTTATTAAGTTCCGCCAAAAGTCGCAAGCTTCAGCACTCGGAGGGCAGCCAGATTGGACAGGTGGCCGTTTTTCGACCCTGGAAAATGGAAATCGCATTGTAAAATCAAGTGATTTATGCGATGCGAGACGGTTCGAGGTTAGCAGTTCGAGCATTGCCCTTTTTTCCTCGATATTCCCACTTTCATACATTGAGGGCACTGAGCACAAAAGCTCGAACATTCTCTGTGTCTTTGAAAACGCACCATTCTCCCCATTTTTAAGTTCAGTACATCGTCTCTCTACTTCCCGGCGCTCCAATGTGAGCGCTGTTTTCTTTTGCTCAAATTCGATTTTTTCAATGAGGCCGTCAAGATAGGCATCTGTCAGGCGTTGGATACGGGTCTCAGCAGATGACAGCTTGAGTTGTTCGGCTTTAAGTACCTCGGACATGTGCGATGTCGCCTTCGTTGTCATCTCAGAAAGCATTATTTCAAACAGGGCCACCTCTTCTGGAACAAGGTGCAATCGCCCAAAGCGGGCTGAGAGCAATGCCTTTATGTCCTCTTCTTCTTTCAGTACCGTCCTTGGGGTGTGCTGGAGATGGCAGCGGTAATAGACGATTTCTTTTTTGGCTTCTGCAATTAGCGCTCGGCTGCAAATCTGGCAGTGGATCAATCGACTGAACTGAAAAGTGTGCTTCTGAACCCTGTGCTGGCATCGTCCAGAAAGAGTATTTTGGACCTTTTCAAAGAGGTATCGGGAAATGAGTGGTTCATGAACTCCGAGGAATGTCTGCTTCGTTTTTTTGATATACAGAATACCGATATAAAAGGGGTTGCTGAGAATGGCTGCCACGCCTGAGCGCCCGACCTTTTCCCCTCCGGGATATTTCTCCGTCTGCCGGGTTCGCAAGCCGCGCTTGTAAAGCTCTTCTGTTAATCGCGCCAAACTGAATCTGCCTGAAGCATAAAGCTCAAAGGCTTCCCGCACGATTGGTCCCTGTACTGGATCAATCGTTTTTCGTTTGCCTACGCCATTATTGAGATATCCAAGCGGGGCTGGCCGTGGGCAGAGTCCCTGCTTGAGCCTGCCGTAATACCCCTTCTTGGTTTCTTCCCGGAGGTTGCGAATAAAGTCGGCGGCAACAACAGCCTGAATATCAGCAGAAAGCCTGCCGCCGCGGGTGTTTAAGTCCACGCTTTCATTGGCAAAATGAACTTCGATGCCGGTATCTGTCAATTCCGCGATATCAGCCCAATCTTTGAGATTTCTCGCGCCCCGGTCAATTTTATGGAGAATGATGCCATCTGCTTTCCTTTGGCGTAACTGTTTCATGATGTTGCTGAATACTGGCCTACCGCGCATTGCTGCTGTCTCCCGCTCCTCGCGCCAATCAATAATGGTCAGTCCATACCGTGCTGCGTAACGCTCTATTGCTTCCCGTTGTTCGACCAGCGAAACACCATGCTCTCCTTGGCATCTGGATAAATATTTCGCATCGCTTTCAGGATTTCTGACTCTCGCTCAGGAGGTATTTCAAAGTTGTTGAGTAAATCAAGATTGAATCGCATGATTCGAATCTTACGAAAATCGAAAGCGACAGCGGAATCGGCATTCCCGCCTCCAATCCGCATAACCCTGTGCATGTCTCTGGCCACCAAAGAAATATTCACAACAATTTGTGGAAACAGGGTCTTGTGGCCTCTTCACGAACTTTTCAATCACTTGCTATGCTTCTGGAGCGAAAAGCAAAAACAATTTAAAAAAGAGGAGAACATACTATGACTGATGATGATCAGCCAAATCATCTTTTGCATTACCGTAAACGAAGAGGGTTGACCCAGCTTGAGGTGGCCCGTCTGCTCGGCTGGAAAAATATCAAGGCGATTTCAAAAATGGAATCAGGAAAAGCGCAGCCTCAGGCCTTGGAAATTCACAAGAGCCGTACCTCTCATCCCTGCCGAATATACTCGCGACTTAACAATTTAATCCCGTCACAAATGAAAGGCCCCTTAAGCTACATTGGCGGCAAGAACCGCATAGCAAGCCAGCTCATCTCCCTGATCCCAAAACACAAAACATACGTGGAAGCATTTGCCGGAGGCGCGCAGGTGCTCTTCCGCAAAGAGCCTTCTGAGGTCGAAGTCCTAAACGATCTGGACGGCGAACTTGTAAACTTTTACCGGGTCTGCCAGTCCCACCATGAAGAGTTGCTGCGCTGTCTTCGCTACACCCTTTTGAGCCGCAAGCTCTACCGACTCCTTGCCAAGACAGAACCGCAAAGTCTCACGGACATCAACCGTGCTGCTCGTTACTTTGTCGTCCAGAAATGCTCCTTCGGTGGCCATGTCGCAAAACGGAATTTTGCCACGCACGTCACCAAGCGCCCGACCTTCTCGCCGGCACGTATCCCGAAGATCATTGATGCCGCCTACCAGCGGCTGCTCGACGTGCAGATTGAATCTCTGCCGTATGAAAAGGTCCTAAAGAAATATGACCGCCCCTCTACCTTCTTCTATCTTGATCCGCCGTACTATGCCCGGAAGTTTTACAACCACAATTTTGAAGAAAAAGATTTCCAGACGCTCGAACAGAATTTGAGCCGCCTGCAGGGAAAGTTCCTGCTCTCGATCAATGACCACCCATTCATCCGTAAAACTTTTGCGGCCTACAAGATCGAGGAAATATCCCTGCCGTATTCGCTCCAGAAACACGCAGGCCGCAGGTACACGGAACTCGTAATCCGAAATTATTAACTTCTCCCCGCATCCCCGATGCCACTCTTTGAAAGTATTGCTACCCGCATTTGGAATGGATTGTTCCGGCACCCAAAGACCGAAGGATTAAATCTCGGCCACTTGGTCAGGGACGGCGCAGCCACAAAGCAGAGAGTTTCCATCCCGCACTGGAGACGGCCTGAACACATTGCAGTCCTTGGCAAGACCGGCACAGGCAAAAGCAGCCTGCTGCGGTACATGATGTCCCAGGACATAAAGGCAGGGCGCGGATTTCTCTGCATTGATTTGCACGGCGACCTGACACCCTTTGTGCTCTCTGCGATTGCAGAAAAAGAACGCAAGACGAAAACAGATTTGAGTGGCCGCCTTCTGCTCATCGACCCATCTGATCCTGAATATGCAGTCGGACTGAACCTGATTGAATGCGACTCCAAAGAGAGCCGCCCAGTCCAGATTTCCGAGATGGTAAGTTTGCTGCGGAAGCGTTGGTCACTCGACCACTTTGGGGCGCGGACCGAGGAACTTTTGAGGAATACCCTCTGGGTGCTTTCTGAAAATAACCTGACTTTGCTTGAAGTATCGCCGCTCCTGACGAACCGCGATTACCGCAGCTCACTTTTGAAAAAAGTTGGAAGTCAGGAAGTGAAACTGTTTTTTGAAGAAAGATATGACGCTGCCTCCCCCGCCATGCAGGCCGTGATGCGCGAGGCAGTGCTGAACAAAATGGGAGCATTTACGGTTGACCCGGCGATCCGCCATATTGTGGGACAAACAGAGTCTTCTTTTTCGCTCCGAGCTGCAATCGACCGAGGCATGTTCGTCTGCCTGAACCTCCGGAAGGGAAGACTTGGGGAAAATGCCCTGATCTTTGCAGCCCTGTTCCTTGCAAAACTGAAAGCTGCAATCTTTTCGAGGCAGAACAGAAATCTTTGCACGCTTTATGCAGACGAACTCCCGAACTTGGTTTCCGTGGACGGCACATTTGAAACGCTGCTTTCCGAGGCGCGGAAATTTTCTGTCTCCGTGGTTACAGCAAACCAGTTCTTAAACCAGTTCAGCCCGGCCATGAAATCGGCACTGCTCTCAGTTGGAAGCTGCCTTTCTTTCAAACCCTCTTCAGAAGATGCGCCCACCATAGCGCGCGCCCTTGATGGCGAGGGCGCACTTGCCCGCAGGCTCACTTTGCTTGAACACCGCCACCTGATTTGCAAATTCGGCGAAGGAGTCTGCGAGGTTCTGGTTCCGAATATTCCCAAGCCGCAAGCTCCCTTTGCCGCGCTCACCCAAAGATCAATGGCAAAGTTTGGAAAGTGTAGGGAAGAAATTGAAGACAACATCAATGCCCGAAGGCCAAACACTAAAACCCAAAACACCCTCGACGAATGGGAGTAATGTCCGGCTCATTTTGCAAGAGCGCGATCTTCGCCTGCTGCGCGCACTTCCCCTTTTGCGGATCATT
>WNFP01002427.1_pt1 | contig 14845 bp, 11 predicted proteins | sample 5400201 | NCBI WGS metagenome assembly WNFP01 (sample SAMN13153355, study PRJNA577476) | soil metagenome | isolation source: 115 cm saprolite under Madrone tree | place: USA:California | collected 2016-06-14
ATGTACTTCAACGCCCTTGGCAATGCAGTGTCCATGGCCGCGATGTGTGGATGCGATCCAGTCTGTCGGTTCGAGCGCAGCGCATACGCCGACTGCGCAGGCTTCCTGGCCGGTATAGTAATGCACCGCGCCGACAGGCACGCCGGTCTCAACGAGCCACTTTAGACGCTCCTCGAACTCACGGATCAGTGTCATGCGCTCATACATCCAAAGCAACTGTTCGCGCGAATGCGAGTCGTGCGTGAGTCCTACCGTACGGGATAAATTCGCTTGTCCACTACTAAGCAATGACCTCTCCAGTGTGTAAGAATCAGTTCGCTTGTATGGCCGACAGATCCAGCTAGTCCAAGTTTCGAGATCACACTTGTTCAAGCGCACTGCAGTTTTCCGTTCTTTTCCTAATCTCCAGCGACTGGCGATAACATTCCTTAATCTCGCCGACCTTTGTCCACACGCTGAGCTTACTCGAAAACCGTCGGGCGGGCTGGATTCCAACCATCCATCTAATTGTCCAAACGACGAGATTCCGGAACAGGAATAAAGGTATCCCGCCGACATAGTATTTCGTACCCGGTCGAACACCGAATTGTCGAATATTGGCCTCGCCTTTGTGAAACCACCACCTCAGGAAATAATCTTTGTTGATTCGATTCCTCGTCACCGGGTGAAAGACGAGAGCTGAGGGTTCGTAGTGTAGTCGCTCTCCCCCCGATATCAACCTGTCTCCGAACTCCGTATCTTCGTTCCTGATTTCGCTGCCCGGTCGCGGGCCCAAATCAATTCGAAAATAGCCATATTTCTCGAACATTTCTTTCCGAAAGGCCATGTTGGTACCGATTGGGGCTTCCTTAAGGTGACCTGCATTCGGGCTCGGGTCGAATCCGACAAGAGGCCCGGCTGCGTGCGGGCTATCGGCACAGAGCCAACTCGGAGGAGCGAATGACCACTCCGGTACAATGCGGCCTCCCGCGCCCGCCCATTCGTCGTTGTGCAAAGCTGCGGTCAGGTTCTGCAGCCAATTCGGGTGCACAGTCACATCGTCATCCATAAACGCCAAAATGTTGCCCCGAGCCTCCCGGATGCCAGTGTTGAGGGCGTGCGACTTACCTTGCTGTGCTTCAAAGAGATAATGAAACCGGCTGGGGTAACGGTTGCAAAACTCCTCCGCTACCTTTCGTGTCTGATCGGTGGAACTATTATCGACAATCAAGATCTCCCATTCGATTGATTCCGGAAGCACTGATGCGGCAACGCTGTTAAGTGCACTTTCAAGGCTTTGGCAGCGATTATAGGTGCATAAAATGACGGTGATCCTCATAGGATCATGTTCCTTCGATTGTGCGTCCATGTTTTCGGTCCTCATAGCAAGGTGCACTTGCTCGCCGCGCCCTGCTACCACCTGAACATTTCAAAATGAAGAAGCCTTCAAGTAGTGCGTCTAGCCGACAGATTTACGGCGCCCGCTGAGCATCCATGCGTGGACGGTCGAACAGTCTCTTCATGGCCTGAGACCACCAATGCCCCGCACGCCTTATGGCATTGAGTGGGTGAAAGAGCTGGGCGATTAAGTCTCGCAGTACCGCAAGAACAAGCAAAAATGAGTTTATTTGATAGCCGAATGCCGCCAACGTTTCCTTGTGATATTCCCAATACCAGTCCGATCGAAGGCGGAAGACGTTATGTCCGAGGGTGCGATAATATTCTCGGCGTATTTCGGTCGATCTTCTTTGGTGCTCTTTCTCATTCAGAAATACCTTGCCGTATTTCAATAGAAGAGAAAGCTTGCCCAGAATGATCACGTCGAATTTGTCTGCGAAACTCGAAGTCGACTCCTGACGCGGCCGGGTATAACTTAAGACTTGCTGGCAAAAACCGAAATCTGATTCTTTCAAGACTTCAAAGCAGGCTTCGTGATCTGCGTGTAGATGAGGCTGGTTGAAGAATAACGGGCGCTTACGAATCAGGTCGGAACGCAACAACAGTGAAGTCATTGTCCCCAGTACGTAACCACCATTTCCCAGCAACTCTGTTCGGCACACCTCACTGCCCGGCACCAGGTAGACCGGATGGAGCGATCCCTTCCACTTGGCGTTCCGAAATGCAGGGGATGTGGTCAGCACGCGACGCCCATCCATAGTGAAAGCACCGACTAATCCAACCGATGGATTCTCCTCGGCGACACGTACCATTTCTTCAATGCAAGCGGGGTACAGCCAGTCATCAGCGAATACAAATTTGCAATATTTTGATTCTGGCGAAATTTGGCGAATCGTGTGGTTATGGTTTTCGATAATCCGGAGAAATCGCTCATTGTCGACCACGCGAATTCGCCGGTCCCTTGCTGCATATTTTTGAGCAATTGCGAGCGATTCGTCCTTACTGCAATTGTTCACGATCGTGTAATCCCAATTGGTATGGGTCTGCCGAAGGACGCTCTTAAGGCATTCTTCGAGGTGGTCTGCGCCGTTGTACACCGGCGTTAGAATGCTAACCTTGGGTTGCAATTCCGCATTCATATTTTGTGCCGTTGACCTTTTAGAGTTGATCCCACAACCCAGATTGAAATCTTGAATTAGCGCATCGCCTGTTCTACATCTGGTGAGCACGCGAGGCCATTTTTCAGAAATACGTCGACCTCGACGGGCTCGAATCTCCCCATTTTTAGGCGAATCGGCCCCCGGAAACGCGAGTCGCGCGAAACTCGTTGTGCAAATTCGCGATTATCCCGATTATCAAAGTCCTGTCGGTCCGTAGCTTGCCCCTCGAAGCCCGGCGCCGTTACGACAACTTCACTCCGTCCGATCAGGCTCATCACCTCTTGCCAATCCACTGGCCCCTGTTCGAACCGCCACAACCACAGAGGTTCGTCAAAGCCATTTCTTTCTGAGGGCGAGGCCCCCGCCACGAACCACGGATACAAGATCTGCGGGGGATTTAAGGGCCGCCCCATCCCTAAGAATGCGATTTTCGGTTTCTCCAAAGAGCACCTTTGGGTGATCTCGCGGAGCGGCCGCCAGTCCCACTGATCAAAACGAACCATGATTCGCCAAGGAAGTCCGCCATTGTAGAATCCAGGGTCCACTGGTTGAATATTCGGAAATACAACGGGAGCCACAATCATAGCTAACTGAGCGAAGGCCAAAGTACCAGAAACCGCCATTGCTGCTCGCGACCGAATCCACCCCGTCACATCCGAGAGGACGCCGATGGCGATTGCTAACGGGATGACCGCTGGGCACAAGTAGCGAAGGAGGTGATTCGTGCCCGAAAGCTGCAGAGCTACAAGGGGCAAGAAAGCACACAGGCAAGTCAGTAGCACCGTCCGGTGCATTGGATCGAGAACAACTTCCCTCTTAAACAGGATTTTCCGTACCATCAGGATGATAATCAAGCCGATCAAAATACTGAGACCAGGTCCGATTAAGCTTACGATTACTGTGTAAAACCACTTCCCCCACGTTACGAGTGAGAGTGCTCCCAAGGAATTTCGCGGTTGTTCCCTCGCAAACTTGGCGTAAGTCAGAGCTGGGCCCAGATTTTTGAGCCACCAGGGGGCCGCGATGATAAACCCAAGTGCACCCGCCTTGATGAACGATATCGTGGCCGGTACGCTCGGCTGCCTGCGGCGAGCAAAAAACAAGGTCATCAATAAGGCCGGAACCGTGATTAGTGCGAACGAACTCTTCGACAAAAATCCAAGGCCGAGCGCAAATCCCAGCCCAATCCAGTTGCTGTCCGACGGTTCACTACCGTCGGTCCAATAGGACGAAACAAAATACAGCATGATAGATGTAGCCAGGAAGAAAGGACCCTCGGTGCTGAAGAAAATGCTGGCTGAGATGACTTCAGGTGACAAGCAGAACACAACAGCGGCAAGCGCTCCTGCGGCCGGGCTAGCAATACGCCGTGTGGTCAAATAAATGAACCATGCGCTCACGCCCCAGCAAGCTAGGGTTACAAACCTCGCTACCGCTGTGTGGAACCCAAATATAATCAGGAAAGGTAGTGCAACAAGGAGATTTGCGGGAGGACGGCGAACGTCTCCGCCAATAAGAATTGAACCCAACTGCCTGAGGCTACCACTGTGAAGGTTGTGAATATCTCTCAGAACGTTGTCGAAATACAAAGCCTCATCCCAATGGATGCCATACGGATGGTCAAGTATCCAGCGAACCGCCGCGATGGTGATCGCGAGAACAACCAGGCAGGCAAACACGAAGGAATAGCGCTCCGCCGATCCGTATCCCTGCGTACTTGTTCTAACGCTTTCCGCTTTAGCTTTCGCAACAAGGCCGGTGGACATGGTAGGTTAGATCCTCGTTACTATAACCGCTGAAAAACCAGTACTTCCCAAGGCCATTCGGATACGTAACCTCAGGCTGGACTCAAACTTTTTTCTTCAACGGATGGAGTCCCCTTCAGTCCCCGTAGAAGATCCCAGTACACCGCTTTTTGTCCCATTACGTAGAACAGCATTAAGAGATAAACGCCAGCGAGAACAGTGGTTTCCAGAATCAGACGCGGGAGATAAGACAAAGATTGGCCGAACAGGAATTGCGTTCCGAGCGCGGGCACAGCCGCTATGATCCCCGAAACTAGCGGACGGCTCGCGGTAACCAAAATATCGCGGAAGGAGATTACGGTGCCATGTACGCACCATGCAATGTGCGGGAGAGCCCACAACGTCATGACGGCGGAATAACCGAACGCAACTCCTTTGGGCCCATAGGGCAAGCCCAGGACGTAGCCCCCGATCATAAGCGGGGCAAGCACCAGCACAACTTTCAGGTTCCGGCCTATCATTCCGAGCGAAAAAGTCAGCCACGCCAGTGGGTTAATAAGCGCAAAGATCAGGATCGTCGGAGTCAACAATCGAAAGATGTCCACTACATCGGTCCATTTCGGACCGAGGAGGGCATGAATCAAATCATTGGCAAACAGGGCGGCGCCAATGGTGATCGGTATCGTCAGCGCCAAAACAAGTGAGTAGCCCCGTAGGAAGTAGCTCTTAAACCGCTTCGCATCGTCGCGGACTCGCGACAGTCCCGAAAACGCGACGCCCCCGAATGCCGAATTCAGATTCTCGATGGGCAGGTTAGCGAGTTGATACGCGCGTCCATAAATACCGACCGAAGTCGCTCCCCAGAACCGGCCGAGCAGAACTTTTTCGATGTTATAAGAGAAATAGACTATGACATTAATGAGCGTAAAGGCGCCGCCAAACTGTGCAATGGAACGAAGCCCAATTCGTAAGCGGGGCCTCCCTGGTATCCAGCCTGTGATTAACCAGAGGCTGATCGTAGTGATAAACGGAATCGAGACGGCTGTCCCAACGAGCGCCCAATATCGAAGACCAGCGAGGGCCATTCCAATGCCTATCAAAGTACCGCATACCAACGAGATCATGTCGATCGCGGCTAGGACTGTAAAGCGCATCTGTCGCTCGAGAAGTGCTGTGTGTTGCACGCCGGCCCCGTTGAAGATGAATGCCGTAGCCAGCACAATCGTCACCCAGAGCAGGTGCGGCTGGTGGTAGAACGCGACGATAAGCGGGGCCATGGACATCAAAAGAAGTCCGAGGACCAAGCCGACAAACGTGTTGATCCAAAATAGGGTGGAGACTTGTTCCTCGGTTACTTCCATGCGCTGGACTGTAGCTGAGGAGAGGCCAAAATCCCTGAAAAGGTTCAACACTCCAGTGAGCGCAGTAACCATTCCCACCAATCCAAAATCCGTGGGCTCAAGTAATCGCGCTAAGGCCATCATCGACCCTATCCGAATTGTGAAACTTCCGGCCAGCGCGAGGACCTTAGCTAGGCCACCGCGGATGACTTTTTCCTTTAAATCCTGCATTACAGCCCACACTCGATAAGGAAGATCGAATTCACGTTTCGTGGTCTGTACCAAGCCGGCTTAACGCGATTTTGAAGTATAGACAATTTTGGTCCGAACGTAGGGCTGAGGGTACGAGATGGATGCGAACAAGCTACCGCCACTAACGGGCGAAACGGCGACCGTTCCACTAATGCCAACTCGCAATCGGTGTGCCATAATCGCCCAGGTCTACGAGCGATCTTACTGCCTAGGTGGTATGTAACTAACTGCAGAGAAAGAGGTTACGGATGCAGCGCTTCAGGACGGCTGTAACGCCGATGAGTAGCAAGGGGAAAAAGATTTCCTTTGGTCAGTGATTTTCCATTGTAGGGACGCGTCTAGCTGTCCGGCATCCCTCAATTTCTGGATGTGTTGAACTCGTAGATATCGGCTGGCCTTCAAATCCTCGCAGGTCAATCCCGCTGCCAGATAGGCATCACGCAATTCCTGAGCTCCTTGGCGCGCGGTCCATTGTGGCCGGAAGTTGGGCAATACTTGGCGAACTTTGTCACAATTTACGCGGTAGCAGCGCTTATCAGGTCCGCCCCCTGGGAAGTATTCGATTTTAGAGCCGGGAACGATGTCCGTGACGATTTCCGCGAGTTCGCTGATGCGATAGTTTTCTTGAGTCTGGCCGACGTTGAACGTTGCATTGTGGATCGCACTTTTCGGAGCCTCCAGCACGCATAGCATGGCGGCAATGATATCCCGAATGTGTACTATAGGACGCCATGGCGTGCCATCACTCTTGATAACAACGCGGCCGGTAGTCAGCGCCGATGCCACAAAATCATTCAGCACCAGATCCAAACGAAGTCGCGGAGAAACGCCATAGGCAGTTGCATTTCTCATATAAGTCGGGCTGAAGTCCTCAGCTGCCAGGCGCGCGAGGTCACGTTCCACCAAGACCTTGGAATCGCCATAGGCAGTCACGGGATTGAGCGAAGCCGTTTCATCAAGGAATCCATCGCCTCCAGCGCCATAAGTGCTACAGGATGAGGAAAAGACGAAACGTTTCACGCCCGCCTGTTTGGCCAGCTCAGCAAGTCGTACAGATGCCTTATGGTTGATCTCGTAAGTCAGCGCGGGATCCAGGTTACCCAGCGGATCGTTTGATAATGCTGCTAAGTGAATTACGGCTTCGAATCCATCGAGATCCGCGCTGGTTACGTGGCGAAGATCTTTGCGAATTTCAGGAATCTCTTGCGCGGGCTGACCAAATTCACAGCCCTCAAAGAGATCCGTGTCGAGGCCAACAACATCATGCCCGGCAGCGCGAACCATCGAGCCTGCGACCGCACCGATATAGCCTTTGTGACCAGTGATAAGTACCTTCATATATCTCCTAGAAGCAAATTGACGTTGGCATCTGTCGCGGGATTGGAAATCAAGAATTAGAACCACTTCCCGACCCATGCCTGCCAAAGTAGGCGGCACCGTTTGTTTCGTCGAGTCGCGTCGTGGCTTCTTCAGAAATCACTTCCAGTAAGTTGTGTTGACACAACGTTTGTGCAGCCTGATTGATCACGGCGAACGGCTGACCGGAACGCTCCGCAATGTCCAGCAGCGAATGTTCTCCATCAGAAAGGTTCAGCACCCAAAGACGCGCGTTTATTTCGGCCTCGATTGCTTCACCTCCCGTAGAACGGTATAGGCCGCGCCGGCCTAGTTGAGGTTCGCCATAAGGGTTGAGGTTCCGATAGCGTCGATTTCCTTCGAGGATGTCGAGGATCGCGGTGCATACCTGTAGCGATTCCATGAGTTGCTTGGGCTTTATGAAATTGAGATCGTCCGCGGACGTATGGTATTCGGGAAAACTTCCCCACACACTTCGCATCAGGCAACCAACCGGTAGATTAAATCCGGGAGAGCAGTACTGCCGCTCGTCGTAACCGTAAGGCGAGAATTCAAGAATCTCAGTGGACTTGCCGTAATGATGAAGAACATGGGCAGCGGCGCGGTCGATCTCAGCATTTCCCTGACGGCTTTTCTTGTAGTGGAACCCGCCGTTGTCTCCAACACAGGTTACCACCAGTCCGTGGCGGACACGGCCAGCAGCTTCCCGATTTCGCGCTAGCCAGGTGATGGCGCCGATGGTGCCGGGAATAAACAGGAAGCGGTACGAGTAACGAAGATCACGCCCAACAAGAAACTGCGCCAGAAATGCGGCCACAGTCAAACCCGAAAGATTGTCATTGGCCAGGGACGGATGACATATGTGGCATGAAATCAAAATCTCGTCACTTAATTGTCCCGGCAAGTAGCACTCGCCATAGGACAGGTGCCCCTCTTCAAGAGTCGAGTCGATGCAGACCTCGTATTCGCCGTCCTGCAACGCCAGCATCTCGTGATGGGATAAACAAAATCCCCAGTCTTCCTTGTAGTAGGAAGTTCGGTAGGGAATCCAATCGGGTTTTTCTGGAATTGAGAATAGGTGTGGTTTGAGCGCCTTCAGCGGCATTCGTGCGCGAACTGGCGCACTGTAATTAACCACGTGCAAATTGGATTTCTGAAAATCTACAACCTTCCTTCCATCCGGGCCCTTGAGGTAGGCATCTCGAATATTCCACTCTTTTGGAACGATCCAATCGAACACGGCGGTCCCCGTTGCCACTTCGAAGATCTCCAGCGGAATTCGATCCTGAATCATCGCCAAAGTTTGCCGGGTTCCGTCACCAGTAATGCTTCGGCAGATTGGGTAAAGATCTGCCGCAAATCGGTGCATCTCGTCGCCGATCTCTATCCGATTCCTCAGCTCGAATTCGTTTAGCAGTCCCATTTTTTATTCAAAGCTCGGATAATTCCGGTCCCGTTCAGAAATCAGCTCGATCTTTTCCGGCCAATCAATCAGGAATGCCGGATCATTAAACCGTATGCCCCGCGCGAACTCGATGTTGTGGAATTCCGACATCTGATAAAAGACCTCGGTTTCTGCTTCGAGAGTGAGAAAGCCGTGTGCGCATCCTTCAGGCACATACACTGTCTTTCGGTTTTCAGCCGAGAGAACGAGCGCGATCCAGTGCTTGAAGGTCGGGGATTCCGGACGAAGGTCGAGCACAACGTCGTAGATTGAACCCCTTGTACAGCGAACGACCTTGGTCTCGCCGTGCGGCGCCACTTGATAGTGCATTCCGCGCAACGTTGCCCTTCGAGGATTGAACGATAAACTGCACTGCACCAAGTTGGCTTTGAGACCTCGATCTGCGAATTCCTTCTGGCACCAGGTTCGCGCAAAGAGTCCGCGCTGGTCAGACTTGGGTTCCACGTCAATTTCAAAAGCTCCGGGTAGCCTGGTTTCGGTGAAAATCATACAAAAGCACTGAATTTTTCAGGCGGAGCGCTGCAAGGAACCGACGCCCTTATTATGCGAAGCTTTTTCATGAGGCTTGAATGACTGAACTCGAGGCGCCGTGACTCATGCTTCGGCAGACGCATGTTTCAACTCGTAGACTAGTTTACCGCCTACCACTTTCGCGTACGCCAAAACAGCACGCTTGGTTTCGTCGCCTTCTATCCGCCAGGAGCCTCCTTCATTTACCACTGACATCTTGCTGCGTGCTCTCCACCACGAATCAACGTCACACGGAAGGGCAAACCAAATCGGTACTTTCTCCGCGAAGGCTCGCAAACAGCCCAGCAGAGCTTCATAAATCGAGAGTTTCTCGGGTTCGATAATATAGTCCGGATGAACGATGAAGCTAAGCAAGCCATTTTTTTTCAGAATCAGGTCGATTTGAGTCTTCCACAAATCAATGGAAAGTTCATTGAGTACGTGGAACAGCGTGTAGTCCTGGGTAGTCGTTACTGGCAGTTCGAGAATGTTGCCGATAAAATACGGCATAACTGTGCAACACCCACCGTGCTGAGGATCGAGATGTGCAACATTCGGAATGGACATGTCGAACGAGAAATCAAGCGCGTCGTACCACTCTGGCTTGCGATAGAGCACCGCCGCCCGGAATCCCTTGGCGCGATATTCCCGTCCATAACGATTGATGAGATTTGCCCGGCGCAGAAATTCTTCCCGGTTGTCAAAAAGCCTGCCGTCATGGTTCAAATCCTGAACGGCAACCTCGAATCCGCGGTTACGAATTGCGTCGAGCAAACTGGTAGACACCTCGTAGCGCTCCTCGGGGACAATCCCGAAAGCCGCTTTGACTCCAAAGGCGTCGTCAACGTTCATCAACTCGGGGCAATAGTCTCGGCCAGCCTCAGTTTCCACGTCGTGCGTCATGGTCACACAGCTACTAGCTCCATCGGGCCAAAACCACACGAACGGAACCTTATCAACTCCTTTGGCCTCGATGGACATTGATAGAACTCTTTCGCAGATATTCTCAACCGTCGTATCCACGGGCCACTTGGGAAAGGGCTGCTCCTTCCAATTACGGGCGCGAAACTTCTGCACTTGCCGTCGAACCTCTAGATTTGTGAGCGGCCGCAAGAGGTAATACAGTCTTCGAAGGAGATTGTCGAAAGAGCTCTCCCTGCCGGTTCCATTCGCATAACGCTCTAGGCGAAGATTCTCGATGATTTCTGTTGGATTGAAGGGGAGGCTGAGCCTGCCGTCGTCCATGCTTACGTCGGCTATTGCGTCGAGAAGCGAAGAATCAGGTCGGGACGCACCCACCCCAGAAGACGAGCGGCCATAACAGGTAGTATTCGGACCAAACAGAAAATAGCCAGCGTTCGCAAAGAGTTGCCTGTTGACCCCAGTGTCCAGGAACTTTGCGGGGCAGCGATAGCGATCATTTACAGCTTGAGTGTCAGAACTCACGTCGGTAAGTAGTTCGGATGATAATACCTCAGAATTTAGATCCAATTGGCGCAATTGCTCCAAGTTGGTCTCCAAACTCTTCAACAGTTCGTTGTTCATCGTCGTTCGACTCAAAAGTGGGAGCAAGGTGAGCAGTTCCCATTCCAAACTAGCTCAGCAAGTTGCTCAAAGCCGAGGAGAATCGTTATCTGCTTAACCGATGTGTCGATATAAAACTCTGCCCGCTACGGAGGAAATCGCTTTTGGCAGGTGCGAAATACACAGGCGAAGTTTCGGGGATTCAAAGAGGTTCGCACCGCCGCGCGCGGGCTTATCCGTATAACGACAATAGGTGAGCAACTTCCTGCTCGCTCCTAACCGGTCCTTGAACGTAATCAAGCCATCGTTGTTCAATTCGGTCCGGCCGAGGTCGATTTTCTCGCTGCCGGCGGCTTTGCTTTCCTCAATAAGTCTCCAAAATAAAAAAGGCATCCCGCCGAGGCTGTGAAATTTCTCGTCGGAGCAGCCATATTTATACACGACGCATGACCGATGCTGAAGTGTAAGCATCGCCGCGATAGCGACGCCATCTTTCCTGGTCAATCTAATCTGACACTTCTCGCCCATGCTTTCGAGCAAGTTGCGAAACCATGTTCGCGGCTGGGGAGGCAATTGATGGCGCCGCCTGGTAATTTTCAGAAGCCGGTAAAATTCGTCCAATAATTCTTTAGACCGGCCTGATTCATAGGAAAGCCGTTCGCGTTCTGCCCTGCGTACCTTCCGTTTAAATGAGTTATTGTGCATCCGTTGAAAAATCTGTTCTAAGCGCGGCGTAAGGTCCAGCTCGTGATACCAATACGAACAACTCGGTATTAGACCGGAACTCGAGCCATCCGTTACTGATAATGGTCGAAGCTCGATGTAATCGAAGGGCAGCAGTGCGCCGGTTCGCAACCAATCGATGAAATTCGGAAGCTCAGCAATATCGCCCAGTAACGGCTCACAATGGTCCGAGAATGGCAACGATACTAACCGCGACCCGGTCACCCAGCTCGAGATACGGCAAAGCGCAATGCCATCTCTTAACGCTTCGCCCGGGGCAGCCGCCGTCAGTACGCACGGTTCATATCCGTACGTACGAGCCAGCGCTTGTAGCCAACCTCGTTGGTGGAATACCGAGGCCTTGGGATGACGAGCCACCAGTTCATCCCAACGTTGGTCCGCAATAGGATCTAAAATGTAGATTTTAGCTGCCACGCTAGACCTACGGTCATAGGCAAACCCAACTTGTGGAGCGGAATGGCGTGAATTCATGCATTCTTCATCGAGGGGAAAAAATCGCCATTTCCGACGTTCTTTTTGAAAGTTGATAGTCCTCCAAAAGTTCTTTCATGAAATTCGGGCTGAACCTACGCTCTGTATCGGGTTCTTCTTGGGCCGACTGGAGGCTTGCCCAAAAGGCTAACCCGTTAAGCTTCTCTTCGTCAGAACGTAATGCAATTTGGATGGTTTGGAAATAGCGAGTCTTCAGTAATTGAAGAACGTCACTTTCGGCCAGCGTGCCTGATCTCAGCAGAGCCCGCACAGAAAAAGCCTCGTACTCACATGGCTTTCCGGCTTCATAGCAAAGCAGGAGGCTTTCGCATAAGGCTGGCCCAGGGTGCCCCTTTAGAAATTCAACCGCGGAATCAAATTCACCTTCTCGTGCGCGCAACTCTCGGTTCTTTTCACGATCACGCCGAAGCTGCCCTGGAACGTAAACCATGATACTGATGCAGAACAATGCGGCGATCAGTGCCCCTGCCGAATTCCAACGAGCAATCCGCCACTCCCTAGCTTCGGCACTCATGTCGGAAATAGCGAGGCCACAGGCGATGGCGGCGCCTGCCAGAGCGTTAAAGAAAATATTCAGGTCAACTCCAAATCCGCCTATCAAGAAAAATGCTAACGCATGGCTGAAAACGAAAGCAAACACGATCACGCGACGCGAACGGAACATACAGATTGACCACGATGCTGCCATCACCAGCAGGCTCTGAAAAGCTACGATGTAGTGATGAGAACCGCTCCAGGCCATCCAGTATGAATACGTCCGCGCTCCGCGGCCCATGAGATGAAGCAAAAAATAACGACCGTCGACTAGGAAAGTCGTCGCAGTCAGAAGCCCGGCAAACAGAAGTAGGGCGCCAGCCCAGGTGGCAAATGCCCTACGCGATCTGAGTAGAAGATCGAGCGCAACTGCTGCAGGAAAAGCAAGCAAGTTATGCTTGCTAAATCCTGCCAAGCAAAATAATAGTGCCGAAAACCCGAGGGTACGATTAGAGTTTGGATTCCGCACATAGAAATACAATCCGGCAATAGCTAGAACCTCTCCCAATAGTTGTGGATCATCCATTCCTAAGCGGTCCGGCCTTATGAGCGCGATGGAAATTTCGTACAGCAGCCCGGAAAAAATGGCCGCCCGCCAAGAGCCACTTTCCCGCTTAACGATAAGAGCTACAAAAATTCCAGCCACAATCAGCGAGAGCAATGAGATCCAGCGGCCCACTGTTACAAAAGTATTGGGTGTCCCCAACCAGCCGATTAGGTGAAAAGAAATGGGAGGATATGCCGTCCCGACGCCGAAACGTAGTGGCAGTGCGCCATACAGTGGGGTTCGGTGGGCGGCCATAGCTGCTCGATAGGCATTCCATCCCTCGTTATAGTTGATCTCCACGTTTGCGGAAATACGCTTAACCGGGAACCAAAAAAGCGCGATAGCTGTCACAGCCATGAGCGCAATTGTCGCTGTAGAAAGCGACGTCGCACGGAGCCACCTAGCCGGGAAAGGGCGCTTGACGTTCCGCGTTTCAATTGCTTGAGCCGGATCGTCGGCCAGCATCTCTGTTCTGGAAGTTACAATGGACATTGAAATTCTCGTAATCCGTTTGTCAAAACCTAAACGAGATAGCTAAACATTGTCCGATTAGCTAGTTTGCAATCCTCGTGCGAGCAGTTCATCGCCTACTCGGTCCGGTGGCTGGCTATAAAAGTTTCCGCATCGTCTTCAAATTTGAACTGAAACATCTTTACAAATGCCATGCAGTCAACGACCCTGTCTTTCGTCAAAGAAATCACGCGACGCCGATTGAGAGGTTCTGGTTTCCCGAGGATCTGGAAGGCACGTTCAATAAATGCGGTTCCGAGATACATCAGTGAGTAAGGAATTCTTAGCATTCCTCCGCGACCGTACTGCTTCTTTACCAAATCAACCAGTCGACTGTAGGAGTGGCTGCCTTCGCAGATAAGTTGAATGTCATAGTTTCCGGGAATTTTGTTTGGACTTTGAATTACAGCAAGGGTAGCGTTGACAACATCCCGAATGCTGATCAATGGCAAAGTTCCAATGCGACCCCGGATCACCGGGAAAAGACCCTTTCGGATTAGCCTTACCATTTGCATAAAGGCGTCGTCGCTCCCTCCATATATTTGTGGGAAGCGAAGAACTGCAGTCTTAAATTGGTACTTATTCGTCACGCCCCTGAGAAATATTTCGGTCTCGAATTTCGCCTTCTCGTAGGGCAGAACTGGATTACAGTCGCTGGCCTCACTGTATAATATTTGTTTGCCTCCGCGCTGTGGCATGCCCATTGCCGCTAAGCTGCTGAAATAAACAAAGAGTTTCAAGGAAGCAAGTTTCTGACTCATTTCTAGAAGTCGAACTAAATTGCAGGTGGTCCGGTAATTTAAATCGTAAATGCTATCCGCAAAAACGGGATTGGAGGTGAGCGGTCCTCCACCGATAGTTTGAACAACGAAATCTAACGTCTCGACGCGGTTCGCCAACTCATATTCCAGTCTTACGAGATCCTCTTTATTGAGCAAATCGCCCTGTAAAATCGTCAGCCGATCAGAGTAATTTGTTCCGAGGAGTTGGCGCAGCTTTACCTCATTTCGAGCGATAGCGTAGACTTTCCATCCTTTATCGAGAAGCTCTCGAGTAACATGGGCGCCGACAAATCCAGTTGCTCCCGCTACTAATACGGCGCCTGTCTGCTGCGGTCGACCAATCTCTTTCACATAGCACCCTTGGATTCGCTAATGCTGAAGTCTTCGGCGTGACCGCGGTTTCTCATTGAGCAACCAAAACCGCTGTCTTAGGTTTGGGGACAGGCGACCATGTTGTAACAAAGCCAGCGACATTACCAATTACTCCGGCCGATACCATTACGGCAG
>WNFP01004165.1_pt1 | contig 14836 bp, 15 predicted proteins | sample 5400201 | NCBI WGS metagenome assembly WNFP01 (sample SAMN13153355, study PRJNA577476) | soil metagenome | isolation source: 115 cm saprolite under Madrone tree | place: USA:California | collected 2016-06-14
GCGGGTCTGGGAGAGCTACGAGGACATCGTCGAGGCATGCTGCGAGGCTTGGAATGCGTTCCTCGCCGATGGCGACCGCGTGACCTCGATAACCGCCCGGGAGTGGGCAGCGGTCAAAACTTAGGGCGATTGGTATTAGGCGGCCTGTCGCAGCGCCTCCTTCTTGCGTTCTCGCAAGTGTTCCATGTTGAGATGGCGGGTACCTTCGAGCCAGCCCTCATGGGCCTCGACGGCATGCGCCCGGGGGACGCCGTTGCTAGCTTGAACGCTCTTCCGGCGCGACCAGGTGGCCATTCGTGACCAAGATTGAGTACGTCATCCTTCCTGAGTGCTGGTCTTCGATGCTGGACCTTTGGAGCGTAATCCCGCCCCCTCCGCCATGCTGCCTCGCGCTACGCGCTTCGCAGGTTTGGCTCGCTCCTGAATTCGAAACGCGAAGGTTTAATCAGGTTACGCTGTTGGTCGATGGTATCTGCGATAGCTGAATGCGTCCGAGGTCTCCGCAGATTCTGCCTCTGCGAGCGTAGTGATCATCTGATGATTGGACGAAAGCTCGCAGGCGGGATCAGTATCGTCAGCACGCCCGGTGATGGCGAGCGCTTGGCAACGGCAGCCGCCCCAATCGATCTCGCGCCGATCACAACTGCGGCAGGGTTCCGGCATCCAGGCCGTACCGCGATACTTTTCGAAGGCAACCGAAGAACGCCAGATATCGGCCAGCGGTCGATCCATGACGCTGTCGAAGGTTATTCCCGGCAGCGTCTCTGCGGCGTGACAGGGCAGTACGTTGCCGCTTGGCGTGATGTTCATGAACCGACGACCCCAGCCGCCCATGCAGGCCTTGGGCCTCCGCGCAAAGTAGTCCGGAACGACATAGTCGATGACCAGGCGTCTATTCAGCCGCCGCCGTGCCGCGTCGACCGCGCGCGTCGCAGCTTCGACTTGGGCCCGTGTCGGCATCAGTGCCCCGCGATTCCTCAGGGCCCAGCCGTAGTACTGAACGTGGGCGATCTCCAACCGTGCGGCACCAAGAGCGAGCGCGAGCTCTATCATCTCGCCCAGGCGAGCCAGGTTTTGCCGATGAACCACAGCGTTGATGGTAAGGGGAAGACCGGCGGCGCATACCTCTTCGGCGAATGCGATTTTCTTATCTTGCGCACCACTGTAGTTGCCGATGCGCTCGGCAGACTGAACGTCGGTATCCTGGAAGCTGAGCTGCACGTGATCGAGGCCCGACTGCGCCAGGGCAGTCAGGCGATCTCGACCGGAACGAACACCCGAGGTAATGAGATTGCTATAGAGACCGGCTGCATGGGCGTGACCGACCAACTCGTCCAGATCGCGCCGCATCATCGGCTCACCGCCGGAAAAGTGAATCTGCAGGGCGCCAAGCTCGGCAGCCTGATCAATTACACGCTTCCAGTCGGCTGTTGAGAGCTCGTCACGCGCCGAGAGAAGCTGCTGCGGGTTGGAGCAGTATGGGCACTGCAAGGGACACCGATGGGTCAATTCGGCGAGCACAGCCAATGGGAGGTCGGCGCGCAAAATACTCATTGGGTGAGAATTCCCTTGTCGGCCAGTTCAGCTACCAACTCGCAAACGTCCTGGGCGATGAGTTCGCGGCTGGCATCGTAACCTGTGGCGAGCTCGTCGATGATCGCAGAAAGGCTCGAGCGCCCGTCGCAGCGACGCACAATCTCCACCGCTATTTCATCGGGAATCATGACGCGTTCAGGCGCCAGAATGACCCAACAACTGCGAGCCTCATCAAACTTGAGCCGCACGCCGACGGCAAGACGCGGGACCATCGATTCACCGGTGTGGTTCAAGTCATTGCCTCCGGCTGAAACGCTCCAGGGGGGACGCGGCCGGGTTGCACATAGGCGTAGTAGAGCGCATCGAGCAAGGCCCAGAGTACGTCGCACTTGAAGGTCAGAGCGGCCATCACAGCTTGCTGCTGATCCGGACGCCGGGCCTCCCGCTTGACATATTCGAGCGCGAAATCGGTATCGCGCGGCGCCTGATGCAGGCGCACATCGAAATACGCCAGGGCGTCTTTGGAAACAAAGTCATAATGAGCCAACATGCCGGCAAGCCGATTCCTGATGATGGCAGGAGCGAATAGCTCGGTCAGCGACGAAGCGACGGCCTCGAGCAACGAGTGCTCCTGCACAAAACGCACATACGCATCGACGGCGAATCGAGTCACAGGCAACACACCACGACCGGACCTGACTTGGTCACGGCCAAGCCCCAGGGCATCGGTCAATTTGAGCCAGCGCTCGATGCCGCCTTCGCCGGGATGCTCGCCATCGTGATCGACAATTCGCTGACGCCAAATTCGGCGCAAATCCTGGTCGTCGGCCCGCGCTATCAGTGCGGCGTCCTTCATTGGTATCCGGCTCTGATAATAGAAACGGTTGACCGCCCAGGCCTGGACCTGGCCGCGATTGAGTTGGCCGCCATGCAGCAGCTGATGAAAAGGATGCAGGTCGTGGTAGCGAGCCTCGCCGATTGCCCGGAGGCGCGCTTCCAGCTCATCGCCGGAGAGTATTTCCATCACAGCTCAATCTCGGTGCCATCGGCGGCAACCTCCCAGCCGGCGCTGGCCACCTGTGCGCGCTCGCAAGAATCGAGGAGCATGGCGGGATTGGTGTTGTTGACGTGGATAAACATCTTGCGCCGAAGCCGGAGATCGCTCAGCGCGGCTATGCTGCCCTCGGGACCAGACATGCTCATATGGCCCATCCGACGTCCCGTCTTGCTGCCGACACCTGTGGTGATCATTTCGTCGTCGCTCCAGAGCGTCCCATCGAAGAACAGCAAGTCGGAGCCGTCGATCCTGCGACAGATTTGTGGCGTCAATTTTGCGCAGCCCGGGATGTAGTGGAAAGATCTTCCGCCTGCTGATATCTCGAGGCCGATCGTTTCATCGGGGTCTCCGGACAGATCGCCGCTGGTTCGGTTTTCGAGATACAAGGGCACCTTGCCGGGCACCGGAAAAACACAGACGTTGATACCGAGTTCGCCCTCCGGACCGGCGATTGCGACAGCTCGGTCAAGCGGCATGACCCGCCGCTCCACAATTTGCCGGTCGAGCGCCTCGAAGATGGGGTTGCAGTCAAGTATCTTCAGGATCCGCCCGGTCGCCCATATCGTGAAAGGCTGGCGCTCGCGCATTGAAAGGAGGCCAGCCACGTTGTCGACTTCTCCCCCGGTCAGAAGAACCGCCTGTATTGGAGAATCGCGCAGACGTCCGGGTCGAGGCCACAGGCGACGCTGCTCGAGGACCTGTTGCCGCAGGTCCGGCGATGCGTTGATGACAATCCATCTTTCCAGATCAAGCGAAACGGCGATTGAGGCCTGAGTCCGGCCCGCGCTTGTTTTCAGCCCTTCGCGCACGTTCCGACTTATCGGCGCGTTGCAGTTCCACTGCGGCACACCGCCGCCGGCTGCCGAGCCGAGAACCAGAATTCGCAAGGCCGCAGCCTCAAGCTGTCTCAGATCCCCGTCGACTTGCCGACGGGCACGTGCAATCACATTTCGGCGCAGGCGTAGGCGTTGATCTCAAGGCCGACCGAAATCTCACGAATGCGCGGAGTCTTCCATTTCCTCATAGCATCCTCTCCTATGCAGGGCCTCACGATTCCCGGCTAGCTCACTGCCCTGCAGGACAAGTTAGTCCCCCCGCCGCAATAGAGCAACAGATCGAAGCAGCATCACCGGGCTGCAGACTCGCCCGTCACGCGCCAGATCACATCGCCCACATCGTCTGCCACCAGAAGGGCGCCGCCTGGCCCGATCGTCACTCCTACCGGTCGCCCATAGGACACCCGCTCGTCTGGTGCAAGGAAGCCGGACAAGATGTCACGCGGCGGCCCGGCCGGCCGGCCGTCGGTGAAGGGCACGAAGACAACCTTGTAGCCGCTCAGCTTGCTGCGGTTCCAGGAGCCGTGCTGCCCAATCGCCATGCCATCGGGAAAGCCGGGAAGCGTGCCGGCAGGCAGCCAGCAGAGGCCCAGCGAGGCAGTGTGTCCGCCCAGCGCGTAGTCCGGCGTCAGGGCTTTTGCGACCATGGCCGGATCCTGCGGCACACGGTCGTCCACCGTCCGTCCCCAGTAGCAATAGGGCCAGCCGTAGAAGCCGCCGTCGCGCACCGAGGTCAAATAGTCCGGCGGTGTCTCGTCACCCAGGCCGTCGCGTTCGTTGACCACGGTCCAGAGGGCGCCGGTCTTGGGCTCCCATGCCAGGCCCACGGGGTTGCGCAGGCCGGCGGCGAAGATTCGACTTCTGCCGCTTGCCAGATCGAGCTCGTAGATGGCTGCCCGGCCTTCCTCGGCCTCCATGCCTTCGTCGCCGATGTTGCTGAGCGAGCCCACACCGACGTAGAGCTTTCGCCCGTCGGGGCTCGGCAGCAGGCTGCGGGTCCAATGCCCGCCCGGCTTGAACCCGGTCACCTTCCGCCCGGGGGCCGTGATGCGGGTCGCGCCCTCCTTGTAGGGGAAGGCCACCACGCCATCGGTGTTGCCGACATAGAGCGTATCTCCCAGCAGCGCCATGCCGAAGGGCTGGTTCAGTTCCTCCAGGAACGCCTGCCGGGATTCGGCCACGCCGTCGCCGTCCGCGTCGCGCAATAGCGTGATGCGGTTTGGACTAACGCCCACGGCGGCGGCGCGCTTCATCGTGCTGTACATGGCGTAGTCGAAGACTGTCTTGATGGGTCCGGGGAGAAACAGGGCCTCAGCGGTGAGCACGTCGCCATTGGGCAGCAGCTGTATCCAGCGGGGATGCTTGAGACCGGCCGCAAACGCATTGACCTTGAGCCCAGGTGCCGCAATCGGCGTCTGCCCTTGGGCCCAGCCCTTGGCCGTCGGCATTTTGAGCGTCGGGATGCTGCCCTGGGGCTTTGCCGGCGGGATCGCCGGCGTGCTGCCCAATGCCGGCTCGTGCGCGCCGCCCTGCAGCCGTCGCCACAGGACCGCCGCGGCGCCGATCAACGCGACGATGCGCGCGAAAATGCCAGACATACTCACTGCACTCTCCTCTGCCTGATCTCACGCATGTTAGTCGAAGCTACCTCGCCTTGAAACCGACAATGGGCGCCATCGGGTCAGGTGAGCTCGATCGTCATACAGGCGGCAGCAAAGGCAGGCCAACTCACAAAGTCGAAGACTCCTAGAAGACTCCTAATAGAGGATCGTTCCGATCCGGCGTCAATCCTTGGCCCAATAGATCAGCATGACGCGGCCGCGATAGAGTTGCCCGAGCCCCGGCTGCAGGAGGGGCAACAGGGCTGCCATCCACGGCGACCGGCGCTTCGGTCCGCTCATCGTCATTTCGATTCCGGCCGCCCAGAGTGAGCTAATGCCGATATCTATCCTGGAAAGCGGCTTTCAAAGGATGCGATGGCTAAACTGTATGCGCCCCCGCTGGGGAGTCCATTGGCCCGACTTCCGGTTTGCGTCAAAATCCGACGTGGCGGCCCGGCGGACGAATGTCCGGTAAGGACCGAGAAGCGGACCCAAGCTGGCCGAGTTGGTTCGTCGCATAGATCATCGTTGTGTCACCTACCCGGTCCAATTCTAATTTCAGTGTCCGATACATTCCTTGCGGTGCTCATAGTGCCCCGCTGTGGCCCCATTCGTCGGCGATCGTGCTCAATGGCGAAAATGTGGCTATAGAGAGTGGCGGTCCACTGTTTGCCTTCCATAGTCATCTCCAGATAGCGCAGGGCGTCGCCGATATACCGCTCGACTTTGCTCCAAAAAAACTGCGGATAGCGCTCTACCAGATCGGCAGGGCTCTGATAGCCAAGCTTTTCATTGACGCCATTTTCGACAAATTCTCCATACAGCGCGTTTAGTTTCCGCAGATACAATGGATCGGCCAGTTGGCCAATGAGATCGGCGGCCCGGACCAGGCCCGCTTCTGTATCGGTTTCGGCGTAGTCGTCGTCATCGGGCACAGGAAAGCGGGTCAGCTCGATGGCTCGCGCGATTCGCTCCTCATCGATCACGGGAACGGGTCCGAAGCGCTCGCGCACCATGATCTTTGATCGTTCTACGTGATAGGGCATCAGGAACGCGTCTGAGGCGCCGCGCGGCGGCGTGACCGTGTTGCCCGCCACATCGATAACGAATTGATCAACCGTGTCGCCCGAGCAGACTCCGCGCACATATCCGATATCGTGTGTGAGCGCCGCGAGCATGCAGTGCAACCAATCTTCGGGAGAAACGACTTTCTCCAGTCGGCGGCCCCGAAGGATATCTTGAGCGCACAGCGTGACGAAAGCCGTGTGCTGACTATCATGATAAAGGGCGTCACTGCCAGCGATGCGCTCGATCACGAGCCGAGCCGCTTCGTCGAGCGCCGCAGCAAACTGAGGCTCTCGGCTTCCAAAGGTTCGCCCATAGACCTCAGCGAGGTTCCGCCCTAACGCATCGGCCAGAAGGCTTGTTGGATTCAACATTGTGGCCTCCTCGATGGACTAACTCACCAGCACCGCTCAACCTCGTACCATAGACCCGAATTTGGATCGCCGCCGTGACGTCCTTGTGACAGCGGCCATTTGGGGCCCTGGGAACTGTCCGCGCGGCGAGGGCCGCGGCATGTCTTCGGCGGTAGCTCAGATGGTGGGGCCGGGGAAGAAGCTCTCACTGTGGCCGAGCAAGCAATTGGCGAGCATCCCGATCCATTCCTTGAGGGCAACCGAAAGCAAGGTGAGGTTCTGCGCAAAATCAAGGTTGGTGACGGGATCGTCGGCAGCCGTGCCGGTCCGGTAGCCCACAGGATCGGGCACCACCTGCCAGCCCTGCGCCTGGAACACGCCAACTGAACGAGGCATGTGAAAGGCCGCGGTGACGAGAATCCATGTTTCGCCCGGCATAGGGTGCACAATGGCCTTGGCCTTCACTACATCCTCGAAGGTATTCCGCGATTCCGGCTCGAAGATGATGCGGCTCGTGTCTATGCCCATCCATTGCGAGCTATTCGGCACCGCATCGGCCTTGTGGAAGACGCCCTTCTGGAGCGGTGGCCCGCCACCAGCGAATACGAGCTTCGCCTTCGGATACCGCCTCGCGAGGTCAGCAAATGCGACGTCTTCATCGCCGCCAAGCATGATGACGCCGTCAACGTGGACCGGCATCTGCGTTAGGGGCGGGAAGCGATTTTCCAGCCGTGCCATGAGCCAAGTTCCCACGGGAAACACGGCGACAATCAAAATCAGCAGAGCATCAACGGTGAGGAGTCCGACACCGAAGCGTCGCCTGCGGGTGAAAAGGAGAACCGTCCCCAGCACCATCAGCAGGAACCATAGATGGGCAGGCTGTACAATCAGCCAGAAACACTTGGAAACAAAATAGAGCATGGCGCAATCCTACCTCCACCGGACGGGCGAGGGACGGACGGACGTACGCCGAAGTAGATGTGCGTTCAACGGGGCCTAAGGACGTATATTGTCCCGAGACTCGCCATTTGGCTCCAGAATCCTGTTCATCTGCGCCCATGACATTTCTTCGCAGTCGTGGCCGGCTAGTCACGCCAGCCGGCGTCGGGGTCGTTGAGTTCGCTTGGAGTTAGCCTGACACAGCGGGCTCCGCTCCGACGCAGCAGCAGGCAGGCAGCCGTAGCCCGATCCTGGCTGAGCCCGACCAGGAGCGCGCCATAGAATCTTGTGTCCCTGAGCGGGATGACGACTGGTTGGCCGACGTCGGCCGGCAAACTGAGGCTGGCCTTGACCAGCTCGATCGCGCGTCGGGCATGGAATTCCTGCGCATAGCCGCCAAGTGCCAGGCCCCAGCCGGGCAGCGCTGCTGGTCTGACGGAGAGCGACAATTCGCCGGCCCGACAAGCGGTGGCACCCACCCAAGCTCGCCCCAGCTCGCTCCGAGAAGATCGAAGGGTGGCGATATCAATGCCGTGCTCGCCGACCGCTGCATTGAAGCCCTCATTGAGCAGCCCGGCCATGGTTGCGCTACGTGCGGCGGAGTCACCGGCCCCCAGGACGACGCCGATAAGCCGGAGCCCATCGCGTTCCGCAGAGGCGATGAGATTGTAGCCGGCATCGCAGGTCGTACCGGTCTTCAGCCCATCGGCCCCCCGGTAGCTGGCCAGGAAGCCGTTGATGGTCGGCAGCTCGTACCGACCGAACCGCATTCGGCGAGCGGCAAAGAAGTGATAGTGCTGTGGGTAATCATGCCACAACGCCTGAGCGAGCAACGCCATGTCGCGTGCGCTCGTAGTCTGCCGAGGATCTGATAGTCCCGTTGGATTGACGAAGTAGCTTTGCCCCAGGCCAAGCGCCTGTGCTCGCGCATTCATCTCTGCGACGAAAGCGGCCTCACTGCCACTCACTGCCTCGGCCAACACCATAGCCGCATCATTGCCGGATCGGGTTATCACTGCGAGGACGGCGTCCCGCACGGTAATCCTATCTCCGGCAGCAAGACCGAGACGGGAGCCTCGCTGCCCGGCGGCATGGACGGAGACCCGGAGTTCCTGGTCAAGCTTAAGCGAACCATCCTCGATCGCTGTGAAGGTGAGGTACAGGGTCAGCAGCTTGGTCAACGAAGCTGGAGGCCAGGGCAGCGTTGGCTCGCTCCTCGACAGCACTACGCCAGTCCGGGCATCGACGACAATGCTGGCGGCACGAGCCTGAAGCGGGATTCCCCAGGCCAACATGCACAAAGCAAACCCGAAAGCCCAACTCAGAAAGGCCGCTATGGAGACTCCATGATGCCGAGATATCGCGTGATCTCCGTCGCTGATTCGCGGCATTGAAGCGCGGAAATCGCTCACGGTCAGCTTGCCTAAAGTGATGAGCCGGAAAGTGATGCGTAGGGGCGCAAATCGCCTCTTTCGCCAGCACGAGTCAGATCGCCCCGAAGTGATAGGACAGATTTCCGAGGCAGGCGGCTAACGAAAGGGCGATGCCAAAATTTGGTGCCTGTTCGGCCGCGGCGAAAGTGGACGCAAAATCGTTGGTCGGGGCGAGCCCGGTCTGGCTGGTGGTGCTAGGCCGGGCCAAGCCCCTGGAAATGGCGCGATCGTGGCGAAAACGGGGGACACGGCAGTTGGGTGCCGCCGTGCAGGGCTGGGGGTTCGCATCCGACGGCACGCATTCCTCGTCCGAGTATGGGAGAGCAGCCATATTGGCAACGAGAAACGAGAGACGTGTCCCTAATGCTTTTGGTGAGTATCGCTTATCCCGTGAGGGCCAGCCCATGAGCCCGCTGGTCGAATTGACGCGCGAGTATTAGGTTGCACCGGCGGATATCGTTGTGGCCTCTTCCCCTAAAACGCCACTGATCTGCCGATGACCCTGGGGCGAGGAGCAAGATCTTCCCATGACCGAAAAGTTTCTCCACGGGCGCACGGCCTGGATCACCGGCGGCGCCACGGGCATGGGGCGGGCCGCGGCACTCGCGCTGGCCAGGTCCGGCGCAGATATCGCCATTGGATCGCTGATGGAGACGGCGCGCGCCCAGGTGATACCGGGACAATCCGTTTATCTCCTTAGTGAGCAGGAACTGGAAGCCTCACGGCGCGATATCGAAGCTTGCGGCGTTCGCGCCCTCGCCCTGGGCCTTGACATCGGATCGAACAGATCGGTCGACCGATCCTTCGATGCCATTTTGCGCAGCTTCGGCAAGATCGACATCCTGGTCAACGCCGCCGGCGCGACGTCGCGCCACTTTATGATAGATCACCCCGACGAACTCTGGGAACGCATCATCAACGTGAATCTGACGGGAGCCTTTCGAACCACCAAGCGGTGTTTCGGGCCGATGGCAAAACGAGGCTGGGGCCGCATCGTCAATATAGCGTCCACGGCGGCGAATGTCGGAGCGCTGGCTCATGGTGCCTATTGCGCCTCGAAATCGGGGCTGCTGGGTCTGACGCGGTGCGTCGCTCTGGAAGGCGCGGCCCATGGCGTCAGTTGCAACGCCATCAATCCCGGCTACGTGCCGACACAACAGAACAGTATCGGCATGATGCAGCAGATGCGCATCGATGGCGTGGATCTGCCGCTCGAGGAATATCGCCGGCGCGTCGCCGAGACAATCCCTCAGAAGCGCTGGATCGATCCGGCCGAGATCGGCGGTCTGATTGCCCATCTCTGCCGCGACGAAGCCTTCGGTATCACCGGTGAGGACATTACCGTTGCCGGCGGCTCAGCCTGGTAGCGTCAACGGCGGCAACACCAATCATTCGAGAGGAACGGCCGTGATCTATTTGGAGTTCATCGAGCGCGACAGGTGGGTCCCGATCGAGATCTTTCGCCATATCGGCAATCAGCAGTCCAACTGGTCCGAGGACTCGGTCGATCGCATGCTGCTTCAACTCGGAAGGACCATGCGCCTCGGCCCTCGTCCCAGCTATCTCTGCTTATGGGAAATCCCCGATATCGGCCGATTGGACGCCTGGGAGGTGTATTTCCACTCGCCGGCCGCGGGTCGGAACTCTCGCAGTCAGGCCATGCACCGTTCGATCAACATCGACCGCGCGGGGCTGTATGACGTGTTGCACAGGGGACCCTCGATCGAGGCGCCAATCTACATCGTCGAATATTGCGACCCGCTTCAGGCCGCCGATTCCGATGTCCGACTGACGTTCGAAAGCCGCGCGGGACGCCACCACGAGGTTCAACCGATACTCCTGCTCCGTCGACTTGGTCATCTGGGTCCCGACCCGGCCCTGCTGTCGATCTGGGGGGCGACTTCCTATGCCGCGGCTGAACCGCTGCTTCGCGACACGTCGCTCGGTGAGGTTCGCTTGGTCGATGTGGGCATCTATCGGGCCTTCGGCGATGAAATCCTGTAACGGCGAAATCGTCGAAAGCTAAAGTATTTCTCCAGCGAAATCGCGATACACGCCAACCATCAACGGCGTGATATCGGATGTGCCGCCGACGTCTCTGGCGATTGGCTCGATCGCGACGTAACTTTCCACGGTCCAAATTGCCATGCCGCCGGGATCGGGCGCCAGCAGGCCGATGCGGCGCAGGACCATTGCCAGATCTCCCCTGGCGTGCCGCTTCTGTCGAGCCATGAAATGCGCCGTCAGGTCGCTGTCGCTTGCCGAGCGCACGCTCGAAAAAAACTCGACATAGTAAAGCCCACCCGAGAGCCGCCGGCGGGCCGGGATAATTTCATCGTAGCAACCGGCCCGAAAGTGATGGATCGCCTGATGCTTGGCGTGCATCCGCCTGTCGCGCGCGTGCTTTTCCGAGCAAAAATGCGCCTCCCATTCATCCAGGCGTTTGAAGTCATGGAATCTGCAGAAAGCCATGTAGGCGGGATGGGGGCCCAATCGCATGGTGCGCCCGATCTGGCCGAGCAATTCGTCGTCGGGATCATCCCATGCGGATTGAACGCCCAGGGCACGGAATACTTCGATCGGCGTATGGCGATCGCGCTCTATGAACTCCACATACAGCATGAACCGCCTATCGGCCGCGCAGCAGCATATCAGGCATATTTCGGCACAACCAAAAAGGCAAAGCTCAGCGGCCGATCGGTGTAGTTCCAGTATTGATGCTGAACGCCCGGCGGCAGGTACAACAGGTCCCACTCATCCAGCTCGAACCAGTCGTAGGTATCGGGCAGATAGACATGAAGCTTGCCGCCGGGATGGGCGTCGCCATGAACGAAATGAAGGGCATTTTCTTTCGTCGCGGTGATCATGCCGCCTTTGCTTTGGGCTTCGGCTCTCGCTGCCGCCGACATAGCCGGCCATTTTCCCAGGAGTTCCGTACGACCGGGCTTTTCTGTCGTGAACTTCGGTTTCGTCGTTCCGAATTCCAGTTCGGTAACGCTGGGCGGTCGTTCCTGTGGCGCGTACCAGTCCAGGACGACGCATTCGTTTGCCGAGAAATTGTAACCGAAGTGCCATTTGGCGCCGCGCCAGTGAACAGCCTCGCCGGCGCGGGCGACGACAATTTCACCGGTTTCGGGATCCTGGACGGCGATCTCGCCCTTCACGACGTAGTAGAAGCGGTCCTGATCGAAATACGACTTCCATGTGTCGGAGGACTTGAAGTACCCACCCGGTCTCAGTTTGAAGAGCAGGGTTCCGATTACTTCGTTGCGGCCGTAAACGACGTCGGCGACCTCTTGGGACTTGCCGTCGCCCCAGAGAAATCTCGCAGCGTCCCGGTGGCGGACCACCATGGGGCCCTTCAAGGGTCTGAGGCCTTTCGGCGCGTTCTTTGGGGTGTCGCTCGTCATGGGCATGCTCCATCAAAAATGACCTTCTTGCGCGGGAGGTCGGCCGCAATATTGCCGAAGTTGGAACGGCTGGTCGGGCGCCTTTCCGGCCGCCCGACCGACGACATCCGAGCTTACAATGGTCGGTTAACGGTGCTGGCTACAGCGAGAGGTTGCCACGTGTCCAGCTCTCACGTGTGCCACCACCGTTGAGCGATCCTAAACCCGTCCAAATCCAAACTGGACAGCAGCGGCCCATGAGCGACCTTCTTGGTGCTGGCCGTCACGAACGTCGTAAACATGATGACAATAACACCGTTGTCGTCATGCATGAGCTGCTGACACTCGGCGTACATTTGCGCTCTCTTTTTCTCATCCAATTCCGAGCGAGCCGCCGTCAGAAGCTCGTTGAAGCGCGGATTTTTCCAGAACGTGTCATTTTGGTTCGAGTCCCCCGCGTATTCGAAGGTCATCACGCCATCGGCCGTTGGGCGGCCCAGCCACTCGCTGGCACAGAACGCCTTCTTCTGCCACACGTTGTCCCAATAGCCGTCGTTCGGTTCGCGCACGACCGTGAGATCGATCCCCGCTTTCGCGGCACTCTCGCGAAATATCGTCGCCGCATCGACGGCGCCGGTAAAGGCAACATCCGCCGCTGACAGTTCGATTTTCAGGTTGGGCATACCCGCCTTCTTCAACAGGTTCCTTGCCATTTCGGGATCGTACTTGTGGATCGGCGCCGGATTGATTGCGAATTTGACGCTCGGCGCGACGACATTATCGTTTCCGGGTGTGCCGATTCCGCCAAAAACCTGCTTGATGATAGCTTCGCGGTCTATTGCGTATTTGACAGCGTTCCGCACGTCCTGATTGTCGAACGGCGGCATCGTGACGTTCATGGCGAAGGTGTTGTGTTCGTAGCCGGTGACCTTGTCGATTCTAACCCCCGGTTTTTGCTGCATGAATTTGAGTGTCTTGGGGTCGCAGCGGTCCATAACATCGAGCTGGCCCGAGAGCAGCCCATTTGTCCGCGCCGTGGGGTCGATGATCGATAGAATCTCCACTTCATCGAACCAAGTGTCGCGATAATAATTCGGGTTGCGCTTGGCACGCGTAATCTGGCCGGGCTTGAATTCCTCAAGCATATAGGGGCCCGTCCCGATCCCCGATTCCCAATCCGCGTCGCCATTGTCCTTTGCCGGCATGATCGAAAGGCGATGCTCGCCCAAAACGTAGGGAAAGTCCGCATTGCCGCCCTTGAGCGTGAAGATGACATTGTCGCCGTCGGCCTTCACGTCGGCAATCTGCTTGACGGTCGCTTTGAGGGCCGATTTCGAATTTGCTCCCATGTGATGGCGCACGGAAGCTACGACATCATTGGGGGTGAGATTCTTGCCATTGTGGAAGGTGACGCCTTTGCGAATCTTTACCGCCCAGGTCTTGGTCTGGTCCGACGGCTCGAAGGACTCGGCCAGATCGGTCGATATGTTTCCTTTTTCATCGACTTGGGCGAGAAGGCTTCTCAGCGTCAGGTTCACGGTTCCCATATAGCTGTCGAGAATGGGACCGGGGTCCAGGGTGTTTGACGACGCTCCCCAGCTGATGCCGACGCGGAATTTTCCGCCCTTCTTTGGCGTTGCCGCCTTTGCCTCGGAAAACACCGCGTCCGCCAGCGTTGTGGTAAGGCCGGCAGCAACGGCAAGCTGGATGAAATCCCGGCGGTTCATTCGGCCGCGGCCGACTTCACGCTTCATCCAATCCAAATTGCCCGATGGGCCCTTGTCTCGTTCGGTCATGGCATTGTCTCCCTGTGCGCGAAATTCTTCTGTGTTGCCTCGGCCTGGTTCCCGCTTGTTCCAGGCCCAAGGTAAATGAGCGCTCTCACCGTCAATCACCTGCCGGGCGGAGCCGTTGCCCCTCCGGTGAAGCCTAGGCATGGCCCTACCGCGGGTTTAGCCTGAAAGCGCCAGCAATTTGACTTTCGACGCCCTGCCCGCCGGAGGGATTGTCAAGGCGGGCCTCATCGGCAAAATCCCCCTGACAGGCGGCAGGGTGTTGGGCTCGCCACTCGATTCGAGGATTCATGAAAATCGCGAAAGTAGATGCGATCCCGCTGCGGGGCCGGGGCGACCAAGGCGCCTACGGGCCGCCTTACGGCATCGTCGTGCGCGTCACCACCGATACCGGCATCATCGGCTATGGCGAAGCCGACAGCATGCCTGCGGTCGTGAAAGCTGTCATCGAGGCGCCCTTTCTCAACGAGATGATGTCGGGCTTGAAATGGGTTCTGCTCGATCAGGATCCCCTCGACATCGAGGGGCTTTGGCATCGCATGGCTGGTGCGACCCTCAATTACAGCCGGGACGGCGCTACGCTGCAGGCTATGGCTGCGGTGGATCTCGCGCTTTGGGACATCAAGGGCAGGGTCCTCAAGGCGCCCGTGTACGAATTGCTTGGCGGCGCGCGGCGCGGCACCCTGCCTTGCTACGCCAGCCATCCTCTTGGCCGGGACGTCGTCGAAACAGCCCAGTTCGCCCGGGGACTGTGCGATGCCGGTTTCACGGCGGTCAAGTTCGGCTGGTATCCGCTGGGTCCCGATGCCGCGCGAGATGTGTCTATTGTCAGTG
>WNFP01007479.1_pt1 | contig 14835 bp, 26 predicted proteins | sample 5400201 | NCBI WGS metagenome assembly WNFP01 (sample SAMN13153355, study PRJNA577476) | soil metagenome | isolation source: 115 cm saprolite under Madrone tree | place: USA:California | collected 2016-06-14
AAGTTCAAGGCGGAAGCGTACGTGCTGACCAAGGAAGAAGGCGGGCGGCACACGCCGTTTTTCACGGGGTACCGGCCGCAGTTTTACTTCCGCACCACGGACGTAACCGGAGACGTGAAGCTGCCGCAAGGCGTGGAAATGGTGATGCCGGGCGACAACGTAAGCTGCGAAGTGTCGCTGATCACCCCAGTGGCGCTGGAGAAGGGCTTGCGCTTCGCGATTCGCGAAGGCGGCCACACGGTGGGAGCAGGCGCGGTTACGGACATCATCGAGTAAATTATGAGACAAGGCGACAAAATTCGCATTCGTTTGAAGGCGTACGACCACCGGATTCTCGATCAATCCACGCGAGAGATTGTGGAAACAGCGAAGCGCACCGGCGCCGATGTTGCCGGCCCGATTCCTCTGCCCACCACCATCAATCGTTGGACGGTGCTGCGTTCGCCGCACGTGGACAAGAAATCGCGCGAGCAGTTTGAGATGCGCACGCACAAGCGCCTGATCGATATTCTCGAGCCGACGCCGGATACGGTGGACGCGCTGATGAAGCTCGATCTGCCACCCGGAGTCGATGTGGAGATCAAAGCGTTCGGGCACGCAGGGAAGTAGTTGTAGCTTCTGAAAAAAGTTTTTGAGAGAGAAAAGAAGATGGCGGTCAACGGAATAATCGGAATCAAGTTGGGGATGACGCAAGTCTTCACCGACGACGGCGCGCTGGTCGGCTGCACCGTTTTGCAGGCGGGCCCGTGTGTCGTCGTGCAGCGCCGCACAAAAGACAAGGACGGCTACGAAGCCGCGCAATTGGGCCTGGTGGAATTCGTCAAGCCGCAGCGCGTCAACAAAGCCATGACTGGGCATTTCAAAAAAGCCGGCGTGGCGCCCATGAAAGTTCTGCAGGAAGTGCGCATCGAAGAGTCGAAAGACGAAACGAAAGTCGGCGATCGCGTGCTGGTGGAGAATTTCAAACCAGGCGAGCTGGTTGACGTCAGCGGCGTGACCAAGGGCAAAGGCTTTGCCGGCGGCGTCAAGCGCTGGCACTACCGCGGCGGCGATGCCACGCACGGCTCGATGTTCCATCGCGCACCAGGCGGCATTGGCGGCAGTTCGTTTCCGTCGCGCGTGTGGAAGAACCAGCATTTTCCGGGTCACATGGGCAATGCGAATCAGACGTCCAAGAATTTGAAAGTAGTGAAGGTCGATACAGACGAAAACCTGCTGCTGGTACGTGGGTCTGTTCCGGGTCCCAGCGGGACGTACATTTTTATTCGCCGGGCGAAAACCGCTAAGAAAGCGAAGTAGTCGAGGGAGATTATGCCGGTCGTGGATGTAGTCAATCTGGATGGCAAGAAGGTCGGGCAGGTGGAGCTCGCCGACGCGGTATTTGGCGCGAAGGTCAATCCGCACCTGCTGCACGAAGCTTCGCGCTGGTATCTCCGTGGTTTGCGCGCGGGCACGCACAAGACCAAGGACAAGAGCGAAGTCAGCGGCGCGGGCCGCAAGCTCTGGCGGCAGAAGGGCACCGGCCGCGCGCGTGTCGGCTCGATTCGTTCGCCGCTCTGGCGCCACGGCGGCACGGTGCATGGACCGAAGCCGCGCGATTACAGCTATGCGCTGCCAAAGAAGATGCTGCTCGGCGCGCTGCGCTCGGCGCTATCCGCGAAACTTGCTGAGCAGAAGCTGACCGTGGTTGATGAGTGGTCACTCGAGAACCACAAAACGAAGGCGCTGCGTTCCGTGCTGGACAAGCTCAACGGCGTGAAGTCCGCGCTGCTTGTCGCGCATGGTGAGAATCGCAACCTGGAGTTGGCGAGCCGCAACATGGATCGCGTCAAGCTCGTCGCGACCAACGTTCTGCAGCCTTACGACTTGCTGAATCACGATTTGCTCGTGCTCTCGAAAGACGCTGCCGCGCGCTTGACGCGCTCGCTAGACCCCACGGGCACTGCTGTTGTAGCGCCCGATGTTGCATCGATTGCGCCTGCGAAGCCCAAGAAAGAAACAGCTCCCAAAGCTGCCGCGAAACCGGCAGCGAAGAAACAAAAGGCTGCGACGAAGAAGCCCAGTAAGAAGGGGAAGGAATAAGCGATGTCAGCCCCGCTTTATCAAATTATTCGCCGGCCCATCATCACGGAAAAAGGACTCGGCGTAAAAGAAACGCAGCACACGGTGGTCTTTGAAGTCTCTTCCACCGCGACCAAGACGCAGATCAAGGAAGCGGTGCAGCAGATCTTCAAAGTGAAAGTAGATGACGTGCGCACGGCCAATTTTCACGGCAAGATGCGCCGCCGCGGACAGAACGAAGGCTATCGTCGCGATTGGAAGAAAGCCTACGTGAAGCTGGCGGAAGGCGAAAAGATGATCGAGTACGCGGAGAACCTGTAACAGATTTTGTCGTGGCTGCAATCGGGCCACGGTCAGGCAAAGAAGGTAAGAGGCAGCGATGGCACTGAAAAGCTTTAATCCATATACGGCGTCGCGGCGGTTTATCACCGTCCTGGACAAAAGCCATATCACCAAGCAGGAGCCGGAAAAGGCTCTGCTCGAGCCGAAGAAGCGCTCCGGCGGGCGTAACAATCACGGCGAAATCGTGATCTGGCATCGCGGCGGCGGCCACAAGAAGCAGTATCGCCAGGTGGACTTCCGGCGCGACAAAGTCGGTGTACCGGCGAAGGTTGCCGCCATCGAGTACGACCCGAATCGCAGCTCGAATATCGCGCTACTGCATTACGCCGATGGCGAGAAGCGCTACATTTTGCATCCGGTAGGCCTCGAAGTCGGCGCCACGGTGCAAACCGGTGAGAGCGCGGACATTCTTCCCGGCAACGCGTTGAAGATTCGCCACATTCCTCCCGGCACGATGGTGCACAACCTCGAGCTGTACCCGGGACGCGGTGGGCAGGCCGTTCGCTCCGCAGGTGGCGCGGCGCAGCTGCTCAGCAAGGAAGGCGACCTCGCGCTGGTCAAGATGCCCAGCGGCGAAGTGCGCAAGTTTTCCATCGATTGCATGGCTACGGTTGGCCAGGTTGGCAATCTTGACCATGAAAATGAAACGTTCGGCAAGGCTGGACGCACCCGGTGGCGCGGCATCAAGCCCACTGTGCGCGGCGTGGCCATGAATCCTGTGGATCATCCGCACGGCGGTGGTGAAGGCCGCGTCAAGGGCAATCACCCGCAGACGCCCTGGGCTTTCCCGACGCTGGGCAAGAAGACCCGCAGAAACAAGCGTACAGACAAGCAGATCGTGCAACGCAGGAAGTAAGGAAGTAGGTACAAGCGATAACCAGGCCGCCAGCGAATGGCAGCCCGGCGAGAGTAAAAACCATGCGAGCAACAAGAACAACCCGAGGACGCGCAGCCAGTCGGAGAACCAGCCGGCCCGTGAAGCGCGCGTCTGCAAAGCGAACAGCAGTCAAGGCCAGCAAACCCGCTCGGCCGGTGAAAGTAGTCGTAGCGCCGCCGGAACCAGTGCTCTACAAGTTGTGCAAACCCGGCTGGTCGGTGATTGTGGAACGCATTCCCAACGCGCAAGGCACGCGTTTTGTGTGCCCGTTCTGCCCCAAGTCGCATCGCGTGCCGGGTCCGGTACGCGGATTCAAGAAAATGCGGCGGGCGCAGTGGGGCCGCTTGCGCCGAGTCGAGGAGTAACGAAGAGAGATGGCACGCTCACTGAAAAAAGGGCCGTTTGTCGACGGTCACCTGCGCGAAAAAGTGGAAGGTCTCAACACGCGCAATGAAAAGAAAGTGGTGAAGACCTGGTCGCGCCGGTCCACGATCGTTCCGGACATGATTGGTCACACCATCGCCGTGCATAACGGCAAGAAATTTATTCCAGTGTATGTGACCGAGCAGATGATCGGGCACAAGCTCGGCGAATTCGCGCCGACGCGTACCTTCAAGGGTCACGCCGTGAAAGCGGCGCTCGAGAAGGCAGCAGGCGCGGCGCCCGCGGGTGGCGCGGCTCCTGCAGGAGGCGGCGCGGCACCGGCGCCGAAGGCATAAGCCATGGCTGAGCTACAGACACAGAACGGCTCGATTGAAGCTCACGCGCTTGCGCGGCACGTTCGCATGTCGCCGCAAAAGGCGCGCTTGGTGATGGACTTGATTCGCGGGCAGAAGGCGCAGGCAGCGTTGCAAACGCTGCGTTACACGCCCAAGCGCGCGGCCAAGCACATCGAAAAAGTTTTGCGCAGCGCTATCGCCAATGCGGAACGCAAGGCGGAAGATGCCGGCGCACCGCTCGATGTCGACGAGCTGTACGTGAACACCTGCTTCGTCAACGAAGGCGCGCGCTGGAAGCGTTTGCGTCCCGCGCCGATGGGCCGCGCGTTCCGCTATCAGAAGCGCACCGCGCATCTCTGGGTTGGCGTTGCGGAGCATCACGTGGCCGCGGCGGAGCGCGTCGCCGCCATCGAAGCGGAAGCCGAAGCGCAAAAGGGTGTTCGTGGCACCGCGCGTCGTGTGCGCAAAGCTCTGGCCGGCAAGCAGGGCGGCCCTAAGAAGGGCAAGAAGTAGGAACCAGGAGATAAGAGTGGGACAGAAAACACATCCTTACGGATTCCGCCTCGGCTACAACAAGCCGTGGAAGTCGCGCTGGTACGCCGATCGCGATTATGCGGACCTGCTGCATGAAGACGTGAAGCTGCGCCGCGAACTGAAAGAGCGCCTCAAGAGCGCGGGTATCAGCTCCATCGATATCGAGCGCGCCGCCAACAAGCTGGTCGTGCGCATTTACACCGCGCGCCCCGGCATCATCATCGGCCGCAAGGGCGCGGAAATCGACAAGCTCAAGCAGGAAGTGCAAAAGCGCACGAAGCGCGAAGTGCACATCGATATTCAGGAAGTGCACCGGCCCGAACTCGATGCGCAACTCGTCGCCGAATCGATCGCGCTGCAGCTCGAAAAGCGCGTGGCCTTTCGCCGCGCGATGCGCAAAGCGGTGGATTCCGCGCTGCGTTTCGGTTGCAAAGGCATCAAGGTGCGCGTCGCCGGCCGCTTGAACGGCGCGGAAATCGCCCGCAAAGAATGGTACTTGCAAGGGCGCTTGCCGCTGCAGACTCTTCGCGCGGACATTGATTTTGGTTTCGCGCAGGCCTACACCACCTACGGCGTAATCGGCGTGAAGTGCTGGGTCTATCAAGGCGAAAACGTTCCGAAGCGCGCTTCGAAGATTCAAAAAGAACGGGAAGGCGTAGCGGCGGCGTAAGCGAAATCGAAGAAACGAACGAGACCAGGGAAAAGAGAACACTGCGATGTTGATGCCCAAGAAAGTGAAGTACCGAAAACAAATGCGCGGCCGGCGCACCGGAAAGGCCTGGCGCGGCGGTGATTTGGCCTTCGGCGAATACGGATTGAAAGCCATGGAAGCGGCATGGATCACCGACCGGCAGATTGAAGCGTCGCGCGTGGCCATTACCCGCTTCATCAAGCGCGGCGGCAAACTCTGGATCCGTATTTTTCCGGACAAGCCGTTCACGAAAAAGCCCGCGGAAACCCGCATGGGCAAGGGCAAAGGCGCTCCGGAAAAGTGGGTATCGGTCGTGAAGCCCGGGCGCATCATGTTTGAAATGGCCGGCATCGACGAAGCTACCGCCAAAGAGGCTTTGGGGCTCGCGGCGCACAAGCTGCCGATCCCAACGAAGTTCGTCAGCCGAGCAGGAGGTTACTGATCATGCCGCGGCGCATTGAAAAAATCCGCGAAGCCGGCGTCAACGAGCTCAACGCGCAGCAAAAAGAGCTCACCGAGCAGATTTTCCGGCTGCGTTTTCAGTTGACCACCGGACAAGCCGAAGCGCTCAAGCGTCTTCGCGAAGCAAGGAAAGATCTCGCGCGAGTGAAAACACTATTGCGCGCGCAAGAATTGTCCACGACTGCGCAGTCTGCGGCAGCGAAGAAGGCATAAACGAATGGCTACCGAGACAAAAAGCAACGCCCCGGCCGCTTCTAACGCCGCCGATACGCGCCACCAGCATCAGGTGCTCACCGGCCGCGTTACCAGCGCCAAGATGGAAAAAACCATCGTGGTTGAAGTGCTGCGCCTCGTGCAGCACCCGAAGTATCGCCGCGTGGTGCGCATCTCGAAAAAGTTTTACGCGCATGACGAACAGCGCCAGGCCAAGCTCGGAGACACCGTGCGCATCGTCGCGTCGCGGCCCATGTCCAAGCTCAAGCGCTGGCGTCTCAAGGAAGTGTTGGCGCGCAACGTCTCGGAAGAAATTAAGGCCGAAATCAAGCGCGACAGGGGAGCAGAACAATGATTCAGATGCGATGACCGTGGCCGACAATTCCGGCGCGCGCAAGCTGATGTGCATTTTGCCGGTAGGCGGCGACGTGGGCCTGAAAGCCGGACTCGGCGACATCATCACCGCGTCGGTCAAGGAAGCCACGCCGGAAAGTCAGGTCAAGCAGGGCACGGTGGTGAAAGCGGTGATTGTGCGTATGCGCAAAGAGCGTCGCCGCCGGGATGGCACCTACATCCGGTTCGACGACAACGCCGCGGTTTTGATCAACGACGCCGGCGAGCCGGTCGGCACGCGCGTGTTCGGTCCTGTGGCCCGCGAGCTGCGCGAAAAGAAATTTGCCAAGATTGTTTCCTTGGCTCCGGAGGTTTGGTAAGCAATGGCCCTTACACACGAACGCGCTGAGCGCAGCACCATCGGCATCCGCAAGGGTGACCAGGTGCGCGTAATCGCGGGACGCGACGCCGGTAAGAGCGGCCGCGTGCTCAGCGTCAACGCCAAGAAAAACACGGTGGTTGTCGAGCACATCGCCATCATGAAGCGCCACACCCGCCCGAACCCCGGCAAGAACATCAAGGGCGGCATCGTCGAAAAAGAAGCCGGCATCAACGTTTCCAACGTGATGGTCGTCTGCTCCAATTGCGGCAAGCACAGCCGCATCGGGCACAACATTTTGCCGGACGGCACCAAGGTCCGGACATGCAAGCGTTGCAACAGCACTTTGGATAAGTAAGGAAAAGGACTAACGAGAGCGGCAATGAAGAGTCGACTGCAGGAAAAATATCGAAGCGAAACCGTACCGGCGCTGATGAAGCACTTCGGCTGGAAGAACATGATGGCCGTGCCCAAGCTGCAAAAGGTCACCGTCAACATCGGCCTCGGCGAGGCCAGCCAGAACGCGAAACTGCTGGACACCGCGGCTGTGGAACTCGGCCAGATCACCGGCCAGAAAGCCATCATCACGCGCGCCAAGAAATCCATCGCGAATTTCAAGATTCGCAAGGGCATGCCCATCGGGTGCGCGGTCACGCTGCGCGGCGATCGCATGTACGAATTTATCGACCGGCTGTGCAACGTGGTGCTGCCCCGCGTCCGCGACTTCCGCGGGTTGCCCTCGAACGCGTTCGACGGCCGCGGCAATTACACGCTGGGCCTGAAAGATCAGTTGGTGTTTCCTGAAATCGATTACACGCGCGTGGACAAAATCAAGGGCATGAACATCACCCTGACGACTTCCGCGCGCAACGATGAAGAAGGCCGCGAGCTGCTCAAGGGCCTCGGCTTTCCGCTACGCACCCCGGGGGTGGCGCAATAAATGGCACGCTTAGCAAAAATCGCCAAGTCTCGCAAGAAGCCCAAGTTCAAGGTGCGTGTGCGCAATCGTTGCCGCGTTTGCGGACGCGCGCGCGCCTACATCCGCAAGTTCGAAATGTGCCGCATCTGTTTTCGCGGCATGGCGCTCAAGGGCGAAATCCCCGGCGTCGTGAAAGCAAGCTGGTAGGAGCTATAGAAAAATTATGCAAACGGATCCCATAGGCGATTTTCTGACGCGCATCCGCAACGCCGCCGCTGCCAAGCACCAGCGTGTGGACGTTCCGGTGTCCAAGCTGAAGACCGAAATCGCGCGCATTCTGAAGGAAGAAGGCTACATCTCCACCTTCAAGCTCGTCGACGAAAACAAGACGCGCAAGATGCTTCGCGTTTTCCTGAAGTACACGCCGGACCGCCGCAGCGTTATCACCGGCGTGAAGCGCATCTCGCGTCCGGGCGCGCGCGCGTATCTCGGCTCTATGGACATTCGTCCGGTCGTTGGCGGCCTGGGCATCAGCATTCTTACCACGCCGAAGGGCTTGATGAGCGGACGCGCCGCGCGCAAAGCGAAAATCGGCGGCGAACTTTTGTGCGAGGTCTGGTAAACGATGTCACGTATCGGCAATAAACCAATTCCGCTTCCGCAAGGCGTGAAAATCGCCCTGAAGGGCCGCGAAGTCGAAGTCCAAGGCCCCAAGGGCAAGCTCAATGTGGGTGTGCCGCACGGCATCACCTTCGAGCAGAAAGACGGCGTGCTGTTCGCCAAGCGCGCTACGGAAGATCATCGCGCGCTGCATGGGCTCGCTCGCGCTCTCGTCGCCAATGCGGTTCACGGTGTCACGCAGGGTTTCAAGAAAGATCTGGACATCGTAGGCGTCGGCTATCGCGCGGAGCTCAAGGGCAAAGCTGTCGCCTTCGCGCTCGGCAAGTCGCACCCCATCGAGTTCAAGATTCCGGAAGGCATTCAGATCGCGGTGGACAAGCAGACGCACATCGTGGTCAGCGGCGCGGACAAGGGCCAGGTCGGCCAGGTTGCTGCGGACATTCGCTCGCTGCGTCCGCCCGACCCGTACAAGCAAAAAGGCATTCGCATCACCGGCGAACGCTTGAAGAAGAAGGCTGGCAAGGCTGGCGCAAAGGCCGGCGGCGCCGCGTAAGGTAAAAGGAGAGAACAGTGGCATCGGCACGAGTCAGAAAACTATCGCGCGACCTGCACCGCAGGCGAGTGCACGCGCGCGTGCGCACCAAGGTTTCCGGCACTCCCGAGCGCCCGCGCCTCTGCGTCTATCGCTCGCTCGGACATATCTACACGCAGGTCATTGACGACCGCACCGGCAAAACGCTGGCTTCCGCCAGTTCGGTCGACAAAGAAACCAAAAAGAATCTCAAGGGTGGCGGCAACGTCGCCGCGGCCAAGGTCATCGGCAAGATTATCGCCGAGCGCGCCAAGTCCGCTGGAGTCAGCAAAGTAGTGTTCGACCGCGGCGGGTACAAGTACCACGGCCGCGTCAAGGCGCTCGCAGATGCGGCGCGGGAAGCGGGGTTACAGTTTTAAGCCTATGTCGAAGCAAATTTTGCGAGATAGTTTAGCGGTGCGGCGCCTCCTCGAGGTCAATCCTTCTGACCTCAAGGACGATGTCATCGCCATCAACCGCGTCACGAAGGTCGTCAAGGGCGGCAAGAACCTCAGCTTTTCCGCGCTTGTTGTTGTAGGTGACAGCCGTGGTCATGCCGGATTCGGCATGGGTAAAGCGCGCGAAGTGCCCATGGCCATCAAGAAGGGCATTGAGCAAGCCAAGAAGAATTTGATCAAGCTCAATATGAAGGGCACCAGCATTCCACACCAGGTGCTGGGCCGCTACGGCTCGGCGCAGGTTCTGCTGAAGCCCGCAGCGGAGGGCACCGGCGTGATCGCCGGCGGTCCCGTGCGCAAAGTGATGCAAGTGGCGGGAATCACCAACGTGCTCACGAAATCGCTGGGCACCTCGAACCCGCACAACGTTGTCAAGGCAACGTTCGCCGCGCTGCTCAGCTTGAAAGACGTGGCGCAAGTGGCGGAGACGCGTTCCAAGACCGTCGACGAAATCAGCGGCAGGCCGCCGAAAGATCAAAAAGCCGCCGTGAGTGAGGCGAGTTGATGGCCGCAAAGAAGAAAGCCGCGGAAGGCAAGTCCGGCGGTACCGTAAAAGTGAAGTGGGTGGTCAGCTTCATCAGTTGCACCGATGACATGCGCCAGACCATCCGTGGACTCGGTTTGCGCAGAATGCATCAGGTGGTCGAGCGCGAGGACACGCCGTCGGTGCGCGGCATGATCCATAAAGTGCGCCACCTCGTGGAAGTGGTGGAATAGGGAATATGGCGAAAAAAGTTTCCAAGGGCCGCAAGCCCTCTAAGAAAGTCAGCAGCCGCCGCAAGCCGGCCAATAAGCCCGCTGCGAGCGCATTGAGTCATGCAAGTCTCTCGAATTTGCGTCCACCCCGGGGCTCGCGTCACCGCAAGGTGCGCGTTGGCCGCGGCATCGGCTCCAAGATGGGCAAGACCGCGGGGGCCGGCAACAAGGGGCAGCAATCCCGCCGCGGTTATTCGCGCCGTCGCGGATTTGAAGGCGGCCAGATGCCGCTGCATCGCCGCATGCCCAAGCGCGGCTTTCATAACCCGTTCAGCGTCGAGTATTCGGTTCTGAACCTGGAAGAGCTGAACGTTTTTCCGGCCGGCGAGACCGTAACTCCGGAGTTGCTGCACGCTCATGGATTCGTTCGCCGCAACCGCGATCGCATAAAAATTCTCGGCGATGGCGAACTGACCACCAAGCTTGCGATTCACGCGCACGCATTCAGCGAGTCTGCCAAGGAAAAGATCACCAAGGCAGGCGGCACGTTTGAGGTAGTAGCGTGATTTATTTGGAGTGCGGCAGTCTTGCTGCCGCTTTTGCGGTGTCAACTAGGACGCAAAGGCAAGCGCGAGTCGCCGTATTTCTTCGGTCAAAAATAACAGTATGAATCGATTCATCGAAGCATTCCGAAATCTCTTCCGCATCCCCGATCTGCGGAATAGGGTGTTGTTCACCCTGGCGCTGCTCGCGGTCTACCGCATCGGTGCGCACATTCCCACGCCGGGCATCAATACGCGTGTGCTGGAGAGCCTCTTTCAGCAGGGGCAAGGCTCGGTCCTGGGTATTTTTGACCTGTTCAGCGGCGGCAACCTCCGCCGCCTGACAATTTTCGCGTTGGGCATCATGCCGTATATCACGGCATCCATTATCTTGCAGTTGATGACCGTGGTGTTCCCCTACCTCGAGAAGCTGCAAAAAGAGGGCGAACTCGGGCGCCGCAAAATTACGCAGTACACCCGGTATTTGACGATTTTGTTGAGCATCATCCAGTCCACCACCATCGCCACGGCCCTGCAAAGCACCAACATGCAAGGTCAGTCCCTGGTCTACCACCCGGGCTTTGGCTTTATCTTGATGACCATATTGACTTTAACTACCGGTTCGGCGTTCATCATGTGGCTGGGCGAACAGATCAGCGAGCGCGGAATCGGAAATGGCATGTCGCTCATCATATTCGTAGGCATTGTGGTGGGTCTGCCGCGCGCCATCCTGAACCTTTACGAACTGGCCAAAACCGGAGCTTGGGGCCCGTTTACGCCCATTGCCCTGATCTTCCTGGTGGCGCTGATGGTTGCCGTTGTCGCCTTCATCGTCTTTGTGGAAGGCGGGCAGCGGCGCATCCCGGTGCAATACGCCAAGCGGGTAGTCGGCCGCAAAGTCATGGGCGGGCAATCCTCGTATTTGCCGTTGCGCGTCAATTCCGGCGGCGTGATTCCGCCGATTTTCGCCAGCTCGTTGTTGGCGTTTCCCGCCACGGCGGCGCTGGTTTTTGGCACTAGGTACGCCTTCATCAAGGATTTCAGCAAGACCATCAGCTTTGGCGAGCCGCTCTACAACTTGGTTTACGTCGTTCTGATCATTCTGTTCGCGTTCTTCTACGTCGGTATCGTCTTCAACCCGACCGAACTCGCGGACAACATGCGCAAGAATGGCGGCTTCATCCCGGGCATCCGGCCGGGCCGCACCACCAGCGAGCACGTCAGCAAAATTTTGAAGCGCCTTACATTCATAGGCGCCATTTACCTTGCGGTGGTTTGCTTGCTTCCGGAATGGCTGATTACCGGCATCCACCTCGACCATCTCGGCTGGGGCATCGGCGGCTGGTTCGATCGCCATTTCCCGACCTGGTTCCTGAAGGGCCTCGGCGTGCAGTTTTATTTTGGCGGCACGTCGCTGCTGATCGTGGTCGGCGTCGCTATGGACACTGTGCAGCAGCTCGAAGCGCAGTTGGTCATGCGGAATTACGAAGGCTTTGCGCGGAAGGGCCGGTTGCGCGGCCGGCGGTAATGAAGACCAGCGGAGCGTCGCCGGACGGCAAGTCCGTGGAGCAGCTGGACCGCGCCGTGATTTTTCTCGGGCCTCCGGGCGCGGGAAAGGGTACGCAAGCGAAAGAGCTGGCCAAGTTTTACCGGGTCCCGCATCTTTCGACCGGCGACATGCTCCGCGAGAATATCGCCAAGGGCACGCCGCTGGGGGTAAAGGCTGAGCCGGTCATGAAGCGCGGCGAATTGGTTCCCGATTCGCTGGTGCTGAAGATGGTGGCGAAGCGTATCGAAGAGCCGGATTGCACGCATGGGTTCGTGTTCGATGGGTTTCCGCGGACGGTGGCGCAGGCGCAGTACCTGATGATTCTGCTTCGGCAGAATGGCTACAAGCCGGCGCTGGTCGTGCACTTTGTCATTGATCCGAAGCTGCTGTTGCGGCGGATCACCGGCCGGCGGATGTGCAAGGTAGGCGGCGAGATTTACAATATTTACGAGCGTCCGCCGAAATCCGATCTGCGCTGCGACAACGATGGCGGCCAGCTCGAACAACGGCCGGACGATCGTGAAGAAATTGTCGGGCCCCGGTTGCAGGCTTATGAAAGGCAGACCGAGCCGTTGGTGGCGTATTACCGCCGGCTGGGACGCTTGCACGAGGTGAACGCCGCGAAAAGCGTCGACGAAGTGAAGCGGCAAGTGCTTGATATCGTGCGCACGGCGCATTGAAGCGAAAAGATGGCGATTCATTTGCGCAGCCGCGATGAGCTCGAAAAGATGCACCGTGCGGGGCTTATTGTGCATGAGGTTTTAACGACTTTACGCGACGCGGTGCGGCCGGGAATTACGACGATGGACCTCGAGAAGTTGGCCGAGGAGAAAATCGCCGGAAAGCCTGGCAAGCCGGCGTTCAAAGGGTACCGCGGGTATCCTTGCTCGCTGTGCACGTCGGTGAACAGCGAGATCGTTCATGGGATTCCGTCGCCCAAGCGCAAGTTGCGCGAAGGCGATATCGTCTCGATTGATTTCGGGATGGAAGTAGACGGATATTTCGCGGATTCGGCGGTGACTGTGCCGGTCGGAAAGATTCGGCCGGAAACGCAGAAGCTGCTGGAAGTGACCCGCGAATCGCTGGACCGCGCGATTGAAAAGATGCGCGCGGGCAACCGGCTCGGCGATGTTGGCAATGCGGTGCAGAGCTGGGTCGAGCAGCATGGGTATTCGGTGGTGCGGGAATTTGTCGGTCATGGCATCGGTACCAAGATGCATGACGAGCCCAACCTGCCGAATTACGGTGATGCAGGGCGCGGCGCGCGGCTGCAAGAAGGTATGGTCATAGCCGTCGAGCCGATGGTGAATGCGGGACGCCCGGAAGTGCGCATGCGCGATGAGTGGGTGGCGGAAACAGCGGATGGCAGCCCCTCGGCGCATTTCGAGCACACGGTGGCGATCACCGCAAACGGCCCCTGGATTCTGACGCGGCCGAAAGATGTGACCGGCCCGTCCTGGTAAAAAGTTTGTAGGGTCGCAGCATGCTGCGACCCAACTTGGCACGATGTGAAATGCCGTGCCGATCTTTCGGTTAGCGTAAAGGAACAGCGACACAGGAGACTATGGCGAAGCAGTTTAACGATGAGAAAAAGAAAGGCGACTCCGGCAATTCCAAGGAGGACGCCATCGAGGTAATGGCCACGGTCATCGAGCCGTTGCCCAACGCCATGTTTCGAGTGGAGTTGGAGAACAAGCATCAAGTGCTGGCGCACGTTTCCGGCAAGATGCGCAAAAATTTTATTCGTATTCTCGCGGGAGACAAAGTAGCCGTGGAGCTTTCGCCGTACGATTTGACACGCGGCCGCATCGTCTACCGCTACAAGTAGGACGGCCTTTAGGCTGTCCGCCGTAAAGTTTGTAAAGGCGAGTTCAACTCGCCGGGAAAAAGGAACAGCGAAATGAAAGTACGGGCATCGGTAAAAAAGATTTGCGACAAGTGCAAGGTGATTCACCGCCGAGGCGTCGTGCGCGTGATCTGCACCAATCCGAAGCACAAGCAGCGCCAGGGATAATGCGGATTTTTGAGACGAATTTTAGGAGACATGTTTCATGGCACGTATAGCAGGCATTGATCTTCCGGTTCAGAAGCGGCTGTGGGTCGGCTTGACCTCCATCTACGGCATCGGGCGGGAGCGCGCGAAAAAACTGGCCGAAAAAGCCGGTGTGGATTACACGAAGAAGATTCGCGACCTTACCGAAGAGGAAATCAACCACATCCGCCAGGCCATCGAGCAGGAAGGCCGCGTGGAAGGCGATCTCCGCAAAGAGATCCAGATGAACATCCGCCGGCTGATTGAGATTCAGGCCTATCGAGGCATTCGCCACCGCCGGAATCTTCCCGTGCGCGGCCAACGCACGCACACGAACGCGCGTACCCGTAAAGGTCCGCGGCGCGGCGCGGTTGCAGCGAAGAAGAAGACGGTCGGCAAGAAGGGTTAAATGTTTGTAGGGGCGCAGCAGTGCTGTGCCCCAGCTTGGCAAGATTTTTAGAGCATCGAACGATTGGAGCAAAACGTGGCGAAAGAACCAAAGGCCGCAGGAACAACACCGGATGCAACAACTCCGGGAAAACCGGCAGCGGCAACAAAGCGCAAGAAAGAATTCAAGAAGAAGCGCGAGCGTCGCGTCGTGCCGCACGGCTTCGTGCACGTGGCCGCGTCATTCAACAACACGCAGATCACCATCACCGATACGGATGGCCGCGTGATGTGCTGGTCTTCGGCCGGCGCAATCGGTTTCAAGGGCTCGCGCAAAGGCACGCCGTACGCCGCGCAGCAAGCTTCGCTGGCTGCTGCCGGCGTCGCACGCGACCAGTATGGGATGAAGAGCGTGGAAGTCCGCGTACAGGGTCCCGGCTCGGGACGCG
>WNFP01002434.1_pt1 | contig 14830 bp, 13 predicted proteins | sample 5400201 | NCBI WGS metagenome assembly WNFP01 (sample SAMN13153355, study PRJNA577476) | soil metagenome | isolation source: 115 cm saprolite under Madrone tree | place: USA:California | collected 2016-06-14
GAGCCGTTTTCCTTAAGCGTGAGTGATTCATCGGTGACGGCAACAAATTTTCCGGCGTGCTGCTTCAAGCTGGACTCGATCACTTCGATCCCCTGGCCGGCCTTCAAACGATTTAGGTTGGACCAAGAGCCCTGTTGCGCCTGAGCGCCGAGCGCGCCGGCGAGCCCGAGCAAGAGCACGAGAATCAGTACGGCCCTTCGCATTGATCTAGTTTACTGACTATATTGCACGAAGCAGAATTTAACGAGTCATGGTGTTACCAAGCCTATAACGCCCAAGTGCTTGGTATGTCGGATAACCGGACATGTGGTTTTGGCAGGTTTTCGAATCCGGCCAGGTAATCTCCAGCACTTGCTCTACTTGATCTGCTGGTCCGCCGACAACGCCTGGTTAATGCTCTTTAATGTCTGGAACCCGTCTTTGACCACCGTTGTCTTGATATTGTCCTTGGTCACGACCACGGGTTTCAGCATGATGGTAGGCACCTTCATCTTGCCATTGCTCATTGTTCCGTCCGCGTGCGTCTTTTCGCCCTTCGCTAAGCGGACCGCTTCCTCGGCGGCTATTGTCGCTTCATTTACGATGGACTTGTAAACTGTCATACTCTGCGCGCCTTGCGCGATACATATAACGGCGGCCAAATCCGCATCTTGTCCGGAAACCGCCACTTTACCGGCGAGATTATGTTCGCGGAGGGCTTGAATGGCACCGCCGGCCAATCCGTCATTGGAAGCTAGAACGGCAGCGATCTGGCCCTGTGCGGAATCTATTGCCTTCAACATAAGAAGGTACGCCTCCGAAGGCAGCCAGTCTTTGGTGTACGCATCAGCGATCACCTTGATATCGCCCCGATTAACATAGGGCTGCAGCACGCTCATCTGCGCGTCATGTAGAGTCTTCGCGCCTTCGTCGCGTGGGGAACCCGCGATCAGCACATAATTCCCCTTGGGTGCCTGTTTTACCAGATATTCCGCTTGCATCCTGCCGATTTCAAGCCGGTCGAAACTCACGTAGAGATCGACGTCGCTGTTCTGAACAAGGCGATCGTAACTGATGACCTTGACATTGGCCGACTTCGCAGCTTCCACCATCCGGCTCGCCTTTGTAGTATCGCGAGGCATTAAAACCAGCACTCTGATGCCTGCCTTGATCATGTCCTGCACTTGCTGGAACTGACGATCAGCGTCTCCGCCGGCGTCTCGGGAGATCACCTCCACCCCTAACTGCTTGGCCCGCACTTCAAAGGAGTTCAGGTCCGTCTGCCAACGCTCTCCCTTCATGTCTTCTATAGAAAACCCTATTTGCAGTTTGTTCCCGTCTTGTGCCTGCGCCAGTTGTCCGTTTAGGACAATAAGAACGATAGCGAATGCTGCGAACAGAACCGTTATCCTGCGTGGGGTTTTACTCAAGACACTTCCTCCCTATTCATGCCGACCATAGCACGGCCGGCTGAAGTTCAGCCGTGCTCAGCAAGATGTTGTGCGCTACCAAGAACCGGGCAACGCCGGCATCTAAGCGACATGTACGGTAACGGCGTTTGAACGTCCAAGTGGACTATTTCCCAGTGTTTTTATTCTCAGTGAGAAGTAAGACTCAATTCTGGGTTAACCTTCCGCAGCGGCGTCGGCTTTCGCAAGAAGGCGCAGTTCCGCTTCTGGCACAGCGAATTAGGCGGTACCACAACTCAAATAGGCAACAAGCTCTGGAAATATCCACACGACGGGCTTGTCAATGTTTTTCAGTCCGAGAAAATGGATACCCATCTCCGCGCTGAACTTGCTCTGATTGGCCGACCCGCACGATTTGCAAGGCATGACCGCCCCCAAGGGCACCAATTCGGAATACTCTGGTCGTGATCGCCATTAGCTCGAGGACGAAATGAGTCGATTTCATTGATGAAAAATTCTACGCTTTACCCATGCTCAGCTCGGTGCACCTGCAGAATTGTCACTGGTCGACCGCGGCAAGGAGAATTCAGCGACGCCGCTTGTCGATTGTAACGTCCCAGAACGGGACTACCCACATGCAGTTGCTTTATACTTGCTTTGCTCGTTGGCTCTTTGCCCGGTGGCGCTGGACAGCGGAATTCGAACATGAATTCGCGTCCCATGCGAGGGCTCCGATTCGACGGAAAGGTGCCCCCCGACCAACCGCACCCGCTCGCGCATGCTGATTAAACCAAGACCGGTTTCTCCCTTCACAGACTCAAGGGAGAATCCTGCGCCGTTGTCGGAGACGCAAAGATCGATTCGATTGGCATGACCAGATAGCTCAACCTTGGCGTCCTCGGCTCCACTGTGCTTAACGACATTCTGCAAAGCCTCTTCTACGATCCGAAACAGGCAAAGACTCACGTCCTTCGGGATCTCTCCCTGGATGTGATGGTGGACAAACCGGACTTCCAGCTTGTGCCGCTGAGAGAATTCTCTGCAGAAGCTCCCTATGGAGGCTGTGAGACCCAGAATGTCCAGCTTGGATGGATGAAGCTGGTGGGACAAGTCGTGGATACTGGACGAAACTTCCGTGGATAGTTCCACAAGGGCGCGCAGTTGTTGCCGTGTCTGAGACGAAAGGCCGGGCATATCCTGCTGGAATTTCGCGAGTCCAATTTGCAGGAGCGCCACCATTTGACTCAAATCGTCGTGTAACTCCCGGGCAATGCGCGCGCGTTCCTGCTCTTGCGCCTCAATCAACCTGCGGCTCACGCTGGAGATGGCTTCTTCCGCAAACTTCCGCTCGGTAACATCGGCCACCAAGCCGATCATCCGCAACAGCCCGCCCTCACCGTCGAAGAATCCACGTCCGCTCTCCTCCAGCCAAATTACATCGCCGTCGGGACGTAGCATTCTATAGCTGGTCTGATAGGTGGGATTTTGGGGAGTAAGCGCAGCCTCCGTAGCGGCGTACGTTTCGCGGTCGTCAGGGTGAACTCTGGCGACAAACTGCCGACCAGTATCGCGCGTCGGGTCGTCCATCCAATTGAGAATGTCCGCGCACTGTCCTGATCGCACTATCGCATCGGTTACTGCGTCCCGCTCGAACACATACATCCTTCCAGCTTTGACCGCCAGCAGTAGGCGCTCCTCGCCTTCTCGCAGAGCGTCTTCGGCCCGCCTGCGCCCCGTGATGTCCGTCACCATGCCTACTATCCGCGACATTCTGCGCTGCTCGTCGAACTGCGCATGACTATTACCTTCCAACCAAACCACCGTACGGTCGGGTCGCGTCATGCGATAGCTGATTTCAAAATAGGGCTTCTCAGGACTAAGCCTGGCAACCGCAATCGTAAACCTTTCTCGATCCGCTGGGTTTACCGTGGCCAATACTTGCTGGCCAGTAGTGGGCTTCGCCCCATCTAAGCCCAGAATCTGGGAGCTCTCTGGGGACGTCACGATCTCATCGGTGGTAACGTCCCACGCATAGGCAAACATCTTGCCGGCCTGAGCCGCAAGACGAAATCGTTCTTCGCTTTCCCGGAGTTCCTCTTGTGCAAGCCGTCGTTCAGTGATGTCCTGAACCGTGCCGCGGAGTTGCACGACTTGGCCCGCGGCATCTCGCTGCGCTTCGCCACGAGCAATGACCCATCTTGTGGTGCCATCAGGACGGAGTAGCTCTAGATCCAATTCGAATGGCGTTCCATTGCGCAACGCTTCGTTTGCAGCGAGTCGCAGTAGTCTCCAACTTTCAGGGGTATACAGTGGTGTGCCATCGTGCAACGCTTCGTTTGTACCGCGTTGCAGTCGTTTCCAACTCTCAGGGGTATAGAGATGCGCCTGTTCCTCGTGGTCGAGGGCCAACGTATGGGGATCGCGGCTGGCGATTCGATAAAGTTGTTGTGACCACGTCGCAACGCTAGTATTTGGATCCCATTGCCAACTGCCTATCTGCGCCAGGCGCTGAGCTTCATTGAGTTCCGCTTCTCTTTTTCGCAGTGCGTGCTCCGCTTGCTTGCGCTCCTCTACGAGTGTGGCGAGAACCATGAAAGGTGCTGCAGTGAAAACCAAGAATAGCTGTAGCGAGAACACGCTGTTGAATAGCCCTCCTAGGGTGAAGGGACCGCGGCCATGGACTGTAGCCCAAATCGATAGGAGGCCAACTACGCACACCGAAGTGCTGACACCCAAGGACCCGAAACGCAAAGCGGCCCACAACAGAAAGGGCACGAGAGAATAAAGCAATACCGGCGAGCTGTTCCCCGAAGCGGTGAAGGTGATGTAGCCCAATAGAATCAACCCGGCAATCAGCGCGGCAAATTCCACATTGTAGGCACGTGGTTTTCGCGCCCAGTCAGGTCCATCGCTAACCCAACCCGAAATGGTCGGCATCAGAGTGATGAAAGCCAGCACCTCAGAAAGAAAGGAAATCCTCCAACTAGTCCAATAGGCGCCGGGAATCCCAAAAGCGCTGAGAAATGCCGCAGCGTACGGTGCGAGGAACCCCGCGAAGAATGCATATTTGCTGAGGGCCGCTACACTATTTAGCCGGGGCACCCCGCCGAAGAAGTAGTTCAGAGAGAATGCGGCAATGAGGACTTGGACCGTATCGGCCAGAATAAACCAGACAACTGACGCGATCGGTACGCCTGCCTGCAGATCGCAAATAACGAACGCCGCAAAGGCTGCGGGGATAACGCTGGGCCAAACCCTCCGCGGCATCAGCATCAAAACGGACACCAGCATCGCGCAACCTGGCCAGACCGGCCAGACCGTTTGGGGATGTGATAACAGTGCTCCTGCTAGTTTTATGGATAGGTACAACAGCATGGCTACCAGGCACGCCAGGCTCACTGTGTGAAACGAGGAATCTGCCTTCACTCTTTTCCAGGACAGGCGACTTGGGCTGGTTTCCATGGCTTACCTCCGCAGCCGTGGGAACGGTTCGCGGCCTAATCGAATGAGCAGCCTTTCTAGGGTCGGTGGTTGATAAGTGATCATGCTACATGTATACGCTTGATAACTGGTAGATTTCAACTGGTCATCCTCGGGTTGCTGTGTGCGGTGAAGGCGTGTCTCTCTTGTACGCCGAAGGCAAAGCTGATGCGGTGATTCAGATCGAACGAGGCTGCAACGAACTAGCCAAAACACACGAAGTGGACCTCCTGTGTGCGTATCCATCTAGCGTCTTTCATGGCCAGGAAGACGAGCACGTGTTCCAAAGCATGTGTGCAGAACATTCAGCCGTTTATTTCGCAGTGAGATAGTAAGACTCAGTTCCAGATTACCCTGACGGAGCGGCGTCGGCTTTCGCAAGAAGGCGCAGTTCCGCTTCTGGCACAGCAAATTCGGCGTTCCCACAATCCAGACAGACAGCAATCTCTGGAAATACCCACGCGACGGGCTTATCAATAGTTTTTCAGTCCGAGAAAGTGGATACCCACCTCCAATGAACTCGCGCTGGTTGATTGACCCGCACGACTTGCAGGGCATACCGACCCCTCGATCGGGAACCAGGACCCTCCGTGGAACCAGGGACCCAACTGGGGCGTTTCATAGCATGTAGAAACCTTTGACAAGTGAAATTTCACGAACATCCGTTCTATTTGATCTTTGCAGAGGGGCAAGTCCTAGTGTTGTATCGGAAGCGCGATGAAGGAAGGTGAGTGCGCGAGCGTGGCGTGTTTGTGCGCTTTCGATACAACGACTTGAAGTCGGATTAGCGAACATCAAGTGGAATCGTGGATCGAGATGTCCGATAGCTGCTGATTTATGGGGCCTCAGCGTCAATATGTGTCTACGGGACACAAGGCGTAACGCGACGTCGCGCCCAGCCGTCAGTATTAGAAGAGGAGGAAAGAAACCATGAAACTACACTCAGTCGTAAGAATCAGCTTGGTCTCCTTGATGTTGGTGGGCGCCTTCATCGCCGGGCAACACTACCCGCGCACCGTGGCTGCGCAAAACCCCCAGAAATGGGAGTACCAGATTGTCGGTTGCGGCGTCGGCTGCTCCGGCCAAGTCGCCCATATCAACAAGGTAGGGGACGAAGGGTGGGAGGTAGTTACGTTGAACGCGAGTAATCGAGTTCTTCTAAAACGAGCCAAGTAGGGAAGAAACAATGGCTGCCTAAATTCGAGTCGTCCAAACTGCGCTAAGTCCTGATAAGTTCTCTATAAAGGAGAAGTGGTTTCGGGCCAATTTTGACTTGTCCGGTTTCGGCGTTTACCAGGACCTGGCGTACGCAACTTCCAACCCGCGGCGCCGATTGCATCCTCAGCGAGTCAACCATTACACTAGAGCCCTTCCGCGCCGCGTTACCGAGCCTGTGCATCCCGGCGTAATACTAGGCGACAGAATAGGCCATGTTCGAGCGCTACACAGAACGGGCTCGCCGCGTGATTTTCTTCGCTCGTTACGAGGCGAGTCAGTACGGCAGCCCCTACATTGAGACAGAACACTTGCTCCTGGGACTCCTACGGGAAGACCGCGCGCTGGCCAAGTGGTTTCCCGGAGAGAGCATCGTCGCGTCAGGAATCCGCACCGAAATTGAGGGACAGACTACTCAACGTGAGCGCATCTCTACTTCCGTTGATCTGCCGCTGACAGAGGAATGCAAGAAGGCCCTGACCTTGGCCGCGGAAGAGTCCGAGAGACTCGCCCGGCGTTACATCGAAACCGAGCACCTTCTCTTAGGCATGTTAAGGGTGGAAGGCTCGCTCGCTGCTAACCTCCTGCGGAAAAGGGGTCTTAAGCCGGAAGCCATCCGAGAGCAATTGGCAAAAGCTCCCAGCTCTGCTGGCCTGAGAGTATCGTCACAACCAAGCAGGGGAGCAATCGCAACGCTAGACAGTTTCCTTGCCGGACTCAAGTGGCTCAACTCGGAGGAACTGATTTCCTTTTTTGCGAAAAATGCGGAGTTCATCGATGCGTCTGGAAAACGTTGGAATCGCGAAGAAATCTGGAGGGGATTTGAAACACTCTTCGCTCCTTACGCAAAGAAGAATGCGACTTACGTTGTTGAAGAAACCCTGGCCGAAACAAGCGAGCTGTTCGTCGCTAATGTTCTTTGGAAGAATGCGCTTCTCGTCAGCGAACAACGTGCGTGGATGCACCGCATGTGCGTCGTCCTCTTATCTGGAACGGGTAACTGGGAAATCCTCCTGGCGCAAGTGACCCCGGTGCAACATTCTTAGTCCGCCTCCTGTAGTAGGCTAGCAGCACCCTACTTCTCCGGTCACGGCGTTAAAACGTCCGAGTGAGCGGTCAACTGTTGCCGCGCGGCAGCCGCAATCCCCGCTTGCTCAATTGGCGTCTGGTCGCTCGTAAATCTTTTTCCGGCTATACTGGACTCGCCTTCCGTAAGCAAGGAGGGAAACAATGTCGCGCAGGTCCACTCTATTCCTACTCGCGTTTCTACTGGTTCTTTCCGCAAGCGCCAAGGAAAAAGACAAGATCGTCTTACCGGCAGACGTTCTTAAGGCGCAAACTGTCCTCGTCGTCATCCTGCCCGTAGTGGGAGAACCCCTCGCGGACCCCGCTGCCAATCGCAGAGCTCAGGAAGATGTTGAGAAAGCGCTGATGAAATGGGGGCGTTTTCGACTCGCGACGGAATCACTAACGGCAGACCTGGTGATTGCTGTCAGGAAGGGTACAAAACAGGCTGTTACACCTGTGATTCGCGGCGGCCCGGTTGATTCTCGTCCCGTCATTCTGGAACCGACAGAAGGAAGTACAAGGGTCGGTGCGCAACGTGGACATCCACCCGACCTGGCACAGGGTGGAACACGGGACAACGGACCAAACGTCGGAGCCGAGGCCGGTCCATCGGACGATACACTCCTGGTTTATCGCGGCGCGACCGAGTCTCCACTCGACAGTCCAGCAGTGTGGCGCTATACGGCAAAGGACTCTCTGAGTTCCCCTCGGGTGTCGGCTGTGGAAGAATTTCGAAGAGCCATCGACGAATCTCTGAAAGCCCAGGCTCAGAAGCAGCAGAAAAAACAGCCCTGACCCGCCATCCGGCCCGATTCTTCGGAGTTGCAGACCAGCATGAGCGCAGGGCTTGTCTGCAAGTCCCGATGAGTCGCATAACCGGCAAAGTCAAACCACTTGTACGATTTGCGCGTTTACCAGGCATGTGGATTCGCTGATCGGCACTTGTCCCGTTTCGACGTTAAATCAGGCATGTGGATTGTTTTCGAGTGTGCTGTCACCCCGGCATGATCGACAACGTGACGAGACGCACCACGACGCCCTCGAATCCGACGCGCTCTCAGACGCTGGGCGATGGTTTAAGTGTTCGTTCTAGGCGACTCGGTTCCGGCGCCGGAATGCGATTCAACGCCTGAGCTGGTGAGGGATAATTGACCTTAGACAGCTTCCCCTCCTTCACCACGAGTCGATATGCCTCTTGCCAAGAGGGAAGTTCTGAGGATTCCTGGTTCCAATGCACGACAACGGCCTCGTCGCACCAATCGAGCAGCTTGGGCATGGCACTTCGATGTGCGCCGCCTGTACGAAAAGCATTCATCGCCGCCTCATCTTTCCAAGACGTCATTGTCCAAAAAACCTTCTTCGCGTTGACTAATAGCCTGCCGCCGAAAAAACCAATGCCGCGCTCTGCTTGGCGCATGGACTTAACTGTGTCCCGTAAGAATTGCGGCAGATAGATAAAGGACCGAACTCGCAAACGCGTCACGGAAATCAACGCCATCTTGCTCCTTATTAAGCAGGCCTCTTGACTTTATGGATGGGGTACATCGGTAGGGTAGCGCTCAAGGCTTTCTTCCTGCGAGAATTCTACATCAGGCACGCTTCAGCTAGCACTCATCCGAGCGGTTGGGCAGTCACTTGTCGAAGCGACCAAATCGGCCAATTCGGCATCGCAAGGGGACAGGCAGCCAGTCCCAGGTTTCGGTGCGGACAACGGAAATGGCAACGTGGCGAATCTATTGCGCCGTACTCCTTATGTCGGCGTGCGCAGGTTGGGCGCAAGCGCAAACTCAAGACCAAAATCAGAACCAAACCCAGGATTCTTTGCAACCCGCCACCTCTCCCGCTCCGGAAACCGTTTCGCTCACCGTGCCAAAGGGCACGCCGCTTCACGTCGTCATCGATAAAGAAGTGAAAATCGAAAGAGTCGGCCAGCCGATCCACGGTCGCACCGTCGGGCCCGTCTACGCGTTCGACAAGCTCGTCGTTCCCATCGGGGCGGAAGTCACCGGCAAAATCACGCAGCTCGAAGGCGTTTCCAACGGCAAACGTACGCTCGACGCCCTAAATGCTGATTTCACGCCAGCCCGCAAAGTTGGCATCGAATTCGACCAGATCGTCCTCCCCGATGGAAAGCACATCCTAATGCAAACCGTCGTCACGCCCGGTTCAGGCGAGGTCATCGTATTCGTAAGCTCGGCTGACAAGGAACAGAAGAAATCAGTTAAGGACGTCGCTTCCGAAAGGGCCAAAGAAGCAAAGGAACAAGCCAAGCGCGGGTGGGACAACGCCATCGCGCAAGTCGAAAAGCCCGGGAAAATCCACCGTGCCAAGCGCTATCTGATCGCGCAGCTTCCCGTTCATCCGCAGTACATCGATCCCGGCACAGTCTATTTCGCGGAGCTCCAAACACCTCTTGAATTCGGCACCGAGCCGCTCACGCTAGACATGGTCAAATCCATCGGCGCTCTATTACCCGCTGGCAGCTCCGTTCGTGCGCGCCTCATCACGCCGCTCAGTTCCGCCAGTGCGCGAAAAGGTGACGAAGTCGACGCCGCGCTTTCCCAGCCGCTCTTTGACGGCAAACTCCTCATCTTCCCGCAAGGAAGCCGTTTGAAAGGCTCCGTCGTGCAAGTGCAGCCTGCTCGTCGCATGAGCCGCGACGGTCAGCTTCGCGTCGTCTTCCGCGAAATCGTCCCACCTGCCGGAATTGAGCAGAAAATCCAAGCAAGTCTCGAAGGCGTGCAATCCGGCAAAGGCCAGGATCTCAAGCTCGACTCCGAGGGCGGAGCCGAAGCGCAAGCCCCGAAGACGCGGTATCTAGAAACAGCCATCGCCATCGGCCTTGCAGCGGCATCTTCGGGCGACGACGGCATCAACCAAGTCGAAGGTGGTGCGGGCGGCTTCCGCGTCGTAGGAATCGTGCTCGGCGCAACCGTTCGCTCGCAGCCGCTCGGTATGGCCATGGGCACTCTTGGAGCCAGCCGCTCCATATACGTTCACTTCATTGCGCGCGGCCGTGACGTGGTCTTTCCGAAAAACACCGCCATGGAAATCGGAATCGGCCCGCGCACCGGACCACCGGTTCGAGCAAAACCCACAGACGACACAATCAAACAATAACTATGCGCTTTAGGTCGCTCGCAAATCTCTTACCCCGCATGAGTTCTACCTCGATTCCGGCGGGCTAGCTGGTGAGTCGCGTTACCGGACGTCAAGCGGTTTTCGGACGATCCGACTTGTGTGTGCCCTTGCCGAAGAGGGAGATGCTAGAGAACAAGCTAAGTTATCAGAGATTATTCCCATCCTATCCGCTCGATTCGTGCCGATGTGCGTGATTAGTCGGGCAACCGGACACTGATGATCAGGCCGACTTCTCCGCTAACGGCGTTTACCAGGCACTTGCCGTCTTTTACCTGCCCACCAAATCGAAGTCTTTAACATTCTCCCGGTCAAATTTCGATGGAAAAGTCTTTGGGTTTGACGATTTCCATGAATGCCTGACTCTTCCACTGCCATTCGACCGCGATGTCGCCACCGTCCACGGTCTTTTGTTCGAGGGGATTCTGGCAAGGAACTTCACTCCTTTTTGGAAACCACGCATAGATGGACACCGTGTAATTTCCAGCCGGAATGCCTCCAAAAAGATATTCGCCCTTTTCATCGGTTCTCGTATCAAAATGCCTCGCCTTGTCCGTTTCGCCAGTGAGCAGGATGTAGCTGTTGGAAATCGGCTCATCGGAATCTGAGCGGAAAACTTTGCCTTTGATGGGGCTTAGTTTCACGAAAGGCTCAGCCGCCGTGAAGATGAGGTAGTCGGGATACTGCGACCGGATTCGCAAGCCGTGCTCTTGGAGCCTAAGCTCCTGCTTTTCAGGTTCCAGATTAGATGCGATGTTGTTCCCAGTCTTGGAGTCCCGCAACATTAGCCGAAAGCTCGCTCTTTGTTCCGAAGAAGAAGCTTCAGCGTCGACGCTGAAATAGGGCAAGTCGACTTGAAACATCCCGTTCGCGTCTGGAGAGACAGTTGCGACGTGAAACCCAGTAACAAACCCATCGGCAATGCCATAGAAGCCATGCGCCCAATAAGCCATGTAGGTGACAAGCAACTCGGCATTGGTATCTCTAACCAATGCGTCTGGCACGATCTGTCCCGAAAGCTTAGCGGTCTCGACGCGTTGACATGGAAACTCTTGACTGACTCTGGAATCGCCCGCCAGTGGAATAGCGAATGTTTGAATCTCGCAACCCGGAGCGTAGACGATCATCCTGATTTCAGTTGCCGCTTTGCCTTCCGCCAACGCGGGAATCTCATACGAGTGCACGCCAGCGCGCCCCGTCGCATAACCGCCATGCCCTCCGAAGGGACCAATCAGAAAATATGAAATCTGAACTGTCTCGGAAAGCATGTCCGGAGAAAGTGAAATGGACACAGACGGCAAGAAGCTCGCGGTTCTTGGAGTTTGCGCTGACTGGGGCAGCAAGCCAGCCATCCCTAGGAGAATCGCAAGAACCCAACCGACCACACGGCCCTCCCCGCACAACTGATTTGCTACACAGCCTGCCACAAATCATAGCGCCATTTTGCTGCTAGTTTTCAAGTGCCCGATAAGTCGTGCCGGACAATTGGTCTAGGGCGGGAGAGCAACTTTCGGATTCCGCGGTCCTTAACTTCAGCGGTGAGGACAGCCTGGCCAGCAACAAGGTCGGCGCATTCCTTCCTTAAGTTCCGTTCGTACCCGCTCGATGTGCTGCTTTCTGGTTTCCGGTTTCTTGACCGAGATAACCCAGCAAATCCACTCATTGCGTGCCAGTGGCGTAATATCCTCCCATTTTGCCCGTGCCGCGGGGTCAGAAATGAGAACCTTTCCTAAATCCGCTGGTACGCTGTGTACCGCGCCGGGAGAGAGCGCTGTCTTGGTCATGGATTTCATTCTACATCGTTACGCAATCAGTCTGGGGAGTCCTCGGATGCCGTCCGAATTGGGCCGCCGAGAAAATGTCCTACGCCCAAACGCTCACACATTGCTCCGCTCGTCACCGTCTGAGAAAATATGAAGTGTGACTACTCTGAAGGGCTTTTTCCAACGCTTCGCTTTGGTCCTCAGCCTCATTTCCGTTTTTGGGTGTGGCGGAAAAGCCGAACACAAGAACGTTTGCCCGATAGATGGGCAACCGCCGGAATGGTCAAAACCGATAGCCGCTAGGAGTTGCGAGTATTTCCATTTCAGCCCCATCGAACGCAAGACTCATTCTTGGACGGCGCCCTGCGAGCAAAACACACTGCACTAGGGCCCTCACTTTCCACTTGTCCAGTTGCCGCGTTAATCAGGCACTTACGATGCCGTGGGGATGTCATGTAGACTTTCAGTCGTTATCGCATAACTCCTAAACACCGAGAAACACATTGCTCGACACGAGAAGGCCCGTCCGACTGGCAGTTCTGCTCTACCCAATATTGGCCTCATCGTGTAGCTCCCAGGTTCAGACGGGTTCGATTGAGGGCCACGTCTCCGGAGCAGCGGACATTTCCATGGGCACGTCGAGCGCGGCATCACAAGTGCCTGCGGTCCCCAATGTGAAGGTGACCGTCAAGAACACCTCCACGGGAGCTTCGCAAACGGCTCGGGTTGATTTTGCTGGGAATTTCAAAATTGAGAATCTTAGCCCTGGACGCTACGAGGTTTTTTTTGTGGCAAGCCCTTTCAAGCAACAGGTACACGCGGCAAATGTGCGACCCGACGAAACAGTCGAAGCATCGACCCGACTGCTAATTGGGCACGAAGCGGAAGACTTTGTCGATATCTCGGGCTGCCCTGCGAGACCGGTGAGCGAAGTTCCTCCTCCGGATGTCGGCAAAGGCGTCGAAATTCAACTGAAACGGACCACCTGTTATGGGGTATGCCCATCGTACGCGGTGCACTTGTTTGGAGACGGCCGAGTTGAGTACCGCGGCGAGCGTTACGTTTCGGTCGTGGGAGCAAGGAGCTACCGCGTCGACCCTTCGGCTGTCGGTGAACTAGCCAGAAAATTCTATGAAAAAGGATTTTTCAATTTCTGCAGCTCTTATCGGTTGATGGCAACTGACCGAGCTACGGACGAAACAACAATCCACATCGGAAATATTACAAAAACAGTCTCCGTATATGGGGGCAAGGCACCAGAAGGTCTTGAGGAACTGCAAAACCAAATAGAGCAAACAGCTCATGTAGCGCAATTCGTAGAATCGCGGGATTTTCACCGCTAGGTCCTGGTCGCGAAACCGGACAAGTCCCCCCGGTCCACTTCCTGCTGGATTCCACTTCGGCGATTACCGCGTTTATCAGGCTCTAGCCTCGAAATGTCTTTGAATTGAACACAGGAATGCTAGTCTGGTTAAATTCTGCCCCACAGAGGCTGCGAGGTATTCGTGCGGCGCATTCACCTCATCATCGGATTGCTCGGAGTCATCGCTTTTCTGCTGACCGGTCAGTTTATGAAGCATCACCATCCAAGGATGGAGGAGCTATCGGCGGAAGTGCGGATGATGTACGTTTCGCGGCATATCTACTTGCTGGGAGCGTCGCTCGTCAACGTAGTTCTAGGCCTTTATCTCCGGGTGCATCCGTGGGTCTGGCGGCGAGTGTTGCAACAGATTGGTTCTGTAGTGATTCTTCTGTCTCCTCCGTCATTGCTGATTGCGTTCTTTTCTGAACCGGCGCTTGGCTTAGCCGGGCGAAGTTGGCAAAGCTACTTTGGCTTGATTGGGCTCTTCGCCGGGGTGATGACACACATTGTCGCGAGCGCGGGCCTGAGCAGTCGGCTAGTTCTCAAAAAGCAGACTTCTGGCAGCGAATAGTGTTCTCCTCATTGAGGTCATTGTCGTCGACATATTCAGTCACTTCGCCGATGCCTGAGTTGAATTCCCGGGCATCTCCCCTGGCCGCCTGGGCGCAATTCCATTGTCCGGTTTCGGCGTTAACCAGGCACGTTGAAAAAGGGGCGTAATTTCCTAATTCAAAATTGTTTCTTCGTCCATAGTTCATTTTTCTTGTGGAGTTGTTGAATCAGCGACCCAGCAGCCGCAATCAGAAAAAAGGGCAAAAACCAGTCGTGCAATTGAAGCATTCTTTGTCTTTCCAAAAAGGTTCCATAGTAACCATGTGTCCACGGCAAGGGCACAGTCCATCCGCGCTGTGGTGAGGGTCCAAACGAACGTACGGACGAGTAGTATCCGATGAGTGTAAAAGACCAAAGGAATACGACTGAGCATCCGATGACACCCACGGTCACTAAAACCCTCGACCACACCAACCAAGATTCGCGGCCGAAGATGCGCATATCGCAATTTTATCTCACGCAAGATACGGACCGTAAGTTGGCTCGATTGAGGTGTTCCAGGAAGTCCAAGACCTGGTCGCATTACCGGAAAAGTTCCTCACAAAGTCAGGTGCTCGTCAGCTCCAGGCACGTACAGATCTTATAGCTTATTTTCTGACGCAGCTTCTTCCAATCGTCAGGGTCTTTGGCGCGAGTTTTCCTCATGGCGGATTCCTCTATTTTGGACGGAAACCGCTGGCCACATTGGGGGCAGTTTTGTGGATTAAGCACACCAGCCAGAGTCGATTTGCGGGGTGGACCGCCCGAGCGACTCGAACCGGCCTGCGGCTGTAACTCGTCAGCCCGTTCGATAAATTCGTATG
>WNFP01004141.1_pt1 | contig 14828 bp, 10 predicted proteins | sample 5400201 | NCBI WGS metagenome assembly WNFP01 (sample SAMN13153355, study PRJNA577476) | soil metagenome | isolation source: 115 cm saprolite under Madrone tree | place: USA:California | collected 2016-06-14
GCTGGGGGATCCCATAGAGGTTTAGGATAGTCGGCGCAATGTCGAAGACGCTGACGGCAAACCCCATCAGTCGCACGTCCCTCTTGATATTTGGGCCGATCGCGATGAAAATCCCGGGCACATCATCGCCATCCTCGAAGTCGTGTTTGGCAATGATGGGAGTATTGCCGCCGTGATCGTGAGCTGAGTGGTACAGGCGCCGACCCTCTTCAAATTCCCGCAGCGGCTTGATTCCATGGTCGGAAATGATGAACAAATAGGTGTTTCTGTCTACGTACTGCAGGACCTTTCCGAGCACCTGGTCAAAAGCGCGGTACTGGTCAGGGAACGCATTCAGACGAATGCTGTGCAGCGCGGGGTCGTAGCCTACATTGTACGGTTGAATGGGATATAGCCAGTGCCCGACGCGGTCCTCGCAGGATTGAACGAGCATGGTGAAGTCAGTCCGATGGTGGCTCAACAAATAGTCAAACAACTTCGCCTGCTGAGCACGCACTTGCGATACCTGTTGGAGCCAGTGGTCGATAGCCTCTGGTTCTTTGCCTTTCAGGTCCTCTGCTGTCGGCATACGCGAGCAATCAATCCAGAAGTCGCCCACGTTCATCTCCAGCTCAGCAACCATGCCGGGCGGATACACCGCCTCTCCGCCTTTCACCTCCGACAGCTTCGGTGAACAAAGGATTCCATCCTCGCAGCCCTTGCCACGCGTGAGCATGCCGCTGATCATGTAGCCGTTTAACGGCATGACGGGGAAGGTCGCAGGAACGTTTGCCATGCCGACCGTCACGTCGTGCTTTGACAGAATCGACCACAGTGGTTCCCGTTTTAGCATATCGGTTCTGGCGGTCTTTCCAGCAACAACGAAACCGGTGATGCCGTTCTCCTCCGGGGGCGTACTGGTGGCGATGGAGCTGTAGACCTTGGGACAGTTCGGGGCGGAGAGGGTTCTCATTTTCCCATACACACCACGCTGGATGACTTCTGCAAAGTTGTGGAGCTCGCCTTTTAACAATAAGGGACGAATGATGTCCCACTCCATTCCGTTGACGCCAACGATGATCACATGGGGTCGCGACTCAGTTTGGCTACGAGCCGGAATGACCACCATTAGAAGAGCAACCACTCCGATCAGGAATTTCTTGTTGCAGAGCATAGTGATCCCTGCTGACATCAGCCCTACCGCATCTCATCCCTCTATTTGTACAGCTCCGAAGAAATTAGATCTGATCCACCACTCACGAACACTCGACCATCCGTCAGCAAGACAGCAGCCGCAAGCGCCCGGCCTGTTTCCATGCCGCCTGTTTCGGTAAAGGTTCCGAGCCGAAGGAACCGCCAGCCACCAGCACAGTTCCATTTGCCAACAGGATGGCAAAATGGGAATCGCGTACAGTCATCATGGGTCCGGTGGCGCTGAAGGTGCCAGCAACTGCGTCGTAAACCTCTGCGCTCGACAACGAAACCCCATTGGCTATATTGGCGATTCCTCCAGTTACGAGCACTTTCCCGTTCGCCAGAAGAGTCGCGGTATGCGACGTGCGCGCCGCTGCCATGGTACCCGTAGCTGCAAAGGTCCCGATGGTCCCGCTGTTCGGGTCGTACAGTTCTGTTGCGGCCAGCGTAGCGCCTGCGGAGTTCGAGCCGCCTGCGATAAGTACCTTCCCGTTCGCCAGAAGAGTCGCGGTATGCGACGTGCGCGCCGCAGTCATCGTACCCGTAACTGTAAAGGTCCCAGTGGTTGGGTCGTATAGTTCGGCGGTAGCGAGCGCACCACTGACGGACTGGCCACCAGCGATAAGCACTTTTCCGCTGGCCAGCAGCGTCGCCGTGTGGGAATTACGACCAACGCTCATACTGCCCGTGGCTGCAAACGTCCCGGAAGTCGGATCATAGAGCTCTGCGCTCGCGTCATGTCCACCCGTTACCAGCACCTTGCCATTATTGAGCAATGTAGCGGTATGGAAATCACGCGTCACCGACATTTTCCCGGTAGTCGAAAATGTGCCTGCGCCGGCATCGTAAACCTCCGCGGAATCCAGTAGACAATTCCCGTAGTAGTAGTAACCAAAGAAAAAGCAGGCGTCCCCGCCAGCGATAAGCACTTTTCCACTCGGCAGGAGGGTGGCCGTATGGGCCGTGCGAACAGCTTTCATATCCCCAGTGGGCCGGAATCCGGAAGCCACGATGGTTACAGTAGCAGTCGCACTCTTGGTTGAGTCCTGGACACTAGTGGCAACCACGTGGAACGGTCCCCCGGTCGTGTTTGGCGCCGTGTATTGGCCGCCGCTCATCGTGATGGCGCCACCCGCAGCCTCTTGGACGCTCCAGGTGACACTCGTGTTTAAAGAAGTATTTACGGTTGCGCTGAAGGCACGAGCCCCCAGTGGTCCCAACACGTTGCTTGGCGGGGAGACCGACACCACGAGCGTCGCGACGGTGACGGTTACCATTGCCGTTTGGGTAGTGTCCGCCTGGCTTGTGGCAATCACGTGAAACATCCCGTCAGTCCCGGGAGCCGTGTAAACGCCCGCACTGGTGATAATGCCTCCGGACGCGCCCTCTTGTATGGCCCAGGAGACGGCCGTATTTACCGTCCCTGTTACGGTCGCTACGAACGGGAATTGATTACCGACATCGAGAGTCACGGCGGTTTGGTTCAAGGAGATTGCGACTGCGGCGATGGTCACCGGCGCCGTCGCTGAGCTAGTCATGTCGGCCTGGCTGGTCGCAATCACGTGAAAAGTGCCGCTCCGGTTCGGGGCTGTGTAAACCCCCATGCTCGTGATCGATCCTCCCGCTGCGCCTTCCCGCACGGTCCAGTTCACGGCAGTGTTACTGGCGCCGCTGACCGCGGCGATGAATGATTGCGTTCCCCCTTGGTTCAGATTTGCCGCCGGAGGAGAGATCGAGATCCCAAGCGGAATCGGAATTTCGATGGGGGTCCCTCCGCCTCCGCCGCAGCCCGTGAACACCACGGGTAGAATGAGCAGAACAAGAGCCCCAATCCTGGTCTTCACGGGAGCCTCCTTGTCTGCCCACAGCGTCGAGCCACAATTTACGAAACGTGAGCCCTGGATCCGCCGTAGGACCTGAATGAATAATGAGGACTTGGAGCCGACTTCGCGCGCAACGCCACGTTTCAGAGACGGCGCCCGGTCTCGCGAGCCATACGATGTGGCTCGCCACTGCAACTGGCGGACGAGCATATCCGGGTTTTGGAGCCCGCGATAGTCCTAAAATCGGACCGAAGACAGTCCGATTTCATTTGTGGGGAGACAAATCTTATGAAGAAGGTACCTGGGCTCGTCTTCGGCGTGTTGCTGTTTGACCGTGCGTTTATCCACCGGAGCCTCGCCGCTGGAGGCGCGACAGACAAACGTTAACCGAGGGGGGCGGGCCGCGGCGTAGGATGACTCCACGTGGCGCATCCCTTCCTTTGCGCCTTGCTTTGGGCGAAGCGTGCACGACCCCGCTTTTCGACCGGGCGAAAATTCCGGCGTAATCCATTCACAATCTTGCGCTTACAAGTTTACTATTGATAAAAGTTCAGATCCGTGGTATGATTGCGCGTGTTATCTCGAACAAACCTCGCCTACCGCTCGTACAACTCCAGCCTTAACCCTCGCCCTTTCAATCTCTTGCAGCCTCTTTGTTCTCTTTTTGCAGCTCCCGTGCTTTGTTTTCAACAGCTTGCAGCCTCTTTTCCCAAAACACCCGGGGTGGGGCTATGCGCGCACGCCTCGCCTTTAGAATCAACTACATGCAGACTTATCTCTGCGTCGGCTCGGCGTCCTCGGCGTCTCTTCACCCAGAGCCTCGAAGGGCGCGTTATCCTTGGCCAGCGTATTTGCCTTGCGAAGGGTCGCTCAAACACAGAAACAACTGCTGCTCTAACTACCTTCAGAATCAACACTTGCAAAAGTGTGTCAAAACAAAGGACTTTAACTCCGTTTAGAATCAACACTTACAAAAAAACGGGGGAGGGGGGTACAACTGCGCCCTTCGGATTTCTCTGCGTTGTGGCAAATCCCGCCCGTCGGGGGGTGTCCAATTTCCGTACCCGCGCATATCTGTAGGCGTTCCAGAGCGCGTCGCACTCGAATTGCGCTTGGGAGCGCTTTAGCGAAACAAGCGATCAGCACGAGTCGGCAAGGAGAAGAAACAACGGCAAACGCGATTTCCGCCCAGACTGGCATCCCCGTTTAATGCTGTATATCGCCATTCAATGCACGGGAACACCGTTTAGAGATAAGGTTTGGAGCCGTAATGCCAACTCCGGTAGACTAGATACTGAACTGTTGAGGGGCTCCGCGCAGGCAAATTCATCTCTGGGCACGCCTGCGCCCCGAGGGGCGGTACGATCCTAAGAAGCAACTGAGGGTGAAGAATGCCGGATGTGATGAAGACATTGCTGTTGAATCCGCCGAGCTTTGAGAATTTTGACGGCGGAGCGAGTTCGCGGTGGCCCGCGACCCGCGAGATTGAATCTTATTGGTATCCCGTTTGGTTGACGTACCCGGCGGGCATGATTCCGGGCAGCCGTCTCCTGGACGCTTCGCCGGCCAAGATCAACTGGCAGCAGACGGTGGAGATTTGCAAGAGCTATGAATTTCTAGTCTTGTTCACATCCACGGTCGGATTCGAGAGCGACGTCAAGCTCATCCGCAAAATCAAGGAAGCCAATCCAAGCTTGAAGATTGCGTTCGTTGGTCCGCACGGGCACATCAAACCGGACGAAACTTTGAACGCCAGCCAGGACATCGACTTCGTGACGCGCGGCGAGTTTGATCACTCCGTGGTCGAATATGCGCAGGGCAAGCCGCTCAGCGAGATTCTGAGTGTCAGCTACCGCAAGGATGGCAAGATTGTCCACAACGCCGAGCGGCCGCAACTGCACACCGAAGAGTTGGACGCTCTTCCGTTTGCTACTGACATCTACAAGCGCGACTTGAAGATCGAGAACTACAACGTGCCATTTTTGCTGCATCCGTTCGTCTCGTTCTATACGACCCGCGGATGCCCGGCGCTGTGCACCTTCTGCATGTGGCCGCAGACCATTTCGGGGCATGCCTGGCGCACGCGTTCCACGGAAAACGTGGCCCGCGAAGTAAAGCAAGCCATCGAATATTTCCCGCAGATGAAGGAAATTTTCTTCGACGACGACACGTTCAACATCCGCAAGGATCGTGTGCTGGATTTGTGCGGAAAGTTCAAGCCGCTGAAATTCCGCTGGTCGTCAACAGCGCGCGTGCACAGCGATTATGAAACGCTGAAGGGCATGGCCGATGCGGGAGCCCGGCTCTTTATCGTGGGCTTCGAGTCCGGCGACCCGCAAATCTTGAAGAACATCAAGAAGGGCGCGACAGTCGAGATGGCTCGCGCGTTCATGAAGAATTGCCGCAAAGTCGGCATTCGCGTGCACGGCGATTTCATCATCGGATTGCCGGGGGAGACGCGCGAGACGATTCAGAAGACCATCGACTTCGCTAAGGAACTGGATTGCGAGACGATTCAGGTCTCCCTGGCGCACGCCATGCCGGGCACGGAGTTGCACGAGTCCATGGCCAAGCAAGGCTTCCTGAAGGTGGAAGCATTGGCCGATTCCGGCGGGCACCAATTGCCGCATATTGAGTATCCGCATTTGTCCAAGCCGGAGATGATGGCCGGTGTGAACCGCTTCTACGACGAATATTATTTCCGTCCAAGGGTCGTCTGGCGCATCGTGCGCGAGGCACTGTGGGACAGCAACGAGCGCAAGCGCCTCTACCACGAAGCGGTCGATTTCCTGAAGCTCCGCTCGGAGCGCTGGAAATGGGTGCGCGAAGGTGGCGACGCCGAAAAGACGATGATTGCCGTCCCGGCGCCGCCGTCCGCTTCCGGAAACGATTAGTTTTCACAACATGGGACATGAGTTGCGGATTCGGATCAAGACTCTCGTCGTGGTCCTGGCAATGGTAGTGTGCGCCAACGCCGGCGACCTGATGCTAAAGCGCGGCATGACCCAGATCGGCGCGGTGGAGATTTCCGCGTCAGGGTTGCGTCACGCTTTTCTTTCCACCATCTCGAACGGGACCATCTGGATCGGGATCGTGTTCCTGGTTGGATTTATGGCCAGCTACATGACCGTGCTGAGCTGGGCCGACTACAGTTACGTGATGCCGGCGGGCGCTTTTGGGTACGCGCTGCTGACGCTGCTAGCAGTGGTGTTTTTGCACGAGAATGTTTCGCCGCGGCGTTGGGTCGGGGTCGTTCTGATTTGCGTTGGCGTTTTGCTCGTGGGGCAAACGCGGCCGCGCACCACGGAAGTTGCGGTGCGTGAGGTGGCGGCGTGATGCGTGTGGCGCTATTGCTCGCTGTGCTGATACTGGGCAGCACCGGCGGAGAAATTGCAATTACCCACGGAATGAAGGCCACCGGAGAGCCGGCGCGCTTGCGTCCGCGAGAACTCCTAGCCTTCCTTCGGCGCGCTTTACAGAACGGCTGGTTCTGGGCGGGCGTGCCGCTGATGGCGCTGTCGTTTTATTCTTTGCTGATGCTGCTGTCCTGGCAACCAATCAGTTTTGTGATTCCGGCCTCGGCGCTTAGCTATGTGGTGGGCACGCTGGGCGCGAAATACATTTTGCGCGAGGATGTTAGCCCTGCGCGCTGGATTGGCGTGGTGCTGGTCTGCGCGGGAGTTGCGCTTGTTGCCGCAGGTTGAAAACAAGGTCGCGGTAGCGGATACCGCTTCGGGCGAACGAGACTCCCGCCGGAACCATCTACTGGCGGAAAGTGGCGGCAAAGCGGTGTACGCTAATCTTCCGGCCGCTTCCGTGGCCGCCTCGCAATAGGTGTCATGATCGAAACGGCGCTGTCGATGCTGAGCTTGGCCGTGCTAGTGCTTGCCGCCGGCCCGCTGGTGTATTACCTGCTCTCACTATACTGCGTGGTTGAATATTTTCTGAATCTTCGCAGATCGCCTCCTCGAGATGATTCTTTTGCCCCGCCGGTCAGCATACTGAAGCCGGTGCGCGGCGTGGACCACGACGCATATGAGAACTTCGCGAGTTTTTGCCGGCTCGACTATCCGGAATACGAACTAGTGTTTGCGATGGCCGACCCGCGCGACCCGGTGATTCCGCTGATTGAGAAGTTGCAGCGAGATTTTCCCGGCCGACCGATTCGATTGGTGACCGACGTGCCGTGGGTGGGCGAAAACAACAAAGTGAACAGCTTGTGCAGGCTGGTTGCGGAAGCGCGCTACGATTTGCTGGTGATGTCGGACAGCGACGTTCGCGTGGAGCGCGATTATTTGCGCGAAGTGGTGGCTCCCTTTGCCGACGCGGGCGTGGGCGCGGTTACGTCCTTTTATCGCTGCACGGGCGGAGGCACGATGGCCGCCGATTTGGATATGCTCGGGATGTGCATGGACTCAGTGCCCAGCGCGCTGGTGGCCCGGAAGCTGGAAGGCAAGGTGCAATTTGCGTATGGCTGGACCATGGCGACGACCAAGAAGCTGCTGGCGGAAATCGGCGGATGGGAGGCGATGGCCAATCATCACTCCGACGACTTCGAGCTGGGAAACCGGATCGCCGGCAAGGGGCACCGCGTGGAATTGATGCGCCAGCCGGTGTGGATGGTTTTTCCGAAGCAGACACTCCGGCAGTTTTTGCGACACGAGTTGCGCTGGGCCATTGGGCTTCGCAACGTGCGGCCGGTGGGTTACGCAGGAATGCTTTTCGCGCACGGTTTGCCCTGGGCGATTCTGGCGGCGACGGTGGCTGCCGCATCCGGCCGGGCCGGCATGGCGGCGTTTTATGTCGCCGCTTACCTGATTTTGCGGATTGGCTTGGCTTATGCAGCAGGGGTATGGGGACTGCGGGATCGCAATATTGCTTCAAAGCTGTGGCTTGTGCCGGTGCATGATGCCGTCAGCGCGGCCGTCTGGTTCACCGGCTTTTTTACGGACAGAATTCTTTGGCGCGGTTTGGAATTTCACGTGAGGAACCGGCTGTTGAAACCTGCCGGGGACGCAGCGATGGCGAGGGTAGCTGGGCAGCAGCGTACCCCCCGGGGATTCAAGTGAGCCGGCTGAGTGTTGAGGTGCTTGCTTTTGCGTTGCCGGGCTGGCGTTTTTTTGTGCTGGTCCTTGCCGCCGCGCCACTCGCTTACTACCTTGCGGCGACGTTTGCGGCGTTGCGATTCTTTCTCCGGGAGCGGGGGCGAGAGATTGCTTCTTATGCTCCCGCGGTTAGCTTGCTCAAGCCGGTTCGAGGCGTGGATTTTGGCTCGTACGAGAATTTCGCAAGCTTCTGCACGCAGGAGTACGCGGAGTACGAAATCCTGTTCGGCGTGGCTGACCATGCGGATCCCGCAGTGCCATTGATTCAGCGGCTCATCGCGGAGTTTCCACAGCGGAAGATTCGTTTGCTGGTGGGTTCGGAAGAGCTGGGGACGAATCGCAAAGTGAACAAGTTGGCGCGCCTGGCGAGTGAAGCGCAGCACGATGTTCTTGCGCTCACGGACGGCGACGTGCGCGTCGGCCCGGAGTACTTGCGCGAAGTCGTGGCGCCCTTCGCGGACAGAAAGGTTGGCGCAGTTACTTCTTTTTACCGGGGCATCGCGGAGAAAAATCTTGCCGCGGAACTGGAGGCTGTTGGCGCAACGAGCGATTTCTTTGCCGGCGTGCTGATGGCGAATTGGATGGAGGGGATCACGTTTGGGCTGGGCGCTTCGATTCTCACGACGCGTGAATGGGTCGCAAAAATTGGAGGCTTTGCGGCGATCGCGGACATGCACTCCGACGACTACGAGCTTGGCCATCGCATCGCCGAAGCGGGCGGCAAAGTTTTGTTGTCACGGGAAGCGGTGTGGACGATGTACCCCGCGCAGACCGCGCTTGGGTTTTGGCAGCATCAGGTGCGCTGGGCGCGTACCGTGCGGCTGTGCAGGCCACTGTCTTTTGCGGGGCTGATTTTCACGCATGGCTTGCCGTGGGTTCTCCTCGCCGCACTGCTCGCGCCAGCGGCGTGGATTGCCGTCGCTTACCTGCTCGCGTACCTTGCTCTGCGATTGACGATGGCATGGACGGTCGGCGTTTGGGGGGTGCGAGACGACGTGCTGCGACGCAAGCTTTGGCTGGTGCCGTTGCGGGATGCCATTTACTTTGTAGTGTGGCTGGCGAGCTTCGGGTCCAACCGCATCCATTGGGGAGGAGAAGAATTCAGGATGGAGGAAGGGCACCTTGTGCCCGCTGCCTCCGCGCGAACATCGGCTGCCGGAGCGACCACCAACTCGCCTCGCTAGAAAACGGTTTTTTGGCCTGCAAGCAGCCGCTGCGGTTGACGCGTCAGTGAATCCCTATTAAATTAGAAGAGTCGAATCGCGGCTGTCCCGATCACCGGGAAGGTGCTGCGATTCCTTTTTGTTCCTCCCCGCTGGGAGGTCGTCCAATTGGTAGGACTCCAGACTCTGGATCTGGCTATCCTGGTTCGAGTCCAGGCCTCCCAGCCAACATACATTGGCCAATGACGGTGATAGTCGGCCTTCCCTTTTTAACGTCTCAAGAATACAAGACGGCAGGTTGCGTTCAGCTGTTGCGGCATTGGCATTATTCATGTCTTTGATCTTGCAAAAAACCTTTTCCGAATGGGGAGCGTCCAAGTATGATGCAGGAGCTACTGGCTGAGCCTCATCCCTGTCCTGGGCCCGCCGATTCGGCCTCATCCCTCATACCTGGCTGTCGGACTGGACCGAAAATTCACGAATGCTCTCGGAAAAAACATGAAAAGCGATCGCCGGCAGCTAAGGGCAGTTCCCGACACATTGGCTTTCATCCAGTTGGATCACGACGACGGTGGCAAGGTGCTGAACCTTTCCGAGGGAGGACTCAGCTTTGAAGCGTTTGCGCCTGTCCATCAGAAGAGAGGGCCAATTCATTTCTGGTTCTCGCTCGATCTCGCGGAGCGAATCGAAGCAGTCGGCCAGCTTGCCTGGACGGACGCCACAAGAAGGGTTGGAGGATTGAGGTTTCTGGAGCTCGGCCCAAGTGCTCGCAATCAGATTCGAAACTGGATGAGTCGAAGCTTCAAACGCAATGCCGCCGGTGCAGAGAGCTCCGTCTCCGAGGCCATTACGCCTGCGGCATCTTCTATGCCAACAGAGCTGGTTCCACTGGCGCGGCACCGCTCTGCCGCTCATCGCCAGTTTGTTCGGGGCGTCTTTCTGGGAATTCTGGTCACCTCTGCAGTGGCCGTACCGGCCGTCAAGTATGCCAACAGCGGCAAACAACTCGCTAGCCCACCACCAGCGGCTTCTGGACAAACGGCGCTGGCAAATTCCGGACCTCAAGCCGGGGCAACAGTTCCGATATCCGTGCCCGGCGCAAGGCGCGGCTCCGTCGCTTCGACTGCGGGAAAAACACAGCGATCAATGCAAGCGGGCGATTCGCCAGACAATGCGCTGGGATCGACGCTTGTAAAACCTTATCCGCAGTCTCTCGATAATCCCTCAGCCGGAACTTCACATGCGCTCTCCGTCGCGCTGGCACAATCGCGTGAAACGAGTAGCGCAAGAAAGAGCGTAGCGTCACCGCAGCAGCTATGGTCTGCCGTTGAAGGTGGAAGTGTTCAAGCGGCGTTAACCCTGGCTGACCTCTACTTGCGCGGGGACGGAGTCCCTGCGAATTGCGATCAAGCACGCGTATTGCTGCTGGTGGCTTCGAAAAAAGGCAGCGCACAGGCCGTCAAGGAATTGCGGGAATTGGATGATACCGGGTGTCCAGCGCCTGCGCCATGAAGCTAAACGAATGTCCTCCAGACTGAAATCACCTTGAGTGCAGGCCGACCCAGGCCGCGTTGCGGCTGCCGGATTCGAGGGTGGCGGTGATGAAGCGCATGCCTTCGACGCCGTCCTCGACGTTGGGGACGAGCAGTGAAGCGAGCGATGGCGAGCGGCCTTCGCGGCGCGCGTAAATTTGCTCGGCCAGATCGGTGTAGAGCTGCGCGAAGGCTTCCAAGTAGCCTTCGGGATGGCCGGCGGGAATGCGGCTGGCGCGCGCGGCGGGGGAATTTCCGTCGGGTCCAGGGCGGCGGATGATCTCCGGAGCTTCACCGAGTCTTGCAAATTGCAGGGTGTTGGGTTCCTCCTGGTGCCACTCCAAACCGGCCTTTTCGCCGTAGACGCGCAAGCGCAGATTGTTGGCGTTTCCTGTCGCGACTTGGCTGGCCCATAGCGCACCTTTCGCGCCGTCGGCAAAACGGAGCAGGAGTTGCACGTTGTCGTCGAGGCGGCGGCCGGGGACGAAAATGGAAACGTCGGCGGCGATTTCGCGGCAGTGCAGACCGGTGACGAAACGGGCGATGTTGTAAGCGTGTGTGCCGATGTCGCCGAGGCTGCCGCCGGCGCCGCTACGGGCTGGGTCGGTGCGCCAGGCAGCTTGCTTTTGCCCCGTTTGCTCCAGCGGAGTCGCGAGCCAGTCTTGGGCGTACTCGACTTGTACGAGGCGAATTTTTCCGAGTTGACCATCAGCGATCATCTGGCGCGCCTGGCGGACCATCGGATAACCGGTATAATTGTGGGTGAGTCCGAAAATCGAGCCGGTGTGGCGCACGATTGCGGCGAGATCGAGCGCTTCTTCCAGCGTAGTGGTCATCGGCTTATCGCAAATTACGTGGAAGCCTGCTTCGAGAAAAGCCTTGGCCATCGGATAGTGCATGTTGTTAGGCGTGACGATGGAGACGACCTCGATGCGATCCGGACGCTTGGCTTCGGCCTTGGCCATTTCGGTGTAGCTGCCGTAGGCGCGATCCGGCGCGATGTGCAGGTCCTGCGCTGCGGAGCGGCTGCGCGCCGGATCGGAAGAGAGCGCGGCGGCGACAAGTTCGTAATGATCGTCCATGCGCGCGGCGATGCGGTGCACCGCACCGATGAACGCGCCGGGCCCGCCTCCCACCATGCCCAAACGGATGCGGCGCTTTCCTTCACCTGCGCTTGTGCCTGAGATCATTGCGTCACCTGATTTGTTTTGGATTTTAGGTCAGACCGAGCATGCGGCGGTTGGCTGCGTGGTCGGCGCCTGACTTCGCAAAATCATCGAAGGTAGAGCTCGCCGCCTGGATGATGTGGTGGGCGATGAAGGGTGCGCCCTCGGCCGCGCCCTGCTCGGCGCTCTTGATGCAGCATTCCCATTCGAGGACGGCCCAGCCGTCGAAACCGTATTGCGTTAGCTTGGAAAAGATTCCGGTGAAGTCCACTTGCCCATCGCCGGGCGAGCGAAAGCGGCCAGCGCGGTTGATCCACGATTGATATCCGCCGTAAACGCCCTGGCGCCCGCTGGGACGAAATTCCGCGTCTTTCACGTGAAACATCTTGATGCGCTGGTGGTAGAAATCGATGTACTCCAGGTAATCGAGCTGTTGCAAAACAAAATGACTGGGATCGAACAAGATGTTGCAGCGGGGATGATTTCCAGTGCGCTCGAGAAACATTTCGAAGGTTACGCCATCGTGCAGGTCTTCGCCGGGATGAATCTCGAAGCAGAGATCGACTCCGGCGGCGTCGAACGCGTTCAGGATGGGCTTCCAGCGAGCGGCCAATTCGTCGAAAGCGGTTTCGACCAGGCCCGCGGGGCGCTGCGGCCACGGGTACATGTAGGGCCAAGCCAGCGCGCCGGAAAATGTGGCGTGGGCGCGCAGGCCCAGATTCGCTGACGCTTTGGCGGCGAACTGCAACTGCTCGACAGCCCAGGCTTGCCGGGCGCGCGGATTTCCTTTCACTGATTGGGGCGCGAATCCGTCAAACGCGATGTCATACGCGGGATGCACAGCGACGAGCTGCCCCTGGAGATGGGTGGAAAGCTCGGTGAGCGCCAGCCTGTGGCGCGTCAATATGCCGCGCACTTCGTCGCAATATGCTTTGCTCTCGGCGGCGCGCTTCAGGTCAAAGAGACGCGCATCCCAAGAGGGAATTTGCACGCCCTTGTAGCCGAGCTCCGCGGCCCAGCGCGCAATGTTTTCGAGATTGTCGAACGGTGCTTCGTCGCCCGCAAACTGGGCCAGAAAAATCGCCGGTCCTTTTACCGTGTTCATGCGCGCCCGCTCCGGAAACTCGACCGAGCATCTTATTATGTTTTGTCCCGGAGTGCATAGGCTCCAGTGGCGCAGCAGTGGCTGGCCCAGCGCGACTTGCGTTTGACGTGACCGGGCAGGAGGGCTAGGCTTTCAGGCGACAGCGGAAGCTCAAAACCGAAATCTCAGCCAAGGAGAGAGGTATGGAGTTACGACGTCCTCGATGGATTCTGGGCGTGGCTCTCGCAAGCTTCGCCGTGGCGAGGATGCTGGCGGCGGATGAGCCCAAAGTTACGGAAGAACAGAAAATCGATTTTCTGCAACACGCCAAAGTCATTGCCAGCCAGCCGGAAAAAAAGGGGAAATCCAACGCGTCACACCTGACGCTCAGCGACGGAAAGGTCACCTACGACGCGTCTTTTGAGCCCATTGACGAAAAGAAGGCTCAAGGGCCGGGCCCGGGCGGAGGGATAGAGGTCAACTTTAGGGACTATTGGGGATACGACATCGCCGGCTATCGCATTGCCCAGCTATTGGGAATGGACGACATGGTTCCCGCTTACACTGAGCGCAAGTGGAACGGGACAACGGGGGCCATTTCCTGGCGAGTTTCCGACGTCCAGTTTGATGAGGCCGATCGGCACAGCCGGAAAATCGATGTGCCGGGATCGGTGCTAGACGGGTGGAACAAGCAGATGTACAAGCTTCGCGTTCTCACTCAGCTCTTCTACGACGTGGACGACAACCTGACCAATGTGCTCATCACAAAGGATTGGAAGATTTGGCGGATTGATTTCACCCGCGCCTTCCGGCTTCAGCACAACTTGAAGAACCCCAAAGACCTGGTCCAGTGCGATCGCGAGGTGCTCGCCAAACTGCGGCAGCTCAGTTACGACCAGGTGTTGGACGCGACGAAGCCGTATTTGACCAAGAACGAAGTCAAGGCGTTGATTGCCCGGCGCGACCAGATGGTGGCTCATTTCGATGAGCTCGTCGCGCAGAAGGGCGAGAGCGAAGTGCTTTACTGATTCGGAATTTCCCTATTTTCCATCCCGGCTGGTCCTTGTGGGGATAGCGGATACGGGCGGGAAAAAGGGACCACCCCCCGGCGCGCGCCGCCTTCCATTGGGGTCTTCCACCACGCCGCGTTGAATGATTTTCCCAAGCAAATTACTGAAGTTATGGGATTGTCAGCCACCCGCGCAACGGCTAGCTTTCCCACGATGTGCGGGAAGCGCGTCCCACGGTGCCCTGCAGTCGGATGAATCATTTTACCGTGTCCGCTTCCGTCCGTTCGTTATTAGAAGTGTGTGTCAGATACCAATTCAAGGAGGTTTCATGCGTCAGACAGAATCTCTCAGACGCTTTTTGATCGCTATCGCTCTAGCCATGGCTTTGCTGGCATGGCCTGCGGCCAGCAGAGCTCAAACTGTCACGGGACAAGCCACAGCGGCGCAAGCCACTGTAATTGGACCTCTCGGAACGACAACGACAACCACGCTCTCCGATACCGGAACTCTCGGAGGCACAAATGACGCTCGCGACGCATCTCTCCTCACGGCGAGTGTCCCGTCATTGCTAGACGGGGAAGTCCTCTCTGCAGCAACGATCGGCTACCCCGATGAGGTTGATTCCGCTGCGTCGCTCGCCGGTTTGAATCTGAATGTTGGTGGCGTCGGCCTCTCCGCCGACTTCGTTATGGCGGAAGCGTCGCAGGTGCTCGGTGCTGCCGGCAGCGGAGCTTCGTATATCGGCAACCTTGCAATTAACGGGATGCCGGTT
>WNFP01002437.1_pt1 | contig 14826 bp, 13 predicted proteins | sample 5400201 | NCBI WGS metagenome assembly WNFP01 (sample SAMN13153355, study PRJNA577476) | soil metagenome | isolation source: 115 cm saprolite under Madrone tree | place: USA:California | collected 2016-06-14
TTTCTAGTTTCTACTTTCTAGTTTGAAAGCCGCACCCTTGCAAAACCCGCAAGGATAGGCCACCCAAAGGCATCTTTTCGGAATTGAGGCGCGGCCACCCGCCCTAAAAATCTCGAAATAGCGGATGGGGAGTGAAAGAGTCAGGAAGCTCCTGTTCGTATTTGAGCACTTCTGAGGGTTTATAGAAATACTCTTTGCGGCAGTCATCGCACCGGACCCTGAAGCGGCCGTCGAGGAAAGGGCGAGAGGCGACGGGATCGGTTTCGGCAAGGGGGATTCTATGCCGGAAGAAAAGGTTCTGCCGAAGGTCAAACCAATGGTTCTTGCAGAGCACCACCCAGCAGTAGTGGCTATCGACCCACATTTCTTTCCTTTCAGGTTTCTCCCGGTTAGTGTTCGTGGAAACAGGCGAAGGCACTCCGGCCTCGATGGCTGTGGCGCCACGAGCATCTGCGCCCGGAAGAGGACCACCTGTGTTGGGGGGGACGTTCTTCTCTTCTCTCGATGTCTGCTGATCCTGAAGGGCGCCCGCGCCCGGCAAGGCGTGCGCAGTCCCGCTGCTACTGACCGCCCGATCAGCGCTTGCAGCAGCGGTCTTGGTGCCATCGAGTTCCTTCCGCGCCGAGTGAGCCGTCTTGAGGGCAAAGATGATGCGGAGAGCGGCAATTGTGACGCCCCCGGCTAAAAATATGAGGACAACCCGCATAAACACCCCCCAGCCATCACAATGATTGGGCGGGATAATCAGTGAAGGTCAATAGTTTCAAGTCAGAGCCTACTTCATTTTCTGCAACAACTTCCAAAAAAGTTCTTACACTGTAGATCACTGCGGCCTCCAGGGTCTACGGTCTACCTGTCCTTTTGGCCAGGGTCCTCAGCCGATCGCTGTACCAAATTCTCCTTGCTAGCAATAATTGCCTGGGTCAGAATAGGAGCCGAAATCCTACCCAGCAATAGCCCTCTTTCCGAATTCTTCGTGTGCCTCTTGAAGGAGCACCATCCATGCGCAAGGCTATTTCGTATCTCGGACTGAGTTTGTTTGTCGCCATTGTGTTGGCCGGATGTGGGGGCAGTATGAGCTCAACGCTAACACCTCCGGGGACAAACATGGCCCAGGTTTCTCTGACTATCCACGACAATCCCCCGATGGGAGTGACCGTGCTGTCTTTTGAAATTGAGGTGACGGGTGCCACTCTTCAACCCAGCGGTTCCAGCAGCAGCCAGCCGGTTTCACTGCTCAGCGAGCCCCAGGACATTGAGATCGAGCATTTGCAAACAGAGTCGGCACTTTTGGCGAGCCGGAGTGTGCCAATGGGGACCTACAGCAGCCTCATGGTTACGTTTGCAAACCCTCGGATGACGATCCAAAACCAGACTACAGCGCCGCTCACCCTCGGAACGCAAATGTGCGCCGTTCAACAAGTGTGTGAATTCGATCCCAAGCTCAATCAATCCTCGGTGACCGTGCAAGGGTCGCCGTTCCCGATTATGCTGACCATGAATTCCCCGCTGGTTCTGAAAATGGACTTTAGTATAGATACCTCTGTTCAATCGGACCTTTCCATAACTCCCACGATCAGCGTGATGCAGCTCCCACCGCCGAATTCCAGCGGCGGAACCGAGGGCGATGAGGATATGGAGCTGATCGGCAAGGTAACATCGATTCCGTCATCGAGTACCTTTATTATTCAGAGCGGAATGAACGGCCCTTCCTTTACTATCGCCACCGACACCAACACACAATTCGATTTTGGAACGTCCTGCAGCGCCGAGAATTTCACCTGCTTGAAACCGGACCAAATCGTCAAGGTAGACGCCAAAATGAAGCCGGACGGATCGCTGCTCGCTTTCGAAGTGAAACTCTTTCAGCCTCCCAACGAGATGTCTTTCGCAGGCGCAGTCACCTCGGTCGATATGGGGAGCTTCAAGATCGTTCTCTCTGATGAAGAGTTCTTCGGCAGTGGCGGCGATATGGGAAGCTTTTCGATGGGCGCTCCCGTGACCGTTACTCCCACGATGATGGCGACTTTCTCCATCGACACCAGCGGGTTCATGTTTCCGTCAGGTCTCAACTTCGCAAGCGCCGGTGACCTCATGGTCGGACAAGAAGTCCGCCTTCATCCGACCGGGCCCCCGACCGGCACTCCTCCCAACCTGATGGTCGCTGTAGACCAGGTGCAGCTCGAGCCCTCTTTCGTGACCGGTACCATCACAGCATTCAACACCAGCAGCAACCCCCAGACGTTCACACTGGGCACCCTCCCGTCGTATTTCACGAACGCGGGGATCATGTCGATCCAGGTGGACGTCCTTGCCGCAACCCAGTTCGAAACGGAAGAAGACCAAACCCTTTCCGGCCTCGGTTCATTGAAGTCTGGGGACGTGGTTTCCGTTCGCGGGCCACTCTTCAAGACCATGACCATGCCGAGTATGGCCGCCGAAAAGGTGGTCAAGCGCTCTGGCAGCAGCGACTAGCCGTAAGTCATCTGATGTTGCGGTTCCGTTGGGGCGCTGGCTTTCATGCCAGCGCCCTTCGCTTGTACGCCGAGCATGTTCCATTCGGAGGAATGTGCAGTTCTGAAAGTGGGAGTCGTCTACTTCGAAAGCTTTCGCATCATCTACTCTTCCTCAGTTATGTTGTGTTCTTCTCTTCCAACACGCAGTCCCACACCGACGGAAACGGATGGCGGATGGCGCATCCTTCACAGGCTGAGACGGCTCCGGGTGGCCTACCCTTTGCGATTTTGTTTTGTGCGCGCCGTCTGCGTCCCGGACGATTTTGCGGGCATCTCAGATCCCGGATCCTTATGCGGGACAAAGGGTGGGCAATTCTTTGCTTCGCTTTGACCAGCCGCCGACGATGAGGCGATGGCGTCCAGCGCCGGCGGCCTACCATCCTTGATGACGAGCCGAACTCCCCTAAGTGCCCGGTAGTGGGCCCGTTGAAAAAACCGCGCCGATTCCCTCACGAAGCCGTTCAGTTCGCGAGGACGTGCAAGACGACAATCGCCAGTATGACTCCGGCAAGCAGTGTTGTCGCGGCGATGAAAAGAGTTGCCAAGTGTGCGCGAACCATGGCTAGCGATTGCCGCGCCGTGAGCGCCAATGCAATGCCGCGGTTCCGGCTGTGCAGCAGCTCGGCGCAGCCGCTAACCAGTACAGTAAACGGTAGACCAAACAGCAGAACCCACAGGGTCCACATCCGCCCTGCGTACCACATGACCAGTTGCTGAGCGCTGTGAGCGGGTTCGTACTGCAGCGGTTGCACATTGCGCAACGCGAGCGCGGTCATAAAGAGTGCAGCGGGGAAGATGAGCACCAGTTCATCACGGCGATGATGCGTGTGCGCATATAACTTCATTACACAAAGTACTCTGCTTTGTCAAGCCCTGAACCTCGGCGCGTGGCGCACCCGTTGCAGTCTGGTATTTCAAACGGTGCGGTCATTCCAGATTTGCTTTCTCCCCCGGATGTCCTTGACATTCCTGACAAATCAGATAATCTGATAATCAGATTATGAAGAAAACGAGCATAACGGTAACCGAGGCCGCCCGCAATTTCGCCGACTGCGTGAACCGCGTGCACTACCAAAACGTGACGTTTGTCCTTGTGAAGAACGGTGAACCGTTCGCTCGCCTTGTCCCGGACGACGAGAAAGTGTGCGCCGGGCGCGATTTGGCGGAGGCCCTCTCTAAAACCGGCTTGCCGGAGAACGCAGCCAGGACGTGGCGCCGTGACTTGCGAACCGCCCGCAGAAAGCTAAAGGCTCCGCCCAACAGATGGCGATAATTCTCGATGCTGACGTCATCATTCGGGGCGAGCGGGGCACCTTCGACCTCAAGAAGTGGGTGGCTTCCCGTCCCAACGACCGGTTTGAGGTTGCCGCGATCACCGTTGCCGAACTATGGCATGGAGTAGAACGGGCAACCGGAAAACACAGGACCACCCGCGAGCGCTACCTAAGAGCTGTTTTGCAGCCCCTGCCGATCATCCCGTATACGGAGCATACCGCGTATGAGCACGCACGAGTTTGGTCAGAGTTGGAGGTTTCCGGCAAAATGATCGGTTCCTACGACCTAATCGTTGGCGCAACAGCTCTGGAGCGTGGAAGCGACGTAGCCACGTTTAACAAACGGCACTTTGCTCAAATAAGAGGACTGAGCGTCATCGAGCCAAAGTAGTTCCGCCCAGTAGGGATATCATGCTTTACACCGAATTGGAGTGCGGCGGCTTGCCGCCGCTTTTCAGCCCGCCACGATCTCCGAAAAGATGCGCGCGGCCGCATTGGCGCTAGCCCATCCGCTGCTCCCGCTTCCCGTGGTGCAGCGTTTGCTTTACTTGCCGGGTGCCCCACACGCCGCCCTTGCGTGTGGGGGTTTTGAAGCTTCTTCAGGGCGTGGCTTTGGTCACGACGCGGTCAGGGGAAAACTCCACGTCTCAAGCTACCAGCAGGGCTTTAGGGTTCTTTTTCGCGATCATCAAAAGTTTGAGCGCAGCCTGCCGCGGCCGGCGCGTCCCTTGCTCCCAACTCCGCACGGCGTTGGGGCTAACGTTTAGGTAGCCGGCGAAAAGCGACTGGCTGGCGTTCAGCGCGCGCCGGATGAGCCGGACCTCTCTCGCGGAGATCGGCTTTGGCCGCGGGGGAATCCGCGTCACGCGCAGGTTCACAGCCTCACCGCGCTCGTACGCCAAGGCGTCCTGCATTGCTTCGCGCATGTCATCGAAAACGTTCACTTTGATTTTCTTCGCCATGTTCAACCTCCCGTCTGTCTTTTGATCTGTGCTGCCCACTCACGCATCAGCTTGCGCTGTTCTTCGCTGGCATCCTCCTGCTCGTTCTTATCCAACAGCAAGAACAAGTGGAGGTGTCGCGCTTCTCCAGGTACAAATACAAATAGCGGTAGCCGCCACGTTTTTCCTTGCCGCGGATCGGATTCGACATGCGCGCCTTGCGCACACCACCCAAGCCGGGAACCAACACGCCACGATCCGGCTTCCGTGCAAGCTCTTCCTGAATCGCTCTCAGCACTTCGTCGGCCCGGCCGCCGGCGAGCTGGTGAAGCTTCCTCGTGAATGGGCGGGACTCGATGAACTCCACATTGTGATAGTACCACAATGTAGTACCTTAGGCCAACCAATGGGATGACGCAGCGTGTTGAGGGTCAGGCGGTGGACAGTTTCCGGCGGCTAACAGTTTACGCTGAGGGAGGCGTAAGCCCCTCCCCTGCATGGTTAGGACGCTCCGCCGCTCGGAACCTTGAGGAACTGATCGAGACGGAGGAATTTGCGGCCCAGGGCGCCGGAGTAGGCGGACCACTCAGGGTCGCCGGAATCGACGGCGAGGGCGGCGCGGACGGCGGCGAGTTTCGAATCGAGATCGTCCATGTAGTGGAAGGCCATGGCTTCGCGGATCATGGGGAGCTTTGGCGAGCCGAATTCGTATTGGCCGTGATGGCTGATGAGAAGATGCTGGACGACCGTTTTCAAGTTCGCTGGAAAACCATCGATGGCGTCCATGGCTTTCGAAACGGTTTCAAATTCCATCATGATGTGGCCGAGGAGCTGGCCTTCGACCGTGTAGCCGATGGCGCGCTCGTAGCAAAGTTCGTCGAGCTTGCCGACATCGTGCAGAATTGCGGCGGTCACCAGCAAATCCACGTCGAGTTCGGGATAGTGGGCGGCGATTTGTTTCGCGAGGCCGCACAACCCGATGACGTGCTCTAGCAGGCCTCCGAGATAGGCGTGGTGCATGACTTTGGCGGCGGGAGCGCGTTTATATTTCGCAGCGATGCCCGGATCAGAAATGATTCCCGCCACCAATTTCTTCAGCCAAGGATTCGCGATCGAGCCTGCGTATTCCAGCAACTGCGCGTAGAGCTTTTCGACGTTTTCCTTGGTTTGCGGAAGAAAATCCGCGAGGTCGATCTCTTCCGGTTTCGCGAGGCGAAGCTGCAGGAGAGCAAGCTGCGGCCGGTTGCGGTAGATTTCGACGCGCGCGTTTACCTTGACGAAATCGTCGCGGCTGATGTCCTTCGCCGCGAGTTCGAATTGATCCCACATGCGCGCTTCGATGGTGCCGCTGCGGTCACCTAGCTCGAGGCGCAAATAAGCCTTGCCTTCTCGGGTATTGCGAATTTCCTTTTCGTGAACGAGAAAAAAAGTAGTGATGCTTTGTTCGGAGTTGAGATCGGTGACGAACGGCGTCTTCATGTTCCCGAAACCGAACCTGACTTCTTGCCAAACAAAAGGAATTTCTTATGGTTTTTCTTGGCCTTGGTGACTTCCGGCGTGGCGCTTACTTCCTGAATTTCGGAGCCTCCGCCGCCTGCGATGTCCTGAAATCCCGGCTTGATCACCACGTAGCTCTGCTCGCGCAGGGTTTTCAGATACTCGCGCATCGCGGGTTCCATGCGTCCGCCGTAGAGTTTGTCCATGATTTCATTTTTAACTTTCGCGAGCGCTTGTTCGCCTTCGTCGTAGTGCTCCAGGACCTGCAGAACCAGGAAGCCTTGCCTGGTTTCCATGACTTCAGTCAATTCGTTGCGCTTCATCTTGAAGACCTTGTCCTCGAGTTCCTTGGAAAGTTCTCCGCGCTTGTAGATGCCGAGGAAGCCGCCTTGACTTTTGGTGCTGCCATCGGAAAGCCGCTTGGCGATTTCGCCGAAGTCTTCGCCGTCCTGAACGCGCTTCAGCGCGGTCTCTGCCTTCTTTTTCAGGTCGGGAAGATCTTCGGGCTTTTTTCCTTCGGTGCTAACCACGATCTCTCGCAGCGCCACCTGCTCGGGGCGCACGAATTCGGTTTTGTGCGCTTCGTAGTATTTCGTGATTTCCTCATCGCTGATGGTGATGTGCGAGCCGACCTCGCTGCTGATGACGCGCTGCGTCAGCAGAGTGCTGCGAATGTTATTTTTGAAATCTTCCCAGTTCATTCCCTGCCCGGAAACGGCTTTTTCAAGCTCCTCCATGCTGGCGAGCTTGTTTTCCGTGCGGATGGCGTCTAGCTTTTTAATAAGCTCCGGCTCGACGCTCACGCCCATGTCCTTGGCGCGCTGAACGAGAAGGGACTGGTCGACGAGGTCGCGCAAGGTATTTTTCTGGCGGTCTTCGATGGCGATCTGCAACTGTTCCGGAGTGCAGCGGTTCTGGCATTCGGACTTGGCTTCTTCTTCGGCGGTCTGGCGCGCTTTGTTGTACTCCGAGCGGGTGATGATTTCATTGTTGACGCGCGCGATGATTTCCTCGACGGTTTTTCCGCTATCCGGATTAGCCGTTTTGGGCGCGGCGGGTTTCGCGGGCTTTTCGGATTTTGCATCGGGCGCGGCCATCCCCGGCTTTTCAAGAGTGGGACCCGCCGCTGGTTTCGGCTGAGAACCTTGCGGCTTGTCCTGCGCCGCGAGCGGCAGCGTGGCGCAGAGCGCCGCGATTACAACAAGTTTTCGCATCAATTCCCTCACCTCTAAAGTTTAGCCCTGCCCCTGAAGGCCGAGCAATACGTTTCTCAAAGCAGCAGGGATCGATTCTCCCCGTTTGACTTCCATCCAGAGCACGCCGCTGGGGTCGAGTTTGATGCCCGTACGAGAGCGTACCACGGAGACCAGCTTGGCCGGGTCCAGCAATGTCTCGGCGTGGAACCTTACTGCAATGCGGGTCCCCTGGCGCTCCACGGCGGAGATGCGCAACCGCTCACACATGGATTTGAGGGCGGCGTACTCCAAAAGGTTTTCTACGGAAGAAGGCGGTGCGCCGAAGCGGTCTTCGAGTTCTTTGCGGACGTCCAGCTTGTCTTCCTCAGAAGCGATCGAGGAGATGCGTTTGTAAGTGCGCAGACGGAGATTTTCGCTGGGGATGTAGTCCTGCGGGATGCGCACGTCAAAGCCCAGGCTGAGCGTGGTGCGCAGGTCCGGCGCGACTTCCTCGCCCTTCAGCTTGGAAACTGCGCGCTCCAGCATCTGGCAATACATATCAAAGCCGATGGCTTCAATGTGGCCGTGCTGCTGGCGGCCGAGCATGTTGCCGGCGCCGCGCAGCTCGAGGTCGAGCGCGGCAATGCGGAATCCCGCGCCCAGTTCGCTGAACTCCTTCATGGCGGCAAGACGTTTGCGAGCGATGTCGGAGAGCGAAGTGTCCGGCGGGACGAGGAGATAGGCGTAGGCGCGCAGTGCGGAACGGCCGACGCGGCCACGCAACTGGTAGAGCTCCGCGAGCCCGAGGCGGTCGGCGCGGTTGATCAAAATGGTGTTGGCGCGGGGGATGTCCAGACCGTTCTCGACGATGGTCGTGGCGACCAGCACGTCCGCTTCATCGCGGATGAATTTCAACATCACGCTTTCGAGTTCTTTTTCTGCCATCTGGCCGTGGGCCACGACCACGCGAGCCTTGGGGACAAGTTTGGCCACCAGGGCTCCGAGCGAATAAATCGATTCGACGCGATTGTGGATGAAGAAAACCTGGCCGTCGCGAGCAAGTTCGGTTTCGATGGCGCTCTGCACCAGCTCTTCCTGAAAAGGGGCGACGACGGTTTGAATGGCCAAGCGGTCGCGTGGAGGCGTTTCGATGACGGACATGTCGCGAAGGCCAACCAGGGACATGTGCAAGGTGCGTGGAATGGGTGTGGCGGAGAGCGCGAGCGCGTCCACGTTCTTGCGCATTTCCTTTAGGCGCTCTTTGTGGGCGACGCCGAAGCGCTGCTCTTCATCGACGACGAGAAGACCGAGGTCGGCAAATTTCACATCTTTCGAAAGCAGGCGATGCGTGCCGATGACCACGTCCACCTTGCCCGCTTCCAAATCCGCGAGAATTTTTTTCTGCTCCGCGGCGCTGCGAAAGCGGCTGAGCATTTCGATGCGCGCGGGGAAAGCGGCGAACCTTTTCTTGAACGTTTCGAAATGCTGGAAGGTAAGAACAGTGGTCGGCGCGAGAATCGCGACCTGCTTGTTGTCCATTACGGTTTTGAACGCCGCGCGCATGGCGACTTCTGTTTTGCCGTAGCCGACGTCTCCGCAAAGGAGGCGGTCCATGGGCTCGGCGCGTTCCATGTCGCGCTTGATGTCGCGGATGGCGGTGATCTGGTCGGTGGTTTCCTCGAATTCGAAAGCATCCTCGAATTCGCGCTGGAAATTGCTGTCCGGTGAAAAGGCAAAACCTTCTGTGGCCTTGCGCTGGGCGTAAAGCGCGAGAAGCTGGTCGGCCATGTCTTCGACGGATTTGCGGGCGCGCGTTTTGCGGGAGTTCCAGACGGTGCCGCCGAGTTTGTCGAGCGGCGGATGGGTGCCTTCGAGGACGCGGTAACTCTGAACGAGGTCCATGCGTTCCAGGGGAACGTAAAGGCGCGCGTCGTCGGCATATCTCAGCAGCATGAACTCGCCGCTGTGTCCACCGGATTCGATCTGGCGAAGCCCTTCGAACTGCCCGATGCCATGATCTACGTGGACCACGTAGTCGCCGGGCTTTAACTCGGCAAAATCACCGAAGAAACCGGAAGTGCGAATCTTGCGGCTGGGCCGTTCGACCGTGGGTGTGACGTCGAAAAGATCGGCATGGCCGAAAAGTGTTAGACGGGCATCGGGAAACGTGACGCCTTCCGCGAAGGGCGCGCGGATCAACAACATCGCGGCGGATTCATGCGCGCCTTCGGCTGTGAAGCCGGCGGCGGCGTCTTCCGATTCGCCGAGCACGTAGGGCACTTCATACTCGCGGCAGATGTCCGCAAAGCGTTCGATCTCTCCGGTGCTTGCGGCCGTCAGGAAAACCGTTCCGCCGGAAGCGAGCTGGGACTTCACGTCTCCCATGCAGGCGACGACATTGCCATGAAAACGCGCGCTGGGCCGCGAGGAAAGCTCGAACTGTGGCGTGGAGCCGATTCCCAGCGCGAGCTGCTCGATATGAATTTGCGATGTTTTTTCCAGCGCGGACGCAAATTCCTTTTCGGACCAGAAATAGTGAGAGGCGGCGGGTGAGTTGGCGCGCCCGTGACGCTCGTAATTTTCCGTGGCAGCGGCCAGATGCTTCGCCGCGGCTTCACGCAATGTTTGCGGCTCATCGAGAAACACTATCGGGCGCAGCGAACTTTCCGCCAGCTCAAAGAGCGTGCTCGGCCCCGGTTCGCCGGTGGGCCCAAAGAACGAGGGCGTCTCCCAGTTGGCAACGTTCAGATCCGCTTTTTCGGGCGCCGGAACGGACCATTCGGTCAAAGGAAGAAGCGTGGTGCGCACGACCGGGGCAATCGACCGCTGGGTGCGGGCGTCGAATTCGCGCACCGATTCCACGCTGTCGCCGAGCAGTTCGATGCGCACAGGACGAGCGGCTTCCGGGGAGAACACATCGATGATGCCGCCGCGCACGGCGAACTGCCCCGGCAGCTCCACCATTTCGGTTCGGGTGTAGCCCACGGAACCTAGATGGGTAATCAATTCTTCGTGGGGAATATCGGTGTCTTTTGCCAACGTGCGGGTGAGATAGAGATACGCTGCCGGATCCTGATAGCGCCAAAGCGCCGCGGCAATGGGGGCGATCACCAGGGAAATCTGCCCATCCGCGACGCGAAAGAGCGTAGCCGCGCGCCGTTCGAGAATATCCGCGTGCGGGCTTTGCGATTCCCAGGGAAGCCGGTCGAAGGCCGGGAGCGTGGCGACGCCGCCCGGCGTTCCTGGAAAAATGCCGCTGAAAAATCGCAGTGTTTCCGCGAGTGCTTCGGCGCGACGATTGGAATCCGTGACAAAAAATGCGGGACGCCGTAATTCGCGCGTCAAATAGGACGCAACGAGAGCCTTAGCGACGTCGTGCAGGCCGGTGATGGAGATATGGCTTGCGCCGGACCGCAAAGCGGCCAGCGCGCCCTCCATCGCGGCATGGCGAAGGACGGCCTCCAATCTCTCGCGGACGGCGGGAAGTATCATGCGTGGTTGATCAGGATTCCGCGCGAGAGGCGCGCGTCCCTTTAGGCTGAGGCTTCTCGCCGAAGCCTTCGCGTATTTTCTGCAGAATGGCGGTTGTCGAATAGCCGGGCACTACGGGAATGGAGACCACGCGCCCGCCGGCAGCTTCCACTTCCTCGCGGCCAACAATTTGGTCGCCGGGCCAATCGCCGCCCTTCACCAGGACATCGGGGAGCAAACCGGCGATCACTTTGCGGGGCGTCAAATCATCGAAGATCACCACGGCATCCACACATTCCAAAGCCGCGAGAATTTCCGCGCGCTCGCGTTCAGAGATAACCGGGCGGCCTTCGCCCTTCAATTGACGCACACTGGCGTCGCTATTCAGCCCGATGATAAGCGCATCTCCCAGCGCACGCGCCAACTCCAGACTGCGAATGTGCCCCGGATGAAGCAGATCAAAGCAGCCGTTGGTGAAGACGACGATGCGGCCGTTGCGTTTCTGGCGGCCAAACCGCAGAATCGCTTCCTCGAGTGTCAGGGCTGCCGGGTTCAAAGGGTCTCCATGCGGGCCGGGAAAAACCAAAGTGATATTCGTCAAAAGAGTAGTTTATCACGCGTAGGAGGTCCGGCGCCCGCGGGCCGGCGGCTCGGTAGTGGGTCAGTTTCCGGTTAGCGAGTTATACCGGGTAGAGATGGAGCTGCGCATGTCTCCTGATAACGCCTTCGGTCTTATCGAGCGGCACCCCGAGTCGGCGAGACGCTCTTCGGAACCCAGGCCGAGCAGGCGCCACAAACTACCACGGGAAATTCGCTTGACTCGTTTCAAGTGACAGAGTTAATCTTCGCCGGTTCTTGCTCTTTCGGTGATTTTAGAAACCAATACAAACGCAGGAGGAATCACATGATTCGGTGCGAACACGCTTCAGGTTGCTTTCTTGCTCTTCTGGGGTTCCTGGCGGTGAGTCCTTTGTCACACGCGCAGGAGCCGCAACAGCCGATGGTTTATGAAGGTCCTGTTGGCGGGTTGCGGGTCATTGAAGAGGGTCAACCTCCCGTCATGATCCACGCCACCATGGAACAGATGAAGCAGTTTCGCGAGGCCAATCCGAATGCGCGGCCTGGCTCGGTTCAGGCAGCCGCGACCACGAACGATCTTTTCTATCACGGAGGGACCGGCGGCATTGGCGTCGAAACGGCTCCAAAAATCTTCCTGGTCCTCTGGGGCTCGCAGTGGAACAACAATGACCCCAGCGGCGAAGCAGCCATTCTGGAGAACTTCTACCGCGGCGTCGGCGGCAGCTCCTGGCTCAACAGTGTCACTCAGTATTGCCAGGGCGTGGCCACCGGCACGGTCACCTGTGGCACTTCCGGCGCGCACGCCGGCAACCAGACCGGCATTTTTGCCGGAGTCTGGGCGGACAACGCAAGCTCTGCGCCGTCGAAGCCCAAGCAGTCGCAAATCGCGGCCGAGGCCGTCCGCGCCGCACAGCACTTCGGCAACACCACCGCTGCCATCAACGCCACCGTCCAGTATGTGATCGCCACCGCCACTAGAAACAGTTCGAGCGGATTTGGGAGACAATATTGCGCCTATCACAGCTCCACCAGTTCCACAGTCGGCAACGTCGCCTACACCAATCTGCCGTACATCACTGACGCAGGCGCGAGCTGTGGCGCCAACTTCAACGGACTCGGCCCTGACGCCGGCATCACGATCGTCGGCGGGCATGAAATGGGCGAGACGATCACCGATCAGTTCCCGAGCACCGGTTGGCTGGACTCCGCCGGCGCGGAGAACGGCGACAAGTGCGCCTGGATCACGTCGGGCCAGGGTGCCTCGGCGGACATCTCTCTCTCCACCGGCACGTTCGCGGTGCAGTCTCTCTGGAGCAATGCCTTCAACAGCGGCTCCGGTGGCTGCGTGCTCTCGTATCCTTGATGATGCCATGGCGCGGTGAGCGTCGAAATACCGGAGGTGCTACGGGCATCTCCGGTATTTTCGTCTTCGGCAACCGCCGACAGCCTAGCCGTTATTCGCTGCGCTCGAAAGCGTCGTGGCTTGGACCAGCTTCGTCGGTACTTCAGTGGCGCTACCAGCCAACTTTGAAACGCGGCGACGCTCCCGCAATCTGATAACGCCACCTTTGAAGAGCAGATTTTGTATCAGATGGTGTTGCATCGACCTGTTGAATGCGCCCGACTTACCAGAGTTAGCGCACGGACTGTACTAGACAACCTAAAGCAGCGACAACGAATCTTTCCGTACAGACAAACGTTCTACATGTCTTTCCCTCATTTCACAATCCGTGCCGCTGTGTTGTTCTTTCCGCTGTTCTGTGCGGAGCCGATTCTCGCGCAGGAGAAGACACGTCATCCTTGTTTTGAACAACCGAATGGCGCACTGAATGTGCTTCGTCAACTTCCCGAGAGTGCCCGAGATTGGCTCGCAGAAGATGCCGTTTACATTATTACGCCGGAAGAACGTTGCGCGTTTCTGCACCTGAATAGCGACAAAGAGAGAGACCAGTTCATTGAACTGTTTTGGTATCGCCGAACGGTTGATTCCACCTCCCCAGACCACGACTTCAAAACTGAACACTACCGCCGTATTGTCTTCGCCAACGAAAAATACGGCGGCCCACTTGCCGGATGGAAAACAGACCGTGGGAGAATTTATGTGCTGTTCGGGGCACCTGATTCTGTGGATTTAGTCGCGGGTCAAAGAGCACCCGGCGCAGCACCCAACCAAGACTCAGACACTTACCTCCATGCTGCGGAGCAGTGGCATTACCGTTACATTAAAGGCATCGGGGAGAATGTGGAATTTCACTTTGAGTCCGTGGCCGGTCGCACGGACTATGCACTCGCGGCTCCGGACCAAAATTTGCTCGAACGGGCTGACCTGAATCCCGTGCTCGATGCACGACCTCCCAAGATAAGATTCAAAGACTTGGAAGCACTCCTGACTGCCCGGATTGTCCGCGATCAAGTGAAATTCAGCCATCGAATCGAGTTCGCCGCAGCGACGCATGCCACCACTTTGGCGAGAATCGATATTCAAATACCTTGCGAAGCTTGTACCCATGACGGCCACGTTGTTGCCTCGGTCGCGTATCCTGTGTTTATTCGAGTTAGCAAGCCGTCGGGTTGGGTTGTTCACACTGCGGAGCTAACTGCGAACACTGCTGTGCATAGTAGGTCAGATTCCGGACCCACCCTGACCGTCCATTTCGACGTTCCCTTAGCACCGGGTAACTATCAGCTTGCGATTGCGGCTAAGAATGCGACCACGGGTGAGACAGGCGTACTCCTTACCCATCTTGACGTGCCCACCGACGAATCGGTAGGAACGAAAAACTGAGAAAACTCCCTGAATCGGTCAAGTCCTGGCAGCGTTTACCGGACATCTCTCCGAGTAGAGGAGAACCCGGCGCGCTGTAGGTCTTCCTTGGCTGTATCCGCCGTTTCCAGCTTCGTGCCCGTTTAGGTCGACCATGACAGCACCAACGCTCTCCCCCCTCACAGACCCCACCGTGCAGATTTCCACGCAGCGGGTTCCTCAGGTGCCACTCCCCGCACAGTTCCAAGAACGTGTGATCCAAGGAAGCAACAAAAGGATGGCGACGGAGGAGTTCGGTATAGTTCTCCCACGTTAGCCTCTTCCCGCGAGTTCGGCGATTGAGCCACTTTCGCCAGATGCGGCAGACCCCCCGATAGAATTTCCAGATGCTCCTGGAGTTCGTCGGTAGTCCGTAGTATTGGTAGTGGCCTCGGAGCTTGGCGTTGAGGGTCTGCTGCTGTTCTTCCACAGGTTCGTGGCGGTTCTCCTGGCACCATTCGGCAATCGCCTTCAGGCCCCGTCGTAACCGCTTCTTCATCGTCCGCACGTTCACTGTGAATTTCCCTTTCCGGCTGCGGGAGCAGATGTGCGTGAAGCCGAGGAAATCGA
>WNFP01007255.1_pt1 | contig 14824 bp, 17 predicted proteins | sample 5400201 | NCBI WGS metagenome assembly WNFP01 (sample SAMN13153355, study PRJNA577476) | soil metagenome | isolation source: 115 cm saprolite under Madrone tree | place: USA:California | collected 2016-06-14
CGCAGGACATCGACATCCGCACGGCGGCCGACGCCGGAATTTCCGGTCTGAAAGACCCCGATGTCTTACGGCTGTCTGCTGAAACTGGGCGCGTTCTTGTCAGTCAGGACCGGCGAACGATGCCTGCGCATTTTGCGGAGTATGTCTCGGCCGCCAATTCCGGCGTTATCCTCCTGCGGGAAGCGATTTCCATCGCTGTTGCGATCGAGGAACTCGTGCTCATATCGACTGCCAGTGAAGCCGAGGAGTGGATCAACCGTCTGGCGTGGATTCCTCTTTGAGCGGGCCTCGCCTTGACCCGCGACGACGCGTTCGTACAATCGAAAGTGGAGAACTCGAAGGAGTCAGGTTCGCTTTCGGCACTGCGGCAGATTCCGTGAGGGTCAATCAAATGCTACGCAGCTACGACGACATCCGCTCCCGGATCAAAGATGCAATCCGCTGGTGGGATGACAACGGCGTGCCGCGCTACTGTGATTTCAGCCCAGAGGAATGTGGCGTGTACGACATCGTCGTCGCCCTCGTTGAAGTCGGCTGCCAAGCATGCATGGAACGGTTTCGCGTCGCCGTTACCTTCGATCGAGAGTCGCTACGCCAAGTCGGCGAGCGGTACGCACTGCCCGCTGCCGGGAACATTGGCACTTTCCGTTATGGCGACCCACCTTTCCACTCTCACGGCACCGACGGATGCGTCGGCAACACGATGAACTCTGAGAGCATACGTGTGTTGGAGTTGTGGCAGCGTAATCAGCAGAATTGGATACGGCATCCCGAGTGTGAGATTTACATCGGCGAGCAGGAACACGAGGGCGCCACGCTCGACGAGTTCTGAGTGGGGTCTAACTCACGAGACAGTAGACGTCGAGCCGTTCTTGATTAACTCCGTGGCATGAAGATTTTGGGGGGCAAGTCTGGTGGGCATTTGGTGGGCAAGAAGGCCCGAATAACGGGCAAAACGAGCCAATACCGGAAACGTAAACGGTTGAAAAGACAGTACGGGCAAATTAAGAATTCAACTCATAACCCAAAGGTCGGAGATTCAAATCCTTCCCCCGCAATCAAATAGTCTAACTGGGTAGCAGCGTAGGTAGCAGATCGGCGGCAAAGGTCAATTCAAGGGCTTTTGCCGCTTCTTGTTTTTGGGCGAGGTCGGAGTGAACGTAGATGTTTCCAGTAGTCTGAATATCGGCGTGACCAAGCTGCTCCTGGGCCTTCTTCAGGTCCCCAGTTACCGCAAACACCACGCTGCCGGCTGTATGTCGAAACATGTGCAGTCCTGAACCTCGTTTTCGTCCGCTCGATCTTCGCAGCGTCCAAAGCTGGATATCTACTGCAGAAGTTGCCGAACAGAAGGCGGCGGCCGCCCGCGGCCGCCCTGGAGATGTCGGCGGGCATATCGTCGGCCATCGGTTTGTCGGTGATCAGGGGAAGATAAATCTCTTCCCCCAGGAGATGCAGTTCAACAACTCGGCATTCAAAACAATGGAGAACGAAATCGCCGACGCGATCAAAAGCGGAAAAGAGGTCAATTTTTCATGTGAGCTGATTCCCCCAGGGGCAAACAGACCCGAGATAGTCAGAGTAAGGTACCGGATAATCGATCCGGCCACCGGGAAACAGGTCGTGTACAGGGCAGCGAAGTTTGAGAACCAGGCTGGGCAAAAGTTCTCTCGCATTAAGTTTTAAGATGCTAACCTACAAATTATCGGGAGCGTTTTACGATGGCCGCGGATAAAGATGATCTCATTCAGGAACTGGCAGCGATGCTGGTTGATGATCCCGAAGTCTCATCCCGTCCATCGAATGAGCTGGTCATTGTCGCGCGCGTTGACGAGGGCGTTACGGACGCTTCCGGTTTTGCCTATCAGCAGGACGGCAGCGCCGTCGCCACGGGGCCGGAGAATTTTGATATCCTGGACAAGCTGAGCGAGCTGAGGGGAGCCATGGCCGAGCCAGGCAAGGAACCATGGAAGGCATGCCTTATACGGATTGATGGTAACTCCGGAAAGTTTACGGTCAAGTTCGAATACGAAAATCCGGAAAAGTGGGCTATCACACCGGGAAATGCCGCTGAAATGGCTGAACTTCTGAGGACGGTCACCTAATTCCGATAAATTTACCGCTCGCACCGTCATCACCACGGCCCGACCGCTGCCTGTTCGGGGCACGGCGCGTGAGCGCCGCATCAGGATTCATATCGCGGGCGTTGTTGCGGAACTGCGCGTTACGATCAGGTGCCACCTCTCGTTGGCGAATTCCCCTAAATCACGCAGCGATAGGCGTCTGGTAGAGTCCGCGACAATGCTGCCAAAGATATGAAGCGAAGTGCAATGTCGCCTGTGCTTCAGCGGGTTGTGGTAGCCGTCCTCCCAGGCCAGGAAATGACGACGTATGCGGCTCCGCGACCCAAACATCCTCGCGCGCGAGCCTGGAAAACAATTGATTCCGTGTCGCTGCAGCCGCAGTCGGGTCGAAGTCGAAAACCACCATGGTCGCCTCCGAATTGCCGCACCTGATCGGCCGCTTCTTCTCGACGCACGACATTCAGCGTTTTGACTCCTGCCAGCTTCGCGATAGGAGGTAACAGGATTGATTCCGAGCATTGAGAGTTGTAACGGATCAGCGTCCCCACTGAGCGGCACAATGTTTCGCACCGGGACAACGACTTGCTCCGCCCAAGCGCGCTCAGAGCCAAAGCGGCAATGATAGCCGGTGCGCCCGTGACGGCAATAAACGGAACTAACGGGATCATGATCAGTGACTTGATTTGCGCGGCGGCCCGTGCACATCCGTTTGAATCGCGATCAGGACCCGCGGCATGCGCTCCGGCCGGGCACGTCGGTCGAACCGCAGGTGGCAGTCCGCTGACCCAACTTGATTAAAGGGAAAACGATATGATCAAGCTTGAAGGGCAGAGCGCGCCGAATTTTCGGCAAACGCTGAAAAATGGGCCAATGGCAAGTCTCCATACTGCAGTCATCCAAGGAAATCGCGAATGGAGGACTTATTGCATTGATTTGAATTCAGCTGTTGATTCAGACGACCTCAGGTTTTGCGTTGACTGGCGGGGGAAGAGGAGACTACAGCTCCCCTGCCGCGGGTTACACAGACTACCCTTTTCTCGAGTTGGACATGGCCGGGAGAGTCAGTGACAAATCAATCAAGTAAGAGGAGATGAGAAATGCCCAAAATGAAGGCTGTGCAAGTATCGAAACCGGGAGGGGACTTCGTGCTCGTCGAGCGCGAAATTCCGGAGCCCGGCCCGAGACAAGTGAGGATACGCGTTCAAGCCTGTGGAATCTGCCACAGCGATGTGATCGTCAAAGAGGGCCTGGTTCCAGGCATTTCGTATCCTCGTGTCCCCGGACACGAGGTCATCGGTGTTATTGATGATGTAGGTGCCGGTGTAGAGAACTGGACAAAAGGTGAACCCGTCGGCGTCGGCTGGCATGGGGGCCAGGACGGCACTTGTTCGGCATGCCGGAGGGGTGACTTCTTGAATTGCACGAACGCCCTGGTTTGTGGGATCAGCTTCGACGGCGGCTACGAGGAATTCATGGTCGCCCCGGTAGAGGCGCTGGCCCGTATGCCGGCATCGCTTGATGCCGCCGAGGCAGCGCCGCTGATGTGCGCCGGAGTTACGACGTTCAACTCTCTCCGTCACAGTGGTGCGCTCCCAAGCGATCTTGTTGCCGTTCAGGGGATCGGCGGCCTTGGCCACCTGGGAATTCAGTTTGCAAAGAGGTTCGGCTATCGCGTCGCGGCAATAGGGCGCAGACCGGAAAGCGCTGCGCTCGCTAAGAAACTTGGAGCGGACTTTTATATCGATAGTGCCTCAACCGATGCCGCAACTGAACTCCAAAAACTCGGCGGCGCGCGCGTCATTCTTGCTACCGCGCCCAGCGGAAAAGCGATGTCGTCACTGGCCGTCGGCTTGGGAGCAAACGGCACGCTCCTCGTTGTAGGAACGTCGGCAGAACCGATCGAAGTGTCTCCCAACCAATTGCTCTTCGGCAGGAAGCGCATTCAGGGTTGGCCGGGCGGAATACCAGCCGACTCCGAGGACACCTTGCGCTTTGCCGAAATGACCGGTGTGCGGCCCATGATCGAAAGCTTCCAATTGAGAAGGCGCCCGAGGCCTACACTCGCATGATCGAAGGAAAGGCAAGGTTTCGAATGGTCTTGGTAGTCGGTTAACATTCTGATGAACACTTTATTGAAACTTGCAATCGAGGAATTCCGGCGACTTAAGCGATAAAGCAAATATGCCGAATCCGACCACAATCGAAAACATCGATCTATTGATTATCGGCGCAGGCCCGGCAGGGCTGGCCGCCGCCGTCGAGGCTCAGCGCGCAGGCATTTCAAAGCTTCTGGTTGTCGAAAAGGGACCTTCTCATTCGCAGATGATCCGCACCTACTACAAGGAAGGCAAAAGGGTGGATGCGCAGTACGCGGGTGTGGAGGCCCTGTGCTTCGGCATCCTCTGTTTGCGCGACGGCAACCGGGAAAGCTATTTGTCGATGATGGACTATGTGATCGAGTCCAGCCAGATACCGGTGCGCTACAACACGGAGATCTGGAGCCTCGCGGCAGCTCCTGGTGCAGATGCCTTTGATGTTAGCGCAGCGAGCGGAGTGCGCTATCTCGCAAAATTCGTGATCGTCGCCATTGGAAAGATGGGGCGGCCCCGGCAGCCGGATTATTATCGCGAGATCCCTGCGGTCCTCAAGAACCAGAAGCGAATCCTTTTCGACATCAACGCACGCCCATTGGACGGCGGCAAGGTCCTTGTGGTCGGCGGTGGCGACAGCGCGGCGGAATACGCCCAAATGTTGAGCGTCAAAAACGACGTGACTCTATCTTACCGGCAGGCGAGTTTTAGCCGGCTCAATTCGATCAATGAGGGAATCATGGCTGAAATGATCGCGCAGAAGAAGTTCCGGGTCTTGATGCCATCAAATATCGTCAAGATTGAGGACAAAGGGGGGCGCCCGAGCGTGAACTTCGCCGAAACGCAATATGCGCCTGAAGTGTTTGATGCCGTTCTCTACGGGTTGGGCGGTATGACGCCCGTAGCGTTCCTGCAAACCGCGGGTGTTCGACTGGACGTAAAAGGGGAACCGCTAACGGATGCCGCTCATGAAAGTTCCGTGCCCAAACTTTACATTATTGGAGACCTGCTTGGGCATGGCCATGGAGGCGGCAGCATCATCAGTGGTTTCAATTCTGCGTCGCAAGCCGTGCGCCATATGCTCCAACGTTATCTCAAGCAGCCGTTGCCCCCCGAAATGGTTTCGCTCGATCATCTGCTCTATTAGGGTTCTGAAAAAATATGGCTTGAACTGGATGACGGAAAAACCATTCATCTCAAAAAGGGCGATGTCGTCGTCCAGAATGGTACCCGGCACGCGTGGCGGAATAAAGGCACGGACCCGGTGACGATGGCTGCGAACGCAAGACCTTTTACTCAACGAGCCCATGCTTAGCGTGACAGCAATCGCAACGCGCGTCGGTTCAGCAGCGCGAGCCACCTCGCATCCGGGGAAACCTCGCCGATGAAGGCGACAGCACTCCCTAAAGTCGTCCTTCATTCTGCAACCGTTGTTGGATTTCATTGATCCGCCGTTCGCCCGCACGCAGCGTTGCAGCGCTGGTGTGCACCGAATATTTTCCGAGCACGAGGTCGTGAGTGTGCGCGGCGGCCGAACCGAGAACAAAATCCGCATCGGCCTTCGCATAAACCTTGATGGCATTGCTCGACGGCTCGAAGATCGCAAGTTCACCGGCTTCCACGGTGTCAGGCACAAGGAGTTGGCCGGCGCTCAACGCAAGCCAACTAACCGTATGGTGGATGTCGGGCTGGTAGCGCCAGGACTCCCCGGCTCGCAAGCGCACGGCCAGGTAGTTCAACGAGCCTGCGGCCTTTAAGGAACTCAGTGCGTCACCGTAGTGGCCAATCAAAATACGCGCAGGGCCGGCGCGCGCTACGCCATCAGGCGACAGGTAGATGTTTTCCACGGGACCGAGTTCTTCGTCCGGCGGCAACGCGAGCCAGAGTTGGAACCCTCTGGTATGGCCCGTGTCGCCAGGTCCGCCGCCATGCCAGGCATCGAAGAGATCCAGGAACACGAACGGTTTTAGTAACTCACCAAGATCGCCCGGACTCATCAACCGCGTGATCGGGCCGTGACGCCTTCCCCGAGTCCGGCCAATGATTCTTGGCGGGCGTGTAGAGATGTCTGCGCGCCGTTCCGGCGCGTGAGTTCCGTTGATGTTAGCGATCGTCATGAGCGTCTCCCTCCTTATTGCTTTCCTCTTGCATTTTTCTCACTGATTGATGCGAGCCATCGGTACCATGTGATAGTTCCCACCATCACAAAAAGAACAATGGGCGGCACGGGGCTTCCGCCGAGGATGAAGAGGTGTGTTGCAATCGCGCCAACCATCGTCACCACGAGTAGTGCGCCACCAAGCACCACTGTCCCAGGAATCAACAAAAGAATCGCGCCGGTCACTTCCAGACCTCCCGTTAAGTATCGGAACCATTGGCCAAGGCCGATCCTGTCGAACATTTCCACCATTGGTGCCACACCAGCCAACTTCGATCCACCGGCCAGGAAAAACGTTGCCGCAGCCAGAATTTGCAAAATCCATAGAACGATGTTCAAACTTTTAGTTGGACGCGTTACCTCGCCTAAAGCCGCGCTAACATTCGTCGACATATCTCATCCTCCTTTTTATCTATCCTCCTACTTACTTTAAGTAACTGGTTGTTTTTGTAAAGTAGGCACTATAAAGTAAGTAGGTGAGGAGATGATTACATGCGCCGCTCGCAGGAGCTTCCGCCGCGTTGTCCCAAGCCGACCCACGAACTGCTCCAGCTGCTGACCCGGCCCTGGACGATGCACATCCTATGGGTTCTAAGCACTGCGGGACCGACGCGATTCGGAGCGCTCCGCCGTCAAATCGACGGAATTTCATCGCGCCTGTTGACGGAGAGATTACGAGACCTGGAAGAGAAGGGTTTTCTCTACCGCCATTACGAGCCGACAATCCCACCTGCCGTGACTTATGGTCTGACCGAGCGCATGCAGGAAATCAGTGGCGCTCTTGATAAGCTGGATGAACTTGCCCATAAATGGCAGGAGGAGGACGCCAAAGGCGTTCGAAAACGCAAGGCAAAGGCTGTATGAGTTGTTCCAGCCAAGTAAAGTTGTCGATTTTCCGGGATTTACCACCTTTCAATCTTGTGAAGATACATTTCACTGCCACCGAGCGTGACCAGAATCATGTTCAGGCCATCGTGAATTTCCGGTTCGTGAATTCTAAATACAAACGGCCCTGGTGAAAGGTGTCCCTGTCCGAGCGTGGTACGATGGATTCCATTCTTTGCGTGATACGCTTCCACACACACATCACATTCCTTCTTCAGATCCATGTGCAAGAGGTACGATCCGTCGGCTTCTGTAATCTCGAAACGGGATGCGAACTCGCGCTTGCCTGGATCTCCGCGTAGCGCCGCGGTGATGTGTGCGACTGCCACGGGTGCGAACGTGTCAAGCAGGATGACGTCGGGGTTCTGTCTCCTGAAGTCGCCTTTAAGGGTCTCGCGCAGCGGGCTGCCCACGCCGCCACCGAACGCAACGACGGCAAAATCCCTGGCGTCGAAATCGATGCTCGCGCGCTCGGCATCTGTTGTTCCGTCAGCGGCGATACCTTTTGCGATCAGGCCATCCTTCACGGTCTCAAGTACCTCAACATTTCTTCCTATCACCAGAACATCCATCGTCGTTCTCCTTTCCGGTTGGAACGGAACATTGTCGACAGGATAGAACCTCAAGTAAACTTGAGGTCAAGAGGAGATTTGAATGCTTGCCGCAGAGCTGACCGTCGGTCAGGTCGCCGCACGGAGTGGCGTTACTATTTCCACCCTTCACTTCTATGAGTCGAAAGGACTGATTCGCAGCCGACGCAGCGGTGGCAACCAACGCCGGTATGCGCGCGACGTGCTGCGCCGGATTGGGTTTATCCGCGTCTCGCAACAGGTCGGCATTTCGCTCGACGACATCCGGAGAGCACTGGAAGAGCTGCCGGACAGCCGTACCCCGACGGAGGAGGACTGGGCCCGGCTGGCGAAGGCGTGGCGTGAGGATCTCGACAGCCGTATCGTGCAACTGTTGCGGCTTCGGGACAATCTCACCGACTGCATCGGCTGCGGCTGCCTCACGATCGGCTCCTGTCGCCTCTATAATCCCTACGACAAACTCGGATCCGAGGGGCCGGGACCTCGCCGGCTGCTCGCCGAAGCGGCTGAAATACGCTCTCGTATCGGATCGGCCAATTCCGGCAGCCGCTCGCGGAAATAAGCTCGGACCACCGCAGGAGATCCACCGGAAGCCGTGCAACACGGTAGTTATGGATTGCGCAGACCTCGAAGGGGGCATGCATCGAACCGCACAATTTCAGTGAACGCGGACCGTTCGCCGATCTAAGGAGCTCTCATGCTTGAAGCGTTTCAGTTTGCCGCCATCTTAAGCTGCGCGCTTTTTGCCGGCGCAGCAGTCTACATCAACCTCGCGGAACATCCCGCCCGCATGCAATGTGGCACCGAGCTGGCAGCGACTGTCTTCGGACCAAGCTATCATCGTGCAGCGGCGATGCAGGTGCCGCTGGCTCTTGTAGCGGCAGTTTCGGCTGTTGGTTCATGGTGGTTCGACGATTCAATGCTCTGGATCGGCGGTGCGCTGTTAATTTTCGCTGTCGTTCCCTTCACGCTCATCGTGATTTTGCCAACGAACAAACGATTGCTTACAGCGGGCATAGACCGCAAGTCTCCAGAGACTCACAAGCTTTTGGTACGTTGGGGACGATTGCATGCTGTCCGAACGATCGCCAGCGTAAGTGCGACAATCTTTTTCCTGGTAGCCGCGCTAAGACCATAATCTTCGCAGCCAGCAGGAAACGGTATCAACGAATGTCTGCGGATTGCGGTCGATCAGTGGGAACCAAATCTGCCAGGCGCAATTTTTTGGACATTCGGTGTGACACCAAATCGAAGTTCGCTCATGATACTTGTTGCGGTGCCTCGGAAGTTTAGAAGCAACTTTATACGTAAACACTGGACCAGCCATGGCCAAGCCGGTTTTGCTGAGTGTGGATGACGACGTCGACGTCCTGCGGGCGATCGAGCGTGACTTGCGGTCAAAGTACGGTGCGGATTACCGGGTGATAGGAAGCGATTCTCCGGAGGGAGCACTCACGCTTTTGAAACAACTGAAGGTGCGGAACGACAGTGTGGCTCTGCTTATTGCTGATCAGCGCATGCCTCAAATGGATGGAGTCGCATTTCTAAGGGAAGGAATGCAGATCTTCCCTGATGCGAAGCGGGCGTTACTTACTGCCTACGCTGACACCAATGCGGCGATCAGTGCCATCAACGAAGCCAACATTCATTACTTTTTCTTGAAGCCGTGGGATCCTCCGACCGAGCACCTGTACCCGCAACTCGATGACTTGCTCGATGATTGGCGAGCCTCCTACCGGCCAGCCTTCGAGGGAATCCGGGTTTTGGGGACACGGTGGTCGCCTCGGTCTTATGAGCTGCGCGACTTCCTGGCCCGGAATCGCGTTCCGTATCAGTGGATTGACGTCGAACTTTCCGCCAATGACCCGGAAACCAAGCGCCTCGTGCAATTTCTGGGGCCCGAGGCAGCTAGTCTTCCGGTCGTGCTCTTTCCGGACGGTACAAAGCTTCTCGAGAGTGTGCCGGCGGAAGTAGCTCAACGGGTTGGTTTGCGGACGCGCGCGCAAACCAACTTTTATGACCTGGCGATCGTCGGCGGAGGCCCGGCGGGCCTGGCGGCTGCTGTCTATGCCGCGTCCGAGGGCCTGCACACTGTGATGATTGAGAAGGAAGCTCCGGGCGGGCAAGCGGGAATGAGTGCCCGCATTGAGAACTATCTCGGATTTCCGATCGGCCTCAGTGGAGGCGATTTGGCGCGGCGCGCTGTCGTACAGGCTCAGCGCTTTGGCGTGGAAATTCTGTCTCCGCTGGAGGCTGTTAACGTCCGGACGGAAGGGTCTTATCGATTTATCAAACTGGCGGACGGAAACGAGATCTCCTGCCACGCATTGATGATTGCGACAGGGGTACAGTGGCGGCGCCTCGAGGCGGCGGGAATTGATCGGTTGCAAGCGGCGGGGGTCTATTATGGCGGCGGCTCGACCGAAGCTCTATCCTACAAGGGCGAAATTGTCTACGTAGTGGGCGGAGCGAATTCGGCGGGTCAGGCAGCCATAAATTTCGCGAAGCATGCAGAGCGTGTGGTTATCGTCGTGCGAGGGAGCTCTCTATCGAGCACCATGTCGCAGTATCTGATCGATCAAATCAAGGAGACCCCTAACATTCAGATTTGGCCGCACGCCACGGTGGCGGAGGCACACGGCGAAACTCATCTGGAAGAAATTTCCTTCCTTTGTTCGGATACCAACAAGATTGAGCGCGTGCCGGCCAGTGCGATGTTTATCTTTATTGGAGCGCTGCCGCGAACCGATTGGTTAGCGGATGTCGTCGAGCGCGACGAACGTGGCTTCATCCTGACGGGTCCCGATCTCATACGAGACGGCCAGCGACCCAAAGGGTGGGTGCTCGACAGGGATCCTTTCCTGCTCGAAACCAATGTTCCCGGTCTTTTCGCGGTAGGTGACGTAAGGCATGGCTCGGTGAAACGCGTGGCCTCGGGAGTCGGTGAGGGGTCGGTGGCCGTGCAGTTCATCCATCAATATTTGAGCAAGGTATAAATGGTTGACAAATCGGAACTGCTACGCGTCCCCGCATTCGCCGATCTGCCGGAGGACCAGATCACCTGGTTTCTCGGCCATGCAGAAGAGCTACGCCTCAAAGCGGGCGATATCTATTTTCGCCAGGGCGATCCCGCCGACGCAATGTTTGTTGTCATGGAAGGACAACTCCAGGCGCGCGGGGAAATGGGCGGCGAGACTGTGGTGTTCTCAGCGAAGTCGGGCGACGTGACCGGTGTGCTGCCCTTTTCGAGAATGAAGCAGTTTCCATTGGATGCGCGAGCAACCGTGGACGCGACGGTCCTGCGTTTTCCTTCTTCTCTGTTCCCGGATCTTGTGCAGAAGATGCCGGAACTAACGAAGCGTCTCGTAGGCCTGATGTCCGACAGAATTCGCGAAACCACTCGCATGGAGCAACAACGCGATCGTTTGGCTTCGCTAGGAAAACTGTCGGCGGGGCTCGCACACGAACTCAATAATCCAGCTTCCGCCGCCAAGCGTGCGGCGGGCCAGCTGCGAGAGGTCCTGACAAAAATCCGGGATGCAAGCCACGAATTAGGAAGGCGCGACCTCACCCCTGCCCAAAAATCGGAAATCGAGAAGTTAGAAGCCTCCTTCATCCAACACAATGAAGTTCCGCTCGATCCACTGGAGCTTAGCGACCTGGAAGGCCAAATTGATTCCTTGCTGCGCAGTCGCGGGCAGAACGACTTGTGGCAATTGGCGGCGGACCTGGCGCGCAAGAACGTCAGGCCAAAAGCGCTCGAATCCCTGTTCAGCACACTTGATTCGGACACTGCTCGAGCCGCCCTCGTACGGATCGCAGCTTCAGTCGAGATTACAACCCTTCTAAACGAAATCGAGAACAGTACCTCGCGAATATCTGACCTGGTTCGTGCCATTAAGGAATACACCTACATGGACCAGACTCCGGTGCAAAACGTCGATATCGTTAAAAGTTTGGAAACCACACTGACGATTCTGAACCACAAGCTCAAACGCGGAGTAGTTGTCGAGCGCGATTACCAGCGTGTTCCTTTTCTTGTGAATTCATTCGGGAGCGAGCTGAATCAGGTATGGACCAACATCATCGACAATGCCATTGACGCGATGGGTGGCAAAGGCGAACTGCGAGTTCGAACCTATCGTGACGACAATTTTGTTGTGGTTGAGATCGCCGATAACGGTCCGGGCATTTCGCCCGATATAGAGTCGCACATCTTCGAACCGTTCTTCACCACGAAGGGCGTCGGGGAAGGCACAGGGCTCGGACTCGACACTGCTCTGCGAATTGTGAAGAAGCACAGGGGCAATATTCAAGTCAGCTCGGAGCCCGGCGACACACGTTTCCAAGTGTGGCTCCCGCTGGCGGAAGGACGAACTAAGGACAACGATTAAGGTCAATCCTTCACGAACGAGGTGCTTTCATGAAAATTGGTTTTGCGCTTCCTAACATTGGGCCTGTGGCTACACAAGAGGCTGTATCCAAGGTTGCGCAGCGCGCTGAAGCGCTCGGTTATCACAGCCTGTGGACAGTCGAGCGGCTCCTTTATCCTGTGAAGCCCCAAACGCCCTACCCGGCTTCCCCGGATGGTTCCTTGCCCGAGCCGTACAAACACGTACTTGATCCCCTGGAGGCCCTGGCCTTCGTGGCAGCGCAGACGAAGACCATTACGCTGGGTACGAGCGTTCTGGACATGCCGTTTTACAATCCTGTGACTCTGGCACGGCGGCTGACTACATTGGATTTCCTCTCCAATGGCCGGCTTCGTGTTGGCCTGGGACTGGGCTGGTCGAAGGACGAGATGGACGCGTCCGGCGCTGATATGGCCCATCGCGGTGCGATGGCCGATGAGTTCCTGCAAGTGCTGAAGGCGATCTGGACAACCGACCCCGTGGAGTTCCGGGGAAAATACTACAAGCTGCCAAAGTCCTATATCGACCCCAAGCCGGTGCAAAAGCCGCATCCTCCCATTTACCTCGCGGCGTTCGCTCCTCCAGCTTTGAAACGCGTGGCAGCACTGGCAAATGGCTGGAATCCGACGGCAATTCCGGTTGAGGGAATGGCCCAGATGTTTGCCGGCATCAAGCAGATGGCCAAAGAAGCTGGGCGTGATCCGTCGTCGCTCGAACTCATCGTCCGCGCGAACCTGGAAATTAGGGACAAACCGGTGGAAAACAACCGGATGATCTTCAGCGGCACTCTGGAACAGATCAAGGAAGACATTGCCGGCTGCCGCAAGATCGGAGCCAACGAAGTCTTCTTTGACCCAACATTCACGAGCGGAGGACAGTCTCTGGACCGCTGGCTGACCTGGCTGGACGAGATGCGCAAGCTGGTGTAGTCGACCTCAGGCCCTTACGCTGCGACTCGCCAAGACGCTTGCATTTTCTTTCCGCGGTTCGTAGCTTAGGACCACCACGCTTCTGCGGGCTTTACCACAGAACAACCTGAAGGAGCCGACATGGCACAGCGACGGTTCTTCCGAGCAACACTTTCAAGACACTTTTTTGATGGATTAGCAGCGGCTTTACGCGGGAAAGTCCCCGTTGTGATTTTGGCCGTTCTCGCGGCTGTCACAATGTGCGCCTGCCAGAATTCACAGCCGGCTGCGGATGTTCGTGACCCAGGAGTGCGCGGTGGACCGTCTGGCGGAAGTCCCCTGCCGGGTCTTGCCCCGGACGAAGCGGCGTTTTTCCAGGATGGTCTGGGGAAGTTCGTCGAGGTTGACTCAGTGCCTGACGGGCTCGGGCCGCGCTTCAACTCCAACCAGTGTTCATCCTGCCACTCTCAACCGGGTGTGGGTGGATCGAGCCCAGCGGCAAATCCTCTCATCGCCATTGCCACCGTTGACAGCGCAAAAAACACGGCGCCATGGTTCATTACACAAAATGGACCGATCCGTGAGGCACGGTTTAAGTTGAATCCCGAAGGAACTCTGGACGGGGGCGTTCATGCCATTTTCACAATCACGGGGCGTAGTGATGCCACGGGGTGCGCTATTTCGCAACCTAACTTTCTGCCAGCTGGAAACCCGCAGACAGGCCAGGGCGGCAACTCCAACATCATTTTCAGGATACCGACTCCCATCTTCGGAGCTGGGCTGATCGAGGCGATTCCGGACGCCGAGATTCTCTCAAGAATGAGCGCCGGCGCGCCTCAGAATAGACAACTTGGGATCCAGGGTCATCCGAACGCAATCATCAGCGGCACAGCGAACCTCAGCGGTAATGATGGGACGATCACGCGATTCGGTTGGAAGGCCCAAAACCACCTTCTGACTTTTTCTGGTGAGGCGTACAACGTCGAAATGGGTGTGACGAACCAGCTATTCCCGCATGAGCGGGACGAGACATCGGGCTGTGTCGTCAATGCTCTTCCCGAGGACACGGTGAAATTTTCGGAGCACGCAGACACCGTCAACCTCTCCGACGTCGAAGCGTTCGCCAACTTCATGCGTCTGCTCGCTCCGCCCATGCCCGCGCCCGACACTCCGTCCACACAAGCGGGCCGGGATCTCTTTGCGGCCACGGGTTGTGCCGGGTGTCACACGCCATCGCTCACCACAGGCAGTAGGATTAAGAGTGGCTCGTCGACAACACCGAGTGCGGCGCTGAGCGGCAAGACTGCCAACCTCTATTCTGACCTTCTCGTCCACAACATGGGTGACGGTCTGTCGGACGGCATCAACCAGGGCGGCGCTGATCCCAACGAGTTCCGGACGGCGCCATTGTGGGGAGTCGGGCAGCGTGTCTTCTTCTTACATGACGGACGAACAACGAATCTTGTTGACGCCATCGAAGATCACAGAAGTCGCAGGAGTGAAGCGAATCAGGTGATCGAGCGCTTCAATCGTCTTAAAGCAGCACAACAGCAAGACATCATTAATTTTCTTCGGTCGCTTTAGCGGTGGCCGGTGACCGCCGTCGTCACTGTAGTTTCCGAAGTGGAAAGGCAATGTGTTTGTCGGCTCGATGCGCACAGGTGAAATTCCGGGCACGGGCCACATGGAGCGCATCG
>WNFP01002438.1_pt1 | contig 14820 bp, 10 predicted proteins | sample 5400201 | NCBI WGS metagenome assembly WNFP01 (sample SAMN13153355, study PRJNA577476) | soil metagenome | isolation source: 115 cm saprolite under Madrone tree | place: USA:California | collected 2016-06-14
GCATGTAGCTCCTCCGTCCGTTATGAATGCGGAGTGCAAGTACAACCCGCACCCGATCGGCCATTTCTCATAAGTTTGCCGGGCAGGGTCTGACCTATCGGGTCCCGGCCAAATTCATACATCCGGTCAGATGGCCGCCGTGCTTCTGGGGTGGCCTGACTGATTTTCCAAATCAAGTAGAGCCGTTTTTGCCGGACGCGCCAAGCCGTTGTCCGTCAGGGTGATAGGAGGAAAAACACTATTGCATCGTGTTTCCGCAATACTTAGATTCGGGCGCGGTCTCTACACTTTACGCTGAAGCTCGCCGCCTGTCCGGGACGTGGAGCCCGCCCGAATATGACCGCTGCTCGGCGTTTCAAATTGTTGCGGGCGGGACTTGAGCCGGTCGCAGTTTGCGCAAAAAAATTGAATATTTCTTACTGGTCCAGCGCGCAGAGATTTGTCCCCCGGATTGGTGTGGATTCATATTGATATTTGGGGGCGGAGGTTTGAAGTAATGATGCGATTGATCATGCGAGTTGGGACGATGTGGAGGACTATCCGTTCACGGGAAACAACAATGGGGGAGTCGGCGAAATTACAGTAGGTCTCAAACTCGGGCTGCTCTCCGAGCGGCGTGGAACTCCGCTCAGCCTTTCGGTTCGCCCTCATTTTCCACTTCCTCCCCGAATCCTCGAAGGTCTCGTATTAGAACTGGCACACTTGCATCGCACGGTAACGTCGCTTCGGGCACATTTAACCCATATCGGTACACAAGTACTATGCGGCAGTTTCGTTCTGAACCCTAAGATCGCCACATAACGAAGAAGTTCTTCAATTCGGGGCATGCGCTCAGCTTGGAGAAATTGGTAGGTTAATCTACTAAGGAGAAAAAATGCGATTCTTCCAAAAGATTTGTGTCATTTCGACGGCCCTGTTTTTTATCGGGCTATCCGTGCCGGATTCACACGCACAAGCAGCGAATTCGAACATCGGGACAGTGACTCTTAACGCCACCCTGACTGAATCCCTTACAGTGAACGTTACCGCCGGCACCACGGTCAACTTCACCCTGGCCTCAAATACGGCGGTGAACGCAGGCAGCACAACCAGCAGCGTGACGACGGCCTGGACGCTCAAGCCGGGTCGGACCACCGTGGCGGTATGGGCCTACTTCGGCGCGGCAGCCACGGCCCTTCCTCACACGACAGCCGGGAACACGACCGACATTCCTTCTTCGGCCGTGAAAATCCAGGTCGGCGGTGTGGGCGCGTTTAATGCGTTGACCGCCGTTAGCCCGTTTAACGCCGCAGCTTCCGGTTTGCAGATTGGGGCGGCAATTGCTATCACGGGCTTGAACAAATCCGGCAGCCGCACGGATACGCTGGCCTACCAGATCGATACAACCGTCGTTCCGCAATTGCAGGCCGACCTCTACACAGGGACTCTGAACATCGAAGCGCAGGCCACACCTTAGCAATGGGCAGGATAGGCTCAAGTCTTTTGCCCTTTGGACATCGGCCTCGAAATGGTATTTTCGGGGCCGTATGTCTTTTTGTTTTCCTTTCGGCCATGCCTGTCCTTGGGCAGACCGTGCGGCCATTAATTGACGAGAACGTGGTCAAGGGGCCCGGCAAGAGCGCCAGCGGCAGGATCGAATACTACAACGACAGCCTGCAACCTCTCACGGTCACGCTGGAGGCCAAAAGCTTCACGGTCTCCGAAACCGGCGACCTGTCGTACCGGCCGCTTGAGGATGCGATCCACGTGAAGTTTTCCGAAATGAGCTTTCGCGTCGATCCAAAACAGAATTACTTCATTTATTACCAGGCCTACGCCGACAAATTGCCTTCCTGGTTTGTGGTTTATGCCACCTTCGGCGGGTTCAAACAGAAAACCGAAGAAGGTTTTCGCATCCAGGTCCGGCTGCCGCACACGATCTATCTGCTTCCCAAGCAGGACGTGCAAAAGCATGAGCTGGTCGTGAAGGTCGCGGAGTATCGTCCAGCGGAAAAGAAAGTGATTGTGCGCGTGGAAAATGCGGGCCCATCATTCGGGCGGGTACTGGAAGCCGAGGTGAGCTCGGCAAAGGATAAGTCAACCCTGGGAGGTTTCCCGGTCTTTCCCTACAGCCAACGCCAGGTGGAAATCCCGTGGGAAGCAGCAAGCGATCCCGCGAAGTTGCAGCTTCATCTGGCGCATTTCAAATTGGAGCAAGGAGTAATAAGCGCGACGCCCTGAAACCGTCTCGTGGTATGCCATGTTTGAGGGGCATAGCTCGCATCTGCCTGGCGCAGCGCTGATCCTTGCCCTGGTCGCGGGATTTGTGTCACCGCTGCACGCTCAATACATAAGCGTTGAAGCCGGGGCGTCAAACCTGATGCCCGCCCAAGGCGGCTCGATCAGCTTCGAAGGCCCAAAATTCAGCAGTTACCTCGGTGCGGGCAACTTTGGCGGAATTTTCGGCCTCGGGACCTACGTCAAAACCACGATTGGCTCTCACCAGGTGACTTTGGGTGACCAGCCGATTCTCTTCGATCTCCCCACGGACATCTTCGGCACCAATCATTACTTTCTCACTCGAGGAATGGGAGTCACAGCCAAGACAGGGAAGGCCAATCTATTTATTTTTGCCGGCGGCACTGCCGTGGCCAGAGGAGCGCAGTTCTTCCAGACGGCCAAAATGGATTCGCGCGCGGGAATGCTCTTCATGGACGTTCCGCTCTCGCCCAAACTGCATTTATATTCTAAGATGGTGATCTCCCGAAAGCTCACGTCTGTAGAGGCGCTCGACTGGCATCCACGCAAGTGGCTCCAGACGGGGGTCGCCGCGGGCGTCGGTTCCAACGAGCCCTATTTCGCGGCCACCTCCGACGTGGAAAGGAACTGGTTATCCCTGAAGGCAGGCTACATTTCCGCCGGCGACCAGTTTCGTCGCGTTACCGCGCCCTCCGTGTATGCGTCCGAGCTTGACCGGGAAAATATTCTCGCTGTGATGAAGTTCTCCTCCGGCGCCGTACTGACACTGGGACATCAGAATTTTCTGCAACCGCAAAGCGCGGACCCCTCAGCGCCATACCTGCGTGCCAGCGTCAATCAAGCGCAGGGCAGTTTCGACGCAGCTCAGTTTCGATTGGGCGCGGGCATATTTCAATCCCATAGCGCGGTGGCAAGCAACTTGGCTGGAAACCTCTCGGTCGCGCGGCGCATAACGAATAGCATCGATTTTGGCGCGAGCTACTTCCGCACTCTTTCGGGCCAGATCCCGCCCGTCAGCAGTCTTTCGACGTCCATTCGTGAGACGCTTTCCCCCAAGCTCAGTCTCCTGCAGATTGTCAACTATTCCGAGGGCCGCACGAACGTCCTGTTCGGCGGAAGCTATGTCACCAACCGCTTCACTGTCAGTGTGGATTACCAGACCCTTTACATGCCATTCCTCGTCAATCCCTTTTCGCAAGGTATCAGTATCAGCCTTCGGGTCCGGCTCTTCAGGAGCCTGCAGGTGAACGCGCAGACTTTCCGATCAGGGGACGGGCACCTGCGTTACACCGCGTCGGGCGATACGCTTCTGACCACCAAGTTTCGTGCGGCCGGCTCGAACGGGGAGGATTCATTCAAACACCTGCGCTACACGGTCCGCGGCCACGTGCAAGACCAAACGGGCAGGCCCATCGAGGGCGCGGCCATCCGCATAGGCGAACAACTTGTTTTCACCAGCGAGGATGGCAAATTCTTCGTCCGCCGCAATAAAGCCGGCAACCTCACGCTGGAAGTGGTGTTGACCGAATTCCTGAACTCGACGCCGTTCCACTTGGTGTTAGCTCCATCTTCGGTAAGGGTATTCCCGGAAGCCCTCGCGCCAGATATCGAAATCGTCCTCGAACGAAAATAAACTGCATTCAGAATTCATGAAATCGGATGACCGTAGTTACAACTGGCCATGCGCCAAGGCGAGGCCGGATGTATCCCTGCATCGCGAGCTTCCATCGCATTAGACCAGTCCATCTCTCTTCCGCCGCCAGAGTGAGCCTTTCTCCTATTTGCTTAGAATCAGGATACTTAGAAACGTCTGTACGATCGCCGCTTATGAGAAACAGCGCAAATTGAGGCTACGATTTTTCCTGGGAATTCCGAGCTTTCGCGATGTGCGATCTGAGCGCCTCGACCGATTTCAATTGATCTAGTTTGAGTGGAGGTTGAGCTTTTGACCTCGCCAGTCCGCGTTCAGATTTTTCCAGATTGTTATTTATCCGTTGTGTTGATTATGGCTTCCGTGAACTCTGTGCTCGACGCCCCACCGCGTTGGTGTTGAATGCGTGTCCCATTTTGAAACGGAGGTCTGTTCCATTCTTGCATTCACATGACAGGAAGCGAGTTATCCGCGCCGGGAAATAAATACTCTTGCATTAATTCCCAAAACTGCAATAAAATTACTCGTAAATATGGGCCCTTGTCACGATATGTGCCTATTTAGGAGCGGGTTGCAGATTGCTCCTGATTTGGCACTGTCTTTGCTCTCAGTTTGAGAAGAGGCTCCCAGCCATGGAAAGTGGAACGAAAGTCGAAAGCGTTGCAGCCAAGTCCGCGGCACTGAGTCTTCTGATTGTTGACGATGAGGTCGTCACTCGGAGCCTCTGCAACGACGTGGCGGTGGAAGCAGGGCTTCACGTCTACGCCTCCTCAACCACGGAGCAGGCACTCGATATCTTGGACCAGTATCCGATCGACATCGTCGTCACGGATTTGAAAATCCCTCAACTCGGCGGGTTGGAACTCATCAAGCGGATTCGCGCGGGCAATCCTCAGGTTTCGGTCATCGTGCTCACGCAATATGGCACCATCGAAACGGCGATCGAGGCGACACGGCTCGGGGCGGTGGACTACGTCACAAAGCCGTTCCACGTCGAGGAATTGCGGTCCAAGCTGGAACGTCTGGTGCGTTCGATCGAACTCGACCAGGAAAACCGTTTGCTGCGCGAACAACTTCGCAGCCGGCCGGGTTTTGGAGGATTGATCGGTGTCTCACCGAGAATGCAACGCGTTTATAAGTTGATTGAGAAAGTCGCCCAGCATAGCTATCCCGTATTGATCCTGGGGGAGAGCGGCACGGGGAAAGAACTCGTCTCGCGGTCGATTCATTTCTCAGGCCCGCGCAGCAATAAACCGTTTTCGCCCGTGGACTGCTCCGCCTTGGTTCCTACGCTCATCGAATCCGAGCTATTCGGGTACGTGAAAGGTGCGTTCACGGGCGCGCAGCAATCCAAACAAGGGCTGTTCGAAGCGGCCGGGGAGGGCACGCTTTTTCTCGATGAGATTGGCGACCTGCCCGTGGACCTGCAAGCCAAGCTGCTGCGCGCGCTCCAGGAGCATGAAGTAAAACCAGTCGGTTCAAACGATCGCGTCGGCATCCGCGCACGCGTGATCGCCGCCACCAACCGGGATCTCGAAGCCTCCATCCGCACGGGCAGCTTCCGGCAGGACCTCTATTTCCGTTTGAACGTCGTGCAGATCAAGCTCCCGGCACTGCGGGATCGCCGGGTCGATATTCCCTTGCTGGTGAATGCATTTCTCGAAAAGTTCTCCGATCCCGCGCGTCCGATCCATACCATTTCCGAGGAGGCCATGCGCCGCATCATGGCGTATGACTGGCCAGGCAACATCCGCGAGCTCGAAAATGCGATCGAACGGGCCGTGGCGCTGGGTTCCGGGCCCATCCTGCACGTAGGGGACTTGCCGTCCAACCTGCAATACACCTCCACGGAAAAGCTTCCGGAGGGCGACGAAATGGTGCCTCTGGAGGCACTGGAGCGCCGCGCGATTTTCCGGGCGCTCCGCGAAACCGCAGGCGACAAGCTGGCGGCAGCGCGCTTGCTTGGCATCGGCAAGACCACGCTATACCGCAAACTCAAGCAATATGAATCCCAACGGCCGCTGGCCTGAATGACTGGCCCGCGCGCGCAGGCGAACGGGATTTGTGGCTCTGTCAAGGCTGTTCGATCCGGCCCTGAGGGTTTTCTGTAAGAGTCAGGAAAAGCGCTCGAAAGGTCAAACCCGCCTCAAACACGCATCCACCCGGCGCAGGGAAGCACCTTCCGTAGTGAATGCCAAAAAGTGAGAAATTTCCCATCCGGGAATTGCGCATTCCTGGAGTTTCGGGATGGGAATATAACAAATCTGGTAATCGACGTTCGACGCAGAAACTTGTTGATTCTGTGCGGCTTACGCGACTGCAGCCATTGGTTATCGAGGTGCTAAATGAAGCGCGGGGGCAGTCATGCTCATTCGCAGCTATTTCCTGCACTACCGTCTGATCCGCGAGGCGATTACCGCCGTTGCAATGGCAGGGGCCGCACTGCTGTTCAGCTATCTAATTTTGCAAGCGTGATTGTAGAAGACCAGGAATCAGGAGTGATGATGCCCGCATCTGGCTGGATGCGAAGGTGGAAATCCGAAACTGCGCCGGAGGAGCGCAAAGGCGCTCTGATCCGGGCTGCCGCGCGCGGTGATTCGCTCACTCAAGTGGTGGAAGTGGCCGTTCAGGAATTGCTCGAGTCCTGCTCTGCGGATCGGGCCGGTCTTTGGCTGGCCGGGGAGCGGCGCGGCGAAGCGGGTTGGGGGAGAGTGGTCGAAGTCAAACGAGGTCCTATCCCCGAGCAGTGGAAGCACCTCGATATTTCGACGCCCTTCCTGCGCGCCGCGCTTGAGAGCCGGGAGCTGCTGCGAGTCGAAATCGGCCGGGACGATACGATCCCGCACCTCGGTCCCTTGGTCGGGATGCACGACGCCATCTGGGTTCCGCTACGTGCGGGCGCCCGTACGCTCGGTTTGGCCATGGTGGGTTACGCCTGTCCGCAAGCTACATTGCAATTTGAATTGGAATCGCTGCGCGCACGCGCAGAGGAGGTCGCGCTTGCGGTCGCCCACTATAGCGACGCTCGCAAGAGGGAATTGGCGGCCGAGGAACTCCGCTGCCTGGCTCGGCTTTCCCGCGCCATCCTATGCGGTGTTTCGGTGGATTCGATCCTGCCACAGATTGCCCGCGCCGCTCGGCATCATATGCAAGCGGAGTTTGTTGTGTTGGGCAGGCCCGGCGTATCGCCCATGCTCGCGGAGTCCTGGGACGGCCCGGAAGAATGGCGTGCGGCAGTCCAACAGGAACCATTCCTGCACCTGTGGCGCAAGGTTCTTGAGGAAGGGCGCGAGGTGGAACTGGGCGGGGAAGCCCTCCCAGCCCCGCCAGAATCCGCTTCGGATCAGGCCGCGCCCGCACTGGATCGCGTGATCGCCTTTCCTATCGAAGTTCGAAATCGGACGTGCGGCGCGCTGATGGCCGGGCTGCTGCCATCGCAGGATTCCGCCGACGATATGGCGCGCCTGGAGTGCTATGCGTTGTTGGCTTCGTCTGCGTTGGACCAAGAGGCGACGCGCGCGGAGCGGACTGGATGGACGCATTCCTTGCGACAGATTGTCGAGGACAGCACTGAATACCTCGCTTTCGTGGATGATGAGGGGCGCGTTCACGAAGCCAGCCATGCCGCGCGAGCCTTTCTGCACCTCGGCTCGAGACACAGCAAGGAGGATCGGCTGGAGGATCTCTTCACTCCAGTCTCGCGCGATGCGGTAACCAAATGGCGCGAGCGCGCCGTTCGAAGCGACTCCGGGTATCGACCCAGCCCTGAGCGCCCCGTCGTTCCCCTCGAGGCCACCTTGACTTCGGGCGCATTGGTACGCCTGCACCTGCGCTCAACGCTCGAGGCTTGCGGCAATGACGGCCGGCGATGGCTGGTTTATTTCGAGGATTACGGCTCCCGAATGGCCCAGCTTGAAGAGGAAGGGCGGCTGAAAGCGGAAATGCATGGCCTTACGGACTCGATCGATTCCGGTGTGCTTTTGCTGGACGCCGCGGGAAATATCCGGGTGGTTAGCGACCGCTTGGCCCAAATCATGGGACTGGAAGCGCGCGGCCTCTTCGGACTGCGCTCGATCGATGCATTGATCGACAGCCTCGCGGGACGCTTCAAACACCCGGCCGAAGCGGTGGCGCGCTGGCGCGAATATGTGCGGCGGGGGGACGAAGCGAGGTGGGACGAACTCGAACTGGTGCGGCCATCCCACAAGGTTGTGGAACGCTTCATGCGGCCCCTGTTCAACGCCGGCGGCACGAAGATAGGGTGGCTCGAGGTGTATCGTGACATCACCGGCCAGCGGCTGATCCAGTCCAAGCTTCTGCAAACGGAAAAAATGGCTGCGCTTGGCCAGCTGGTCTCGGGCATCGCCCACGAGCTCAACAATCCACTGACGAGCATTCAGGGATACGCGCAACTCCTGGTCAGCCGCCGGTCCGCGCCGGACCGCCTTGCCGATGCTCGGCGCATTTCGCAGGAAGCGGCGCGCGCCGGCCGAATCGTAAAGAATCTCCTCCTGTTTGCCAGGGAAGCCAAACCAGAGCGCCGCGCCGTCAATCTGAACGAAGTCATCGAGCGCACGGTCGCCCTGCGCGCTTATGAACTGAAAATCGAAAACATCTCCGTGGATCTCGTCTTCGATCCTGCCCTGCCACAAGCCCTGGCCGATGCCGCCCAGTTACAGCAAGCGGTACTTAACTTAATTGTTAACGCAGAACAGGCCATCCAGCAGGGACGGGGGCAGGGAGGGGAGCATGGACGGATCCAGATCCGCACGCGCCGCCTTTCGGGTGACCGCATCGGGATGGAAATTTCCGACGACGGTCCAGGCATTTCCCCCGAGGCCGTCTCGCGCATTTTCGATCCTTTCTTCACGACGAAACCGGTGGGAGTGGGCACAGGCCTAGGGCTATCGATCGTGTACGGAATTGTGCAGGAGCACGGGGGTGAGGTCAGTGTCGATAGCCAGCCGAGTCACGGGGCCAAGCTGAGCGTTGAGTTGCCCGCGCTTTCCGCCGCCGCGCTCGATTTCACGACAGAGGAGCCGGCAGCCACGCCCTACGCCGCAGCGGTTGTTCCCGTGCCACGCCCTGTTCGGACTGCGCGCCGTCTGGAACAGATTCTCGTGGTCGAGGACGAACCCACTGTGTCGGATTTGATCTCCGACGTGATGTCGGAGATGGGCTTTCGGGTGGACACCCTGCTCGACAGCCGGGAAGCCTTCGATCGTCTGAAAGACCACGAGTATGACCTGATCATCTGCGATTTGAGGATGCCGCATTTGGACGGTCCCGGTCTTTATCATGAGCTGTTGAGACGAGGAAGTCCCTTCCAGCACAGATTGCTGTTTGTAACCGGGGACACGATGAGCCCACGGTCGCTGGAGTTTCTGAATTCGAGCGGCGTGCCGTACCTGGCGAAGCCGTTCCTGGTGGAAGAGTTGAAAGAAGCGGTGCGCCGAGCCCTCGCCGCAGCACCGGCTGCTAAAGAAGCTGCCGGCGCGGCAGGCTGGTCGCAAGCCGTCGCGAGGGAAAAATGAGTCCAACGGGTCGAACGATTTTCATTGTCAGCGCCGATTCGGCGGTGATTCAGGGGTGCATTCACGAACTGGACGCGTCGGGCGGCCACTATCTGCTGCGGACGGCCAGTTCGGTCGAACAAGCGCGCAGGGAATTCTATCGCACCACACCATCGGTGGTGTTTCTCGACGAATCCGCAGTGGAGGCTTCGCGCGACAGGGAGCCGCTCGAATCCGCGGTCGCGCTGCTCTCCGAGACGGCGCCCGTGGTGGTCGCCGCAGCGGCGGAGAAGCAGGCTTCCCTGGCGTTCTTGATTACCTCCGGCGCCGTCGATTTTGTCGCGCACACGGACCACTTCTTGACGATCGCTGCCGGCATGCTCGACCGTCGCGCGCGCATGGCTGACCGTGTGGCGGGTATGATTCATTTTCCGAGCGACGACTCAGCGGGTGATTTCGGCGAAATATTGCGGCACGAAGTCAATAATCCGCTGACCGGCATCCTCGGCAATACCGAACTGCTGCTGGCCCGGCGCGACCGGCTTCCTCCTGGGGCCGTCGAGCGTCTGGAGACTATTGCCGAACTTGCCGTGCGCCTCCGGGAAACCGTCCGCCGCCTCTCGAATGCCTGGGAGGAACATCACGAGACTGCGCGTCCAGTGTAAACAGAGAGGCAAGCAAGCAATGAAGCAAGGAGGTAAGGGAGCAAGGAGGCAAGGAAAATTCGACTCGTATCACTCAGGTTTCTTGCCTCCTGCCCCTTTGCTTCCTTGCCTCGTGCATCCTTCCTACGTTCTGAACAGCACGTCTTCCCGCTGAAACAATTTCACGGCGATGGCGATGGCCGCAGCAGCATAGATGCATGACGACATAAAGATCAGGGCAATGTATTTCCAGTGATAGGTTCCGGTCATGATTTCCTTGCTGACCAGGCTGGTGTTCAACACCGGCAAGAGCGCAAGCGTCGTGTTCAACTCCACGCCAGGCAACACTGCCGCCACGGCGGGCAGGATCACTACGATCATCAGTGGCGAAATGTAGCTCTGCGCTTCCTTGAAGCTTTTCGCGAACAACGCAATCGCCAGCAGCGCGGCTGAAAACAGCACCGCGAGGGGAAGCACCATGACGAAAACGGAGAGCACGGCCTTCCCGGTCATGGTGATTTGAAGAACCTGGCCGGCGGCGCGATCGGCCACGTCTTGCAGCATTTTCTTTCCCATGCCAAACGAAACGGTCATCGAGAGGATGGACAGGACGGCGGTGGCGACCGAAGCCGTGAGGACCATGAGAAATTTTCCCAGCACCAGATGGGTGCGCGAAACCGGGCTGCAGAGAATCGTCTCGATCGTTCCGCGTTCCTTTTCGCCCGCGGTCAAATCCATGGCCGGGTACATCGCCCCGGTCAGGCACAACAAAATTACGAAGTAGGGAACGAGTCCGCCTAGCAATGCGCCGCTGACTTTTTCCGGCGGAGCTACGTTGTGCTGCGTGATATCGAATGGGCGGATCATGCTCTCAGGCAATCGCCTCGCTTCGAGGCGTTCGCGAATCGTGCGGTCGCGCAAGTCGCGAAAGAAATTTTGCAGGCGTTCCGCACCAAAGCCCGACTTCAATTCGCCCTCATACATATAGATCTTCACGCCCATGGGCTCGCCGGCGGCAAGCTTCGCATCGAAACCCGCCGGAATCTCCACCGCGGCGCGGATCTGCTTGCTGGATATTTCTTCCGCGTAATCGGGTTTTTGCGGAACGATTTGCACGCCTTCCAGTTTTTCGAGTTCCGCCCGCACCTTTGGCGAATCCCCTCCGCCGAGGATCATTACGTTCGGCACTTCTTCCCGGGCCTGTCTGACCTGCCTTACCAGGACTACTCCGAGGCCAATCGTCAGCAGAGGCATCAGCAGGAGGGGCACGACGATCATGGAGATCACAGTTCGTCTGTCACGCAACGAATCGATCAATTCCTTGCGATACACGATGCCGATGTTTCGAAGGCTCACTGTTCCACAACCTCGACGAAGATATCTTCCAGGTCCTGTTTGCCAAATCGCTCGCGTAAATCGGCGAGAGTGCCCCCGGCCAGCAATCGGCCGCCGTGGATGATCCCGATGGAATCGCAGAGTTTTTCGACTTCGCTCATGACATGCGTGGAGAAGATCACGGTCTTGCCGCGATCGCGGCATTCCCGGATGAAACCGATGATCGTGCGCGCGGCCATCACGTCCAGACCCACGGTGGGCTCGTCGAAAATCATGACCGATGGATCATGCACCAGAGTGCGCGCGATGGAGACTTTTTGCTTCATCCCAGTGGAGAGTTTGTCGCAGCGCCGGGCGCGAAAATCGTTCATTGCGAGCTGCTCGAAGATCGCATCGATGCGCTGCCGCAGGGTGGGTTCGTCGAGTCCGTGCAGCCGGCCAAAGTATTCCACCATTTCTTGCGCCGAGAGACGCCCATAGAGGGCGGTCGCCGTCGAGAGAAACCCTACACAGGATCGCACTTTCTGGGGGTCCTTCTTCACGTCGTAGCCCGCAACGACGGCGGTGCCCTCGGACGGAGCCAGAATTGTTGCCAGGATGCGCAAGGTTGTGGTTTTCCCCGCGCCATTGGCGCCCAACAATCCGAAAATTTCACCTGGCCGGCACCGGAAGCTTACGCGGTCGACAGCGCAAACTTCCCCGCGCTTCTTGTCGCGGAACCTCTTCACCAGGCCATGCGCTTCAATCATGCGGGCTCATATCGAGACTGTGCGGGCAGCGGGAGCGGGCTCTACGCTCCGTCGCCATAGCGCTGGCTCCCCGCTCGCCGCGCTGCTTTGGCGGGCGAGTGGCGCGTCGGCGACTTGGAGCCCGCCAGAATATTGTAGCCGAACCCGGGAAGGAATTGCATGTTGCAGGGTGCTAGGTTGAAAACGAGGATTGCGAATCTATCCTTTATGGCAGTTGGGGCACTGCTTAGCGTCAAAATTTTCGGGTGGCACGCGGAACATGTTGTTACACTGTATGCAAACACGGTGAAGAGCCGGTTGTCCCGGCGTCGGAGTTTCTTGCTTTGGAACATGCGATTGTGGTTGGGCCGGTTCCGCACTCATAATGGAATTCTAGCACAGCGATGCGCAACCTGAAACGCTGGTTTGGCGCTTGGCTTGTCGCGGCATCCCGGCTGGGTCGCGGCGCATCTCAAAGTAGTCGGATAGGTCCAGAATCCCGCCGGTCGCTCGTTTGCTGCATAGGACTTTGCTAGAATGCAACGTTTGATCTGTCGGCAAGGGCCGGCAGGGAGAGGACGGAATGGGACCGGCACTCGGACGAAGATTGTGGCTCATTGTGGTCGCCGCCCTCGTGCTGACGGGCATCCTGGTTTTTGTCAGCGGCCGGGGAGCAACGGCTCGCGTAGCGGTCACCGACGTCGTCCGGGAAAACTTGAGCTCGGTGGTCTCGACCAACGGGAAAGTGGAACCGGTGATGCCGATTTCGTCTCGCGCGAGTTTTCCCACCTTCGTCAAGAAAGTTTACGCCGTGGAAGGCCAGCAGGTGAAACGCGGACAGTTGCTATTCGCTTTGGACGACGCCGGTGTGCGCGCCGATCTCGCGCAGGCGCGTGCGGACCTGGCCGCCGAAGAAGAGGCGCTCCGCGTGGCGAAATCAGGGGGCCGGGCCGATCAAATGGCGAAAGTCGCCGCGGATTTGGAAAAAGCCAAGGCCCTGCGGGAACAATTGCGCCGCGACAACGAGTCGTTGACCAATCTGGTGGCCCAGAAAGCCGCCACACCGCATGAGTTGGAAGCGAATCGGTTGGCGCTGGCGCAAGCCGAAGCGGACGTCCAATCGCTCGAAAAAGCGAAACAGACTTACGTGAGCCAGGCACGATTAGATATGGACCGCGTCGCTCTTCTCGTGGAACACGCTAGGAATCAAGTCCGGGACCTCGAGGGGAAAATGAATTCCACTCATGGCACCGCCGTCACGAATGGAACGTTGTACTCACTGCCGATCCACCAGGGTGATTTCGTGAAGGAGGGAGATCTGCTGGCCGAGATGGCCGACTTGCACCACGTCCGTGTTCGCGCATTTATTGATGAGCCCGAACTCGGGCAGATCGATCTCAACCAGACGGTGGAGATTTTCTGGGACGCGCATCCCGATCGCGTATGGAGCGGCCGCACCGAGGTGGTCCCGAAACAAGTGGTTGCCCATGGCACACGCAACGTCGGTGAATTGCTTTGCTCGGTATCCAACGACCGTTTGGATCTGATCCCGAACACGACGGTCGACGTGCGGATTCACATCAGTGAGCGGCCGAGTGTACTCGTGGTTCCCCGCGGCGCGGTCTACGTCGATGGCGGCAAGCGATTCGTCTTTGTGGTGCAGGACGACCGTCTGCACAGGCGCGAGATCACCGTGGGCATCACCAATCCGACGATGATTGAGGTTCTTTCGGGTTTGCAAAATGGCGATGTGGTCGCATTGCGGGGCGAGGCGTCGCTCAAGGAAAACCTGCATATTCGAGCGGTGCGTCCGGAATGAGATTCCGTCTGCGATGTGTAGTCCTGTTGCTGGCGGCTTTCGCGGCGCATGCCGTTACGGCTCGCGGCGGGCAGAACTCTCTTGCCGACGCGCAGCGGGATTTTAACGCGGGGCACTATCACCAAGCCGTGGACGCGCTGACGGACGCGATCGGAAAGTCCCCGCAAGATGGGCCGCTTCACTTCCTGCTCGGCCAGAGCTATTACGAGCTTCGAGAATACACGCGGGCGGTGACGAGTTTCGAGCGCAGCGTCCAATTGGCCCCCAACCAATCCGAGTATCATGACTGGCTCGGCAAAGCCTACGGCCGCAAGGCCGAAGAGTCCATTTTCTTGAGCGCCATGTCCTGGGCGCGAAAGACGCACAAAGAATTCGAGGTGGCGGTCCATCTCAATCCCTCCAATTTCCAGGCGCAACGCGACTTGATCCGATTTGAAATGTACGCGCCGTCCATCGTCGGCGGCGGCGACGACCGCGCCCTGAAGCATATCGAGGACCTCGATAAAATCGACGCACTGCAAGGACAGCTTGCCCGCGGAGAATTCTTCGCCACGAAGAAACGATTCGCGGAAGCGGATGCGGTTTTCGCAAAAGTCATGGAATCGAACACCAGCCGTATCGGCGTCTATTTTGAAACGGCGGACTACTACCGCGACCGCCAGAACCTCGCGAAAATGAGTGACGCGATTGCCGCCGCCGAACGAATCGACGTCGATGACCGCCGCTTGAGTTTTTACCGCGGCGTATTGCTGGTGATGAAAAAGAATGATCCTGCCGGTGCGGAATCGTTGCTGAAGTCCTACCTCGCCACCGTTCCCGACAACTCCGATCTCCCCTCGCATTCCTTCGCGCTCGAGTGGCTTGGAAAGCTCCATGAAGCCCAGGGCAGATT
>WNFP01004469.1_pt1 | contig 14809 bp, 14 predicted proteins | sample 5400201 | NCBI WGS metagenome assembly WNFP01 (sample SAMN13153355, study PRJNA577476) | soil metagenome | isolation source: 115 cm saprolite under Madrone tree | place: USA:California | collected 2016-06-14
ACCTTCTCCTACTCTTCGTCCTGGTCAATGGGGCGAGTATGGTGCTCTTGAGGTTTCCTCTCCTCACGGGATTTACGCCGATCGTCTGGGTCGTGCTGATTTGGTGCCGGCCGTGGGCGATTGAGAAGCCTCATCAGGCGGCCTGGCTCGGGGCGATCTTGTGTATCGCTGGCATGTATCCGTATGTGGTTCGGCCAGCCAACGTGTTCCAGGAGCATTGCCTGAATGGATTGAACGACGTGGCGTTCGGACTGTTGATACCGTGGGTCCGGGGAGCTCTTGGAAGTAAGAGGATCATCCCTACGGTTACATTGGCCTGCGGAGTTCTCCCAGTTACTCTCATCCTTGGAGACGTGATGGTAATGAAATACTGTCAGCTTGACTCGTTGCTGGTCTGGTTTTCGTTCCTTGGATTTGTTGCCCTCCCTCCAAAATGGCTCATGAATCCGCCGGGCTGGCTTGAATGGTTTGGAAAATACAGTCTCACAGTCTACGGCGTAAGCTTTCTGCCTTTTCTTCTAAAATGGTATCCGACTAGATTCCCATCGAACTAATATGTAACAGGGTTGTCGTGCGTGGGGATAAAATCACTTTATGGATTGGATTGGCGAGATAGAGAAACACGCGGGAGCGCTAGGTCGACCGCCGATTGTTGATGAAGCAATGACTACACTCGCCTTCAGAATCGAAAATAGCATGAAGGACGAAGTAAAGTTTCTTGCTGAGTACCTAACGAAGCGACGTAAATCCAAGTCCAGCGCCGGAGCTATGGCGAGGGCCTTCATTTCTTCCGGCCTAAGAGAAATGAGGGAGCCATTTCCAGAACATTGGATAAGCGAGATAGTAAAGCATTCAAGAGGCAAGAGCGAAGAAGTGCTCACCACGCTTTCCTTTAGACTTGAGAGGAGTTTGAAGAAGGATGTGGATGTAGTCGCGAGGCGTCTTTCGCGTCACTTCACAGGCTGTTTTAAATCCAGCTCGAGTATAGGAGCTATTGCAAGAGCCTTTATTGCTGCCGGCCTTGAACAGACTCAGGCGCAGTATCCGGAGTTTAAGACATTTCTGATAGAGAGGCTCCAGGAAGGTCGAAGGTCACAGACGAAAAGACCGCCGATGCCGAGAGCGAATGACGAAAAGCTTCAGAAGTCGAAAGCGACGGACAATGTGAAGAAGCGCCCGCCGGGAGGTCACCGAGGACGGCAAGGAGGTAGTGTATGACGTTCTACCTGACTCCCTTTAGCTGTCCCGAAAGTCGCATCTGTTTTAAGGAAAAACAGTCACACGGACGGAGCGTGCTTCCGAGGTAAAAAACAGAAATTGTTCACTTACCGGTCACACCAACGGAGTGGCTCCCCATCGGATAGAAGAGCATTCAACGGCTCTTGTTGAACTCACCTACATGGAGTTATTCGCTTGCCTCGGAGCTGGGCAGTCTTTCCATGGTAAAGTCGGTCACAATTGCGGAGCGATGAACGAATGGAATGGGTGATAGTGGTCGCTCTTGTGCTTGGTGTTCCTCTGAGCGTGTGGATTTACAGCAGAGCGTTCCGCTCAACTCCGAATGTAAGTGTTGAACCGCTAGCATGCTTGACATATCAAGCATGCGTTGTATCATGTGCATGTGATTGCTGACCTAAACGCTCTCGGGGCTATGCTGCGAGACGCTCGCAACCGGCTAGGTCTCTCGCTTCGGGAGGTCGAGGCAAAAACTGACGTATCCAATGCTTATTTAAGCCAGTTGGAAGGAGCTAAGATCAAACAGCCGTCGCCGCAAATTTTGCATAAGCTGTGCGAACTTTATGGGGTCCCGTATTCGATAACGCTTGAGTTCGTTGGCTATCCAGTGCCGGATTCAAGCCGCAGTCCGGCCCATGCTCGCTTCGCGGCACGGCTCGGAAAAACCACGCCCGATGAAGAGGATGCGCTGCTCGAATACCTCCAATTCCTGCGTTCGCGAAAACGCTGAGGTAACCCATGACGTGGTCGTTCTCCGAGTATCGCATCTTCAGAAAGTGCCCGCGACAATGGTTTTACAAAGCCGTCTTCGCGGATGCGCGCTGCAAAGACCCACTTCGACACGAGGCATACCTGTTGTCGAAGTTGCAAAGCATTCACGCTTGGCGCGGGCAGATCGTAGACTCGGTGCTGGGCAACTTTGTCGTGGCGGACTTGAACGCTAATCGTGCGCCGATGCTGGCTGCAACGCTGCAGCACGCGCGACACTTGTTCGACATGCAAAAGGACTTCGCTATGCGCCACCGCCTGCGCGAGCCTGGGATGTCGGTGTCGAAAGCAGGGCCTGCTTTCGCGGCATTCAGCAAGGTGGAATACGGAGAGCGCATCGTCGATGAGGAGTTCGACGTTGCCTGGAAGGATGTCGAGACTGCTCTCCGCAACGTGTGGAAGTTGGATGATCTGCGAGCGCGTCTGCGTAGAGGTAGGTATCGCGTCGCGCAGCGGAATCTTCTGTTCGAGCTCTGCGGAGGCAAGGTTCGCGCGGTGCCGGACCTTATCGTTTTCTTTCCGGACCTGCCTCCATTGATCGTGGATTGGAAAGTCCACTCATTCGGAGTACGCGACTATGGCGACCAGCTTGCGACCTATGCCGTGGCCCTTGCGCGCACGAATCCACATAGTGACTTTCCTAGGGCCTCGCACCGCTATCAGGCGCATGAAATCGAGTTGATGGAAGTACAACTGCTTTTAGGTTCTATCCGCACGCACATCTTGCTGGAGCAGGATATCTACGCGGCGCAAGAGCGAATTGCGGAGGGAATCGTTGCTTTCGAGCTGGCCTATGATGGCAAGAGTTCCAGTGAACTTCGGCCGGAGGAGTTTCCTACGGCCGAAAACCCGCAAACCTGCCAGACCTGCTCTTATCGGAAGCTGTGCTGGAACCAAACGCCATGAGTACCACGGCCACCAATGTCTATCGTATTGAGAATCTGAACAGTTACTCGGCGAAGTATCGCCTCTACCGCGTGCGCGGACTGCTGTCGGGAGACGCGGACTTCTACCGGAATCTAGATGCGCTATGCACTCGGCTTTCCCGAGATCTGTGGACTCCAGCAACGTTTCTCTTGCGCGATGAAGCTTTCGTCGTTCTCCGCGACGATACGCCAGAACCAGCTCAGCATTTCCAACTCGTACGGACGACAGCGGTGCTAGAACGTGGTTCGGAAGTGCTCACGCTCGACTTTGGGCACTTGACTGCCGAAACCCGGCCCATTGCGCTCCGATTTCTGCAGTTTTCGCTCCAAGGAGCGCTTTGGCGGCGCCGGGATTTGTGGCAGCCCCGCACAGGCGGGACATTCTTTGAAAAAGAGGCTGCGCATCTTGGAGAAACCATCGGCCTGCACCGGGGTTTCCTAGCACGAGTCATCGATTTGGGAGACGGAGCATTCGGCATCTGCGTGGACGTGCGGCACAAGTATGTCTCGAAGCAACCGTTGCCGGCCGTTTTGAACCGCAAGTCCTTCGCAGACCGTTTCAAGGCGCTTCACACCATTTACCACTACGGTCACGAGTGGTTCGAAATCCGGCTCTCGGACCTCAACGACCTTTCGGTGACGGAGTATCAGATCGTAAAAGATGGTAAGCAGCGCTCTTTGCTCGAATACATTCAGATCCACTCTGACAAGCCATTGCCACCCGAACTCTTCCGGTCTTCGATACAGGCGCGCCAGAAGTTCGCCGCGAGCATTGGCGTACCATTCTGCCTCCGCCTGTGCGCCGCAAGGCGCTTGAGGAGTTCACTGAGCGTTACCTTCGTGAGCTGCACCTCAACGGTGAGTGCTTCCAACTTGCTCGGCAAGCGGTTGAGATTTCCAGACGATTTTTCCGAGTGCCAGACCTTAAGTTCGGTGGTGGCAAGATCATCTCGGTAAAAGGCTCAGAAGGAGCGACTTTGGTGCGACTCGACGAACTTGGGAAAAAGCGCCTGTCACTATTGCGCGACAAGTCGGCGGGTTTCTTCGTGACCGAACCGTTCCAACGACAGTTTTTCTTCATGCCGGAAAGCATTCTGGACAGTTGGGGGCCACGGTTCCTCAAGGATTTGTCCGTCGCGGTTGAAGGTTTCTATCCCCAAGAAAATGGTTACGAGCCGACGGTCGTCCCTTACAACGACAGCCGCGGACCGACGTGGGTAGACCAAGCTCGTGCGATTGTTGCCGCAGCTAAGGACCAGAACGTTTTCAATGGCTTCGCCGTAGTAATGCTGCATGAGCCTGGACAGCACCGAGAGCGGAAGGAAGATGAGCTCGCCGCGTTTGTGTTAAGCCGACTCTATGAGGATTTTGACATCCGGGCGGCGGTGATGCACACAGACACCGGTTCGCAATGTTACGAAATGGTCTCGCGGCAGGCCTATGCGGTCCGAGAATCCCGGCGAAAGAAGCTCGACGGTTATTTGCGCAACGTTGCGCTCAACAAGGTGCTGCTCACGAATGAAAAGTGGCCGTTCGTGTTGGCGGAGCGCTTGCATGCCGATGTGACTATTGGAGTCGATTTAAAAGCACAGCACGTTGGTTTCACACTGGTTGGGAATGGTGGCGGTTACATAGATACATGCATCAAAAAGACGCGCTTCCGCGAGCGCCTACGAGCCGAAGAATTTCAGAAACACCTGGTCGAAGTGGTGCGCCACTACCACGAGCGCACCGGGCAATTTGCCTCGAATATCATTATTCATCGCGATGGACGCATGTTCCAATCGGAACTTAGTGGTGCTCGCGCCGGGTTGCAGCAGTTGATTGACGACGGCTTCATAGTCACTAACGGATCATTGACCTGCGTCGAGATCGGTAAGCATAACTATGCCTCTCTCCGATTGTTCAATGTGCAGCGCAGCAAGGGGAGGGGTGGCGAATTCGTGCAAAATCCGCAGGTCGGACAGTACTTCATTCCCATGTCGAGCGAGGGATATCTCGTGGCGACGGGTCCTCCTTTCGACCGCGAGGGCACCGTGCTTCCGCTCCATGTGCGTAAATTGGAAGGGCCGCTGTCTATGGACCAAATCCTCGAGGACATCTATCGTCTCACCACACTAACGTGGTCGCGTCCCGAAGACTGCACACGATACCCGATCACTATCAAACTCAACGACCGGCGCCTTTTTGAAGACGCTGGGCAATACGACGAAACCGAAATCGAACTCCAAGAGGAAGAAGCCGAATTATGAGTGACACTGGCATCTATGCTGGCGGATATCAACGTGTCCGCGATTACGCCGAATCTGTGGACCGTCTGCTCCTCGATCTCAAGTCGGGGCGCGCCCCGACGGAAGAGATCCTGAACCCCGTTATCAGTCTCTTAGAAGCGCTCGAAAACCATCAGAATGCGCCAGCAGCGGTTCAGGTGGTTGGTACGCTGCTCCGGGGACGGAAGGCTCTGGTTCCGACCAGGCTCAAAGACATTGTTTCGGACTTAAAGTCTAGACACGCCTCGCCTGCAACCCTCGCAGGCTTAGAAGAATTCGCCGCAGTTCTCGACGAAGAACGCGCAGCTATCTCAGCGAGACTCCATGGCGTGTGATGCTGGATGACTACCTTCAGGCTTCCATCGGGCAACTCCTCGAACGGGCGCGCAATCTCCAGGCGGCGATTTCCAAGCCCTTTGCGCGAGAGTTTCACACACTTGCGCAGACGTGCCGGTACTTGGTGAACGCCGTCATTTACGGTCTCGAATCCCTGCTCACAGATTCACGCTACCAATCTCCCGGAGCGGAGTGTCCGGCTCCGTGACTACAAGCGTCGCGTCAAAGATCTCGATCTGCTGGAGAACGTCGCCTTTGCCGCTTTGCTGCGCTCAAATGAGGAGGACAAGCGGATCACACGACTGGTCGGAGACATTGCCGAGGAAATTAATTACCCCCTTGTTCCACCCGTCGTTTCGTGCCAATCGCAGTTCTACTTCCAAGCGTATCCACTCTTTAACCTACTCTCCGTTCCGCAAAGGGAGGTCCATTTCCTCCTTCATTTGCCAGACCTTTACCACGAGCTTGGCCACTTCATCCTGCTAGAGGAAAACAATCCTGTCGTAGCTCCATTTCAGAAGGCGCACGAGCGTTCCATCGCGGAGGCGCTCACTTACCTGCTTAACCTCAAAGCAAAGCCGACACGAGGCCCAAAGACCGATATTGCCGTGCTTCCCGTGTGGGAAATATGCTGGGTGCGAGCGTGGGCGACTGAATTTTATTGCGACTTGTTCGGTACCTGCGCCTCAGGCCCCTCTTATGGCTGGGCGCACCTCCATCTTTGCGCCAAGCGCGGAGGCGACCCTTTTCACGTAGACAATTCTCCAGCGTCAACGCACCCCGCCGACGAGGCGCGGATGTTCGTTATCTTAGAAACACTCACGCTGCTCGGCTTTGCGAACGAAGCAGCCGAGATCGAATCCAAATGGAGGCAGTTGCTTGCCGTCGGTGGCTACAAGGCCAACGCCGACCACGATCGTTGCTTTGCGAAGGCGCTGTTGAAAAGCATCGCGAAAACAGCCGTTGCGGGTTATGAGGAAATGGGCTGCCGCAGCTCATCGGATCAAAGAGGGCTGCGAATTCACGATATTCTGAATGAAGCCTGGAAACAATTCTGGGCTGGCCCGAAGGATTACCCTAGCTGGGAGCGAAATCGCGTGCAGGAGATATTCGGCTCATAACTCAGCACGGCTGGATTGGATCGTGCTCCGGAAGACATGTCCGTTACGATGGGAAATTTTTCCCTCGGCGTCCGACCCTAAACACAAAACTTCTGCGGGTTGACACTCCACCGAGCAAGTTGTCCCAAGAGGAGGTTTAAAGAAACGGGAAAAAGAGCACATTCCGTAGATCTCGGCAGTGAGGGAACGCCAAAACCTCTACCGCGCGAGTTCAAGCCCATGTTGGCCAGTCCGTGGACTGAACCTCCTGAGGGTCCGGATTGGATTTTCGAGGTAAAATGGGATGGTTACAGAGCAATCGCCATCATTGAACAATCCAAAGTCCGGCTGCTTTCACGCAACGGCCTTTCGCTCGAAAAGAAGTTCGAGAAGGTTGTTATGGAGTTGAGGAGTCTCGATTTGGACTCGGCAATCCTTGACGGCGAGGTCGTCGCAGTTGACCAGGATGGCATCCCGCGTTTCGAGCTTTTGCAGCGATACCAACAGAAACCGCAAGGCACTTTGCTCTATTGTGTTTTTGATCTCCCATATCTCGAAGGGAAAGATCTCACCGGCATGCCGCTTTTACGGCGAAGGGAACTGCTAAAGAAGGTTCTGGCGGAAAACGAAGTGATCCGGTTCTCGGGAGCTGTTGAAGGCGAAGGGAAACGATTCTTCGAACTCGCAGGCCAGAGGGGATTAGAGGGCATCGTCGCCAAAGGTAAGGATAGTACCTACCAGCCGGGACGACGCTCCAAATCCTGGCTCAAGATCAAGTCGCGAATGCAGCAAGAGGCCGTCATCGGAGGCATTACCGAACCCTCTGGATCGCGAAAACATTTTGGAGCGTTGATGCTCGGCGTCTACGACCAAGGCAAACTGCGCTACGTCGGGCATACCGGCACAGGATTTTCTAACGAAATGCTCAGAGACATCCTGAAACGGCTGACCCCTTATTTCACTGATTCTTGTCCGTTTGACCCAAGACCTAAAGCCAACGCGCGAGTCCAATGGGTTAAGCCCAAGTTAGTCTGCGAGGTCGCATTTCAGGAATGGACCAGCGATGGCAAGCTGAGAGCTCCCGCGTTTCTCGGATTGAGGGAGGACAAAGCGCCAACAGAAGTCGTGCGAGAGCATTTGGCGGCGTTGCCAAAGTAAATTTTCCGGGTCAGCCAAAGTGACCTTTATCCGGGTTTAGCGGGGAATGTAAAGCTGGTCAAACCAAGCGAATTGTCGATCATGAGCGCGCGGGATAATCTCGCGACATAGGCATTCGCTTACACAAATTCACAAACGAATAAATAAGCGTGAAAAAGAACACAGTACGTTTATAGTAAATAACTTACTTATCGAGGTGTCACCCTGGGGGGGATCCGAGCTTCTCGTTCAGCGAGACACCTTACGCCGTGCTCTAAGGGCGTTGAAGTTGCGCGAGTTCGGTGACGGGACCGCCGAGCTCATCTAACTACGAGCGGCCCGACAAAGCCGGACCGAAAACATCGAAATACACGGGGACGCAAATATCGGACGCCGCGTCGATGCGTGAGAGCAAATCTCTGGGTAAAAGTCTGCCAAATTCTGGTGAAACTCTGGGAGAGGCGCTAACCCCTTGCCTGTTTTCCCGCCGCGGCCTTTCGCACTAATCAGAACGGCTGTTCAGCGGTTGTCTCTTTTAGGACGGACTCTTTAAAGGTCTTTACCATCGCAGGGAAAGCATTCGGCTGCGTTCTGGACTTGGCCCTGTTATGGCCCGGGCCGAGGCCGTGCTTGAGGTTCAACTCGTCAATCTGTGCCTGACGTGGGGTCATGAATTTTCGGATAGCCGGCCGGAAGCAACCGGTCAGAGAGAATAGAATGGAGTCATTGATGACCCATTTTTCGGAGCGATTGTCCGTGTGGTCGTTGATATTAATAAGATACTCGAGCGCCTTCTCCAGCTTGGCTTCAGCCTTGGCGGTATTACGATTTTGGGCAGCAACTGGAGGTTCGGAACCATCCCCGTCGTGCTTCTGGTCCACCGGCGTAACGCTAGTGGGCGCCGGTGCGGAAACCGTCTGCGGCGGTGGTTTAGGGACGGCTGTTGCAACAGAGGCTGTGCCGGGCCCTAAGGGTGTGGTGTGTTTCGGTGACTCAATAGCAGGCGCAGCGGCAGGCGAGCCTTCGGCTTGCGCAATCGCGTCGATAGCCAGTCGCATGAGGGAGTCCTGAAGTTGGGCTGGGGGCAGGGTTCCGGATTTGGACGAAAGTTCCAAAACGCGGCGGGCGAAGGGAAGAAGTTCCACCGGGGGGGCTTGGTGGATGGCCGCGTCCTGAATCTGCTTCTGAAGAGCGGCGACACGCGCCGCCAAAGCGTCCCGCTCAGCGCTAAGTTGATGGTGATCGAACTTGAGTTTGTCTACCTGGACAGAGGCTTTCCTGAGGTTCTCTGACAAGGTGTGAAATTTGGTCGTGAAAGCGTCCAGGAGCGTTTCTGGCGCCATTTGGCCGACCGGCAGTTCCATTGTGCTGGCCAACCCTTTGGCGGCGCCGGCGAAGGCTAGAACGCGCTCAAACACATCGCTTTGGGGTTCGTCTTTAGCGAGGGTCCAATCCTTGGCGAGAATCTTGTGAGCAGCGTCCGAAATTCTCCAGTTATGCGATTTAATCTGTTTGGCTGGCTTGGCCGGCTTTGGAGTCTTAGCAGGTTTGGTTGTGTGTGCAGGAGGCATAGGAATAGTTTCTGTGCGAGCGGTTGAAACAGGTTCAGTGGGAGGCGCGGAAATCCCTGGAGTTTGAAACACTTCAAGCACTTGAAGCCCTGGCTCTCCAAGCCTGAGGCCGCGGCGGCCATCAACGTTGCCGCTCGCGTCCTGGATCTTGTAGTCGTCGTAGTGGCGCGAGGCTGAATACGCACGACGCTTCTTTTTGTCAGCGGTGTCGATGATCATCCGGTGTCCCTGGATCTCTGCCTTAAAGAGGGTGTCGTTGACGCGCGGCGGACAGAAGTAGAAGACGGCGATCGTGGCGTAGATCGCACGGAACAGATGCATGTAAAGGTAGTCATCGCCGTGGCGCGGAGGCACTAGGTCAGCAAAGTGTTTGTTCGCGGCTTCCTTGCACTGGCGGCCGTAGCGCAGATTGATTACTTGGGGATCGAGTTGCTCAGAGCCGAGCATGAAGCGGAGACTTTTCCACGCTTCAAGAACCTTCCGAGCGGGACACAAGGTGGGAATCTCAAAGGTAAAGAGGTCTCCTCGACTCTTTAGTTGCCCGGTAAAGAAGACCGAGTAGTCCGAGTAGTCCGTCTTTTGTTCGAGCTTCGTTCGGTAGCCGAGTAGTTCACTGATGCGGCGACCTGTGGCGACGCCGAGCCCGACGGCCAGATCGGCCCAGGTGGAGGTTTTGCTGGAAAGCAGCGTTTCAGCCCGCTGGACGATGGCGTCTGGATCTTTCAGAAATCGGGTGTTCTGGTTGCGATCCTCAACGCGATCATGGATCGGCTTGTTGATCTGGGTCCAGGTATCCTCGTCGAAGCCTACGACCTTTAGAGCCGGATGATCCCTCGCCGAATCTGCTGCGGATCGCGTTGCGGACGTCCACGACATAGTTCTTCTGCTGCCTTGGGGTCTTAAGCTGGCGTCGGCGGAAGTATTTAAGCAGGGCTTTGAACCATGACCGTGCTTTTTCTAAACCCTTGGGCGTATTGCGCAATCCTTCCAGCTCGGGGAGGCGAGCATTCAGATAATCGACTAGCCAAGGGTATGGGCGCATGAACTGCGTTTAAGTGATATGGTATGAATATGCTAAATAGATGAATTCATGCAACAAAAAATCATATACTTTACAAAGAGAGAATTAGACCGCATGAATTTTAGCTCTGCTCTCAAACCGCGTGAACTCCTTCAGAAAAACCAAGGGCACGTCGCCGATAGGCCCGTTGCGCTGTTTGGCGATAATCAACTCGGCTTCCCCGGCTACCTCCTGTTTAGCTTCTTCTTCCGTCTCGTAGTACTCTGCGCGGACAAGCAGGCCGACGACATCCGCGTCCTGTTCGATCGAACCGGACTCGCGGAGGTCGCTCAGGCGTGGTTTTCCATTGCCGCGCAGCTCTGGTTGCCGGTTAAGCTGGGCGATCACGATGATCGGGATGCTGAGTTCTTTCGCTAGAGCTTTGATGCCGCCTGAGATCTCGGAGATCTCCAATTGCCGATTGTCCTGTGAGCGGCGACTGCTACCTCTAAGGAGTTGGAGGTAATCTATCACGATAAGCTGGATGTCGTGCTGAGCCTTCAGGCGCCTCGCCTTTGCCCGTAGCTCGGAAATCGAAAGGCCGGCTGTATCGTCGATGAGCAGAGAGGATTCCGCGAGCTTCCCTGCCGCGGCGGTTAGCGAAGGGAAATCGCGGTCGCTCAAGAAGCCGTTTCGGACCTTCTGCAGGTTTACTTTCGCTCTGGAGCACAGTAGGCGCTGAACTAGCTGCTGGCTGCTCATTTCCAGGCTGAAAACGGCGACTGCTTTGCCAGCGTGTAGAGCAACGTGTTCGGCAACGTTCATCGCGAAGGCTGTCTTGCCCATGCTTGGCCTGGCGGCGATGACAATCATCTCAGCGGGATGAAGGCCGGAAGTCATACGATCAAGTTCCACGAATCCGGTAGGGAGCCCGGTGATAGATCCACGGGTTTCGTAAAGTTGCTCAATCTCCTGAATGGCGTCCATGACGAGCTCCTTTGTAGGCCGCAGGTCGGTTTGGACGTTGTAGTTGGTGAGCGAGAAAATCTGCTGTTCAACGCGGTCCAATAAAGCGTCCACCTCCTCGCGGTGATCGTAGCAGTCGCTTACCACCCGGTTGCAGGTCATGATCATCTGACGAAGGAGGTACTTCTCGCGGATGATGTCGATGTAGTAGTCCGCGTTGGCGGCGGAAGGAACAAAAGAGAAGAGATCGCTGAGATACTCGGGACCTCCGATTTCGTCGAGTTGACCACGATCTTTTACGGCCTGCTTTAAGGTAATGAAATCTATAGGTTTGTTTCCATCCACCAATTCGGCCACAAGATTGAAGAGAATTTGGTGTGCCGGCGTGTAGAAAGCCTCTGGGCGCAATTTGATTTGGCAGAGATCAAGAACGTCTCGTGGAGAAAGTAAGAGCGAACAGAGAACCCCCTTCTCTCCGTCTTCTGAGAATGGCAGCGATCGACTCTCGCCACGGGCAGTAGACTTCTGCTCATGGCGAGGAGGTGAATCGAAGAGGTCGATTTTCATTTGCGTTCGACGTTGGGACTCGTCAGCGAAATGGAATAATACCTGTTGGCAACAGCTTATTTCATATATACGATATTGGCATAAACATATCAATATTAAACATTCACTCCAAGCTTTTTTTTGAGCTTTGGCATTGGGGATGTGGGGCTCAGCCCAGCTTTCGGCCCATCTCTGCGGCAGCCACGCGGTGCGGTGGTGGCCAATTGGTCTCGAATAGCGACATCCCGATTCTGCGGTAGCCCTGCCGGGCCACACCGGCGGCAAGAGCTTTTGGCATTTGTAGTTACATCGCGGGAGCAGCGCACTTGGAAATCAAATCAAAATTGTTGTCGCAGCTTCGCTACTCTACGCCGGTTACGCGGACACTTGACCCGTTCGAAACGTTCTAAAATCTCCGGTCGAGATATCCGCAGCCGTTGTCTGGCGCTACCCGGACAGTTGGTCGTCGGTCAAAGCTAAAGGCGCGCTTGAGTCTCGCCAAGTACCACCCCACCGGCCAGCAGGATGACCTCTGGCTCAAAATTGCCGCCACTTGGATAGACCGCAGACCGAAGAGGCCAGAATGAGCATCCTGCCGGCCTATCACGGGGTACCTGCAAAGTACATCGATTCCAATTCAGCTCTTTGACTTTTCGTTATGCAAAAGGCCGAAGTCCAGGCTGGTCCCTTGCTAACGCGAGGTCCGGGGAGTGGCCGGTTTGGAGTGCAGGCGCGTTAATTTCCCGAAGGAGGGACTATGATCGATGGGCGTTTCTTCTCGCCAGCGACCCGCAATACATGACTGCTTCCGCCAACCACAACTTCCTTAACCTGCTGCCGCACCTGAAAGTAGTATTCGCTTCCATCCTCGAGCGTGCCACCGTTCTGAATGGACAACAGAGCAGCGCAAAAGCCGTAGGTAGGGATGCGCACGCCGCTCACTCTCACCAGAGCTGAGGGTATCACCTCATAGATGGCAGGAGCAAATTTCTGGAAATTTGGTTGTGGTTTGGGCTTACAGGATTTCAATGGAAGCCGCGCGACCCCGCGGCCGAAGTTTTCAATCCAGCACCCAAGCCGCTGGACGAGCAATCCAGCCGTGCGGAAGAACGACGCGGTCCAAGTTGAGAGCCACTCGGTAACCTTCGGCCGATGTATTTTTGCGAGTCCAATTACGGAATCGCGCAGCGGCTTGACTGAATTCAACGATGTGAGCTTGAATGACACTCTCAGCTGAGCCGGCAGCCCACGAAAGTCGAAGACAAGATCTACTTCCCTTGGAGATGATGAGGAATGGTGGAACTGTACGTATTGTAGTATTTCCTCGTATGGTGGCCGACCACGTCGGAACGGTGGCTCATGATGAGGGATTGGTGCCATCCGATTCGAGCCTGAGACTCGAAAGCGATCGCTCGACGCACTGCAATGGGGATTAATTCCCTACTCGGCGAAGGACCCAAAAATCGCTTACCGGACCATCAACGCCCGAGCTGAGACTGTCGATAAAGCTTCCTCGTTCCGGCAGGCTTTCGAACACAGCGCTGCCTGATTCCTGCTGGCGGTATGGTGACCGCAGGGGATACCGCGCGCACCGGCGTGACCCATTATACCGGTGCGGGTCGCGCACAGAAAAACCGTGCGCAGCGACGTCGAGTTGTTCCGCGATGCGTATGCGGCAGAGTTCGCAAGTTTCGTGGATGCCGTGCGCTCTGGCGGGGAACCTTATGCCACCGGTGTTGATGCCCGCTATGCACTTGCAATCGCTCTTGCGTGCATCGAGTCCTACAAGACTCATCGAACAGTACTCATCGAGAAGAAAAGGCCTCTGATGCCTGAGCGAAACTCGACTAAATTTCCGCTTACTCTTTAAACGCTTGAAGAATATGGACACTATCTCTCAATCGATAGCCTGGTGGTGCTTCGTTCCTGAAAAACTCACTGCAGAGCAGTTTGTAAACGCCGTCGCCGATGCCGGCTATAAAGCGATCGAACTGGAAGTGTTGCAACTTTGCAGTCACCGGATGGTACGCTAGCCGGATGCTCCTCCTGGCATCTTCGATTTGTGGTCTTTTCAAGTGGCGCCAATTTGAACCGGAGGTGATTCTCCTGGCCGTGGGTTGGTATTTGCGTTTTTCACGTCGTACCGTGACGTCGAGGAACTCCTTGCTGAGCGTGGACTTTTGGTCGACCACGTTACCGTCTGGAGGTGGGTACAGCGTTACGCCCCGGAGCTTGAGCGCCGATTGCGTCGGCGCCTCAAACCGACCAACGACTCCTGGCGCGCGGATGAGACCTACATCCGCGTAAAGGGCAAATGGGTGTATTTATATCGGGCTGTGGATTCGAGCGGTGCGACGATCGACTTCCTCCTCTCGGCCAAACGCGATGCAGCGGCGGCCGAGCGCTTTCTGGCCAAAGCCTTGGGCGGCGAGAACCATCCGGTGCCTCGGGTCATCAACACCGACAAGGACGTTGCTTACCCTCCGGCTATCGTGCAACTCAAAGCCGAAGCTGCGCTGGAGGAAAACTGCTGCCATCGACCCGTGCAATATCTCAACAATGTTCTGGAACAGGATCATCGGGCGATCAAGCGCCGGGTACGCGCGAGCCAGCAGTTTCGCTCCTTTTGGGGAGCTTGGCATACGATCGCCGGCTATGAAGCGATTCATATCATCCGTAAAGGCCAAGCGTGGGGAAGTGCGGCGGGTGCGAAGGTCGGTCTACTGCAAGCTTTATTGTTAGTTTCTTCGCGGCGACCAACTAAATTTCCAATCATCTACCCCGATCTTCGGCTCGACTACAAAGTTGCAACACTACCAACTGATTCATGAAATGTACCTGGCGCCGACCCGCAAAGCAGCTCTGGCAGCCTACGAACAGTTCATCTCCAGGTACCAGGCTAAATTCCCTAAAGCCTGCGAATGCCTGCAGAAAGATAAAGAAGTCCTGTTTA
>WNFP01003521.1_pt1 | contig 14807 bp, 13 predicted proteins | sample 5400201 | NCBI WGS metagenome assembly WNFP01 (sample SAMN13153355, study PRJNA577476) | soil metagenome | isolation source: 115 cm saprolite under Madrone tree | place: USA:California | collected 2016-06-14
GAGTTGGGTCAACTGGCGCAGGTATGCGGGGTCGTTTTCCTCGAGCATGGGCGTGTCAATGAGCCCAGGCAGGACGGTGTTCACGCGGATCTTGCTGACCGCGAGGTCCATCGCCGCGCACTTGCTAAGTCCACGCACCATCCATTTCGAGCCGGCGTAGGCAAATAAACCGGGGTACCCTCTGAGACCCGCACCCGATGAAATATTGACGATCGAGCCACCCCCCGCTTGTTGCATATGGGCATGCACGGCCTGCATACCGAGGAATGGCCCGCGCACGTTCACGCGGTAGTGAACGTCCAGTAGCGCAGCGTCGGTGGCTTGGAAGCTTTTGGGCTTGTAGACGCCCGCGTTGTTGACCAATACCGTAGGCGGCCCGAACGCCTTCAGCGTCGACTCGATGACCTTATGCCAGGATGGCTCGTCGCCGACGTCGTGCGGGACAAAAATAGCCGACTCTCCCAGCTCTGAAGCAATTCGCCGGCCAGCGGCATCATTGAGGTCGGTGGCGACCACACGGGCGCCTTCCGATGCGAAGAGCTTCGCTTCCGCCGCTCCTTGACCGCTGGCCGCCCCTGTGATGATAGCGACCTTGCCCTTTAGCCTGTCCATGCACCCCCCCTTCTGTCGATGCGAGAGCGAACTCGCAGTAACTTAAAGCAGGAGCTTAAGGGCCGGCTAACGCGGCGTCAATACTATCCTGTACATTCGTATTGTTTTATATGGACGCAGGTCGCCGCACCTACCTCGCGTAGACTCGCGGATGAGCCGCGGGACGATGGCTCAGTGCGCGGCCCGATCGGCGTTCACGACCACCCGGCCCTGGGCGACGACCGCGAGCGGATCCTTCCAGTTGGTAATAGACTGCGTGGGGTCCGCTTGGAACATCACCAGGTCCGCGCAGGCGCCGAGATCGGGCCGACTCCTGCCTCGACCATGCGTTCGGCTTCGACGATCGAGTTCGCGCCGAACATGCCGGTGACCACCCCCGGGACGGTGATGGTGGGCGCGAAGCTGTCGCTGCCGAGGACGATCCGAACGCCGGCCTCGCTTACGATCGCGAGATTGCGCATCGCTTCGGGCCTGGGATAGACCCACAGCGTCGGCACATAAGATGCGTTGTTGCGCAGCAGAAGCTCAATCACCCGGTCGTCGGAGATCACCTCCGACACGATCCCATGCTCCAGGCCGTCGGCGCCGCATTCAAGCGCCTCGATGGCGCGATCCTGCTCGAAGGTATGGACCGTGGCCTTCAGGCGGTGCCGGTGTGCCTCGTCGATCGCGGCTTCCACGACTTGCGGCTTCAGCCGCACGATAGGCACCTCGCCATGCCATTTGTATTCAGGCTCGCCGTGGCAACGGCAGGCGCCCTGGAGGAGAAGCTTGATCGCGTCCATGCCGAGCTCGGCCATTTCGGTGACCAGCGCCCTCGCCTCCTCGACGGTGTCGGCCTCGCCGGCCGCTCTGCGCCGGTACCAGGGATTACGCCCATAGATGGTCTTGCTGGGATGGCCCTCAGGCGCCGTGATGCCCACGCCGGTCATCAGCAGGCGCGGCCCGACTAGATCGCCGGACTGCAACCGTACCCTGGTCGCCAGGAGTTCCGGGACGGGATCGCCCACCGATTTGATGGTGGTGAAGCCGTGAGCGAGGAAGACATCGAGGCTCTTGCCGAGATCGGAGCGGACGTACTTGGCCATCGTTCCCGGATCGGTTGAGTTCTGGGGATCGAACAGGTGGATGTGGCTTTCCACCAGCCCCGGCGCGACCCATCGGCCGCGAGCATTGATGGTTTCGCGTCCGCGCAAGGGATTATCCGAAACTGCCGCGATCCGGCCGCCTCGCACGCCGATGCTTTTCGGGTCGGCGAGAGGCTCCTCGCCGTCGAACACGAACGCGTCATTGAAGACAACGTCGAATAGATCTTCAGCGTTCATACCCTCCGAACCCCTCAGAACGGATACTGACGTTCGATGCTGCGTGTGTTGATCCAGATGACGTCCGTGAAATCGGCGACGCTGTCGGGTCCCGTGCGCCCCCAGCCGCTGTCACGCACGCCCCCCATGGGCACGTGGGGCTCGTCATTGACGGTCGACGAATTTACGTTGACGACGCCGGCCATGACTTTGGGCGCCAATTCCAGACCGCGGTAGGGGGAGCTTGTGAGGATGGAGGCAACCAGCCCGTAGGAAACGCGGTTGGCCACTGCCACGGCCTGCTCGAGTGTATCGACGGGCTCGACAATGACCACGGGACCGAAGGTCTCCTCGTTCGATATCGTGGCCTCGTAAGGAACGTTGGTCAGAATTGTCGGCCGATAGACCTGTCCCTCGTAAGTGCCGCCCGTCCGCACGGTCGCGCCCTTGGCCACGGTCTGCGGGTTGCCCGGGTCGCCACACTGCAGAGTCTTTGTCCGGGCGATGAACTTCTCGAGGAACTCCTCGTAGATGCCCCTCTGGATGATGATCTTGCGGGTATTGGAGCAGATCTGTCCTTGATGAAAGAAGGAACCGAAGGTGGCGGTTCGGACAGCGTAGTCGATGTCAACATCATCGAGGATGATCAGCGGGTTGTAGCCGCCGAGCTCGAGAACTGTCCGCTTGAGCGTGCGTCCGGCGCGTTCCGCCAGCGCTCGGGCCGTTTTGACACCGCCAATCAGGTTGATGCACCGCACCTCCGGTGAAGCGAATATCTCATCCGCGATTTTCCCGGCGGTGCCGGGGCCGTGAGGGACGACATTGATGACGCCTGGTGGGAAGCCGGCTTCTTCGGCGATTTCGGCGACCATCAGCCCTGCCGAGATTGGCGCGAGCTCCGAGGGTTTCATCACGATCGTGTTGCCCGCCACCAAAGGCAACAGCGCCGCGCGCCACGACAGTATGTTCGCTCCGTTCCAGGGCGTGAAGCTTGCGACGACTCCCAGCGGACGCCGAATGCTGAAGGAATGCGACCCGGGGATGTTGGATGGAAATACTTCGCCACGGGTGTTGTAGACCCAGCCGGCCGCCTGTTCGAGACTTTCGATCACCAGATCCTGCTGGAACGTCGCGAATAAGACCGTGCTTCCCGTTTCGCGCGCGAGGATGTCGGCGATCTCGACGCGGCGGCGTTTCACGATCTCCGCCGCCTTGAAGAACAGTGTCGCCCGCTGGGCGGGTGAGCTGTCAGCCCAGCCGGGGAAGGCTTGATGCGCAGCCTGGATGGCCTTGCGTACTTCGGTGGCGCCGCAGTTTGGTGCGCGCGCCATGACTTTGCGGCTATATGGCTCGATGACGTCGAAGGCTGCGCGACCCTCGGCGTCCAACCATTTGCCGTTCGAGAAATATTGGTAGGTGCGGACGTCAGTCATGGTTCCCTCTCGAGTTGAGCTTTGTTTCTCTGTCGTTACCAGGTCCGCCCCTCGCGGCCCCAGCGAAATCGCGGTTCGTCTTCGCTCACGTAGTCGGGGTCCAGATAGACGTGCACCCGCACAATGAGGTTGTCGCGAAACTCGAAGACGTTGCAGAAGCGTCCGCCAGGCGTCTTGCCCGCTTCCCAGGACTTGCCATTCGTCATCGAGCCGCGCGTCGTGCCCTCGACAACGACATACGCTCCGGTGACGATGAAGTTGTACTTGCTGAAATCGTGCTCGATGGACTTGAGCGTGCCGGCAAAGCCCGAAAGCAACTCCATGAAAGCTTGCGGGCCACGCTTGATGCCAAACTTGGGGAAATAAAGCTGAAACTCCGGATGAAACAGCTCGAGGATATCGGCGCGCCCGGCGTCGCCGCGAATGAAATATTCCTTGGCCATCGAGAGATTGCGATCTTCTGCGTTGTCAGCTTTCATGGAGTTCCCCTGTTTCTGAATGTGCTGCTCGACCGGCTAGGCGCGATTCGAGACTGTTGCTCATAGCCTCGGAGACGGCTTTCCCGCATCCCGTGAGGAGGGTTCCGTCACAAGAGCGTTCACCCGCCTGTCTCGTGCTTCCTCCGCGAGCTTGGCGGCGATGAGTTCGCGCATCTTCGGCTTTGATACTTTCCCGGATGCCGTCATCGGCAGCTCACGCACCAGCTCGATGCGCTCCGGCCACTTGAACTTGGCGAAACCCAGCGTTGCGAGGTGCTTGGCGATGACGCTCAATATGGGCTCGTCCGCTGCCGCTTTGGGGACGATAAAGGCGCACATGCGCTCTCCGTACAGCGGATCCGGCATGGCGACACAGGCGACGGCCCCGACCGTCGGATGCTGGAGGATGGCCGCTTCCACTTCGCCGCAGTTTATTTTCTCGCCGCCACGGTCGACCACATCCTTCACACGGCCATTGAAGACCAGGTTGCGGACCCCCTCGATCGTCACGAAGCTCATGAGGTCTCCCGATCGATAGAACCCATCCGTCGTGATGGCTTCCGCGTCGCGATCGGGCGCATTGTAATATCCGCGGATCGTGCTGGGCCCGCGCACCAGCAGTTCGCCGATTTCGCCGTCCGGTAAATCCTCTTCGGTTCCGGGACGGACGATCCTAATGAGGTCATGAGGGGAGATTGACCGGCCGACCGTGGAGTTGAGCATTTCAGGCGGATCGCTCGGTGCGCCGAAGGTCAGCAGTCCCTCGGTCATGCCGTACATCGGAACGCACGTCGCCCCCAACATGGAGCTGAGTTGTGCTGCGCTGTCAGGCACGGAGAAGGCACGGACGTTGTCGAAAGACAGCCTGCCGACTCCGCCCGCCTCGGCGAGCCGCATGAGATGGACCTTGGCCATCGCTATCCAGTGTGGGCGGCGCGCAGCCAGCGTCGCCTCGATCGCGGCGATCGAGGGTCCTTGCGCGATCGCGACTTCACCTCCCACCAGCAGCGTCGGACCCCAGAAACAGCTCATGGGGGCGTTGTGCATGAACGGGTTGGGTGTGAAGGTGACGGTCTGCGAAGTAAGCCCCATGAAGGCGCTCACGGAGCGCATCGCATAGAGATATTCGGTGTTGAATCGCGGAATGATCTTCGGAATTCCGCTCGTGCCCCCCGAGAGCTGAAATACGGCGACCTGGTATGGATCGAGATCGACGGCATCGACGAGCACTCGCGCCTTCTCGATGTCCTCCGCTTCGATCAGCTCCTCGAACGCGAGGGCGATGGATTCGGTCGGCCCGCCGAGCACCTTGATCACGCTGTTGACGGACGGGATGGCCGTTGTCATCGAGCGGGCGAAACTCACCATGTCGAACCGGCTGTCATCGCCGTGTACGAAGTGAACCTTGGCGGCAGCATGATTGCCGATGTAGGTGATTTCCTGCTCGCGGTGAGCCGGGAGCGTGCAGATCGGGATGACCCCGATCTTCAGACACGAAAAGAATGCCTGGACCAATTCCGGACTGTTCCGGATCTGGAATAGGGCCCTATCGGTCGGCCGCAGCCCCAGGCGCCATAGTGCCGCCGCGCCGCGTGTAGTCCGCGCGTCGAACTCGGCGTAGGACATCGTTCGTGTTGGCCCGGACAAGGCAACGCGGCCAGCATGGCGGGAGAATGTCTCCCGACAGGCACCGATCAAAGTCTGGTTGGTGAAAACGCCCTGCGAGATGTAATGGCCGATGTCTGCATCGGACATGTAGACGACTCCGGGAATGGGGTCCTTCACTCGAACCATCTGACTGCTCCGTTGATGGCGCTAAGCGCGCTTGCTAACGGGGAAACATGCGCGGCGTGAACGCGATCGACCACAGCGTACGCCTGTACCGACTCCAGTGTCAAGAAAAGGACTCACCTGTCGAAATTATTCAGAAATTCCCGCTCTGACGTTAGTTTAGTCTTGCGCTGGAGACATCCGCTGGTGTACAAACTCGACGTTGGTGACCGGATCTCTAGCACTAATGTCGACTATCGGACCCACAGATATCGGGAGGCCCAGATGGAAACAGCCTATCGGATCGGGCAGATCGTGCCGAGTTCGAATACGACGATGGAGACCGAGATTCCCCAGATTCTGCGGGACAGCTCCACCGGCTCCCGATTTACCTTCCATTCCAGCCGCATGCGCATGAAGCGGGTCACGAAGGAGGAGCTGGCGGCGATGGATGCGGATTCCGACCGCTGCGCTCTCGAGCTCTCGGACGCCCGTGTCGATGTCATAGGTTACGCCTGCCTCGTCGCGATCATGAGCATGGGCAAGGGCTACCATCGCCAATCCGAACAACGCCTGCACGAGCGTACTATCGAAAACGATGCTCCGGCGCCCGTTGTCACCAGCGCCGGCGCCTTAATCGAAGGTTTGCGCGCGCTCGGTGCCAAAAAGGTCGCGGTGATCGCGCCGTACATGAAGCCGCTGACTCAGTTGGTTGTCGACTACATCGAGGCCGAGGGCATCGAAGTTCAGGACCGGCTTGCCCTGGAGATTGAAGACAACATCGCGGTCGGCCGGCGAGATCCCATGGCGTTGGTCGATATAGCAGCCGGCGTGAGCACCGCCAACGTCGATGCTCTCGTCATCTCCGCCTGCGTTCAGATGCCGTCTCTGGCGGCGATTCCCGTGGTCGAGTCGAAGGTGGCCGTTCCTGTGGTCTCCGCCGCCGTCTGCACAGCGTTCCGTATGCTGGAAACGCTGCGATTGCCGACAGTGTCAGCCAACGCCGGCGCGTTGCTTTCCGGCCGCTACGCCAGTGGAAGCGGCGATCCCAGACTGAGGGTGGCCTAGATGGAACCTGACATCCGCCGCGAGACAGCGGGGCTCAGAGGTGCCTTTTGGGACCCGGCCCGCGTGCCGAGCGGTGTTGCGCTGACGGTTCATCCTTTGCGGACTCAAGACGGCAATGTCGTTTCCGGTTATTTACTCAAGCGGGGCGGCGAGCGTGTGGTTGCCGTGTTGGCGCACCCGCGGGAGCACATCGTCGCCAATTACCTGGCCGCGGAGATTCTGCAAACCGGCGCGGCCGTATTCCTTCAGGCTCCCAGATTGGTCGGGAACGACATCCGGCTGGAGCATGAGATCGCTCTTTACGATCTCGCTGCGGCGATGACGTTCTTGCGAGGCGCCGGGTACGAACGAATAGTTGCCGTCGGGAACTCCGGCGGCGGTCCTTTGTGGGCGTTTTATAACCAACAGGCGTTGGCCCCGCCGCAGGCGCGTATAGCGCTCACGCCGGGTGGACGGCCGACCAAACTCGCGGAAGCCGAGTTGATACCGCCTGATGGCATTGCATTCATCTCCACGCACTTGGGCCAGGGAAAGCTGTTGATGAATGGCATCGATCCCTCTGTCACGGACGAAGCCGACGCGCTATCGGTCGATCTGTCGCTCGACCCCTTCAGTCGTGATCACGGCTACTCGCCGAAAGGCGCCACCTACGCGCCAACGTTCGTCGAGCGTTACCGTGCGGCACAAGTGGAGCGAGTCGAGCGAATCGACGCGATGGCCCGAGAGCAGGTGACGGAGCGGGCCGCGGCACGCCAGAATCTCAAAGGCGGCGGTGGTGGCGCTCGGGACCGAATTCGCGTCGCGCATACGCCGATCTTCGCGGTCTGGCGTACGGATGCCGATCTGCGCTGTTGGGATTTGAATCTCGATCGCTCCGATCGCCGCCTGGGGTCTTTGTGGGGTGCGGACCCCGTCTCCTCCAATTATGGAAGCATTGGTTTCGGGCGCCTGTGCACAGCGGAAAGCTGGCTCTCGACGTGGTCGGGCCTTACGTCCAAGGCCTCGTTGGAGGCTTGCGCGCCAGCCATCGAACAACCGACACTCTTGATCGAATACACCGGCGACCCTGCCACCTTTCCGTCGGACAACGACGCGATCTTCTCCTGGATCCGCACGCGCGAAAAACGTCGTTTGGCATTCAAGTCGGACCATCAGGGCCGGCCCATTCACGAAGGCGACGAGGATGTGCGCCCGGCGATCGGACGAGCGATCGGTGAGTGGCTCATCGATATTTTTGGATCCATGGCATCAAGCGGAACCTAACATGAGCACCCCGGCAAACTTGAAGCACAGTGGCCCTTCCGCGCAAACGCCACCCAGCCCGGCGTTGGAAGGTGTTCATCATACGGCGCGGCCTACCTGGAAGTTGGCGGAAACCGTTCATTTTTATAGTGAAGTGATGGGCCTGAAGGTCTGCCACGCCATCACGGCTAAGGGATGGGGCCCGGAGGATCATCCGGACTTCCTGCACTTCTTCTTTGATTCCGGCAACGGCAGCACCATCGCGTTCTTCTACTATCTAGGCTCGCAGCGCCCAGTCGATCCGGTGCCCTGGGATCACTGGCTCTATCGCTCGGTGCATACGGCCTGGCGTGTGCTCAATCGCGGCACCTTGATGGAATGGAAGGACCGGCTGGAGTCGTTTGGATACGACGTGATGGTCGTCAAGCACGAAATCCTCGAATCGATCTACGTGACCGACCCGAACGACTACATGATTGAGATCAGCTGGCAGATGCGTCCTCTGGAGCGCAATGACGCGGCGGATGCACGACTGACGCTGAAGGCCGCCATCGAGGTCGAAGAGAAGACCTCCCGGCCCGTGCAGGTGATTGACGACATCTGGAGAGCCAAGGCGCGGCTCGTGGAGCAGCTCACCGCTGGCGGAGTCGATTTAGATGCCTAAGCTCTACGTGCTCAATGTGCCGGAGTTCGAAGGGTTGATCGAGAGCGCACGCAACAAGCCGAACTGTACGATCCGCAGTGTTGGGCAAAGCTATCGATGCATCGAAAGCGACCGGCCGATCAAGTTTGTCCGGCGGGAGGTGGGCGTTGGCCCGGCCGTGTGGTACGGGGCTTTCACCGGTGGGATAGACGGCCGGCTGGTCGACTTTGGGCGTGAGGAGGTTACGCTGGTCGATGCCTGAGGCGGGCGGCTGCCGCAGCGCTGGCGGTCCCTATCGGCGGCGCTCCAGTTGACCTTCGGCATTGCGCGGTCCCGCGGAATCTGTTTCAGGTAAGACAAGGACGCCGCCGTTTGCTATAAGCCAGCTCATGCCCAGACGAACAGCTGCCCCCAAAAACGCCGCCACCTCCAAAGAAGCCTCTGAAAGCGTCTCGACGCCTGTTGCGGGCTTCGGAAATCTGTCCATGGACTCCAGAGACGAAGCCGGTAGCAGGCCGGCGCGGCAACGAACGACGCAGTTGCGGCGAGCGATACTCGATACCGCGGCGCAGATGTTTGCCGACAAGGGATATCTGGGCACGAACTTGCGCGATATTGCGGATGCGCTGGGAATGAGCCGGCCCGGCCTCTATTACCATTTCCCCAGCAAGGAAAGGTTGCTCGAAGCGATCATCGAGGAGTTGACGCTATCGTCCGAACGGGAGCTGGCGCGGATCGCGCGCGAGAAACAAGGGGAGCCCGAAGAGGGACTGCGGCTGGTGGTTCGTATCACCACGTTGTGGTTGCTGGATCATCAGGTATTTTTCCGCGTGCTCGACCGTTCTGAAAGCGATCTGCCCGCCGAGCTCAAGGCGAGCAATGAGAACTCGAAGAAGAAGAATCTCGCTCACATGGTTCGAATCATCGAGCGCGGCATCACGGTGGGCAGATTCCGGCCGGTCGATCCCCATATTGCCGCGCTGGCCATAGCGGGAATGCGCAATTGGGCGGCTTGGTGGTACAAGCCCAGCGGCCCGCTGACGGCGACAGAGATCGCCGACATGCTGGCGGAGATGGCGGTTCGGTCCGTCCGTCGGGGGGATGCGCATCGCTCGCGCAGCGAAAGGATCGAGGACGCCTTGCGGATCCTCCGAGAAGATGTGGCCCACCTCGATTACCTGATCAAGGAATGAGCGAAGCGCTTGCCGCTGCGGCGGTTGGACGCTTGGCAGAAAACAGACGTGGTTGACTGAAAACCGACTCTAGCGACGAAATTCATTGCGTTGGAGCCGGATAGCTGCTATGAATCGCTCGTGGGGGCCGCGGGTCCCGAACTCGTGTGCAGGTGGCGATGCTCATAGTCGCGAGCAAATACATGATCCGGGGAGGCGCGTTGCTGTTGGTTGCGTGCGCCGTGCTCCATTGCCTGGCCTGGGGGCGTACTCAGGCCAACTTTGCGCCGGCGGGGCGCCCCATGGCGGCGCTCATATGGTTCCTGCTGGCGATCGACTGGCTGGTTATCGCGAGTCTTTGGGTGTTAGGCGCCTCGCAGGGAATCGGAGCGCGTCTATCGCTGCTGCTGTCGACAATTGTCCCGATCGCAGTGGCGATCGGGCTTGGTCTGACGGTGGGACCGCTGTTCTTCGCGATCTATTTGCAGCTTTCGGCCGCGCTGCTCGTCATCCTGGGCGCGCTGTGCATGGGATGATCGATGTCACGCATGATTATCGATCTGTCGATTTTCCTTGAAAACGATGTCGTGTCGGACCCACCTGCCTACCGACCGCGAATCGAGTACATCGACCACAAGTCCTCGATTCCGGAGATTCAACATTTTTTTCCCGGGCTGCGCCCCGAGGATCTGCCCGACGGCGAAGCGTGGGCCATCGAGCGGGTCAGTCTCATCACCCACAACGGCACTCATCTGGATGCGCCGTATCATTACGCGTCGACCATGGATGGGGGACGCCGCGCCATGACGATCGATGAGATTCCGCTCAATTGGTGCTTCCAGCCGGGCATCAAGCTGGATTTCCGTCACCTGCCGGATGGTTATGTGGTCACCGCGGCGGACGTGGAGGCGGAGCTCGCGCGGATCGGTCATTCCGTGGCGCCGCTGGAGATCGTCCTCATCAACACCAGAGCCGGTCAACGCTATGGCGCGGCTGACTACGTGTCAACGGGTTGCGGCATGGGCCGCGAGGCGACACTTTATTTGCTGGAACGCGGCGTACGCCTGACCGGTACCGATGCGTGGAGCTGGGACGCGCCCTTTGTCCACACACGCGAAGAATACTCGAAGCGCGGTGATGCCGGATTGATCTGGGAGGGGCACAAGGCGGGGCGGGAGATCGGATATTGCCATCTCGAGAAGCTTCATAATCTGGAGGACTTGCCACCTACCGGCTTCACGGTGGCGTGCTTCCCGGTGAAGATCCGCAACGCCTCCGCAGGCTGGACGCGAGCGGTAGCGATTCTCGACTGACCGATCAGACAGCCGCCCGGCCTCGCGCGCGTCTCTACGGCTCGATCGCGATCTTGCCGAAGTGCCGGCCGGATTCCTGATGCCGGAACGCATCGGCCAGAGCGCTCAGCGGCCAGGTGGAATCGATGACCGGACGGATGTTGTTCACCTCCACGGCACGTACCATGTCCCTTTGCGCCTTTCGAGATCCGACCATGACGCAGTTGACGTGCAGTTGCTTGCTCATCATTAGGGTCGTCGGCAGCGGGCCCTCGTGCCCGGTCAAAAGCCCAATCATCGCCACGTTTGCGCCGACCCGACACGCCGCGAAGGATTGCGGGAGTGTCGCCGGGCCGCCGACATCCACGACATGATCCACACCGCGCCCGCCGGTCAATCGCCTGGCCGCCGATCCCCATTTCTGTTCGGTGCGGTAGTTGATGACGTGATCGGCACCCAACGCTGTCAGCCGCTCGAGCTTCTCCTCCGACGATGACGTGGCAATCACGGTCGCCCCCATGGACTTGGCAAACTGCAGCGCGAAAATAGAAACGCCGCCGGTACCCTGTACCAGCACGACATCACCGGCTTTCACGTGCGCCTCGACCGCCAGCCCGCGCCAGGCGGTAAGACCGGCGCAAACCAGGCTTGCGGATTCAGAGTACGAGAAGCCTTTGGGCGCCGGTGTGAAAGCACTCGCGGCCGCGGTAACGGATTCGCGCGCATAACCATCCGCTCCATCGCCGGGGACGGAGGCGAAAATCTCTCGGCCGAAGCGGTTAAGCGGTTCGCCATCGACCCACTCCGGGAAGAAGGTCGAAATCACCCGGTCACCCGTCTTGTATTCCGTGACGCCGCTGCCGACAGCGACGACGTCACCGGCCCCATCCGAGAGCGGAATGAGCTTATCAGCAGCGGCCGCCTTGCCCGCCACGACCAGGTAATCATGGTAGTTGATCGAGCTCGCGCGGATGCGCACCGTGATTTCACCCGGCCCGGGGGCCCGTGGCTCCTCCACGTCCGTCAGCTCGAGCTGGCCGAGGCCGCCGGGGTGGCGAAGTAGTACAGCTTTCATACGTCCCCTCCTCCTCCCCCGGCTCCTCGATGAATCGGTCCATGGCGCCCGGGCATCACCATTTCACGGACAACGATACCCCGTAGGTAGCAGGCTGGCCGGTGATGCGGCCGTACGTGTCGTAGATATGCACGACGTTGTTCCAATACCCCCGGTTGGTGACGTTCTTGCCCCAGACCTGCACCTGATAGTTGTTGAAGTTCACACCGGCACGCACATCTAGCAGTGCATAGCCATTGATCTTGAAGTCGTTCTGAGTACCGGCCGGCCCCGTCTCAGAGCCCAGCTGCGAAAATGTCTTGCTGCGCCAGGAAGCATTCGCCCCAATGAAGGTGCTCAGGTTGTCGGCAAGGGTAAAGCGATATTCAGCGTCTCCCTGCAGCTGCCAATGCGGCGCGACCGGCAATTCCTCGCCGTGCGCATCGATCTGCTGACCAAACGGACTCGCCACCAACGCAACGCCGGTAATCTTAGAGTCAATATACGTCCCGCCCAGGCTCATCCGCAGCTCCCGAGTCGGACGCAGGGTCAAATCGAACTCCGCACCGATCAAATGGGATTTCGGAACATTGACCAGGTAAGGCAGATTTCCGAAGGGAGGTACCACCAGCGAGCCCTGAGTCTGCTTGTCTCCATAGTCGTAGTAGAAAACCGCACTCGAAAGGTCCACGACACGGTCCGCGAGAAGTGTCTTGAAGCCAGCCTCGTAGGCCAGCACCGACTCCTGCCGCACCGGCTGGAATTGCTGGTAGCTCAGCGCCGGAAGCGTTCCGAAGTCGCCCGACTTGTATCCCTTGGTCACGTTGGCGTAAATGAGCGTGTCCGCCCCGGGTTTGTAGTTGATGCTCGCTCGCCAGGGCACATTGCTTTCATCGAGTGACGTTGCATAGCTTCCTTGGGTGCCGTTGGGCAATATGGTCACGCATTGCCCCCGCACCAGACCGGGTCCCTGGAAGAAAACCTGGCCAAATCCTCGCCCGAGCGTGTCATCCGCCAGGCAACCGGTGAAATCTCGCCGCTCCTTCGTATAGCGCACGCCCCCCTGAACACTGAGTTGGTCGGTTATCTGATAGTCGAGATTGCCGAAACCTGCGTAGTCGCGGACCTGTTGATTGTTGTAGAGGTCGTCCGAATTGAAGTACGTCCATGGAGTTGCGGGATCAAAGGGGTTGCCTAAAGGCACCTGTGAGTTCGATCCCTGGATGTACGTATACTGGACCTCGTTCGTGTCGTCGCGCTCGAAGTTTGCCCCGACAACCCATTTCAGACGCGCAGTCGTACCCTCGAGACGCAGCTCCTGCGTAAACGTCTTGATCAAGCCATGCTGAAATATCGCGAGCGCCGGGGCGTATGTGCCGTCGGCATCGATGGGCGAATATAAGGCAAGATGTGCGTATGACGTGAGCGAGATCAACTTGATGTCGTCCGTAATCGCGTATCCGGTATTTGCAGAGACCTGAAAGAAGTTGTCGCGCCGCCGATAGTTGCCCGGACTCCAGTCAGTCAAGCGCGGATTGTCCGACGTCACATAGGGATAGCTCGTCAAGGCATCAAAGGTGGCGATCGTTTGCGGGGTGTGGGGCGGGAGCGCGGATACCGGGAGATAGCCACGCGCCTGTGTCTGCTGCGTGTCGGAGCGATCCATCCAGCCATTTAAGTTCAGGCCGATCTTCAGTTTGTCCGTGGGTTTAATATCGAAGAGGAGACGGCCAATCGTCAAATCGTGCGTGCCGATTGTTTTGTCCGGATTGATGCTGTTGACCTGCCAGTCATCGCGATGTTCGTGCCGCAACGCCAACCGAGCGTCGACACCCTCCGTGAGTGGACCTGTGACGTAACCTCCCGCGTCCACCTCATTGAAGCGCCCAAAGGTCAAATCGACACCCGAGGCGAAACTGTCTTTTGGCTTCGCCGCCACATAGTTCACCGCGCCTGCGGTGGAGTTTTGACCGAACAGAGTCCCCTGCGGCCCCTTGAGCACTTCCACTCGCTCGACATCCATTGGTACGCCCTCGGTCATTCGCGCATAAGGCAACGGTATTTGGTCCTGATAAATGGTTACCGTCGGAGCTACCGCAGCCTGTTCGCTATAAAAGCCAATGCCCCTGATCGCGAACACGGGGGTTCCGTTTTGGCTTTGTCGATAGGTGAATCCAGGGACTATCTTTTCGAGGTCGGCCGCACTATCGATCCCGAGGAGACTCAGTTGGTCGCCGGTTGCCGCCGTCACGGACAAGGGCACGTCTCTCAGGCGCTCGTCTCGCTTCTCGGCCGTGACCATGATTTCGCCCAGCTGATCTGTGCTCGCCGTCGAGCTGGCGGACGCAGTGTCCGCCGGCGACCCTGCGTCGGCAAAAGACTCATCGACGCGGAGGACGAGCATCGAAACGGCAACCAACGCGAGTGCAATCCACCTAGTAATCGCCATTGCAGAATCCCCCCTGGCAACTCAACGCGATAATTTTGATGTCGGCCACCCAGACACGGTGCAGTCCACCGGGCAAAGCAGCCCTCCATGCCGATCATACATTAAACTATACGGCTGTACAGCTTTAAATGCAGAACTCGAGATCGGGCCCGCCGGGTCGTCGCAGATCTGATTGGCGAGTCCGCTGATATAGGCCAAAACCCCGCGGGAAATATGTCGCGTCCGAGGGAGGTAGTTTGACGCGTCGCGCCGGGTTGCCACTTTACGTCCGTACAGTAGAGATCAAATA